>Ga0187893_10010442_pt1 | contig 13827 bp, 10 predicted proteins | sample MA1701074metaG_FD_139574 | JGI IMG/M metagenome (GOLD analysis project Ga0187893, IMG submission 139574) | White microbial mat communities from a basaltic lava cave in the Kipuka Kanohina Cave System on the Island of Hawaii, USA - MA170107-4 metaG ...
CCGCTGCCCGAGGGCCCGGCGATCGCCATGAATACGCCCTCGTCGATCGCGAGCGTCACGTCCTTGAGCGCGCCGACGCGCTGCTCGCCGAGGGCGTATTCCTTCGAGACGTTCTCGACCTGCACGAGGCTCATGCCCGCTCCGCTCGGCGCCGTTCGCGCTGACTATACTAGCGGCGTCGTCACCGGGCTCGCGTTCGCCATGGCACATGTAGTTGCTCCAGGCCCCACTTCACCGGCGCTCCTTCCCCGGGTGCTGGGGCTGCTGGCCGGTTTGATGTTTTGTCTCAGCAGTGTATCGCAGGATACTGTTTCCAAAGAAGAAAAGCAAGCCAGAGAAATCGTCGAAAAAGCCGACCAGGTGCGCTTCCCGGCCGACGGGTTCCAGGTCGACGTGGCGATCAGCACCTCGAACGAGGGCAAGGTCGTCGAGGCGCGGCAGTACCGGGTGCTGTCGAAGGGGAACGAGAACACGATCGTCATGGTGACCGAGCCCGCCGCCGATCGCGGGCAGATCATCCTGATGAAAGGCCGCGACCTCTGGATCTTCCTGCCGGCCGTGTCCCAGCCGGTGCGCCTGTCGCTCTCGCAGCGCCTGACGGGACAGGTGGCGAACGGCGACCTCGCGCGCGCGAACTTCGCCGGCGACTACACGCCGAAGATCGTGCGCACCGAGAAGGTCGACGGCGAGGATCACTTCGTGCTGGAGCTGACCGCGGTCGACCGGTCGGTCGCGTACCACCGCGTCCTGTACTGGGTGAAGCAGAAGAGCTTCTTCCCCCACAAGGCCGAGTTCTACTCGCTCTCGGATCGCCTCCTGAAGACGTGCCGGTACGAGAACTACAAGCAGATGCTCGGCAAGGTCCGGCCCACGCGGCTCGTCATGCAGGACGCGCTGCGCAAGGGCGAGGAGTCGGTGCTCGACTACTCGGGGATGGAGCTGAAGGACCTGCCCGACAAGATCTTCACGCGGGACTATCTGAAGCGGCTCTGACGCGCTGAAGCGGCTCTGACGCGCCGACGCGGTGCGGACGCCCTCGGAGGCCGGCGCTCACCCGCGCGCTGCGGGTGTCTACTTCTCCGGCTTCGCCTGCGTCTCCAGCGCCTTCAACCGCTCGAGAATTCCCGCCTCTTCATTCGGTGAGAACCCCCACGGAAAGAGCGAGCGCTCGCCGGCGGCCAGCTCGTGCTGCCCGCCGAACCGCTTGAGCCCCTCGGCGATCGCCTCGAACGAGGCGCACAGCAGCACCGCCGGCGCGTTGACTCTCTGGTTGATCCGCTCCGGTCCGATCGGCTCGAACCGCAGCGCGCGGCGGTAGAACGGCACGTGCCGCGGGTTCACCTCGATCACGAGGAACGTGCAGTCGTGCACTTCCCCGGCGTAGAGATAGGCGGTGTGGAAGAGGCCGGCGAGCACCGGCTTGCTGACGCTGGTCACGTCCACGGCGAGGCGCGTGAACTCGCACAGCTTGCAGCCGCCGTTGCGCAGCACGTCGAGCTCGTCCCGGTACAGCTCATCGGCCGACAGCCCCTTGTCGGAGTCGATGCGGATGCTGACCGTGCCGACCAGCTCGCCCTCGTCGTAGGCGACGAACGTGAAGAGGTTCGGATCGGGCTCCGCGGCTTTCGTCTGGTAGCCGCGGTCGGTGTAGCGCCGGTCGACGAGCGTGCTCGCCTCGCGGCGGAAGCCCTCGCGCTTCGCGACGCGGATCTTGAACGCGCCCTGCAGCGCGCCCGGATCCTCGATCGTCTCCTCGAGGCCGCTCGCGAGCGTGAGGCTGCGGAAGCGCAGCGCCCGGTCGTCGAAGACCGTGAGCCCGCTCTTCCCGAGGTTGGCGGAGAACTGCGGGAGCGAGTCGGTGTGCGGGGGCTGCGGCGGTGGAGGGGTCGAACGACGGCCGCGCAATCGCTCGACGAGCTTGCGGACCGCTTCCTTCAAACACCCTCCCCAGGGACGACGGCGGGCCGCAACCGCGCGGCCCGACACGAGGCAGTGTACACCCCGGTCTCCGCCGAATGATCGCTCGCGGACCGCCTATTTCTCGAGCACGACGAATGTCACAACTTTGTGAACGGAGCGGGCCGTCGTCTTCTCGACCGCATCCGGCGAACGGCCTCGCGCCGCACGCGCGGCGCCGATTCCGCGCGTTGGGGTATCGTTCGGGCCGTCTCCCCGAAGCCCGCCGGTCCCGCGACTTCCCGCCGCTCCCGCATGCGCTCCCCGCTTTTCGTCGCCGCCTTCGCCTTCGCGGTCACCGCCGCCGCGCAAACCATTCCCATTCCGGGGGTGATTTCGGGCAACGGCGCGGCACCGAAGCCGGCGCCGGCAGCCGCTGCCGCGCCGGGCTCGGACCTCAAGGCGAAGCTCGCCGCGGCCCGGACCGAGCTCGACCGTCTCGTCACCGACACCGCCGCGAGCCCGCCGCCCGGCACGCCGTTCGAGGAGATCGCCGAGCGCCGCACGCTGTACGAGCAGCTCGTCCGGATGCTCGAGCGCCGGATCGACAGCGGCGCCGAGCTCGCCGCCGCCCAGCGCGACCGCGCGGCGCTCGCCGCCAAGGCGCGCGACTGGCCGGGGCTCGGCCCCGGGCCGCACCCGCTCTCGCAAGTCGACAGCCTGCGCGAGTCGGCGCAAACCGCCGCGCAGCAAGCGAAGGCGGCCGAGGCCAAGCTCGCGCTGATCAAGGGCCAGTTCGACAGCTGGAGCGAGCGCCTGAAGGAGGCCGAAGCGCAGCTCCGGCTCGCCGAGGAGCGCACGGGCGCGGGAACCGACGCCGCCGACAACGCGCGGCGCGCGTGGCTGCGCGATCTCGCGGCGCTGCGCGTGCGCGCGCTCGGCGGGACCGTGGCGGGTGTCGACGAACGCATGGCGATCGCGCGCGAGGAGCTCGGCGCGCGGCGCGAGGCGCTCGAGTTCGCCGACCGTCAGGTCGCGGAGGCGTCGAAGTCGATCGCGTTCACCCGCGACGATCTCGATCGCCTGCTCGCGCGCCTCGACAAGGAGAAGGCCGACCTCGAGCGCGAGCTCGCCCTCGCGCAGGCGCGCGACTCCGCCGCCCGCGACGCGCTCGCGAAAGCCCAGGCCGATGCCGCGGCGGGCGCAGCCGCGCGCCCGGGCGAGCCGCCCGAGGCGGCCGCGCGGCGGCGGCTCCAGCTCGACCGTGCGGTGGCGCTCGCGCGGGCGCAGAGCGAGAACGCGACCCTCTCCGCCGACCTCGCGCGGGCGTTCCTCGACGGGCTCGCGACGCAGCGCGCCGTCTGGCAGTACCGGTTCCAGCTCCGCTCCGGCACTGACGAGCCGCGATTGCGCGAGACCTGGATGCGCATCGACGACATGCGCAAGCGCGTCGAGCCGTGGCGGCAGTTCGCCGAGCGCGAGGTCGCGCTCGCGCGCACCCAGGTACGCGAACAGGAGGCGCGGCTCGCGAGCGCGCCGGCGGCCGACGAGCGCGCGGCCGTGGACGGCCTGCTCGACGCGTTCCGCGAGCGCGTCGGGCTCTACGAGCGCGCGCTCCGCGCGATCGACCGCGAGCAGGCGGCGCTCGGGCGCTGGAAGGCGGAGATCGAGGACGGCCGGTTCGGCCGCCCGCTGAGGGCCTACCTCGCCGACGCCTGGTACGACGCGCGAAACCTCGCGCGCACGGTGTGGAACTTCGAACTGTTCACCGCCGAGGACTCGGTCGAGGTCGACGGCCGCCGGATCGTCACGACGCGCAGCGTCACCGTCGGCAAGAGCCTCGGCGCGGTGGTGCTGCTCGCGCTCGGCTACCTTCTCTCGTCGTGGTTCGTGCGGCGGCTCGAGCGCCAGCTCGTCACGCGGTTCAAGGCCGACCCGAACGTCGCGCGCATCGCGCGGCGGTGGCTGCAGGTGATCCTGGTGGCGGTGCTGTTCGTGCTCGCGCTCGACCTCGTCAAGATCCCGCTCACGGTGTTCGCCTTCCTCGGCGGCGCGCTCGCGATCGCGTTCGGCTTCGGCGCGCAGAATCTCCTGAAGAACCTGATCAGCGGGATCATGCTGCTCGTCGAGCGGCCGCTGAAGATCGGCGACCTGGTGGAGATCGGCGGGATCGTCGGCTCGGTGACCAACATCAGCATCCGCTCCTCGACCATCCGCACCGCCGACGGGATCGAGACGCTGGTGCCGAATTCGGTGCTGGTCGAGAACAACGTCGTCAACTGGACCCACTCCTCGAGCGAGGTGCGGCGCCGGATCCGGGTCGGCGTCGCGTACGGCTCCGACACGCGCAAGGCCGCCGACACGCTGCTCGCGCAGGCCGAGCGCCACGGTCAGGTGCTGAAGAACCCGTCGCCGCGCGTGCTGTTCGAGGACTTCGGCGACAACGCGCTCGCCTTCGAGCTGCAGTACTGGATCGACTACGGCAAGGGCGCCGACGGCGCGCAGATCGCGAGCGATCTGCGCTTCATGATCCAGAAGGCGCTCGACGAGGCGGGCATCGCGGTGCCCTACCCGCAGCGCGACGTGCACCTCGACGCGTCCGGGCCGCTGCGGGTCGAGGTCGTGTCGCGCGCCGGGTCGCAGGCGGGGTCGCAGGCGGAGCCGCGCGCCGAGCCGCAGGCGCTGCGCCGCGACGCGCGCGGCTGACCGGCCGGTTCGCGGCGCGCCGACGCGCGCCGAACAATTTCGTAGGCCGCGACACGCGGCGAACACCTGGCAGGCCGCGACGCGCGGCGAACACCTGGCAGGCCGCGACACGCGGCGAACACCTGGCAGGCCGCGACACGCGGCGAACACCTGGCAGGCCGCGACGCGCGGCGAACCCCTCGCAGGCCGCGACGCGCGGCCCACACCCGGAGTATCCTTCGCCGTTTCTTGAAAAGGGAGTACCCATGATCCGTCTCGCCGCCGCACTCGCCGCCCTCCTCGCGCTGCCCGCGCTCGTCCACGCCCAGGCGCCGGACACGCTGCGCAAGATCCGCGACTCGAAGTCGATCACCATCGCCTACCGGACCGACGCGCTGCCGTTCTCGTTCAACGACGACAAGAACCAGCCCGCCAGCTACACCTTCGACCTCTGCAAGCGCGTCGTGGCGAGCATCGAGCAGCAGCTCAAGATCCCCGGCCTCAAGGTCACCTGGGCGCCGGCGACCGCGCAGAACCGCTTCGAGATGATCTCCAAGCGCCAGGCGGACATGGAGTGCGGCGCGACCACCGCGACGCTCGGGCGGATGGAGACGGTCGACTTCTCGAACTTCGTCTTCGTCGACTCGACCGGCGTGCTGGTGCGCAACGAATCGGGGGTGAAGACCTTCACCGACCTCGCCGGCAAGAAGATCGGCGTGATCGCCGGGACGACGAACGAGCGCGCGCTCAACGAGGCGCTCAAGCAGCGGCTCGTGAACGGCACGGTCGTGACGGTGAAAAGCCGCGACGAGGGGCTCGCCGCGCTCGAGAAAGGCACGGTCGACGCGTTCGCGAGCGACAAGATCCTGATCGCCGGCCTGTCGGTGAAGGTGCGCGACGCGACGAAGTACACGATGCTCGCCGACGATCTCTCGGTCGAGCCGTACGGGATCATGCTCGCGCGCGGGGATCCGGGGATGCGGCTCGCGGTCAATCGCGCGCTGTCGCAGGTGTACCGCACGCCCGAGATCGTCGACATCTTCAACCGCTGGTTCGGCGCGTTCGGCAAGCCGACGGTGCTGCTCGAGGCGGTCTACTTCCTCGGCATCCTGCCCGAGTAGCCGCGCCCGCGTGGTTCACCTGCCCGTCGTCTGCCGGAGTCGGGGGCGCGGGGCGGTTCCCCGCGCGTGACATAATCGCCGCCGTTCTCCCCAGGGAACGGCGGCCTTCTTGGCGGCACTCGCCCTCCAGCCCGACGCCGGCGGACTCGCGACGATCGCCCTCTCCGGGCGGCTCGACGCGTACTCGGTCGGGCCGCTCTGGGCGCAGGCGCACGACGCGCTGCGCGCCCATCCCCGCTCGAAGCTCGTCGTGGACTGCAGCCGCGTCGACTATTGCGACGGCGCGGGCGTCGCGCTCCTCGTCGACATGCTGCGCCAGGCCCGGCCCGCCGATGCCGCGGTCGAGATCCGCGGGCTCGCCGGGCGCTTCCAGAAGCTCCTCGACCAGTTCGACCCGAAGGCGCTCGCCGCAGCCGCGCCGGCCGCCGCGCCGCCCGCGCCGCTCGTCGCGCGCGTGGGCCGCGCGGGCGCGCGCGTTCTCGCCGACCTCTACGCGCTGGTGGCGTTCCTCGGCGAGGCCGCCGCGGCGCTTGCCTACGCGCTCCGGCACCCGCGCGGAGTCCGCTGGCGCGACGCGCTCCGCATCGCCGAGGAGGCCGGCGTGAACGCGCTGCCGATCGTGGCGCTGATCGGCTTCCTCATGGGCGTGATCCTCGCGTTCCAGTCGGCGATCGCGATGAAGCCCTTCGGCGCGGAGCTCTTCGTCGCCAACCTGCTGTCGCTCGCGCTCCTGCGCGAGCTCGGGCCGCTGATGACGGCGATCCTCCTCGCCGGCCGCTCCGGCGCCGCGTTCGCGGCCGAGATCGGCACGATGAAGGTGAACCAGGAGGTGGACGCGCTGACGACGATGGGCCTCGACCCGGTGCGCTTCCTCGTCGTCACGCGCGTCCTGGCCGCGACCGCGATGATCGTGCCGCTCGTGGTGTTCGCCGACCTGATCGGGCTCCTCGGCGGCGCGCTGGTGATGCTGAGCTTCGACATCCCGCTGCAGGCCTACTACAACCAGGCGGTCAGCTACACGCGGGTGGCGGACTTCCTCGGCGGCCTCGCGAAGTCGCTCGTGTTCGGCCTCCTGATCGCCGGAGTCGGGTGCCTCCGCGGCCTCCAGACCGAGACCGGTGCGGCGGCGGTCGGGATCTCGGCGACGAGCGCGGTGGTGAGCGGGATCGTGCTCATCGTCGTCGTCGACGGCATCTTCGCCGTGCTCTTCTACTACCTCGACCTGTGAGCGACCCGATCATCCGCGTCGAGAACCTGCGCACCGGCTTCGGCGACCTCGTGCTGCACGACAGCGTCTCGTTCGAGGTCGGCAGGGGCGAGGTGTTCGCGATCCTCGGCGGCTCGGGCTGCGGCAAGACGGTGCTCCTGAAGACCATGATCGGGCTCTACCCCCCGCTCGCCGGCCGCGCGCTGATCGCGGGCGCGGACATCGCGCGCGCCGACGGCGCGGCACGGCTCGCGATCCTGCAGCGGATCGGGGTCATGTACCAGCTCGGCGCGCTGTTCGGCTCGATGACGCTCGCCGGGAACATCCGCCTGCCGCTCGAGGAGTACACCGCGCTGCCCGACGACGCGATGGACCTCGTCGCGCGGATGAAGCTCGAGCTGGTGCAGCTCCAGGGCGCGGGCACGCTGACGCCGGCCGAGATCAGCGGCGGCATGATGAAGCGCGCGGCGATCGCGCGCGCGATGGCGCTCGATCCCGACATCGTCTTCCTCGACGAGCCCTCCGGCGGGCTCGACCCGATCACCTCGGCCGAGCTCGACCAGCTCATCCTGCGCCTGCGCGCGAGCCTCGGCATCACCTTCGTCGTGATCACGCACGAGCTGGCGAGCCTCTTCGCGATCGCCGACCGCTGCATCATGCTCGACAGGGCGGCGAAGGGGATCATCGCCGAGGGGAAGCCCGCGGAGCTGCGCGATCACAGCCCGAATCCGAAGGTGCGCCAGTTCTTCAACCGCATGGCCGAGCCCGGGGCGGTGGCGGCGTGAACGAGAAAGCCGGCTACTTCCGGCTCGGCCTGTTCATCCTCGCCGCGGCGGCGATCCTCGTCGCGATCGTGCTCGCGCTCGGCGCCGGCAACCTCTTCAAGCGCACGGTCACGATCGAGACCTACTTCGACGAGTCGGTGCAGGGGCTCGAAGTCGGCTCGGCGGTGAAGTACCGCGGCGTGCAGATCGGGCGGGTCACGCGGATCGGCTTCACCGGGACGCGCTACCAGCAGGACGCGCCGATGAAGGCGCGCCGGCAGTACGTGCTGGTCGAGGCCGAGATGCAGTCGGGGTTGATCGGCGCGCGCGAAGGCGACGGCGCGCAGCTGACGGAGATGGTCGCCGCCGGCCTGCGTGCGCGGCTCGCGCCGGTGGGGATCACCGGCACCGCCTACCTGGAGATCGACTTCGTCGACCCGAAGGCGAACCCGCCGCTCACGATCGCCTGGACCCCGGCCAACATCTACATCCCGTCGGCGCCGAGCACCTACAACCAGATCGTGAGCGGGGCGCAGAAGTTCCTCGCGACGCTCGACAACGCCGACATCGAGGGCACGCTCCACTCGATCGCGGTGCTCGCGCGGACCGCGAACGACAAGCTCGGCGAGCTGCCGGTCGGCGCGATCGGGTTCGAGGCGACCGCGGCGATGAAGGAGCTGCGCGGGCTGATCGCGCGGCTCGACCGGACGGTGGGTGCGCCCGAGGTTGCGCAGGCGGTGAAGGATCTCGCGGCGACGAGCGCGCGCCTGCGCGAGGTGCTCGCGCGCCCGGGCTGGGCGGCCGCGCCCGACCAGGCGGCCGAGGCGTTCGCAAAGGTGCGCGAGCTCGCCGACAACGCGCACCTGCGGGACGCGCTCGTGCGCCTCGACCGCATCCTCGCGCGGCTCGACACGCTCACCGCGGGTGCCGACTCGGACTTCAGTACCGCGCTCTACAACCTGCGCCGGGTGAGCGAGAACCTCCGCGAGCTCACCGAGACGGTCAAGCGTTACCCGGCGAGCGTGCTGAGCGAGCCGCCGCGGCCGGTGACGATGCCATGACGGTGACTCGCTTCCGGTTCGTCCCCCTCGTCTTCGCCCTGCTCGCCGGATGCGGTCTTTCGCGCCCGCCGATCGACCGCCAGACCTATCTCCTCGCACCCGCGCGCGATGCTCCGGCGGCCTCCGCGGCGAAGCCGGTCGCCGTCAAAGTACGGCCGATGCGCGCGGCACCGCTCTACGAGCGCCGGGAGTTCGTCTACCGGGTCGACGGCGAGCGCGTGGTGTCGGACTTCTACAACGAGTTCGCCGAGGCGCCCGAGGCGTTGCTGACTTCGGCGGTGACCGGCTGGCTCCGCAGCGCGCGCCTCTTCGCGACGGTGGTCGAGCCGGGCGTCCCGGTCGACGCGCCGTATGTGCTCGACGGCACCCTCGTCACCCTCCAGGGCGATCTCCGCGACCCGGCGCGGCCTGCGGCCGAGATGGCGGTGCAGTTCTATCTGGTGCGCATGCGCGCCGCGGGACCGGAGATCGTCTACGACCGGCTGCTCTCGAGCCGCGTGGAGGTCAAGTCGGGGTCGGCGCAGGCGCTTGCCGCCGGGTACGGCCAGGCGCTCGCGCGGATCCTGGGCCAGCTCGAGCGGGACCTGGCGGCGCTGGAGCTGAAGTAACCCGCGCTACTCGACCGTCACCGACTTCGCCAGGTTCCGCGGCTTGTCGACGTCGGTCCCGCGCGCGATGGCGCAGTTGTAGGCGAGGAGCTGCACCGGAATCGCGTGCACGACCGGCGAGAGCACGCCGGCGTGCCGCGGCGTGCGGATGACGTGCACGCCCTCGCTCGCGGTGAAGTGGCTGTCGAGGTCGGCGAGCACGTAGAGCTCGCCGCCGCGCGCCCGCACCTCCTGCATGTTCGACTTCACTTTCTCCAGCAGCGCGTCGTTGGGCGCGATCACCACCACCGGCATCGTCTCGTCGACGAGCGCGAGCGGACCGTGCTTCAGCTCGCCGGCGGGATACGCCTCGGCGTGGATGTAGGAGATCTCCTTCAGCTTGAGCGCGCCTTCCAGCGCGATCGGATAGTGGATGCCGCGCCCGAGGAACAGCGCGTGCGCCTTGTGCGCGAAGCGCTCCGACCACACGCGGATCTGCGGCTCGAGGTTGAGCGCGTGCTGCACGCTGCCGGGCAGATGCCGCAACCCCTCGAGGTGCCGCGCCTCGTCGGCCGGCGCGAGCCGGCCCTTGAGCCTGGCGAGCACGAGCGTCAGCGTGAAGAGCGCCGCGAGCTGGGTCGTGAACGCCTTGGTCGAGGCGACCCCGATCTCGGCGCCGGCGCGGGTGTAGAACACGAGCCGTGACGAGCGCGGGATCGCGCTCTCGCGCACGTTGCAGATGGCGAGCGTGCGCTCCTGGCCGAGCTCTTTCGCGCGCTTGAGCGCTTCCATCGTGTCGAGCGTCTCGCCCGACTGCGAGATCGTGACCACGAGGCTGCGCGGGTTCGGCACCGAGTCGCGGTAGCGGTATTCGCTCGCGATCTCGACCGAGGCGGGGATCTTCGCGATCGACTCGAGCCAGTAGCGCGCGACCGAGCCGGCGTAGTAGCTCGTCCCGCAGGCGAGGATCTGCACCGCTTCGACGTCGCGGAGCACCTCCTCCGCGCGCTCGCCGAAGAGCTCCGGCCGCGCGCCGTCGTCGAGGATCGGCTCGAGCGAGTCGGCGAGCGCCTTCGGCTGCTCGTGGATCTCCTTCTGCATGAAGTGGCGGTAGGGCCCGAGCTCGAGCGAGGCGAGCGAGACATCCGAGACGTGGACCTTGCGCTCGGCCGGGCGGCCGTCGCGGTCGAGGATGCGCACGCCGGCGCGGCCGACGGCCGCCACGTCGCCTTCCTCGAGGTAGATCACGCGGCGCGTGGCGCCGAGCACCGCGGACACGTCGGAGGCGACGAAGTTCTCGCCGTCGCCCAGGCCGACGAGCAGCGGGCAGCCGACGCGGGCGCAGGCGAAGCTCCCGGGCGAGGCGGCCGACACGACCGCGATCGCGTACGCGCCGACGAGGTCGCGCACGGCGGCTTGCGTGGCCGCGAGGAGGTCGCGCGTCTCGCGGTAGTAATGGTGGACGAGGTGCGCGACCACCTCGGTGTCGGTCTGCGACTCGAACGCGTAGCCGAGCTTCTTCAGCCGCTCGCGCTGTTCCTCGTGGTTCTCGACGATGCCGTTGTGGACGACCGCGATCTCGCCCTGCGAGACGTGGGGGTGCGCGTTCGGCTCGGTGACCCCACCGTGCGTCGCCCAGCGCGTGTGCCCGATGCCGAGCCGGCCGGTGAGCCCTTCGGCGCGCGCCGCGGTCTCCATCTCGGCCACGCGGCCCACGCGCCGGACGCGCTTGATCGCACCGTCGAGCACCGCGACGCCGGCCGAGTCGTAACCGCGGTACTCGAGCCGCTTGAGGCCCTCGACGAGGAGCGGCACGACGTCGCGGCCGGCGATGGCGCCTACGATTCCGCACATGTCCGCCGCGCCTCCTACTTCTTCGCCTTCACCGGCCGCTTCCAGCCGGCGATCGTGGTCTGGCGCGCGCGGGAGACGGTGAGCTCGCCGGGCGGCGCGTCCTCGGTGAGCGTCGTCCCGGCGCCTAGCGTCGCGCCGCGGCCGACGCGCACCGGCGCGACGAGCTGGGTGTCCGAGCCGATGAATACGTCGTCCTCGATCACGGTGCGGTGCTTGTTCGCGCCGTCGTAATTGCAGGTGATCGTGCCGGCGCCGACGTTCACGTTGCGGCCGACCTCGCTGTCGCCGATGTAGGCGAGGTGGTTCACCTTCGAGCCGGCGCCGACCGTGCTCGCCTTGACTTCGACGAAGTTGCCGATGTGCACGTCCTCGGCGAGCTTCGCGCCCGGCCGCAGCCGCGCATAGGGCCCGATGCGGCAGTTGCGGCCGATGTCCGCCTCCTCGAGGTGGCAGAACGGCTCGATGCGGGTGTCGGCGTCGACCCGCACGTTGCGGAGCACGCAGTTCGCGCCGAGGGAGACCCGATCGCCGAGCGCGACCTCGCCCTCGAAGACGCAGTTGACGTCGATGGCGACGTCGCGGCCGCATTCGAGCCGGCCGCGCACGTCGATGCGCGCGGGGTCGGCGAGCGTTACGCCGGCATCGAGCAGCCTCGCGGCCACGTCCTGCCGGTACGCCCGCTCGAGCTCGGCGAGCTGCGCCTTGCTGTTCACGCCGAGCGTCTCGCGGACGGAGGCCGGCTGCACCGCGTGCACCGGGACCCCTTCTTTCACGGCCGCCGCGATCACGTCGGTCAGGTAGTACTCGCGCTGCGCGTTGTCGTCGCGCAAGCTCCCGAGCCACCGCGCGAGGTAGCGCGTCGGCAGGCACATGATTCCCGTGTTCACCTCGCGCAACGCGCGCTCGGCCGCGGTGGCGTCCTGCTCCTCGACGATGCGCTTCACCGCGCCGCCTTCGCGCACGATGCGGCCGTAGCCGGCCGGATCGTCGAGCGTCACGGTGAGGAGCGCGACGCCTTCGCCGGCGGCGGCGCAGAGCGCGCGCAGCGTTTCGGCGCCCGTCAGCGGGACGTCCCCGTAGAGCACCAGCGTCTGCGGGTCCGCGCCGAGCGAGGGGAGCGCCTGCTGCAGGGCGTGGCCGGTGCCGCGCTGCGGCTCCTGCCGTACCCACGCGATGTGTTCGTCGCCGATCGCCGCGCGGACCTGCTCGCCGCCGTGCCCGTACACGACGCACACGCGGACGGACGCCGGCGGCGGCACGAGCGCGCGGGCGGTGTCGAGGACGTGCGCGAGAAGCGGCCGGCCGGCCAGCGGATGCAGCACCTTGGGCCGGTCCGAGTGCATCCGCTTGCCCTGGCCGGCGGCCAGGATGACGACATTCACTTTTCGGAAACTCCCTTTTCCATCCGGATGTTAGCAAGGAACGCCCAAACCGCAACCGCGTTGCAGCGCGAATCCGCACGGTTGCCACGATTCGTCACAATCGCGCCTCCTCACGGGGGCGGCGAACCGCCGGGCCGGACGCCGGGCCGCCCCGCATCGCTCCCCTTCGAGAGCGCCTTGCCCGAACACCGCTTTGGGCTAGACTCGCCCGCCTCGAATCCCGGAGGGGGAAGCCATGCGCCGCCTGACACCGCCGCCTGACACCCTGACACGCGCTGACACGCGCTGACACGCGCTGACATGCGCCCCCTCACCCGTTAGTATTTCCGTCGTGCGGCGCCGCGAGGATCGCCGCACCCAATCAAGGAGGAGGAGCTTCATGCGTACGACCAAGATCCTGGTCGCGGCAGTCGCCGCGGGCACGTTCGCCGCGCCCGTCCATGCGCAGACCGAAATCCAGTGGTGGCACTCGATGGGAGGCGCGCTCGGCGAGAAGCTCAACGCGCTCGCCGAAAAGTTCAACGCGAGCCAGAAGGACTACAAGGTCGTCCCGGTCTTCAAGGGCACCTACCCGGTGTCGATGACCGCCGCGATCGCCGCGTTCCGCGCCGGCAACGCGCCGCACATGCTGCAGGTGTTCGAGGTCGGCACCGCGACCATGATGGCGGCCAAGGGCGCGATCGTGCCGATCGCCACCGTGATGACGAACGCGAAGGAGCCGTTCGAGCCGAAAGCGTATCTGCCGACGGTGACGGGCTACTACACCGACCAGAAGGGCAACATGCTGTCGTTCCCCTTCAACAGCTCGACGGTGATGTTCTACGTCAACAAGGACGCCTTCAAGAAGGCCGGCCTGGACCCCGACAAGCCGCCGAAGACGTGGAAGGAAGTGCTCGCCGCCGCGGACAAGCTGAAGGCCGCGGGTCAGGACTGCGTCTACACCACGAGCTGGCCCTCCTGGATGCACATCGAGAACTTCAGCGCCTGGCACAACGTGCCGATCGGCACCAGGGAGAACGGTTTCGGCGGCTTCGACACGGCGTTCACGATCAATTCCCCGCTGCACGTCCGCCACCTCACCATGCTCGGCGAGATGGCGAAGAAGGGCCAGTTCACCTACGCCGGCCGCACCAACCAGGGCGACGCCAAGTTCTCCAGCGGCGAGTGCGCGATGTTCAGCGGCAGCACCGGCGCGCAGGCGGGCATCCGGCAGGCGGCGAAGTTCGACTGGTCGATCAACTTCATCCCCTACCACGACGACGTCGCGGGC
>Ga0187893_10010444_pt1 | contig 13824 bp, 10 predicted proteins | sample MA1701074metaG_FD_139574 | JGI IMG/M metagenome (GOLD analysis project Ga0187893, IMG submission 139574) | White microbial mat communities from a basaltic lava cave in the Kipuka Kanohina Cave System on the Island of Hawaii, USA - MA170107-4 metaG ...
AAGAGATTTCTTCAACATACGAAGCTCCTATGTTTCATTAAATAAAATTGATCATGAGCCTTAAACTGATGCCATGAAAACGGGACGCAGAAGGGTCACCGACGATAAATGTCGGGTCTGACGACTCTGACGAGTATCAGACTCCGTCAGAGATGCTGACCGTAGCGTCAGTATGTGACACAACAGACGCCGCCATGAAATGCCGCCGCCGGAGTCATAAAAATGATGACGGCATTCACAAACACCAAAACAAAAACAACAAATAAGTTTGTAAAATATGCTGCTGGTATAAAAATAATTATCTCAATGAAGAGAATCAATCTCTTCGGCAACCGTCAAAACCATTTGCCCGTTATAGTATAATTACAGTAGCATAATGATGACAGGCAGCCGTCAGAAAAATTTAAAAAATAGTTTGAAGAAGCTTAGCAAAATATAAGGTAAGCTGAAAATTAAATTTTAAATTTAAGCAGAGGTTTGCTTGCATCTTTTATAATCTTCAAAAGGGGTGATATGCGACTCTTCCCTTTCGCAAAGCGCTTGGCAGCAGCTTTATTTTTATGGAGCTGTTTACCGTATGCTTATGCACAGCATTGCCCTTCCAATATAGATTTTGAAAGAGGAAATTTTGATGGCTGGACTTGCTATACAGGTATCACAGCAGCCGAAGGCGGTCAAAATGTTTTATATCTTTCTCCCGGCGCTCCAGTACCCGGGCGGCATACTATGTTTCCTTCTTTTCCTAACGCCGGTCTTGATCCTTATGGCGGTTTTCCTATCAATTGTCCAAACGGCAGCGGTTATTCGGTAAGGCTGGGAAATGATCTTGCGGGCACACAGGCTGAAGGAATTGCTTATGAGTTTACGATTCCCGCTAATCAAAATATTTATTCACTCATTTATCATTATGCGGTTGTGTTCCAGGATCCGGATCATGAAATATTTCAGCAACCCAGGCTTGTTTTGGAAATTACCAATGTCACCGACAACAAACTTATTGATTGTTCCTCTTTTACTTTTATCCCGTATGGCACATTGCTTCCCGGTTTTTTTCTTTCGCCTAATCAATTTGGAGATACACCAATTTGGTGTAAAGACTGGACAGCCGTATCTATCAACCTGAACAATCAGGCAGGAAAAACGATACGCTTATTTTTTAAAACAGCAGATTGCACATTCCGCAGGCATTTTGGATATGCTTATATAGATATCAATTCACAATGCAGCAGCGAGTTTATCGGAGCTTCTTATTGTCCTGATGATACGATTGTAAATGTGACAGCTCCCTTCGGCTATCAGAATTATACATGGTACGATAAGAATTTCAACCGTGTATTGGGTGAGCAACAAACTATTTCCTTCAACCCGCTTCCTGCGCCGGGAACTACTTATGCTGTGAAAGTGGTGCCTTATCATGGTTATGGCTGTCTCGACACACTGTATGCAAAATTGGTTGACAACTTAACCATTTCATCACAAGCAGGTGAAGATGTTCTTTCCTGCAATAAGGAGCCGGTATTGCTTGGTGTTAATTCAATACCTGGGTTGTCATATAGCTGGAGCCCTCCTACCGGTTTAACTAATCCTAACATTGCAAATCCACAGGCAACACCTGTTACCACTACACGGTATGTTCTCACTACCCGTCATGATGGCGGCGGATGTGTGGATACGGATACAGTTGTTGTTACTGCTTCTATTATTGACAATAGTATGCAATTGCTTGGTAAACCGGGTTATTGTATTGACAGCGGCGACAGCGCCATATTGAAAGTAAAAAATACGCAAAGCATTCAATGGTACATGAACAACCAGCCTGTTGCCGGAGCTAATCAACCTACATACAGAGCTACACAAACCGGATCGTATCATGCTGAACTTACCAATAGCGACGGATGCAGATCAGAAACCGAAATACAACCCATCCTTATTGATGAACCAAAACCAGGCATTACTTATCCCGTAGAATATGCCGTGATAGATGTGGCTACACCATTAGAAGCAAGACAATTTGGAGTGAGTGCAGTATGGAGCCCCGGCACATGGCTTGATAATACAGCCACTTATACGCCAATGTTTGATGGACTCGCTGAACAACTATACACCATTGAAATAACAACTGCCGGCGGATGTGTGACAGTGGATACGCAAATTGTAAAAACAGTTAAAGGTGTAGAAGTGCTTGTGCCTGCTGCTTTTACTCCCAACAATGATGGCCTCAATGATTTTCTTCGCCCGATACTAATGGGCATAAGGGAAATGAAATATTTCAGAATATTCAACCGTTGGGGTCAACTGATATTTGAAACAAGAACAAATCTTCCCGGATGGGATGGAACATTGAATGGCATAAAAGTGCCAACGCAGGTGGTTGTGTGGGTGGTAGAAGGCATCGGGGTGGATAATAAAACCTATATAAGGAAAGGCACCACTGCACTGTTGCGATGACTTTGCATTTACATTATTATCATACCCCTGTTTCCTCTTTCATATTCTGATGAAACGTAAGATATCTGTCATGATCAGCCGCAGAAAATTTATTTCACAACTATCTTCCATGACTGCCAGTTCAATTGTTTTTCCAATGCTATTTTCTAAAGATGATAATAAAATCATGACAGTAAATGGCTGGATAGGTTCTGACCAGATTGGTTTTTCATTGACGCATGAACATATACTTGTTGATTTCATTGGCGCAGATAAAGTAAATCCTTCACGTTACAATGCTGACGAGGTTTTTAAAATTGCTTTACCCAAATTAGCAGCACTAAAAGAAAGAGGCTGCAAAACACTGATGGAATGTACACCGGCTTATCTCGGTCGTGATGTAAGGCTATTGAAAAAGTTATCTGAAGCAAGCGGATTAAACATAGTAACGAATACAGGATATTACGGCGCAGTAAATGAAAAATATTTTCCTGCACATGTTTATATAGAAGCAGCAAATGAGATAGCTGCAAGATGGATACACGAATGGAAAAATGGAATAGAAGGCACTGATATCAAACCTGGATTTATAAAATCGGGAGTTGATAAATATCCTTTATCCGTTGTACAAAAAAAAATAGTGGAAGCCGCAGCCATCACTCATTTGCAAACTGGTCTTAGTATTGGCATCCATACCGGCGATGGCAAAGCCGCCATGGAAGAATTGAAAATTTTACAAGCAAACAATGTAAGCCCTGAAGCATGGATATGGATACATGCGCAAAACGAACCAAACCGGGACTTTCATTTTCAGGCAGCAAAAGCGGGTGGATGGGTTTCATTTGATGGAGTAAACACTCAATCCATTTCTGATTGCATTAGCTTTTTAAAGGACATGAAAAAAGAAAATCTGTTAAATCATGTTTTGCTGTCACATGATTCAGGTTGGTATCATGTAGGTGAACCTGGTGGTGGAACTTATAATGATTACAATACTATCGCTGATAAATTGTTACCGGCATTGAAAGAAAACGGATTTACGCCGAAAGAAATTGATCTTTTGTTTATAACGAATCCCGCAAAAGCCTTTGCCGTAAACGTCAGAAGGAAATAAGCGATCTCTTTGGCCTCTTGCCTTTCTCAACATTAAAAGTTATTTTTAACACCATTTTAAAATCAAAATCTTTTCTTATGAAAAAAATGTTAGCGGCCCTCCTTATTTTTTCTTTTGCTCTATCCTCATGCAAAAAAAATAAATCAGCAGACAACGAGGATTTTCCCTACTATTTTTCTGCAACCATTAACGGAGCTGAAGTTAAGTATGTTGCTGATGATCTGAATAGCCAGTATGAATGTGGTGTTTCATCGCCTTATTTTGCCCTCGGAGATGACTACGATATTTATGAAGGCACTTTTATACAAGATGGAAATGACAACACAAAAAAAAATATCTATGTACATTTTCTCAAATACTTTGACCATGAACCTGATTTTGATGAAAGAGTGGCAATGGTAAGCAAAGGCAATTATACTTATGGAGAAAGCCAGGGAAGTTCTTCTACGATAAACGGAGCTTCTATTATGTACACAGATGCCATAGGTAAAGAGTGGTTTTCGGAAGGTGGATCACAAGCTGGAAGCTCTTTCACAGTTACAGAACTTGAAACTAATTCATCGGGCACTTCATTAAAATTATTCAAAGCCACTTTCAGTTGCAAATTGTATGATGGCGCCGGTGGCAGTATCCAGGTAAACAATGCCGTGATAAGAGGAAAACTTCTTATTCCCTGACAAATATCATAGTTGAATTGACAGTCAAAGCATATTAAGTTTATACTTAACTTCAGTACCCTTAAACGGATTTCACATTGCCCGCATACCAAATTTCACCATTAGGCGATTCAGCGCTTTTTATTGACTTTGGAAATAAGATTGACGAAGACATCAATAAAGAAGTTTTGGCAAGAACAAGTCAATTAAAGCAAAACTTTACCGGCATATTGGAAGCAGTGCCGGCTTATAGTTCCATCATCGTTTATTTCAACATGCTGACATGGAGAAAGAAAACTCCTGCTGACATGCTTGTATTTGATCATTTAAAAGAAATAACTGAACAAATACTTTCACAGCCATTGCAAAATGATCCGCAGGAAGAACGCATCGTTAATATACCTGTTTGTTACGCTCCTGAATTTGCTGTTGATGTCAATACAATTGCGACAGCAAATAATATCACTGCCGAAGAAGTGATTGCATTACATCATGCAAAAACATACAGAGTTTATATGCTTGGTTTTTTACCGGGCTTTTGTTATTTGGGAGAAACTGATGATAAAATTGCCATGCCACGCAAAACAAAACCAATACCTGTGGCTCCCGGAGCAGTAGGCATTGCCGGTAAACAAACAGGTATTTATCCTTTAGCATCGCCCGGGGGATGGCAGATCATTGGAAGAACTCCTTTAAAACTTTTTAATGTATCGGCTGAACAACCTGCTTTATTGAAAGCTGGTGATAAAGTTCAGTTTGTTCCCATCAGCATCAATGATTTTTTAGAAATACAAAATTCTATTTTCGATTGAGTCGAATCGTTCATGAATATTAGAATAATCAAAGCAGGCGTGTTGGATACCATACAGGACATGGGCCGGTATGGTTGGCAGCATCTTGGAGTTAATCCCGGTGGCGCCATGGATAAACTGTCTGCACAGGTGGCTAATATATTGGTGGGTAACGATGGCAATGAAGCCGTTTTTGAACTGCATTTTCCCGCCTCATCTTTTTTCTTTGAACAACCTGCATTGATCGCATTAGCCGGCGCTGATTTTTCTGCCAGCATTAATGGCGATGAAGTTCCGCTGCTGCACCCTATTGTTGTAAGCAAGTATAGCATTTTACAATTTCACGGATCGCATAAAGGAGCAAGAGCTTATCTCGCTGTGCATGGGGGCCTGAATATTGAAAAATGGTTGGGAAGCTATAGCACTAATTTAAAAAGCGAATTGGGTGGATACAAAGGAAGAGCATTGCAGAAGGATGATGAGATTAGTTTTAACAGCACAGAAAATTTGTGCTCCGTGATTGGAAAAAAAGAATTTATTGTATTGCCCTGGAAAGCAGACATAGCATGGGAACATGCAGAAACAAATTCAATTTTTGCACTGCCGGGTAATGAATACAATCAGCTTACTGAAAATTCAAAAGATTTTTTTTGCCAACAGGATTATTCCATCAGCGGTCATTCTGATCGTATGGGTTACCAATTAATATCTTCACCGCTGGAAAAAATTAATAACGAAGAGTTGGTTTCATCAGGTGTCAGCTTTGGCACTTTACAATTACTTCCCGGCGGCCAATTGATCTTGCTGATGGCCGATCATCAAACCACAGGTGGTTATTCAAGAATTGCTCATGCTATTACGGCACATCATCATAAATTGGCACAAATGAAACCTGGAGATACGATTCGTTTTCAGCTTACTGATTTGTCAACAGCCGAAAATCTTTTGGTAAAACAACAGCAACATTTGCTGCAATTGCAAAATGCCTGTAAATTCAGGCTGCAAGAATATTTAGATGCCCATAACCGATCTTAATTGTGATTTAGGCGAAGGAGCAGGTAATGACTCACTCATTATGCCGTGGATCACATCGGCAAATATTGCCTGTGGTTATCATGCCGGCAATGTAAATACCATGTATGAAGCCGTAGAGCTTGCTGTAAAAAACAATGTTGCCATTGGCGCTCATGTTTCATATTTAGACAAAGAAAATTTTGGCAGAACGGAAATGAATTTGCCGGCTGATGAAGTGTATGAACTGGCAGAGCAGCAATTGATCTTATTGAAAGAAATCGCAGACATTTTTGAAAAACCAATCGCCCATGTAAAACCACATGGCGCCTTGTATAATCAATCGGCAAAAGATAAAACTATCGCCAATGCTATTGCAAGAGCTGTAAAAGATTTTGATCATAATCTTACATTATTTGGCCTAAGCGGAAGTTATTCTATTCATGAAGCCCGGTTGATTGGAATAAAAACCGCTAATGAAGTTTTTGCCGATCGCAGTTACCAGGATGATGGATCGCTGACACCAAGATCAAAGCCCGGTGCATTGATTGAAAAAACGGGTGAAGCGGTGAAGCAAGTTTTGCAAATGATAAATGAAGGAACTGTAAAAACCATTACCGGTAAAACCATTCCGATCATCGCTGATACCATTTGTATTCATGGCGACGGAAAATATGCTGTCAAGTTTGTCAAAGCCATTCATGACGCTATCCGGAAATAACTTTGTTAATGACCAACAAAAAAAAATCAGTCATACTTGGTGCCGCTTTTCTTATGGCTACTTCGGCTATCGGCCCCGGGTTTTTAAACAACACCGGTTTATTTACAAAGGAACTTCTCACCAGCTTTGGTTTTATAATCCTGATCTCTGTTCTTCTTGACATAGGAGCACAATTAAATATCTGGCGCATCATTACAGCGAGTGAAACAAGAGCGCAGGATCTTTCCAATAAAGTATTACCAGGTCTTGGCTACTTATTAGCATTTTTAGTAGCCTTCGGCGGATTGGCTTTTAACATCGGCAATATTGCAGGCTGCGGATTGGGATTGGAAGTAATCACTGGCCTTGACGCCAAATGGGGAGCAGTCATCAGTTGCATCATTGCGTTATTTATTTTTTGGGCAAAACAAGCCGGTAAGGCGATGGATGTGTTTGTAAAAATTTCAGGTTTTGTTATGATCGGGTTAACTGTATATGTAATGATTGCGTCTGAACCGCCGTATGCCAAAGCATTGCTGCATACTATATGGCCTGAAAAAACAAATATTAAAATGATCGTGGCGCTGGTAGGCGGAACAGTTGGCGGTTATATAAGTTTTGCAGGAGCTCATCGCCTTTTAGACGCAAACATAAAAGGAGCTAATGTAATTCCGCAGGTAAACAGAAGTGCTATAACAGGCATTATTGTTACTTCTGTGATGCGATATATTTTATTTCTTGCAGCATTAGGTGTGGTATGGCATGGCGCTGTTTTAAGTGATAAAAATCCGGCGGTTTCTGTTTTTGAAAATGCTGCAGGCAATATTGGTTATAATTTTTTTGGCATCGTGATGTGGGCTGCAGCTACTACTTCTGTTATCGGCGCTTCTTACACATCTGTATCATTTTGGAAAACATTTCATCCTTCGCTTGAAAAAAATCAGCGCTGGCTGATAACAGCATTTATTATTTTCTCCACTATCATTTTCATTGTATTGAAACAGACGCCGGCGTCTATTTTAGTGGCAGCAGGCGCATTAAACGGATTGATACTTCCTGTTGCATTAGCCATTATGTTGTTTGCCCTGCAAAAGAAAAGTTTCTTTCATGGTTATCACCATCCCCTATGGCTGCAGTTAACAGGATGGATCGTCGTAATCATCATGGGCTGGATGGGTGGAACTTTAATTTTAGAAACACTGAATTAATTCTCTCCCAGGCTTTCTCTGAGTATAATCTGCCCGGAACTCTTTCAAAATATGATCATTCTTTTGACCTGCACAGGGTGAAAGGAGCATTTGCAAGCCATGACACAAAGTTTCATAACTGGCATTACTATCATTTTGATTAAAAAAATAATTGCAAAGGCCGTGCTTGTACACGGTCTCTGCAATAAATAGTCAAAACACATTTAAGACTTCAAAGCTGAATAACTGAATTTTTGTCCGCCCACAGAAGCTTCATACATCAGCCCTTTCTTTTCTTGTGTGAATACCATTACACCTTCCCTGTATTTCACATTTGCTGATGCGCCTTTAGTGGCAGCTACAGCCGAAGCCTGTGCTGCAAATTCAAATTTTCCTTCTTTAAACTTGTCCAACGCTGCTTTGCTTTCAAAAAAGATCACTTCCCTGTAAGCCTGTCCGCCAAACTGAAAACCTACACTTACCTGTTTCATTTTTGCTTTGCCTATCATTTTTCCTCCCTCATACACAATTCCATTGCCGGCGGCTCCGCCCACTCCGATGGCGCCTTTCCCCACATTGGGGAAAATAACGTACCCATAACTGCTTTCAAACAAACTGCTCATCAGGTTATCCGTTTTTATAAATTGCTCCCGGGCTTCCCTGCTGTCTGCTTCCAATTTGTTATGATCATTGTCATCATCCTGCGCTGAACTTACTATTGGCAATGCTGATACCGAAAGCAAAACAAATAAATAGAACGGTCGCATTATGCTTGTTTTCATAGTTAATTCTTTTTATTGTGAAACAATTTGATTATTTAAACCACTACAGGGAAATACAAAGACTTTGCCATTACAAATGAGGCTAAGAGAACAAAGAGAAAAAGAGATAAAGAGGTCATGCTTTTAATTATTAACCAACTTATCCTTTTAGCAAAACTTTATCACTGGTTAAAATTTAACAGGAGTTGCCTGAATTTTTTTTTACCAACGATATTCCCGATAGCTATCGGAATTCATAGCATCGCCTGTTGCGACGCTTGCCGATGATAAATGTCGGCATCTCTGACGGAGTCTGATACTCGTCAGAGTCGTCAGACCCGACCGAAGCGTCGGTGACCGTTCATCGTTCCGAATAAAACTGAACAGCGCTGAAGTCGCATACTGCCAGCAATAGTTTTCAACAAACAAGATTGTCCAATTTTTTACCCTGCTCAAAATCGGAAATATTTTGCAGCGTCGCCAATGCTATTTGAGTTAATGCTTCATCTGTAAGAAAACCCTGGTGCGAAGTGATAAGTACATTGGAGAAACTTAACAGCCGCATGATCACATCATCTTCAATTATATTTTCACTCAGATCATGAAAGAATAATTTTTCTTCCTGTTCATATACATCAATGCCAAGATAACCAAGCTTTCCCTTCTTCAATGCTTCGATAGCCGCTTTGGTGTCAATCAATCCGCCGCGGCTTGTATTGATAAGCATGGCGCCCTTTTTCATCATATCCAATGAATCTTTGTTGATGATATGTTTTGTTTGATCCGTAAGCGGGCAGTGCAATGAAATAATATCACATTGCGGAAACAGGTCTATTAACGGTATGTATTGCACACCTTCCGCTTCCAGCTCTTTATTGGCAATAATGTCAAAAGCCAAAACTTTGCAGCCCAAACCCAGCATGATATATGCAAAACACTGACCTATTTTGCCGGTGCCAATCACTCCTGCTGTTTTACCATACAGATCAAAACCAGTGAGCCGGTGAAGCGAAAAGTTTCCTTCCCTAACACGGTTATATGCTTTATGTGTTTTCCGGTTAAGCGTCATGATAAGCGCCAAAGCATGTTCGGCAACAGCATGTGGTGAATAAGCCGGTACTCTTACTACCCTGACATTATTTTCTTTTGCTGCAGTTAAGTCAACATTATTAAAGCCTGCACAGCGAAGTGCAATTATCTTAATCCCTGTTTCAGCAAGTGAACGAAGAACCGCCGCATTCAATTGATCATTTACAAAAACACATACAGCATCATATCCTTTGGCGATATCCGCAGTCCGTTCGTTTAATTGTGCTTCAAAATAAGTGATGCTATGCAGTTTATTATACCGTGCAAAATATTCCTTGTCGTAAGGCTGGGTGGAAAAGAAGGCGATTTTCATAAACTGAATTTATCTGGCTGTTGAAAAAATTTGCGAATAAGTACGAATAGCAAAAGTATAAGTACCCGATTTCTGAATGAAAAATTACTTTACACAACAAACCAGGCAAAGCCATACGTTATTGCGAAAAGAAATATTTGATTTTTTCCTAATCCAATGCCGATGAGAAAATTCTACTCCTTTCTTTTTACTTTCTATTTTATTGCCAGCCTGCAAAGCCAGTCGAAACAGGAAGCCCCGCAACCAGTGGAAGTTTCGGGTCATCGTTTTCAATTCTTCAACAAAAAAACAGGCGTCGCTGTTAATCATCTTACCTGGGATGAAGCCGAATCTTTTGTAACTGGTTTTGCAAAAGTTGCTGCTAATAATAAATGGGGGTTTGTTGACCAATCAGCCAAGCCGGTAATACCAGCCACGTTCCAATCGCTAAGAAATTTCAGCAATCATCTTGCCGCAGCAAAACAAAAAACAAAATGGGGCTTTATTGATGAAAAGGGCAAAACAGTAATTCCTTTTGAATATGATATTGCCTATGATTTTACAGAAAATATTACAGCAGTTTACAAAAACAATAAATGGTTTTTGATCAACAGGCAAGGTGCAACTATTAAAACATTGGACATTGATATTTTTTATGGTTTTAAAAATGGCATAGCTAAAATCACAAAGCAGGGACGGTCGGGACAAATGAATCTGAAAGGAGAGATTATTTCATTGGAACCAAAACAACTTGAATCAAATAAAAATGAAACTGCTTCACGTTCCGGGTCAATACAGGCTGAACCATGCCCTGACAATATTGGATTTGAACGCGGCAATTTTACCAATTGGGACTGCTTCATTGGTGATGTAGCCGCAGTGGGTACTGCCAATGTAATTACCGTTGCGCCGTCAGTTCCCACTGCTAATCGTCATGTCATTTATCCACGCACCAATCCTCCTGATATTGATCCGTATGGTTTATTTCCTGTTAATCCACCCGATGGAAGCGGCTTTGCACTGAAGCTTGGAAACAATATAAATGGTGCAGAGGCAGAAAGGGTAAGATACCAAATCAATGTTCCGGCAAATTCAACCGATTATTCCATTACATATCGCTATGCTGTGGTTTTCCAGGATCCTGATCACCTCAGGCATGAGCAGCCGCGGCTTGCAGTTAAATTGCTCGATGTTGCTGCAAATAAATACCTGCCTTGCGCTTCTTATGAATTTGTATCAGATGATACCATTCCCGGTTTTTACAATTCTCCTTTAGATGAATCAATCAAATGCAAAGCATGGACATCTGTTTTTATTAACCTGGGTGCCCATGCCGGAAAGACATTGATGCTTGAATTTACCACGGCTGATTGTACGAGGGGAGCACATTGGGGTTATGGCTATATAGATGTGGGTGATTGTAATATTTCAGCCAGCATCCAATATCAATGCAATCCAAATATTGCAACGCTAACAGGGCCGCCCGGCTTTAGACAGTACCGATGGTTTAACGAAGACTATTCAACTTTGCTCGGTGGTGGCAGGAATCTTAATTTAATCCCTGCTCCCGATTCCAACTCCATTTTACACCTGATGATAATACCGTATAATGGAGCCGGTTGCAGTGATACTTTACATGCTGCGGTTCATAAAATTACTCCAACTGCGGACGCAGGGCCTGATAAAACGATCTGCTTAGGTTCATCAGCAACTATTGGTACGCCGGCAATAGCAGGTAATACTTATTCATGGGCGCCAACCGGTTTTTTATCAAATGCCAACATCGCTTCTCCTGTCAGTACGCCAAACGATACAACCACTTATATTCTTACTGTTACAAAAACATCTGACGGATGCACAGCGCAGGATACCGTAACAGTATTTGTAAATCCTGTGCCCACTGCTTTGTTTGATCCCGGCCCCAACCAATGTATCATTGAAAACAATTTTTCATTTAATAATAACTCAACAGGAGCAACTATACATGAATGGAATCTTGGTGATGGTAATTTATCCAATCAATTGAATCCGGCGCATAGTTATGCTAATGCAGGCACATATACAGTGAAGCTGGTAACGACAAATAACGCCGGATGCAAAGACAGTGTTGCGCATGCAATATCTGTGTATGCCAATCCATTGGTTACCGCTGTCAACGATGCATCTGTTTGTTTTGGTAAAACAGTTCAGCTTCAGGCTGCCGGTGCACAATCTTATGAATGGTCACCGGCACAAGGCTTAAGCTGTACTAACTGCGACAATCCAATAGCATCGCCTGCTGCATCTGCTGCTTATTTTGTAAGAGGTATAAGCAATGACGGGTGTCCCGGTTTTGATACAGTCAACATCACAGTACATCAGCCCATACAAATAACTGTTTCGCCGGATGCGGAAATATGCGAAAAACAATCAGTGAACCTGCTTGCAAGCGGAGACAATTCTTATAAATGGACACCTGCACAAAGTTTGAGCAGCGATATTATTCCCAATCCTGTAGCTACACCTTTATCCACTACACAATACCGTGTTATTGGTTTTGATGGAAATAATTGTTTTACCGATACTGGTTATGTTACTATCACTGTTAATCCTAATCCAACAATAAAATTAGGCCCTGATAAAACATTGCTGACAGGAACAATTTATCCGCTTGCGCCGGTGGTAACAAACGGGCCGATCGTTTCATGGCAATGGAACCCTGCAACAAATCTCAGTTGCAGCACCTGTCCTGATCCTTCTGCAACTATTAAAAAAGACATTACTTACGATGTACTTATACAAAATATTTATGGCTGCACTGCCGCAGACACTATCAACATCAAAACTTTTTGTGAGAACACACAGGTTTATGTACCGAATGCCTTTACACCTGATGGAGACGGCATCAATGACATACTGATGGTGAGAGCAAAAGGAATTGAAGTGGTGAATTCATTCAGAATATTTTCAAGATGGGGTGAATTGCTTTTTGAGAAATTGAATTTTCCACCTAACACTATTGCTTACGGATGGGATGGAAAGATAAAAGGAAAAACCGGGGCGCCTGAAGTGTATGTTTATACAGTTGATGTAACCTGTGATAACCTTCAAAACTATTCGTATAAGGGAAATGTATCCATATTAAAATAAGCCACCTATGAAACCAATTTTACCATTAAGCTTTTTTCTGCTGATAAATATAAGTACAATAGCACAGCAGGATATTAACTTTTCTCAATTTTATGAATTGCCTTTGCTACGCAATCCTGCATTGGCCGGCATCTTCAATGGTAATGTGCGGTTCACAGGCGCATACCGGAATCAATGGCAGAGTGTGACAACACCTTATCGCACCATGGCATTGGGAGCTGAAATTAAATTTTTCAAAGGTTTGAAACCCGGTGATTTTATTACCGCAGGCATGCAGGTAACAAATGATGCGGCAGGCGATGCAAACCTTAAAAGAACACAGTTCTTACCTGTAGTTAACTATCATAAATTATTAAGCGAAGAAAAAAATACATACATCTCTGTCGCCTTTATGGGTGGCACAGTCAACGAAAGTTTTGACGCATCAAAGCTTCGTTTTGACGATCAGTTTGTAAATGGCACATACAGTTCATCTAATCCAACCAGCCAGTCTTTCTCGAATACTGGCTTTCATTATCTCGATGCATCAACAGGTATTAGTTTTAAAAGTCTGATCAATAACAACCTGAAATTTTATTTAGGAGCAGGACTATTTCATATTACAAAGCCAAAACTGAGTTTTATGAAAGACAATGATGTAAGATTAAACCAGAAATGGGTTTACAAT
>Ga0187893_10010445_pt1 | contig 13823 bp, 6 predicted proteins | sample MA1701074metaG_FD_139574 | JGI IMG/M metagenome (GOLD analysis project Ga0187893, IMG submission 139574) | White microbial mat communities from a basaltic lava cave in the Kipuka Kanohina Cave System on the Island of Hawaii, USA - MA170107-4 metaG ...
CAAAAAATGTCGTTGGAGCGATTACCGTCGACCATGTGGCGTACGCAATATCACCATTATGGGTATCAAAGATTGTGTCGCCAGCTCGCACTGTGGGGCCTTCTGCTTCAAAAGAATTGTAGGAGGGTCCTGTCGCCAAAACAGTTGGCCCAAACCATGACTTTCCTAAATCTCTTGTTGTGGCCACAAAAATTGAGCCGATGGATGGAAGATGCAGCCCATCGCGAATGTCTTGTGAAGTGCCAATTAAAAGCACAGTGCCATGTGAGCCACCGTGTGGGGAAAAGCGAATGGCCTGCACGCTGATCTGGTCACTGACATTGCCTCCTGCACAGAAGTTGAACGGTAGCAGTTTGTGCTCCCAAGTTTTTCCGCCATCTTTTGTAAATGCAATCGTCGCATTGCCTGGGTTTGAAAGAGGATTATGGATGTCTTGGAATCCTGTATCTTGAGCCATTATAGCAACCATCAAATCTGTATTGCCTGGATTGACAGCCAGAAGTGGATTTCTTGCAGTATTGGCAAGGTAGAGCGACTCTGTACCGCTATCGCGTGGCCCAAGTAAACAGTCGATAAATGGGGTGGTGGGATCAAAGCCGGGGCTTATTTGGACGAGATCGCACACTGCAGGGGTTGAGAGGCTGAGCAAAATCGCGGCGATTGTGCCGGCCAAACTCACCTTGAACGAACGAGAAATTACGTTCCATGGCTTATTTTGTATCATTTGAAACTCCAGTTTAAGATTGAGTGCATTCCAAATTTGGCCTCTGGAATGTATCTGGAGAGGTATCCAATCCACTTAAAGAAAGAAGTTACCGGCTCCTTTTCGTAGGATCTCAAAGTTTGGCATTTTGATGAACAATTATTTTTAAAAAGTGGAAGTAGGATCGACGTCGATGTAGCGTAGGATCGACGAAGGAAGCGGCAGTTTTTTTTCCAAGAGCTCTATGGCGTGCACTACGGCGGTGATTGTGGGACCGCGAACCAAAAACTGGAAGCGATAAAGATCTTTTATCTTGGCATGGCCAGAGGGAACAAGCGGATGGCAGCAAAAGGTATCGGGCAAAAATGAGGCGAGCTCTTCGCGATAGCGTTCGGCAAATTGTTGCACGCGCGATTCAACCTTGGCTGAAAAGAGAAACTTTACCACCTTGCAATAGGGGGGAAAGCCAAAGACTTTTCGCACCTGGATTTCCTCTTCATAAAAGCGCGGAAAATCTTGCGCCGCGGCAAGCTGAATCGTGCTATGCTCGGGAAGTATGGTCTGGATGATCACTTCCCCGGGCGAGGCACCACGCCCTGCTCTTCCTGCCACCTGGGTGATCAGCTGAAAGACCGATTCTTGCGCGCGAAAATCGGGCATGTTCATGCTCGCATCGCCATTGAGCACACCCACGAGCGTCACTTGGGGAAAGTGCAGCCCTTTTGCCACCATCTGCGTGCCGATAAGCACGTCGGCTTTTCCCGAGCGAAAGTCATGCAAGTGCTTTTCAAGCGATCCCTTATGGCGCGTGCTGTCGGCATCGACTCGAATGGTGCGAATTCCGGGAAAAATGCCATGCAGCATGGCCTGCACCTTTTCTGTTCCAACCCCTTGATACTTAATGACATCTTCAGATTTACAGGAGGGACATACTTTTGGAGGAAAGGTGCAAAATCCACACAGATGGCAAGAGACATTTTTTTCGCCCATGTGGTAGGTAAGCGCGGCGTCGCAGTGGGGACATTTTACGCTCTTGCCACAGGCAGTACAGGAGAGGACTGTATGGTAGCCGCGCCGATTCAAAAACAAAATAGCATGTTCGCCGCGCTCTTTTCGCTCGTGAATCTTTTCTAATAAAAGCTCTGAAAAGGAGGTAATACCCTTGGCTTTGGCAAACTCGGGCTTCATGTCCACAATTTGGACTTTTGGCAATTGCGACTTTTCTGGCCGTTTTGTCAAACGACTTACCTGATACTTTCCGGAGAGGGCATTATAATAGGATTCAAGCGATGGGGTAGCGCTACCCAAGAGCACGCAGGAGTTTGACAGTTTTCCTCGCATTACAGCCACATCGCGGGCATTGTAGCAGGGACTATCCTCTGTTTGCTTGTAGCTTTGTTCGTGTTCTTCATCGACGATGATCAACCCAAGGTTTTGCATGGGGCAAAAAATTGCCGAGCGCGCACCAATGCAGATTCTGGTATCGCCGGTACGAATCCTTTGCCAGGCATCGAAGCGCTCACCGTCGCTCAAACGGTGATGTAGCACGGCAAGGGGTACATCAAAACGGCTTTTAAAGTGCTGAATCGTCTGCTGCGTCAAGGCTATTTCAGGAACGAGCAATATCACTCCTAAACCAAGTTCAAGCGCTTTATCTATGGCTTGAAGATAGACTTCTGTCTTTCCGCTTCCCGTTATTCCAAAGAGAAGGTGCGTCTCAAATTGGCGCCGTTGCATACAGCTAACAATCTTGTCTAAGGCCTGCTGTTGCTCATCTCGCAGCTCTTTAGGCTTGGTTTTAAAGTACTCTTCAAAAGAGATGCCTTCCGGTTTTATCATCTGGATGAAGCACAGCCCCTTTTCAGCTAAGGCTTTAACTGAACTATGAGATCCTTGCGTGCGCTCCAAGAGCTCTGTTAATAAAAGGCCATCTTTCGAAGTCATCAAAAGTTCATCTAAGATCGCTGCCTGCTGAGGCGCTTTTTGGCGCAGCTCTTCTGCCGCCTGTCTTAGCTCCTTGGGAGTTTTGCCACGAACAATTTTTGCTTGCAGCCGGGATTGTGTGTTTTTGCGAACACCGGCCGGCAGCATAGCCCGCAGCACTTTTCCTAAAGGACAGACGTAGTAGCGCGCAATCCAGAGAGCAAGCTCAAACAGCTCATTGGTGACTTGAGGTCCTGAGCCCACAACGCTCGAGATTGGTCTTGGGGAGTCAACCAGAGAGCGTTCTTTGACTTCAAGTACAAAGCCTTTGGCGGTTTTGCCTCGCAAAGGCACTTCGACGCACACCCCTTTCACAACCGAGCCCAAGAGGTTATCAGGAATGCGGTAGTCTAAGGCCTTTTGAATAGATACTTCCAAGATCACTGATGCAATGGTCATATCGTCTGTTGCAAAGCCTTCCATAGCGCGCTTTTGAAGCTGGGGTCTTGAGTGCTGGGAACTAGAAGCTCGAAAAAGGGAACTCCAAAAAGTGCCTTTTTGCTGATGAGTGGGGGCATTTCGTGCACCTCTTGTTGCAGATCAACACCAAAATAGCTCAACCAGCTGGCCATCTTGTGTTGCACCGAAGAATCATAGGCCAAGACAACGGCCTTAGATGTCCCTGTGGCACAGATGGTGTGCACTTGGGCCGCCATTTCTAGCTGTGGCAGATGGTAGATCGTGGATGGGGCAAGTTTTGTGTCGCAGGCCACGGCCACTTTTTGCAAAAATTCCGCCTCTTGCGAGGAGTACGCAAAAAATGAAATGAAAAGAAGCTTTGGATAGCCAAAATCTTTTTGTACGCACTCATTGGGCGCCGCAAGGCAGGCGATATGTGCCTTTTCAAATTTTTCAAGGCAGTCGATAAGGGGAGTCAGCGTGGGATGGACGAAGGGGCGACACAAGGCCGAAAGCAAGGGGTGTTGTGGCTTTATCTCCTCGACCACTTTAGGCTCAAATGCTTTGGTTTCAACAATTGCTTTGGTCTCCTTTTTGGGAGGCAATGGCGCGGGCTGCACGGGCTTTGGGGGAACTTTACGCGCCTGCACACACTGTTGTGGATACTCCTGCAGCAGGTGGTAGCGAAATTGAGAGACTATGAGGTGCAATTCATCAAGTAGTGTCATAAGGTGTAGTATAGCAAGCTTTGCTCTTGCATAAAAACACATTTTTGCTACGATCCACATCTATTTACGCAAGGTTTCATATGCAGCATGTTGGAAATTCGCAGCATCTGGTCGAGTTGACGCAACTCGTCTATGCAAACGACATCATCGTCCTGGTTGATACTGCACTGAATTTATGCCAGGGATTTCTCACTCTTTTACCTGATGAATATCGCGATACTATTCGCACCCCATATTTAACTCACTTAAATCAAATTGAAGAACAAAATAACGCCCGTTATTTAGAAATATTTAAGAAAGCTTCTGAAGATTATTTCACAACCAATCAAGAACTCTATAGAAAAGATCCAGAATTATTTGAGCACAATCGTGATTTTCATCTCCTACAACTTGAAGATCAATTGCAGTATGTGGAATTCTCAGCCGCTTTTGGAAAAAAGAATTGGGGTGTCACTTCCTTGCGAAGGACCGATCTAGAAACTGCCGAACCTGTCTTTGAACGCTATCGCTGGCTTAATGTACTTTTTAACCGATCAACTCTCGATGAAAAACAGAAATCAATTCAGGCAAAAGAAATTTTAGCCGTTAAAGGGGATGCCTCTCTTATCGATCTGCTGCTCCCTAAAGACGATCGCCAACTCAATGCTGCCAACGAAAAAAAGAAGGGCACGCCGTTTGGCATTTTTACTGTAAACGCCTTCGAATATTTTCAGGCTAAGATAAAAAAAATTCTTCCGGGCAAGTTGAAGGAGTCAGAGGAACAGCTCAAAAAATTTTCAACTAAGGATCGTCTCAATGTGCTAACCTGGAGCTATTATCAGCTCCATCTGAACTTAACACAATTTCGCACCGGCATCATCAGAGAAATGTGTGAAACCGCCCAAAAATTTGTTCCTTATTCACCCCATGTGGAATTTCCAGGACCCACTGTACAGCGGCTTGCCCTTACTACCTCCAAAGTTTCGCTTAGCCTCAACTCAAAACGCTCATCTTCTCATGGCTCATTCTCGCTTCCGGCTACTCCATTACAAAAAAATTGTGAGCGTTTTTTCGAGCAAATCAAAAAATGCCGAAAGGCCATGAGCGATCTGCTTGTAGCCATTGTTGCACATCTTAATACAGATTTTTCAACGGAAGAACTCCAACTTGCTGAAAAGAATGCAGGCAGTTTGACCCACAGCTTTGGCAGTATTTCGTTAGATGAGGCCGAAATTACCGAAAGGGTAACAATCGCTACAAAATTCTTTGATGTCAAAAGGGCTTTTTACCTTATTCATACCCTCTTTCAGAATGTGAATTCAGCTGCAAGGCAAAAGAGAACTGCATCCTTTTCGTTGTAACCTATGAGGTGCCAAAATGGCTTCTACTTCTTTTGTTTCAAATCCGCATGTATTGCCAATTCCATTGGTGCTTCTTGAAGCAAAAATAAAGCCAATTCTTGATAAAACTTGTGATTTGCTCAAGGGCTTTTATGTAAGCCGCCTTCCCGCGCAAAGTGGCATTATCCATAAAACCTATGTCAGCTATAAGCGCGCCGAAGAGGAGAGAAAAAATCAGGAATATCGCGCCAAACTGGAAGATGCAGAGCGCGAATTTTTTAAACGACACTGTCCCACATCAAGAACTTCTGAGGCCATGCGACTGTATGAACAAAGAAAAGCAAGACACCTTCACGAAATTGCCAAAGAGCTCTTGCAAACAGAGCTAGGCAATACCTTCATGGCTGACATGCAGCTGAAAGTGACGATCGATACCTTTCAGCGCGATCGCTGGATTCAGGTGCTCTTTAACAATACTTTGGCGGAATCAGAAGCACTTGTTCCTAAGAACCTGCTCTATTCCTCTCCCGAGGAAGAACAGTTCCATAAAGGGATTTTAGCAAAAATTCAAAAGCTGGATGAACGTGTCATATTCCCTCAGTTTTTACCTGGCATCTGTGCCACTGCGGCCGAACGCCAGCGTTTCCAAGAGATAGAAAAGCGCAAAGAGGGCCTAATGAAGCAGGCACTGGATAATGAACGCAAAAAGATCCTCGACGACACATGCGACTTTTCGCTCATTCACAGCAATCTAGGCTACGGGGGATTGGGAAGCGCAAGAAGCCCCTACGGGAGATTTACAGGGGAGGCCATTGATCACCTAAAAAAGACTGTCGAAGAGTGTTATGCGCACTACGAGCTTGTAAAGGGTGAGTTGCATACACATAAACACAAAAAAAAGGTAAGTTCCATATCAGCTGATGAGCGGCTTTTATTAATGATGAACGCTTTTGTCGATAGCTACTCATGTGTGGAGTGGCTGCGCTATGGTGCATTGGAACAAATTGCTACCAAGATCCTGAACAACGAGGCAACGCCCGCAAGAGAGCCACTCGCGCTATCGCCAGAAGAGGCGCTTCGTGAGCAAATGAAAAAAGAACGAAATGAAGTGGAAAAGCAGCTTAAAGAGATAAAATCTTCCGTGTTTCTTTCCAAAACATCAAGTTTGAAAAAGGAACAACTCACTATTCTCGACACCTTTGCCACAGCCTTTTTTAAAGAGGTTAAAAGGGCGCATACTGCTCTAGACGATCTTTTATGCTTGGTTGAGATTCATCTCGATAAAGATTTTACGGAGGAGGAGCGCGAAAAAGCAAAGTCTGTAAGCAAATCAATCCCCATACCTCAACTTGCTCCACCCCCACTCTCCACAAGCCCAGGTCGTCTTAGTGCCCTTCTCTCAACCCCAGGACGCAAAAACACCAACAGTTCCAAAGGAACAATTGAACAGTTCCTCCATGCAGAGACTCCTCGCGGCTCAAGAAAAATCTCCACACCCTTTTCACCGCGCAATCTTATTGCCGAAGCGAGAGTTGAAGATTACCGTGTACTCAAACTCTTTCATAAAGTCATAAAAAACCCTTTAAAACTGCTGGCATCTATTATCAAAGCATCTGAAAAGAGATGAATCTATTTTCTTTCACATCTACCTCTACGAGCATTTTGCCTCTCTTGGTCTACGAAAGAGGGTTCTTTCCCTTTGTAGAGAGCTGTTCCAATCTTTTTAAAGACTATTTTGAACATCTTCCTGCAAACGAAAAAAATAGTGCACGTCAGCTCTTTATCACGTTTCAACGCCAGCTGGATGAAAAGTACAATGATGAGCATCGAAAAGCACTTGAAACGAAAGAAAGAACTATTTTGCAACAACATGGACGCATGCCCACAAAGCAACTTTCTCGTCTTCTCTATGAGCATGAAAAGGAGCTTTTGGCAAAAGAGTTACAAGAGCGCTTTGGAGAGATCAATACCTCGCGATTTTCATTGAAGTCTGATCCCACAACCTTTACACCCGATCGCTGGCTCAAGGCCATTTTGACCATCAAGAGTGTCGATGTCCTGCTGCAACAAGAAAGGATTTGTAAAGATGAAGCCGAGAGGCAACTGTACGTCGCGACAAAAAGAAAAATTGAGCAATTAGGAGGTGAGCAGATTTTTCCGCTTCATCTGCCGGGATTTTTTGCCTCGGATGCTGAGAAAAATCGCTATCTTCTACTTCTTGATAAAGAAGCCCAAGAGATGAAGCGACTGCAAGAGCAGCAAACTGAAAGCATTTTGCACGAAGAAAATGATTTTGCCATGATCCACAGCAATATTGGAAATGGCCAATTGGGGGGCGGGAGAACTCCCTATGCCTATTTTTCTGAACAGGCAATCCTTTATTTAACGAATACTGCAGAGAGCATTCAAAAAAGCCGTCAGCTAGTCCCCGGGCAGTTTCTAAAGTCAAAAAATACCCTTGAAAAAATGAGCGAGCAAGAGCGACTGATACTACAAACGCACGCAGGCGTTGACGCCTATTCTGGCTTTCAGTGGCTGAGAACGAGTGCTATGGAAAAAATTCGTAAGTATCTCATTGAAAAGAATGTCCCAAAGGAGATTCCGCAACCGACAAATCAAGTCCCTGATGAGACGGTAAAAAAAGCCTTTTTGGCTATGAAGGAACGCGTAAGTGAGATCAAGCTTGGCGATCAAGCCAACCGCCTGAAACAAATGGATGAAAGTGAAATCGATCTTTTAAACACCTTCAGCGCAGGATTTCTCAAGGAAATTCCTCGCGCACTTGCTCCCTTAAAGGATTTCATCGTCCTCGTAGGGATACACCTGGCAAAAGATTTTACCAAAGAGACGCGTGCACCCAAAGCCGAACGAAGCTCTATCTTGGAGGGGGCAGAATATCGCCCAAGAAATGGCAGCGGTCTCTATTCCACCCCTCGAGGCTCCTTCATCGAAGAGAAAAGAGCCTACACAAGTCGCCTACAAAACTACGTAGAAGTATTTGAGGTGGCTGTGAACATTCTTGAAAAAATCGAAAAACTCGGGAAATAGATAGCCCAGCAAAGAGACTTTGCTGGGCGTTTTTGCACTACACGCGAATTATCGGCTTCGGCGTGCTGGGCTCTTCGATGAGCGGCTTGTGCGTGTATTTCTTTTTTGTGTGCGTGATGTTTGTTTCTTTTGCATGATAAATCTCCTTTATATCATGTATGACATCCGGCCACAGGGCCAAATGCCCATTATTGTTAGGACATCTCTCTACATGTCAAAGAATAATTTGAGTGTCAATAGATTTTTTTATTTAGTTGCTATTTTTTTTAATTCTGCAAGTTTTAACAACGCTTGCATGGGAGTAATATGCTCAATATTGAGTTTATCGATTTCAGATAGTAGCTCTTTTTGTGCAGCAGTTAGTGGAGATGCAAAAAGATCGGGCTGCACAGGTTTTGGTTTGGGCGGGGCCTGTTCTAGCTTCTTTAATAGTTCCTGAGCACGCAAGATGACCTCATCGGGCATTCCGGCAAGTCTTGCGACGTGGATTCCATAGCTTTTGTCAGCTTTACCTGGCAAAATTTTGCGCAAGAATACAACCCCTTCGTTTGTCTCTGAAATCGCCACAGTGTAGTTGATGGCAGAAGAGAGTTTGTCGGCAAGCTCGGTAAGTTCATAGTAGTGCGTGGCAAAGAGCGTCTTGGGGGATTTTGGGCCTTTGAGCAAATATTCGGCAACTGCCCAGGCAATACTGATCCCATCGTAGGTACTTGTCCCACGACCAATTTCGTCGAGAATTACCAGCGAGCGCTCTGTCGCTTGATGCAAAATGCTTGCCGTTTCTGCCATTTCAACCATGAATGTCGATTGGCCTCGTGCCAGATCATCGCTTGCCCCAATCCGAGAAAAGACCTTATCGACAATGCCAATTTTGGCCTCTTTAGCAGGTATAAACGAGCCTATTTGGGCCATGATCACCAGGAGGGCAATTTGGCGTATGTAGGTCGATTTTCCAGCCATGTTGGGGCCTGTAAGGCACATCAGCGACTTGTCTTTGCCATCCAGGTAGATATCATTGTGGACAAAATGGCCGTAAGAGGCCAAAGATTCAATAATGGGGTGACGCGACTCCTTCATGGCCAAAAGGGGGGTGTCTATTAGCTCGGGACAATAGTAGTTCTGCTTTTTGGCCACAATAGCCAGCGATCTCAATAGATCTATCTCGGCGACACTTTGCGCTGTTTCTAGGATGCTTTCGTGCCAGGTAGAGACTTCTGTGCGTAGGGTAGAAAAGAGCTCCTCTTCGATCTTTTCGATCCGCTCCTCACTAGAGAGCACCTTTTCTTCATATTCTTTGAGTTCGGTGGTGATAAAGCGCTCGCCGTTGACAAGCGTCTGACGACGTGAAAAGCTCTCCGGCACCTTTTGGCTTTGCGCGCGGCTCACCTCGATATAGTAGCCAAAAAGGCGCGTATAGCCCACTTTCAAGGTTTTGATGCCTGTCTCCTCGCGGAGGCGCTCTTGATAGCGGAGAAGCCATTCCTGGCTGTTTTGGCGCAAGGCTTTGAGCTCGTCAAGTTCGGCGTTGTAGCCTGGACGAAAGAGCCCGCCATCCGAGGCCCGAAAGGGGGGATTATCCACCAATGCGGCTTGGAGATTGGCCACGCATGACTCGTGAAGGTTGATGCGGTGGGACAGCCAGCGCAAGCGTTCGCTCGAGCTTCTTTCAGAGGTGCTTTTTACAAGGGGAAGCTGTTCCAGAGACACTTTAAGGGCCACATACTCTCTTGGGCCAGCTGTGCCGGTTTTGATGCGATAGATCTGGCGCTCCAAATCGCGGATCTGCCCTAGCTGTTCATCGAAGGTGTCAAGCAATTCTTGTCGATACAAAAAGTCCTTCACAGCGTCTTGTCGCAGGGTAATGGCATCCACCTTTACGAGAGGACTTTTTAGCCATTGTCGAAGAAGCCTTGCCCCCATTGGAGTCTTTGTTTTATCAAGCAAAGAGGCAAGCGAATAATCGCCCTCCAAAATTTCCAGATTTGTCAAGGTGGCGCGATCCAAAAAGAGCGCAGCACTCGAAACGTGTGGCCGTATCGTGCGGATGTGATCGAGCGAACAGAGCTGCCAGTCGTTTAGGTAGTGAATGATGGCCCCTGCAGCGCTAATGGCCGGCACCATCCCTTTGAGTCCAAATCCATCTAAAGTATTGATAGCAAAGTGCTTACACAAACGCTCGCGCCCATCTACGGGATCAAAGAGCCAATCTTCTTGGCTGATGACACTTACGTGGCTTCCTAAGGAGAGTTCTACGAAGAGTTCGCGAAATTTGGCCTGAAATTTTCGGCCAACCAAAAGCTCCTTGGGGCTTTGGCGAAAGAGCTCCTGGGCTACCTCCTTGGCGCTTGTTGCTTCAAAAACTGAAAAATTGCCCGAGGCGACGTCGATAAGCGCCAGGCCAAAGCGAGAGTCGCTATAGGTGAGTGCGGCAAAGAAGCTGCAAGTTTTTTCTTCCACACCTGCCGGTGCAATGAGTGTTGCCGGGCTTACAATGCGCACGAGCTTCCTCGAGACTAGCCCCTTGGCTTTTTTGGGGTCCTCCACCTGTTCGGCAATCGCCACGCGATAGCCCCGAGCGACAAGTCTCTCGATATAGCTGTCACTTGCATGCCAGGGAATGCCGCACATCGGCACCTCTTGGCGCTGGGTGAGGGTAAGCTCGAGCTCCTTGGCCACTACCCTGGCATCCTCTTCGAAGGCTTCGTAAAAATCGCCAAGCCGAAAGAACAAAATAGCCCCCTTGGCCTCCTTTTTACAGTCATACCACTGCTGCATCATGGGAGTGATTTTTCCCGGGGGAATAGTGACAGACATTTGCTACCTCAACAAATTGAAGGCACTATTCTTTGCGATTGGCCAATTAATGCAAAAGCGTTTTCAAGTATTACATAATTTATATTTTAATTTATAATAATAAAGAGAGAGGAGAAAGGTATGGCTATAGACGAGCGATCATCTTCGGGACCGGCCTTTCTGGATGGCAATACCATTCGGATTGGCGATCAGAAATATGACTATGTCGTAGAGGGCAAAGTCGTTACCGATAAAAAAGTGCTTAAAAGGGTCGTTACCCTCATGAATAGGCATCTCGATGCCCAGGAGGTGCAAGCAGCTGCTGCACAGAAAGAGGGCTTTAAGATCTACAAATCGAGCGTCACCCTGCTCTCTACAAACGAACCACTCACATTCAAGGAAACAGTCGGTACAAAAAGGGGCGAGCTTTCTGGGGCTGCTGTAAAGGGACACTACGAAGAGAAGGTGCAGGCCGTAAAGCTGCGCATGGAGCAAAAAGAGGAGCTATTGAAGGGCTTTGCTGCCTTAGAGAACGACTATGCGAACCATGAAATTCAACAGGCACTCCGAAACCTGCTTTCAAAGCCCAATGTAACCATTCACCATCCAGAAATTGCCGAGCGCTTTGGCCGCTCAATGACGCTCTTGGATGTGTTGCAAGAGCCAGGGAATGAAAATGCCTTTGAGATGATTTATGAGAAACTTAATGTGGCTCTCCTCATACTTGAATCGCCAAAAATTAAAGAGTGCGAACAAAAGCTTCTCATTCTCATTCTGAATAATCTGCAGCGAAACCCTGCGACAATCACCACGACAAGAGAGCCTACCTTCGATCAAACCTTTTCCAAAGGAAAGGCCGATATTCCCGACAACCCCTTTGCAGCTGGCCCGAGACGCCTGGATCCCGAAAAATTTCGCACTGCCAATCGCGCCTATCCGAACATCATGGACAAGGGAAAAATGCGCGAGCAAAAAGAGGTGCGGCAGCACAACGTCAACATGGGAGCAGTAACCTGCTACGACCCCACATCTAACGAGTCGATGGTGGTGGTAAACCGCAGTGGCCGCAGCGACACGCCACAGCGCCTTTTAGAGGTGGTCGAAGATGCACTACTCAATGAACTTGGCACCAAGTACCAGCGCGGAATCAAATATCTAGAAGCACTCGATAGCAATGGAAAGCCAGTGCTGGAGTTTACGCACGCCATAGATTCACACCTTGACTTAAGTAGAGCAAAGGAGACAGCAACGACTGAAAATGAGCGAGAGTCGATGCTAGAGATCATGCGCGCTCGCGATAACTGGCCCGATAAGGGCATCGAAGTGAAGGTGATGCTCGATGGCGTTGAGCGCACAGTCATTTTAAAGCGGCCCATCGTAAGAAACCAGATCCTCTCCGGTCTTGCCGCCGTAAAAGCGCCCTCCATTGTGCCAAAATTTATCCAGAATTTCCTCAACTCCAAGCGCGACTCCATTCGCTTAAACTTTGTAAGTAACCAACAGCTCTTTCAGCGCTATCTTGCGAAAAATAACCTTACACCGAGTCCAGAGCTTGAGCAAGCGTCGAAAAATTTAGCCAAAAAACTAAAATTGGGCGAAGGACCCATTGATTTTGACACCTTGAAGGTAATGGACATCTCTAAGAAGGGTACAGAGCTCTTTTCTTCTAAAGAGTTTGTAGAATACCAGAAAGCCTGTGCCAAATTCCTCTTGGAAGAGATGAGAAAATCTAATGACGTTATGCCTTTTGTTCTCTATTCGATGCTCTTTCAAAGAAAACTTCCAGCAACTGGCAGAATAAAAAATGAACGCATCGATCAAGCGCTGAAAACCTGGGGCGAAAAAAAGCCAGATCTTGTGCCTCCCGAGGAGGAGGCACTATCCGCCTCTGACATGCAGATCTATACCAATCTGGTCATCGATTACCTAAATATTTCGAAGGGAAATCAGTGCATGAGCGGAAAAGACCGTACAAGCCTGGCTGTTGCTTTTGCCACAGCCCAGGTCAAATTTCGCGTGGAGCATGGCCACGACTTTATCCCGGATGGTGGCTATCGGCAAGACCCAAATGACCTCAACAGCTTTCGTAACTATTTTGGAGAGGCGCTCTACACCTTTGGCCTCGATACCGCCCTTCGATCGACCGGGGAGTGGGGTCTAAAGCTTGGCGATGGCATAGGAAATCCCGTATTGCTGCAGTACCTGCCTGATGCCTTTGTAACCAATAGAGACGAGGGACGGCCCTATTCCGGAGAGCTTTTAGAGCCGGCAAAAATCTTTGGTCTTACCGATCGGGTGTGGCGAAAAGAGGCAGAAAGTCACGACAAAGAGCTCGCGCTGGGAGGAGCCCAAAGTTTAATGGGCCAAGAAGCCATCAAACTTCTTCAAGACTTCTTTCAGAGAGAACTTGAATTGCCCGACCTTAGAGGGACCATCTTTTCAGAGCGATTTGAGCTCATGGTTCCCTTATCGCGCCTGGCACTCGATTTGAAGCCATCTTATTCCACTGAAACACGAATACAACTTATCCGTAAGGAAATCCAAGAATTAGAAAATGGCAGAGCAACCGGTGATGAGCGATCTCGTTTTTCGCTTGCCCAATTGGAATATGAGGTAAGAAAAGAGGGAGTGTCAGAAGGCTTACGAGATCTGTATCAAATAACGCTCGATAAGCGAAAAATGCAAATACAGGCACTCAAACAGCTCGTTTCGCACTACGAAAGAAAAAAGGCGATAAAAGAGACCCTTCACGCAAAATATACGCATATAGCTCACATCACGGAAATTGCAGCCCCTCCCCCCACAACTCCTCATGCACGAGTAAACCGCCTCTCACACAGACACCGAGAA
>Ga0187893_10010446_pt1 | contig 13821 bp, 11 predicted proteins | sample MA1701074metaG_FD_139574 | JGI IMG/M metagenome (GOLD analysis project Ga0187893, IMG submission 139574) | White microbial mat communities from a basaltic lava cave in the Kipuka Kanohina Cave System on the Island of Hawaii, USA - MA170107-4 metaG ...
TCGGCGGCATCGAGGCGGAGGCAGGCATGCTCGGCCAGCCTGTCTATTTCCTCACGCCCGACGTCGTGGGCGTGAACCTCCGGGGAGCGCTCCGCGGTGGCGTGACTGCAACCGACCTGGTTCTGACCATTACCGAAATGCTGCGCCGAGCCAAAGTAGTCGGAAAGTTCGTGGAATTCTTCGGCGAGGGTGTGGAGAATCTGTCGCTGCCGGACCGCGCTACCGTTGCCAACATGGCGCCTGAGTACGGCGCCACCATGGGCTTCTTTCCGGTGGACGCCACCACCGTCGACTATTTCAAGGGCACGGGGCGCACGCACGTGGAAGTCGAAGCGTTCCAATCCTACTTCAAGGCGCAGGGCCTGTATGGCGCTCCCAGGAAGGGACAGATCGACTACAGCCAGGTACTGGAACTGAACCTGTCCACCGTTGCGCCTTCGCTGGCGGGGCCCAAGCGCCCGCAGGATCGCATCGAGATTGGAGCGCTCAAGTCGCGTTTCGCCGAATTGTTTTCGAAGCCGGTGGCCGAAAACGGCTTTGCCAAGAAAAGCGAAGACTTGAATCGGCGATTCAGTACCCGCGATGGCATCGATATTGGCTCGGGCGACGTCATCATCGCTGCGATCACGTCGTGCACCAATACGTCGAATCCCAGTGTGCTGCTGGCGGCGGGCTTGCTGGCAAAGAAAGCGACTGAACGCGGCCTTACCGTGAAAAAACACATCAAGACCTCGCTCGCCCCGGGATCGCGCGTGGTCACCGAGTACCTCAAGAAGGCGGGCCTGCTGCACTACCTGGAAAAGCTCGGTTTCTACCTTGCGGGCTACGGCTGCACGACGTGCATAGGCAACGCCGGCCCACTGGCTGAACCCATCGAGGAAGCTATCGTCAAGAATGACCTCATTGGCGCGGCTGTGCTTTCCGGCAACCGCAATTTCGAAGCGCGCATCCATCCCAACCTGCGCGCCAACTTCCTTGCCTCGCCGCCGCTGGTGGTGGCGTACGCCATTGCCGGAACCGTGCTCAAGGACTTGATGTCCGAGCCTCTGGGCAAAGGCTCGAATGGCGAGGATGTGTGGATCGGCGATGTCTGGCCCAGCAGCCAGGAAATTCACGACTGCATGAAGCACGCGATGGATGCAAAGACGTTCCGCCGGATGTACTCGAATCCCGGCAAGGACAATCCACTATGGCAGGGCGTGCCCTCGACATCGGGCCAGGTTTATCCGTGGCCCAAGTCGACCTATATTGCCGAGCCGCCATTCTTCCACGGTTTCGGTATGCAGCCAGGCCGGAGCGGAAACGTTCTCGGCGCCCGCGTGCTGGGAATGTTCGGCGACTCGGTCACGACGGATCACATCAGCCCGGCCGGTTCGATTGCGGAGAACTCCCCCGCCGGGAAATACCTCATCGCCAACGGGGTTGCGAAAGCCGACTTTAATTCCTACGGCGCGCGCCGCGGCAACCACGAGGTCATGATGCGCGGCACGTTTGCCAACGTACGGATCAGGAACCTGATGCTGCCTACCCGTTCCGATGGCTCGCGAGTCGAGGGAGGCGTCACGCTGTTCCAGCCTTCGGGCGAACAGATGTCCGTATACGATGCGGCGATGAAATATATCGCCGAGGGAACGCCCACGGTGGTTTTCGCTGGCGAGGAGTACGGCACTGGTTCCTCGCGCGACTGGGCGGCCAAGGGAACGCAATTGCTGGGTGTGAAGGCGGTCATCGCAAAGAGTTTCGAACGCATCCACCGGTCCAATTTGGTTGGTATGGGCGTCTTGCCGCTGCAATTCAAAAGTGCGGACTCTGTCGAGATGCTGGGAATCAGGGGTGACGAGGAATTCGATATTCTCGGCGTCGAGGGAGAAATCAGGCCGCAACAGGACCTCAAGCTGGTCGTCAAGCGCACTGACGGCACGCGCGCTGAAATCAAGGTTCTGCTGCGCATCGACACCCCCATCGAGGTCGATTACTATCGGCACGGCGGGATTCTTCCCTATGTCCTGCGCGAACTCGTTGCCGCGGCCTAGCAGCGACGTGGGCCTTCCTCCCCCTCCCCGCGTTTTGCGTGGAGAGGGTCAGACCAGCGCGACAATCACGGATCGACGGTGGGCGGGCGACCGGATCAAGGCGCGCGTGGCAGAAGTTGTGTTAGGCGGGCTAGTCGTCGCTTGAGCCGGCGCGGCATCCTGCACAAGCCGGCCGGGCTGCCGGCCCGCCCGGACTCGGAGCCGTCCACGCGCGCCAAGCGTGCGGGCCTCGTCAGGACCGCCAGGCCGACCAAAGCCGTTACTGTTTCGCAGTCCGCTGAATCCGCGTTGGCACCGAAAATTCGCGTGTCCAAGCTGATGTCGGAGCGCGGAATATGCTCGCGGCGCGAAGCCGACGACTACATCGAGCGTGGCTGGGTTTATGTGGATGGCGTCAAGGTCGACCAACTCGGCATGCGAGTCGACCCGTCTCAGGTTATCACCCTGGACAGGCGCGTGGATTCGCTGCCCAGGGTCACTATCCTTCTCCACAAACCGGTGGGATATGTTTCCGCCCAGGCGGAGGACGGCTACCGTCCGGCCATCGCCCTGATCACTCCTGCCACGCGCTTCCGCGGCGACGTGCACGACGCGCGTTTCGTGCGCGATCATCTCAAAGGCCTGGCGCCGGCGGGGCGGCTGGACATCGATTCGACCGGACTGCTGGTCCTGACCCAGGATGGGCGTACCGCCAAACTGTTGATTGGAGAAGACTCGCCCATAGAAAAAGAATATCTGGTTCGCATCGAGGGACGGCTGGACGACAGGGGCCTCGAACGGCTCAACCACGGCTTGAGCCTGGACGGCGTGGCGCTCAAGCCCGCACGGGTTGACTGGCAGAATCGCGATCAACTGCGCTTCGTCCTGCGCGAGGGCAAGAAGCGCCAGATTCGACGCATGTGCGAACTGGTAGGACTACGCGTCATCGGCCTCAAGCGCGTGCGCATCGGTCGGGTGAAACTCGGCGAACTGCCGCTCTCGCAGTGGCGTTATCTGCGCGATGACGAACAATTCTAGTTTTCCCGAAATCGCTGGACGTCGCGTTCCTCCCATGCGCCTCGCGCTCGACACGAACGTCTGGCTGGACTGGCTGGTCTTCGACGACCCCGCGATCATCCCGCTGAAGTCCGCAAACAGCGATCGGCTGGTCCGGATCGCAGTGAACGCGGGTTGCCTGGAGGAGCTTGGCCGTGTCCTGGCGTATCCCGATTTCGAGTTGAATGCCCACACTCGCGATGCCCTGATCAGCCAAGTCCGCAATTGCACATGCCTGCCTGAAACCAGGCTGCGTGCGAAGCTTCCACGCTGCACCGATCCCGATGACCAGAAATTTCTGGAGCTTGCCCGCGACGCGCGAGTCGAGTGGCTTCTCACAAGAGACAAGGCACTGCTTGCCCTTACGGGAAAACGAAATAACGGCACCGCGTTTAAAATCGGTACCCCGGAACAGTGGGCAGTCGCGTTCGAAAGTATCAAACCGCGGTAAAGCCTCCATCAACCAGCAGGGTATGGCCGGTGACAAAGCGCCCGGCGTCGCTCGCAAGATAAATCACCGCTGCAGCGATTTCCTCGGGCTCGGCTGGGCGGCCAAGCGGCACTTTCTCGAAGTTCTTCCTGAATTCAGGGTTCTGAGCCGCGCGTTCCATCATCTCTGTTCGCGTAAAAGTGGGCGAAACGCCGGTGACCCGTATGCCGTGCCGCGCCCACTCCGCTGCCAGAGAACGCGTCAGCGAATTGAGGCCTCCCTTCGCCCCCGCATATGCCGAGCGCAACGGTCCGCCCACGTGGCCGACCTGCGAACTGATATTGATGATCGAACCCTTCACGCCGCGCTCGAACATGCTTTTCGCCACCATCGCCGAAGCAAAATACGGCGCCTTGAAGTTGATGTTGCACACAGTATCGAACTCTGCTTCCGATAGCTCTTCCGCCGGCTTGACGATGGTAAGCCCGGCGTTGTTCACCAACACGTCAATGCGGCCGAATTCGGTGAGAGCGCCATCTACGAAGCCACGAATACTCGGTAGTTGCGCCACATCCAGCGTCCAGCTACGCGCCCGCACGCCGAGTAAGCGGCAGGCATGGGCAACCTGCTCGCACTCTTCCACGTGGCGGCTGCCGAGTGCGAGATCCGCACCTGCGTTCGCGCAGGCGACAGCGATCGCCTTGCCGATGCCACGGCCGGCGCCGGTAATCATCACTGTCTTGCGCTTGAGGTCGAAGCTGATCTGCCCGGGCATGACGGCTCCTTTGTTCAATCGACCCACGTAGCCACGTCGGAAACGGGTGCCCGCTCCGTGCGGTACCGGTGGATCGGGTGGTCCTCATCCGCGTAACCGAAAGAGATTCCGCAGACAAGCTTGCGGTTGGCCGGCAGCCCGAAACGGCTGCGAATCAAGGCCGGATACGAAGCGAGCGCCGCCTGCGCGATCGAGTCCACACCAAAATTTCTTGCCGCGAGCATGAAGTTGGCGACGTATAGTCCGCAGTCCACCGCGCCGTAAACGCCGAGCGCCTCTTCAGTGGTGATCAACGCGACGTGAGGTGCCCCGAAGAAGCGGAAATTCTCCAGCCGTTGTCGTTCCGCGCCGTTCCGGTTATCGCGGTCGATACCCAGTGCCTGATAGAGCTGTACGCCGCATACCTTGCGTCGCTCGCGGTAGGTGCCTTCGTAACGCGATGGGAACGGAAAATCCGGCTGCGGCGGATGGCCTTGTGCAGCATGGGCAAGCAGGCTTTCGCGAAAGCCGTTAACGGCGCCACCAGACAAAAGCAGGACCTGCCAGGGCTGACAGTTACACCAGGAAGGTGTTTGCTGCGCCAGTTCGAGAATCTTCTCGATGATCTGACGTGGCACCGGTCTCGGCAAAAACTTTCGGCAGCTGTAACGATTACGAGCCAATGCTTCGAATTCCATACCCCCTCACCCCGGCACGCAGACTTGTTAGCGACGAAGGCGCCCGCCTGCGGGTAGCGCGCCTGTGCCTCGCCTCCCCCCTTATAGGACGGAGAGGGAGAGATCATCAATTACACGCATGCTCAGTACGTCGACTTACTCTTCTCCACGCCTTCTGCGTCAACGCTTCTTTTGCCGGCCTTTGGCCGGCTTCCTACTCGAGGCCTTGCCCACCGACCACGGCTTGTCCGCACGCTTGGGCTTGAAGCGCTCATCGATCTCGACCTGCAAGCCCATCGTCAGGCGGTTGCCGGCATTGGCAAGGGCAACAATTTCGTTGAACTCGGCAAGCGTCGCATCGTCCATTCCCTGCTTGCGGGCGGCGAAGGTATGCGAGTTTATGCAGTACTCGCAATTGTTGGTCACGCTCACCGCGAGGTAAATCAACTCCTTGGTAAGGGGATCGAGGCGCGATGGCTTGACCATCACTTCCTTCATCTGCCTCCAGAATCGCTCGAGCAACGGCGGATGTGTCGCCAGCGCACGCCAGATATTGTTGATGTAGTCGGTCTTGCGTGTGGCCATGATGTCATCGAAAACCGCGCGCACCCTCGGCGATGCTTCTTGGTAATTCACCAGTTTGACCTGCGCCATCGTGAATGCCTTCCTGGAAGTTGAATTCGATTCAATGCCGCAATCTTAGCATCGCCTCCGGGCCGCACGGTTGGACAACTTGCGCCCGCGCGTACATAATGCCCGCCACAATTTTTTCCGGACGATCATGAAGTTCCTGTTTGACATATTTCCAGTCCTGCTATTTTTCCTCGCCTTCAAGATCTGGGGAATCTACACGGCAACTGCGGTGGCCATTGCTGCCACGTTCGTACAGGTCGGCTGGTCCTGGGCGCGCCATCGCAAGGTGGACAATATGCTGTGGGCCAGTCTCGCGATCATCGTGGTATTCGGCGGGGCAACGTTGTGGCTTCACGACGATAACTTCATCAAGTGGAAACCGACGGTGCTATACTGGTTTTTCAGCGTGATACTGCTTGCCACGGATGTCTTTTTCCGCAAGAACCTGATCCGGGCAATGATGGACAAGCAGATCACCCTTCCCGTTCCGGTGTGGCAGAAGCTGAACCTGAGCTGGATCGTGTTTTTCGCGGTGATGGGCGCGGCCAACCTCTACGTTGCATTTCCATTCGCACAAGGCTTTTGCGCAAGTGAAGTCGTCGCGGAGGCGCGGGCGGTTTGTGAAAACGACGTCTGGGTCAACTTCAAGGTATTTGGCGGAATCGGGCTGATGCTTGTTTTCATCGTCGCCCAGGCACTGATGCTGAGTCGTTACATCGAATCGGAGGAGAGGCACTAAGGATGCTGTACGCAATCATCGGCGAGGACGTACCAAACAGTCTGCAAAAACGCACTGCCGCGCGGCCCGCGCACCTGAAGCGGGTGGACGAACTGATTGCCACCGGAAAGTTGTTCTTGGGCGGCGCGTTCCCCGCAATCGACAGTATCGATCCAGGTCCGGCCGGCATGACCGGCAGCCTGATAGTCGCCGAATTCGGTTCGCTCGATGAGGCCAAGGCGTGGATCGACGCCGACCCTTACGTCTCCGAGGGCGTGTTTGCCAGGGTGACCGTCAAGCCATTTCGCAAAGTCTTCCCCAAATGACCACTGCGGATTTGATCCGCGAGAGACTCGCACCACTCGCTCCCGATACGCTGGAAGTGTTCGACGAAAGTCATGAGCATGCCGGACACGCGGGGGCGAAAGAAGGGGGCGGGCATTACCAGCTTGTGATCGTGTCGCGCGAATTCGCGGGGAAGACCGCGCTTGCCCGCCATCGGCTCGTGTACCAGGCGCTCTCGGACCTGATGCCGCGACAGATTCACGCGCTGGCGATCCAGGCGTACACGCCGGAAGAATTGGGACCTTCAGCCAAGGGTTGAACGCTGAAGCGCAATGACACTGGACAATGTCCCGAAAAACACTACTACCCAAGTTCAACTCCTGTCACTCAAAGGAACCGTAATGTATTTGGCCAAACCCGCACTACTGGTCACTTTCGCTGTCGCATCCCTTGCTGTAATTCCCGTGGCCGACTCTGCCGACACGAAACCGAAGAACGTCGCTGTAGTAAATGGCGTCCCGATCTCGCAGGCCCGCATCGACTTCGTCGCCAAAGCGCAGATCGCGCAAAGTCAGGGGCAGCAGCAGGATGGTCCGGAATTTCGCGAGAATATCCGGGAGATCATGATTACACGCGAGATCCTTTACCAGGAAGCGCTCAAACGCAAGCTCGACAAAAACCCCGAGTACCAACTCCAGCTCGATCTGGCCAAGCAGCAGATCATTCTTGGGGTGTTGTTCGAAGACATCAACAAGAAAGGCCAACCCAGCGATGCAGACGTTGTCAAGGAGTACGAGAGGGTGAAGGCTCAGCAAGGCGGAGAAGCCGGCAAGCAGTTCAAGGCTCGGCACATTCTGGTCAAGGAAGAATCGGAAGCGAAACAAGTCCTGGCCGACCTGCAGAACGGCGGGGATTTCGCCAAGATCGCAGCGGAAAAATCGACCGATACCGGATCAAAAGACGACGGCGGACAACTCGACTGGTCGGAAGCGGAAGCCTTCGTTCAGCCGTTTGGAGAAGCGCTCAGAGGCTTGAAAAAGGGCGAGATGACCAAGGAGGCGGTGAAAACCAATTACGGGTATCACATCATCGAGCTGCAGGATGTGCGCACGCAGCCGTTTCCGCCACTGGAGCAGGTCAAGGGGCAGATCCAGCAGACTCTGGCAAACAAGGCACGCGAAGACTACATCTCGGACCTGCGCGCCAAGGCGAAGATCCAGAAAATCGACCCCAAGTAGTCCGTACCATCCCGCTCAAGGCCAAGGGCGCGGCCATGCGCGCCCTTTCCTTGCCGACTTATCCTACCCAAGTGCGGGCGTTTCGGAACATGCGCATCCATGGCCCGTCTTCACCCCACGAAGCCGGGCGCCACGAGTTCTGCACCGTCCGAAACACCCGTTCTGCGTGCGGCATGAGAATGGTGAACCGACCGTCCGCCGTGGTCAGGCCGGTAATTCCACGTGGAGATCCGTTCGGATTGAAAGGGTAACGTTGCGTCGGCCGTCCGGCGTTGTCGACGTACCGCAGCGCCACCAGCCCCTCTGCAGCGGCAAGTTGCGCCGGCGAGGAAAATTCAGCGTAACCCTCGCCGTGCGCGACCGCAATCGGCATCCGGCTGCCCTCCATCCCGGTGAAGAACAGCGATGGGCTTTTCATCACCTCCAGCATCACGACGCGCGCCTCGAACTGCTCGGACTCATTGCGTACGAAATGCGGCCAGTGCGCCGCGCCTGGGATGATCTCGTGCAGATTGCTCATCATCTGGCAGCCGTTACAGGCACCCAGCGCAAAGGCGTCGCCACGGCTGAAGAATGTGGCGAACTCGTCGCGGGCCCGGCGGTTGAACAAAATGGACTTTGCCCAGCCTTCTCCAGCGCCGAGCACGTCGCCATAGGAAAATCCGCCGCAGGCGATGACTCCCTTGAACGCGGAAAGCGACGACCGGCCGGTGATGATGTCGCTCATATGCACGTCATGCGATTCGAACCCGGCTCGGTCGAAGGCCGCAGCCATCTCGATCTGACCGTTCACCCCCTGCTCGCGCAGGATCGCGACTTTCGGACGCACTGCGCGGCGGATGTAAGGCGCAGCAACATCCTGCTCCGGATCGAAAGTCAGTGTCGCATGCAGGCCCGGGTCCGCGGCATCGAGAATGCGGTCGTACTCCTCCTGCGCGCATCGCGGATTGTCGCGAAGTCTTTGGAGTTGATACGTCAGTTCAGACCACGCGCGCTGCAATACGATACCGGATTCGCTGTATATCACATTGCCCTTGGCGGCGATGATCAGCCGCCCCTTGCGATTGATCGTGCCTATGACGTGTACGTGGCGTTCAAGACCCCGCTCTGCGAATGCTCCCATTACATATGACAGGTCTCCTTTTCCAACCTGAAGAACAGCCCCGAGTTCCTCGTTGAACAAAGCAGCGAGATTCCTGGCATTGTCATCCACGGTCAACATGTCGTACCCGTCCACCGTCACTCCCACGTGACCGGCGAACATCATTTCACAGATGGTTGCGAACAAGCCTCCATCTGAGCGATCGTGATACGCAAGGACCCTGGCCTCGTTCATAAGTTGCTGTATCACTGCGAAGAACGACTTGACGTCGTCCGGGCTATCCAGATCCGGCACCAGGTCGCCGATTTGTCCGTAGACCTGAGCCAATGCCGACGCCCCCAGCCGGCATTTGTTCAGTCCGAGATCAACGAGGACCAGCGCTGTGTTTTCATCCGCCACGAGTTGCGGCGTCAGCGTTTTGCATGCATCCATGCACGGCGCAAACGCGGAGATGATCAGCGACAGCGGCGCAACGACTTCCTTTTCCTTTCCGTTTTCTTCCCATGCCGTGCGCATCGAAAGGGAATCCTTGCCCACCGGTATGCTGATGCCCAACAGCGGACACAGCTCCATTGCCACTGCCTTGACGGTATCGAACAGTGCCGCGTCCTCACCCGGATGGCCGACCGCAGCCATCCAGTTGGCCGACAACTTCACGTCCCCCAGTTTTTCGATGCATGCGGCTGCAATGTTGGTGATCGCCTCCCCCACCGCCATCCGGCCGGATGCCGGCGCGTCGATCACCGCAACGGGCGTACGCTCCCCGATCGCGAACGCCTCGCCCCGGTCCGTCCCGAATCCCATCAGGGTGACGGCAACATCCGCGACCGGGCTCTGCCAGGGCCCGACGAACGGGTCACGCGCACACAGCCCGCCGACAGTGCGGTCGCCGATCGAGATGAGAAAGGACTTGTCTGCCACCGCGGGAAAACGCAGTACCCGCTGTGCCGCGTCAGCGAGGGTCATTCCGGAAAAATCGAGGGCAGACGGTTTCCACACCCTGTGCGTGGCAGTTCGCGTCATGTTCGCCGCCTTGCCGAGGACGACCTGGAGATCCATATCTACCGGAACGTTACCGAACAGCGGATCCTGCACCCTCAGGCGGCCGTCTTCGGCGACGCTTCCGACCACCGAGAATGGGCAGCGCTCGCGCATGCAAAAAGCTTCAAAGACGTCGAAACGCGCCCCGTCGATCGCCATCACATAGCGCTCCTGAGCTTCGTTGCACCATATCTGCATCGGCGTCATGCCCGGTTCTTCCGAAGGGATGCTCCTGAGATCGATGTGTCCGCCTCGGCCAGCGCCATACACAAGCTCCGGTAACGCGTTCGACAATCCGCCGGCACCGACATCGTGTATGGAAACGATCGGGTTCGCATTTCCCATCGCCCAACAGCGGTCGATGACCTCCTGCGCGCGGCGCTGGATCTCGGCGTTGCCCCGCTGCACCGAATCGAAGTCGAGATCCTCGATATTCGCGCCGGCGTGCATGCTCGAGGCGGCGCCTCCTCCCATGCCGATCAGCATCCCCGATCCGCCAATTTGCACCAGCAGTGCACCGGGATTCACCGCGGCCTTGTGCGCCTGCGAGGCGGCTATGGCGCCCACGCCGCCGGCTAACATGATTGGTTTGTGGTAACCGCGCACCTTGCCATTTACCGATTGCTCGAAAGTGCGGAAGTAGCCACAAAGATTCGGGCGGCCAAACTCGTTGTTGAACGCAGCGCCACCGATCGGTCCGTCGAGCATGATCTGCAATGCAGATGCAATTCGGCCCGGTCTGCCTATGCCCTCTTTTTCCCAGGGTTGCGCGAATCCGGGAATGCGCAGGTGCGAGACCGAGAATCCGGTCAGCCCGGCCTTCGGCTTGGCGCCGCGACCGGTCGCGCCCTCGTCGCGAATCTCACCGCCGGAACCCGTCGCCGCACCCGGAAACGGCGAGATCGCTGTCGGATGATTGTGGGTCTCCACTTTGATCAGGATGTGGGTGAGCTCGTCGGTATAACGATAAACACCCGAGGAATCCGGGTAGAAACGCGCGATCTCCGCGCCTTTCATGATCGCCGCGTTATCCGAATATGCGACCACGGTCCCTTGCGGATGCTGTGCGTGTGTGTGGCGCACCATGCCGAATAGCGACTTTTCCTGCTTGTTACCGTCGATGACCCAGTTCGCGTTGAAAATCTTGTGCCGGCAGTGCTCCGAGTTCGCCTGAGCAAACATCATCAATTCGACATCGGTGGGGCTGCGACCCATGCGCCGGAAGTTATCCAGCAGATAGTCGATCTCGTCCTCGGACAGCGCCAGCCCCATTTCGCGGTTGGCGGATTCCAGCGCGGCACGTCCGCCCGTGAGCAGGTCGACAGTGGTCAGCGGCTTAGGAGGGACGTGACGAAAAAGCTTTTCAGCCTCTTTGAGCGAACTGAGGACGGTTTCGGTCATGCGGTCGTGGATTAGCGGTGAAAGCGCCGAATGCTCGGCCCCGGTAAGGCTGCCGCCTGCGCGTCTGGAAACGTTGTAGGCGACCCCCCGTTCAATGCGCTCTACCGACGCCAGCCCACAGGAATGGGCGATATCGGTCGCCTTGGATGACCACGGAGAAATCGTGCCGATGCGCGGGACTACCAGCAGCATGTCCCCGTGCCCGGCAGTATCCGTGGAGGCCGGACCGTAGCTGAGGATGCGCTCGAGCACGTTACGTTCCGGCGCGCCGAGCGGTGCCTTTAACGAAACGAAGTGCCAGTACTCCGCGGCAATGGCGGAGATGGCGGGAGCATTCTTGTGGAGGGATTGGGAGAGTTTCTTGAGGCGGAAGTCCGACAGGGCGTTGCGTCCGCGCAGCGTCAGGAAGTCGGGCATTTCAGCAATGGGCAAAGTCCGTAAAGAAGAATTATACCCTCGTCGTAGTTTAAACTCCTGTGCATGCATGAGCCTTTCACTCCCGTATTCCTTGTCCGCGAGATCCGCGAGATCGAACGCGCAGCGCTGGCGCAACCATTACCGCAATCGCTGATGGAACGTGCCGGTCTGGCGGTCGCCGAGCATGTCCGTGGGCTGCTGGGAGACAGGGAAAAACGCATTCTGCTGCTGGCCGGACCGGGCAATAACGGCGGAGACGCACTGGTCGCCGCCCGTCATCTCAAGCAGTGGTGGCTCGATGTCACTGTCGTATTTACCGGCGCTGAACCGAAGCTTGGCGCAGATGCAAGGGCCGCGCTGATCGCGTGGAAGGCGGTCGGCGGCGTTGTGCAAGAATCTATTCCCGCCGCCCGCCGCTGGGACCTCATCGTCGACGGACTGTTTGGCATTGGATTGGAGCGTCCGCTCGAGGGCCATTACGCGCAACTGGTTGAACGGATCAATGCGAGCGGCAGCCGCGTCCTCGCGATCGACATTCCCAGTGGCTTGCACGCCGACAGCGGGCGCGTGCTGGGACAAGCGGTGAGTGCGCACCACACGCTCACCTTCATCGGTCTGAAGCCCGGCCTGCTGACGCTGGACGGACCGGACCGCGCGGGCGAGGTACGTCTCGACACCCTCGGCGTGTCCTTTCCCCCGACACCTGGCCCGTCCGGCCGGCGGATCGAGTCGGCATTGTTGGCTGCGATTTTGCAGCCTCGGCCGCGTAACAGCCACAAGGGCATGTACGGCAACGTCGGTGTCCTCGGTGGGGCACCCGGGATGGTCGGCGCCGCGCTTCTGGCGGGCCGCGCGGGACTCAGGCTCGGCGCGGGCCGCGTATACATCGGTCTGTTTGCCGACGCGCCGTCAGTAGACCTCGTTCAGCCCGAACTCATGCTGCGGCCGGCGCAGGACCTGTTGAAAATGGAAGGGCTGGACTGTCTGATCTGCGGCCCTGGTCTGGGGCAGTCGCAAGCCGCCCTGCACGCTGTTGCCGCGGCGCTTGGCCATGGCGCGCATCTGATCGTAGATGCCGATGCGCTGAACTTGATCGCAGTTGATACCGGGCTGCGGCAGGCTCTCGCGTCGCGTAGTGGCGCGACAGTGATCACGCCGCACCCCGCAGAAGCCGCGCGGCTGCTGGGCAGGTCTGTCACCGATATTCAGTGCGATCGAATAGCAGCGGCGTGCGAGCTGGCGAGCAGCTTTCGGTGCGGTGCCGTTCTGAAGGGCAATGGCAGCGTTTGCGCGCTGGCAAACGGCGACTGGTACGTCAATACCACTGGAAATCCGGGAATGGCGACGGCGGGCATGGGGGATGTCCTGGCCGGCATCATCGCGGCGCTCGCTGCACAGGGTGCCGACCCGGGAATGGCGCTGCTTGGCGGCGTGCATCTGCACGGACTCGCCGCCGATGAACTGGTGAGACAGGGGACGGGGCCGCTGGGCGTCACCGCGTCGGAAGTGATCGACGCCGCGCGGGGGGCGCTGAACCGCGCTATGCTCCCAGCGCGCGAACAGTAGCGATTCCGAGGAAGGTCATCGCGATCGACCCGATCAGATGGCTCGAGATCATCAGGGCCGCCCAACCGTACTGCGCGCGCATCATCAATTCTGCGGCTTCGGCGGAAAACGACGAGAAGGTGGTCAGGCCGCCGAGGAAACCGGTAATCACGAACAGCCGCAATTCCTGCGGCATCGCGCCCTGCTGGAAAAAATACTCGATCACCACGCCGATCAGGTAGCCGCCAATGAGATTGGCCGCCAGTGTTCCCACGGCGAGATTTGGCAGCATGGTATTCAGTCCCAGGTTCAGCGCCCAGCGCAGCCACGCGCCCAACGCCGCACCCACTCCCACTGCAAGGAACCCCGCGCCTGTCATTTCAACCCCCCGGAACGAATGCACGAAGCATAACAAAACCGGGAAGCGGGGATTATCCTTCAGGGAAGGCGCGCGTATTCTATTTTGGTTGCCCACCTTACCCAGCGCGCGTGCCGGTTCTCGTCCGGTATCA
>Ga0187893_10010447_pt1 | contig 13819 bp, 23 predicted proteins | sample MA1701074metaG_FD_139574 | JGI IMG/M metagenome (GOLD analysis project Ga0187893, IMG submission 139574) | White microbial mat communities from a basaltic lava cave in the Kipuka Kanohina Cave System on the Island of Hawaii, USA - MA170107-4 metaG ...
GATCAACATGGCTCGCCCCGATAGGGATCGCATTGTTTGCCGCGTCGGTCGGCTTCATATAGCACGCACAACCGACAACGGCAGCGCCGACCCTTCAGACGTTGCATGTGATAGTGGCTTGAGATAGCCATCTCCAGAGCTGCGAGATAGTTGTAATGCCGCACCCCGATGGTCATGTGTGGGGGTGCTGGATTACCTGACTCAAGAACGCGATGCTTGCCTTCCATCAGTCAGGCATCTTCCCGCCGTTGCTCTTTGCCCACTCCTCCATACGGTCGGCAAGTTGGAACGCTTCCTTGATCTTGGTTTCGGGGCAGCCCACCTTACGCGCCATGTTTGCCCAGGCACGCACGATGCCGGGTGCCGTCAAGTCCTGAGCACGCAGCACGAAGATCGGCTCGTCATGTTTGACCTTAGCGAGACAGCTATCAGTTCCCTTTATTCCCATTGGTTCCCTCCCTTTAAAGGAATATGACATTATCCTTGATGATCTCAACAGGTATACCGCGGCGGTGAGCTTGCGTGATTGTGTGTCGTGTGCCGGGTGACCTACCATCCCAGAATGCGAGAACCAGGTCCGGCTTGCTGTCCAGCATGGCATTGTTACGGATAGGACCAGCACTGCGACCGAACCGCTCCCAGTCTGCTTCCCAGGTCTCACACCCAAGATTCAGCTCGGCAGCGGCACGCTTGGCAAGCGCATCAGTTCCTCGCGCTCCACCTTGGACAATGATCGATTCCGAAGGTAACGAACGTAAGCGATCGAGAACACGAGAGTAATCGATGCAAACTCGTGACCCTGAGACTAAGACTCTCATACTATCTCCCGGGGGAAGGCGGCACCCTCCCCCGAGAGTCCAACTGGAATGCTTGGCGCAGTGCCCAGTAGAACCGCGACGTCATGTCGCGGCGGCAGAGGAAGCGTCTGCACGTTGGGTTCCCGGATGGCATTCCCTTCACCCATGACCCGCCTCTGCCTCCCTCAATCGACACCAGTTCCTAGTTGGCCTGGCAGAAGTATTCGCCGTTGCCAGCGCGAATCTTGTGTTCACTGTTCTTGCACGCGACCTGCGCCGGGTCGCGCGAGATGTTGCTCGGTGTCAGTGCGGCAGGTTGCGGTATCGTCATCAGTGGAATGCGATGAAACCGCTCGGATGGCGTCTCGCCGGGTGTAACAGCAGAGGTAGCCTTGCGAAGACGTACACCCGAATGCACCAACGCTTGAGCAACCTTCTCGTTCTGTGCTAGCAAATGCAGAGCTGCGGTATGCTGACCAAGTGATGCGAGTGATCGAGCGAACATCCGTAGCTCGCAGTCCTCGGACTTCCAGGTCGTACCGAACGACAGACCGAACCCGAAGATCCCGTTGCCACCCGAGCCGCCTGCCGACGTCGATCCCATACAAGTCTCGGGAGCTGCGGTCAGAGCTGGTGCTGTCGCGTCGGGCGCCGAAGCGTAGGCTTCATTCTTGGAGTAATAGCTGTCGCCGTGGATGACCTGGTTCGGCTGGTTGGTCAGATCTTGATTCTGCTTTTGCTTCTGAGACTGATCCTGCCCCTGGTCCTGTCCCTGACGGTTCTTGATCGAAGGGGCGACGACGTTGACGTTGGTAACCTCCGCTTCCGAACTGGACTTGGAAGAGGAAGAGGCTCCTGAGTACGAAGAAGCCTTGCCGATTCCGATACCCGTTCCTCCTTCTCCACCCTGTCCACCCTGATTGGTAACGTTGTGCGTCTCGTTTCCACCGATGTGGATGTTGTCCGCGAAGGCCTGACCAACCGCGAGAACCAGAACCGCGACGACGACTAGTGTCTTCATCTGCTCTCCCTTGAAGGTTGAAGGTTCAACTGCTGCTGCTTGTCGTCTCCTCCCTCTTCTTTTCTATCACCCCCTCCCAATGCTGCTTTGATAACATCGATTGCCCAACGTAAAGCAACGCGCTCCTGCTCATCATACGTGAGCCGGAAAGACGCCGCGTTGATGCGCTGACCCAGATATGCAGCGCGTCTCTCCAAGAAGGCAAGCCGGTCCCACTGAACCCGAGTCATGCTGCTGACTGCGGCATCTCGACGAAGCTCGGAACGTTCTCGGGACGTCCGACCGGTCGCGCGAACGAGACGACCGTCGAGCCCTGATACCGTCCCTGGTATGGCTTGCGCGCTGGCTGGTCGAGACGGTGAAGGATCATCTGCGCAATGCGCTGGCCGTAGTAGAGCGCGTTGATCCTGTACCTGCTGACGTTCTGCAGCTCCATGGTTCCGACGCCATCCCAACCCGGATCGAACCAGAACGCCAGCGAGTGGTCAAGACCCCGGCGCGCGGAGGTCGACTTCATGCGCAGGTCCATGGCGCAATCGTTGGGGATGCGAATGCGCTCAAGAGTCTGCACGAGAATGAACTCTCCCGGTCGCAGCATGAAGGGTCGATCCTGGGTTGTCCTTCGAAGGTCGTATTGTAGCCAACCCTTATCATCGGGTGTGACACCAGAGATACCGAACGGGTTGAAACAGGTCGGACACTTGTGGGTGTAGACTTCATCCCGCTCAATCATAGCGTATTCGCCAATGCGAATATCGAGACTGGCTGCATTGAGCAGTGCGGGATCGTACGGATCTACCAGGTGCTTGTTGCCGTCCCACCCCGTCGTGCAAAGCTGTTCGAGGGAGATGTCACTGAGGATCACTTCAACCCCCAAAGAAACCCAGCGATCTTGAAGCCGACATAGACCGTCCAGAAGACGCCGTAGACCAACCCCCACCAGAAGCCGAGTTTGTCCCAGACGAACCAGAAGGTTCCGGCCGCCATGCCGAATGCGACCGTTGCGAACAGCGGGATTGTTACTGCTGTCTTATTGATCATCGACTGCGCTCCTCCCATATCTGGTCGAGCTTCTTGCGCTGGTCCTGCGTCAACGAACGCCGGTCTTCCCATTGCATCGTAACGCTGTTCACGAACTCCCGTTCCCAGTCTGTCAGATACCGAAGCTTAGGAAGGTTCTCAAGCAGGTCATCAACCTCGTTGTCGTCCAGCATGGCGCCGTCCCTTCTTCTGCTGTCGCGCCAGGTAAGCGGCCACCCGACGCTCGAGGTTGGGATCACCAACGAGCTTGTCCTCCAGCAGCGCGCTCATGACATCTCGAACCCGTTGGCCGTTGAAGTACAGAGTGTCAGCTCGGCGCAGCAGTGGTTCGATGAACAGACTGAACAGCGCTTGCCAACCCGCACCGGGCATAACTACGAGATAGGGTGTTGGTCTACCAGCACCAACAGAGGGCTTGATCACAACAACTGGGAACCTCGACGAGCGTCTGCCCTCAACTTGCATCTCCTCAGTCAGAGCTACCAGCTCCTTGATGGGAAGCCGCCTGACGTTCTTGACCTGGACAGCGAAGAACTCGGAGTTCACGTCGACCCGCATTCCCATGTTCGCCGGGTACCGAGTACCACCGAACAGCGCCGCGGCGTCTCGCTCGGCTTGCTTCCAGCCAGTCTTACTCACCGACATTCAGACCTGCGTCACGAAGACGCGCAATGATGATGGTGTCGCTGACCCCGGTCCGGGCTGATCTCAGCTCACTGTCGAGGATGTTCTTCTCGCGCGTCAGAGCATGAAGCTGCTTCGTGACCTGGCCAAGCCTGCGCTCGATGAACCGCGCCATCAGCATGGTCTGCCTCCTTATTCGATCTCAATGCGACTGCCGTTCGTGTCGAGAACGACGGTCCAGAGCTGATCGGGAACTACCAGAGCCGTCAGCTCTTGGGCGTGGGTCGTCAGGAAACCCGACCCACGCCGGCGCGCTTCAGCACTAACCCACTCAACGAACAGCTCCCGTCCCCTCGAGTCCAACGCATCGCCGGGCTCGTCCCATACCTTCAATGGGAACGGGCGTGTCGATTGCGACTCAGCAAGGTCCTGCAACGCTGCGAAAAGCGCCAGATCTATACGGCGGTCCTGGCCGTTTGACCCGACGTCCTTACCACCCCACGTCCATTCGGTCCCAATGGTTAACCTCTCACGCTGACCACCTCCCTTCAATTGTCTGACTGCTGAGAGCTGCATACTAGCCTCACCTGCTGCTAGTTGGTTCAGGTGGTATATCATGCGTTGGCCAAGAAATCCCGCAACGCTGTCGACCATCAGCGACCTGATACCACGATCACCGAAGGCTTCAACCCAATAGGCAGCCAGTTTCAAAGAACGCGAGAGTCTGTCTGCGGTTGCAACCAGGCGGCTGATCTCTGCGGCGCCTTCGTCGAGATCCTTTTCCAGCCTGGTCAAGAGCGCTTCGCCAGTCCAGCACCTATCGCGTTCCTCGGTCAGCCGTGTTCGCGCGTCCTTCACAGCCTGTTCTTGACTGCTCTTGGCCTGCCTTGCTGCTGCTAGCCCCGTGCTGCATTCAGCCTCCAAACTGGCCAGGCTTCGCTCGGTCACATCCAACTCTTGGAACTGACCCTGGAGATCAGCTGCCTTGCGAGCAAGTTCGGTTCTGGTCTCAGCGTTCTTGACGGCATACAAGCGCAAGCTCTTCACACGGACCTTGACCAAACCTTCGAGCTTCTTCTTGTCGATCGTTCCGAGGCAAGTCGGACAGGTTGCCGGAAGCTTCAGTCGGTTCTCCTCTTCAGCTATGTCGTCGCAGTAGCTCAACTCAGACGGTAGCTCCGAGGTTAGCTTGAAAACCGATTGTATGGCAGCAAGCAGCTCCTGAGCCTTCTTCCACTTGACCCGCGCTTCTGCCAATGTATATTCCTTGGCCTTGAACTCAGCGAGACGTTCGAGGGTCTTTCTCAATAACGCTCCAACCTGCACCAGCTCACGCTCGCGATGCTCGATTCGCTCATCCTTGTCTGCCTTGAAGGACTTGCGCGAAGCGACCAGTTCATCACGCTGCCTGCACCGGTCAGTGTGCAGAGACTCCAACGTTCCGATCTGACGTTGCTTGCTTGCCAGGTCAGACTCAATCGAGTCGCGCCATGCCTTGGCTTTGGCAAGCGCATGCGTCAGGTCCAGGCCTTGAATCTCGTCAAGCATCTGCATCTGCGAAGCCTGGTCGGCTTGCGCGAAACGTTCGAAACGACCCTGCGCGAAGACAACGGCGTTCCTGAAAGTCAGGTACCCGAACCGAAGACGGCTCTCAATGGCCGCCTGAATGACCTTGTCGTCCTCAAGACCTGTCATACCGGGAAAGCCAGTCACGCGCAACACCTTCGGTCGACGGCCTCGAGTAATGGTCCAATCACCCTGCTCGTCGGTCAGCGCCAACGTCGTGAGGCATGAGTCACTTGTGAACCGGCATGCAACATCATCACCACGTCTGCCGTCGAGAGTCTGACCGAACTGAACGTAGGAGAGCGCATGCCACAACGAAGTCTTGCCCGCGCCATTACTGTCGGCCGCCCCCGAAACTTCGTTCCTTCCCTGCACGACGACGAAGCCGAGGCCTGCCAGCGGTACGATCTGCTGACGACGGTATGACATGAAGCCTTCGAAGCTGAGCTGTCGGTAGATCATTTACCTTTCCTCAGCTCTCGGTAAATCTTGGTGTTGAATAGGATATTGATGTCTCCATAGGAGACAAGTCTTCGAATGACTCGAGAAAGTAATGCTCGCTCTAGTCTCTCGCTCTTGGTCAGACGGCCAGCGAAATAGACTTTCACTTGACCATCTTCCGACCTGCTGACAGAACCAGGTCTGGCTTGAAGCCTTCGAGAGGTCGCGCCTCAACGTAGCGTTCGAGCATGTCTTCGACAGCCAGACCAGCATGAACCTCGGCGCGCTGAACAACCGTCGGCGCCTGGCGCTTGATGAACTGGAGAGAACGCGGTCTGCGTTCAGCAAACTCAGGAGGCAGACATTCACCGACGACTCGAACAAAGTTGCCCCGGATACACGCTAACTCCTCGTCCGACCCGGTCGGATCCTCAACAAGAACGAAGCGTGGTGCGAAGCAAGGCAGAAGCTGCACTCCCCCTGTCTCAAGGTCAACAAGTAGACTTCCCTTCATGCCATCGTTGACTTCACCCCACGACTGTTGATAAGGAGAGCCTGGATAGAAGACTTCTCCACGCCACGATGCGGGGTCGCGAACGACCGGAGCCAAAGGAACTCCCGCCCCATACTCGAGGTTTTCGATTGCTATCTTACCTTTTCTGATCGACCGCGGCTTGAGCGTCCCCGATGACTCCGAGTAGGAGATCCAGCACGGCGCGTGGTTGGTCTGTCGGACCAGTCGCTGCCCATTGTGAATGTCTCCGAAGAAGGCGACCGAGAAGATGTCCCCGATCCCCCATTCGTCGAGAGTCATGCCCTTCCCAGGCAGTCGGGTATCGGCAGCTCCCAGAAAGACCCCCGCGAGAAACCCATGCGTCAGCAGCACGCGACACCCAACAGCCTTGGCCTCTGCTATGAGTTCGGCGCGCTTGTCGATTGGCGTCCCGAAAGGAACAGCAGCCAAGCCTCCACGTAAAACCGTCGGCTCGCGTATGATCGTCGTGGTCTGGTCTGCGAATGGTTCAAGTCCAGAACCATGCGGTCCGTCGCCGTCATGGTTGCCAGGCAACATAATCTTCTCAACGTCTGGGAACTTACGTAGCACGTCGAGACAACCCGTCAAAGCCTCTTGTGGCCAGAAGGTCTTTGGTACCTTGAGATCTCCCAGGAAGACCCACATTGCTTTGTGCTTGCGCGCCTGAACCAAAGTCTGCGTCAATACAGACAGTCCGTCAGTAAGACGATCACGCCCACCATCAGCCGAGTGCATGCGGTAGGGATGAACATGCAGGTCTGCCGTTACGACGATTCTCATGCTGCCTCCGCTCGCGTGAAGTAATTGACCAGACCGAGACCGAGCGCGCGCAAGCCTCGCATGTTGACAATGGAAGCTGGCGGCATCAGAACCCGCTTCGGGAAGCCTGGTCCGGGTACCAGCCAGAACACACCGAACCGTCCCTTGATCAGAAGGTAGGAGGTTCCCTTCTTCTCATAGTCTTCGATGTCTGCCAGCGGCAGCTCGGCGAACTTCATGACCGTCTCGAGCAGCGCCGGCTTGCTCCCGTAGAGCTGACAGAGCTTTGCCGCTGCTGTGTCTGGTTCCCGCAATGCTTGACGCGCCAGTTCTGCTAGTTCACGCATTGTGAATGAAGACCTTCGGTAAAGTTATGAATCCCAACTCGAGCAGACAGATCTGATCCGGCAAGCATGCGCTCCGCCCATGCGTTGATACCTGGCAGGACCCTTGCGCAGAGTCTCAGGTGATCGAGATAATACTTCACCGTCCAATCGGAAACTACCACGAGTGTGAAACCACAGCAGCACTCCAATTTACTCTCCGGCATAAGCGGGCTCCCCGAGCGTAAGTGGATTCTTGTTGAGCCAGGTCATCCAGGCAGCAGTCGTCGGAAACTCCTCGATGGTCTCCTCATCGTTGGCGAACTTGAGTTTGTGCCGAACACCCTTGCTGTCGGGAGTCAGTTCGACCTTGCCTTCACGCAGCATGGACTGAAGCAGGCCTCCCCACTGGTGGATACCCTTCCTGAAGTCGATGTAGAAATCCGCCTCCTGTTGCAACGTCGGCGCGATCTTGGTTTTGTTGACCTTGGCGCGAACCCATCGACCCGTAACGAATCCCTTGTCCGCTCCCTGCAAACCCAGGCGCTGAAGCTGCTGTTGTCCCAGCGCAGGCATGCGGGATTCTGACCGGACCACACCGAGAGGACTGTTCGAAAGCATCAGCTCCAGGCTGCTGTAGAAGTGGGGAGGGTTGCCGCCTGGCGTTCGCTTCTTGGGACCGAAGAAGACCCCGACGTTGTCTCGCGTCTGGTTCAGCATGACCAGGGTTGTCGGATAGCGCGATGTGATCTTCACGACCTTGCGCAAGCCCGCCGCAAGGGCTTCAGACCGACCACCACCGAAGTGCCAGCCACCACTTTCGGACAGTCCCTTGCTAGCGGACTTCTCCGCTTCAGTGGAATCCAGAGAGTCGATCCCCCAGCAGATGGGAATCGTCTCGTCTGTTTTGCGAATGGACGCATGCCATGCCAGCGCCATGTCGAACAATTCCTCGAGGGTATCAGGTCGCTGGACCTCGAGCAGCTTGAGGTTAAGGCCGATGGCTTGCGCGAAGTGGGGATCGCGCGTCCCTTCAGTCTCCGAGACCAGGTTGAGGCCTCCCATACCCTGGCAGGACAGAAACAGATGATCTAGGATCAGGGATTTACCGGTCGACCACTCTCCAGCAATGTGGACAACCCTACCTTGCGACGGTCCGATGGGAATCCCGCCGGGATTGCGACCGGACGCAATTCGATCTAACGACAGCGAGCCAGTCGACAGGAAGACCGACGGTAATTCCAGCGCCTTGTTACCTCGTTCCGAGATACCGTCCTTGAATTGCTTGCGAACCGCCTGCGATGCCTGAGCAATCAGGTCTTCCCGCGCAGTCCTGGCCATGACTCCTCCCTCTTCTCTACGACAATGAAGCGACTGTCCAGCCTTGGCTTCAAAAGCAAGCTGACCTGATCCCAGGTCTGGCCGCCATTGCCACAGCCTGGGCGTGGTAATGCGATCCTATCCAGACCCAACGCATTGACGATAAGAATGAGCTGCTCGGTACTTTGTCTGATCAATGACAGTGACGCTGCTTGCTTCCAATGGAACTTAACTGGAAACGTAATGAGGCGGTAGTCCTCGAAGACATAAACCTGATTACCCCACTCCCCAATGCGATATCCCAGACGCGCTGGTATGTTCTTGAAGCGCTGCGCCACTTGCAAGGCAATACCTCGACCCATAACATTGGTCTCATCTGACTTGATGGAGCCATTGGTCGTGACCACTAAATGATAGCCCTGATTGTAGTAGTCCCAAAGATCACCGAACGCTTCACGCATTTAGAGAATCGGCTGCCGGTCAGGTGCTACCCTGACAGCTACTTTCTCGTCGGACTGGAGGCTCGACCAGCACGGACCCCGACAAGCGTTCACTAGTCCCATCTGATGGGCTCTCGGCAGCCTTTCTTTAACCTACCGCCTTCGACCTGCCGGCGCTGCCTTCGGAGGCGCTGCCTTCGGTGGGGCAGCAGCTCTCGGCTTCGCAGCCGGAGGTGGAGGCGGAGGTGGTTCGTCGTCCAAACCCGCTAGCAGATCAGTATCGTCGGGAGCGTTGCTGACCGACGGCTGACCTTCACCCGGAAGATCATCAGGTTCAGCTCCGACTGGGTCACCAGCCTTCGCTGCCGCTGAATCCTCCTCGTCCTGAGCTGTCGCCAGATCAATACCGTGGTACAGCTTGAACAGATCATTGTAGGACTTGACCTCTCCTGCAACCATCTCCTCGAGATTGATAAGCTGCGATGTCCAGCCCTTGTATTTGTCCTTCTCGACTGGCAGAAACAACGGTGTTGACTGCGGCGCGCAATCGACCTTCCACCGGTCGTTCCCGCCACCGACCGGCCGCATGAGCTTGATGTCGTAGCCTTCACGGTAGTCTGAGATATCCCCACGCGCGAAGGATGGCGTCGTGCCTCCCGTCATGATCTGCTCGATGGCGTTGTAAATGGTATCCGACGCAGCCAGGAACTTGATCTCGGGCTTACCCTCCTCGGTGAAGCGACGGTTGCCGGTCGGTCCGATCATGGCGTTGAACAGCACAGCGTTCTTCCTACCAATACGCTTGGCCGCGTCGCGGTCCTCTTTGGCAGCCGACTGCCGAAGCGCATCGGAGGCTTCGCAGATGGGACATGGTGCGGTTACGTCGAAGGTCTTCTGGCACCACTCCCTTGTGGTCTTGCCGTCTGGTGTATCCCACCAATGCTCGACAGCCCAGAAGTAGATTGGCTGTTCGACGTCATAGTCGGGATTCTCGATGGTCTTCCCGCTGGGGTCGCGAATCCACCGACTCGTGATGTCCCACCGAGGTAGCAGTCGCGCGGCCAGCTCCTTGCCCGGTGCAATGAGCGCGTTCTTGCCCGACAGATCCCAGCGCTTGAAGCCCGAGCCGGAGCTGTCCATACGTTGCTTGATCGCCTCGGCCCGCTTGCGCATGGCTTCGATAATCTTGGGGTGTAGCGGTGGTGCCATTGTATCTTCCTCCCTCACATCGTAGTTGGTGGTGGCTGACCAGCTCGAGCACCTGGCAAAGAACGCTCCTTGACCTGAAGCCTCCGGTATTCCATCTCCGCCCGCCAGTTTGATGCAATGGCTAACAAGGTATCTTTGCGCTGATCCATTGTGCGTCGACCGACGGTGATCTGGTCCAGGTCAAGCTTTGCCTTCCGAAGCCGCGCTTGAAGCACCTGCATTCGGGAGTCGAGGGTAATTGCTGACCTGATGGCATCCAACGTCGGAGGCTTTGGTTGACCTCCTGACATGAACCCTCCGTTCAACGTCTGAAAATACTGGTTGAATAGTTCGGCATCGAGCACTTTGACCTGCGCTTCGAGGTCGTCGAAGGCTCCGCGAGCACGCGCCTCAAGCATTCCCCACCACGCGAACCGACCTGGTGCCTCTTCAAGCGCTAAGTTCATGCCTTGCAGATCCGGCTCAAGTGGAGTTAGCTGCGCACCCAGATCCTCAACCCACTTGCTCCCGTCAAGGAAGTCAACGGTAACGCGCAGGATCTCAGGCTTCTTCAAGGCGCTCATCGAGGCAGTTTGCGCACAGTAGAGGAACGGGTTGTCCGCTGCGCCGTCATGAAAGTCCTCCTCCGAGAGACTGGCCAGCCAGACGACACCGCAGACCGGACAGATGGCTTGCTTCGCGGCAATGGTATCCTTGAGGATGCATTGCTCGAGGTCGTCGTCGTCCCGAATTGACCGTCCCACGCATAGTTTATATCGCTCAGTCGGGCAATGGCTCTAGACCGAACTGCTTCGCCACACTGTTGTATCCTTTGAGCGCCGCAATGTTCGGACCGACCGACAGCTCTACTCGGTACGGGACATCAGCCTTCAGACGCCAGTCCATGGGAAGCGCTCGGCAACGACGATAGACCAGCTTCGCGACCGCCTCGAGGTAGCCTGGCGCGCAGTCTCCCCAACCCGAATCATGAACCGTGTTATTGTGCCAGGCGAGAAACGGCTTGCCTCCAGGACCAGATCCCTCATGCAGACGCCACGCTTTGGCTTCGGGGAAATCGATTCCCTTGCTCTCCCACATTGGAGGGACAGCCAGCTCGACATACTCACCAAGATAGCAGAGCGCTAGCATCCAAAGGTTGTCGGTCGCGTTCATACCTTGCGTCGGTGTGTTGGCCTGCACGTGGAAGTTGTGCTCGAGCTGACCCCAGATACTACGACGCCGATAGTCCTTTCGCTCAAGATGATCACCTGACGAGATCGTCGCGCCGCCTACCTCCCACCATGTCTTTCCGTCGCGCATGCCGACATAGCGAACACCTTCTGGTAGTCCGACCCAACGGCGCCGTCCGTAACCGTCGTAACAGTAGCCGGTTTTCCCGAGCTTGTCTTTGTCGATCTCGTACAGCTCGACTAGGCCTGTGTAGCCCTTGTCGAAGTTACTGGAGATGTCCTTGGCAAGCTGGTCCTCAAGTAGAATGCGACCCTTCGCCCACAATGTGCTCTTGACTGTCGACCAGCCAGCCCCATACTGCTTCGCGAAGAAGGTATTCTTAGCGACCTGGTCTCGCTCGTACGATCCCTTCTTGTAGGTTCCTTCGGGAACGTTGTAGACCAGGGATGCGGTCTTGCTGTGGATGTCCTTGCCGAGGCGAATGTACTCCCAGGCAACCGGGTCGGGCTTTGAACACTCCAAGTAAGTCAGCGCTGCGGCGCGCCATGCCGCCTCAGCGCCGGCAATGTCCCAACGGAAGCAGGAGCCGTGCTTGCGGGGATCCCACTCCTCTGAAGTCGGTGGTGGTGTATGACGAGGAACGAACCACGCCTTGATAGCGTCAGCGACTTCCCTATCGGCGCGCTCGGGGATCTGGTGCACGGGTGGATTCTCGGCAGCGAGACGAGGCGTGCGCAGGTTCCATTTGAAGTGGGGGTGACAGGCACCGTCAGCCCGGCGCGTCTGCTCGAACGCCTTGGCATACGTCCCAAGTCCCTTAGCATAGGACCTGATTTTCAGGACCGCTCGAACTACCGGATGGTCGTCGTCGCGGGGGACCTTGAGGCTGGCGTACCACTGGAGGCTGTCATCGTCAGTCGACGGCTGTCCGGTCGCCGTCTTGCCCTTGGCTTCGAGACCGATGCCGTTGGCGCCGAAAAGGAATCGACCTAGGATCTTCGGGTCAATCGAGTGCGCCGGACTGTACTTAATGACCATACCTCGCTTGGCAGCTTCACCCTCGACGTAAGTCTGGAGGTCCTTAAGCTTGGTCTCCCAGGCTGACGCAGTCGAGCGAAGCCTTGCCAGGTCGACAGGGATTCCCGCGCGACGAATGGCGCTAACTGCGACGTTCGCGGGTACGAATATGTTCCGGTAGTAGTAGTCGATCTTCATACCGGCCGAGACGCGCTCAAGTGTCCTTGCAGTGCGACTGCCAGCTTGCAACGGACGCAGACCTCTGGCACAAGCGCATCGGCTCCGGTGGGATGATTACCGGTATGCACCATGCTGAAATAAGCTTCCTTGAGCAGTTCGAGATGCTGATTGAAACTGTTGCCGTTGTCCTTACGCTCTTCTGCCTGCGCTTGCTTCGACGTCAGACCTGGGAACTTGATGAGCTGGATCTCTCTCTGGACGTACCACTTCGCCTTCTCCAAAGTTCGCAAACGGTCCTCGTCAGGATGGAAGCCAGCTCGCGCAATGTACTTGATAGCGTTGCCCAGGTTGAACCCGAGATCCTGGTCCTCAACGAAGTCGATGACTTCGATACGACCTCGGTTGTAGTGCGCTGGGTGGTCAATCCGGTCAGCCATGGAGGTCCCTCCCGTATCTCGCCGCACATGCAAGTCATGCCCGGCAATGGGGTTTCAACTGCGAAAACGTGGTTTCCACCGAAGCAGTCGAGCGGCATTTAGATTTTGCTGTGCTCTGGCTTCCACTCCCCGTCGCTGGTTCTCCTGAAGTCCTGGAAGATCGCGGGGTATCTGGTGCTTAGCAAATAACCGACCTTGTCGAAGACCAGACGAATCTCCTCCTCTGCTCCCAAAGCCGTTCGCAGCTCCAGGATATGGCGCAGCGCCCGCATGTTGGCTGTCCAGAGAATGCCAGTCGACAGACCGAGCAGCGCATAGCGGCGCATTGCAGACGTGACCTGCTTCTTGAATTCGAAATCATCAGCGCTATCAAGAGCGTAGGCTTCGGCAATCCAACGCTGAAATGATTCAACCCACTCCAGCAATTCTGCCTCGCGTTCCTTGAAGCGAGCACGACGGTCTTCGTCGAGATCCAACTCGAAGCACGGGGGAGTCCGAAAACCGATGTCGGTCAGTCTGACGTAACGAAGGGACTCCTGACTGATACCGACACCAGCGCGATGCCGGACCAGCTCATGCGTGAAGACACGCGAGACGTTATGGAAAATGAAGGAGACCGAACAATGCTCGAATACTGAACCGTGCTTCTGCTTGACTACATTGCCGAGATAGGTATGGTTTCCCTCACGAACCTTCTTGACGTTGGCATTCAAACCAGGCTTCCAAGACCGGTAACACAAACGACCAGCAACCTCGATAAGTAGCTCAGCACCCGATGCTTCCGAATCAAGTCGATAGGTGTCGGCACCAATGCTCGTCAAGTATCGCTTGAGAGCGGCTGGCAAGAACTGCGTCTCGGCAACAAAGAAAACCTCGGGGACCGTTTGCCTCATGGCTTCTCACCTTCCTTCAGGCGCTTGTAGAGCGGCAGGTAGAGGC
>Ga0187893_10010448_pt1 | contig 13819 bp, 5 predicted proteins | sample MA1701074metaG_FD_139574 | JGI IMG/M metagenome (GOLD analysis project Ga0187893, IMG submission 139574) | White microbial mat communities from a basaltic lava cave in the Kipuka Kanohina Cave System on the Island of Hawaii, USA - MA170107-4 metaG ...
AGGAATAAAAAAGGGATGCCACTAACGCATCCCTTTTCGGTAGTACACCCGCCGCGATTCGAACGCGGGACCTTCAGCTCCGGAGGCTGACGCTCTATCCAGCTGAGCTACGGGTGCATCGAAGCGGAAGATACATCAGGCATAGACGTGGGTCAATACTCACTTCCTGCTCATCACGTACACGCCGCCGGAAAACGATCCGGCGTAAATTCTGGTCGCATCGAAAGGATCGCTCACCAGCGACCAGAGCTTCAAACTCGGCAGTTGGCTGATGTCCAATCTCTCCCAGCTCCACCCGCGATCCTTCGAGTGGTAGAAAGTCCCGCGCATTTCGTCGCACAGGTAGAGTTCATCCGGGTCGGCGGCGCTGATCACCATTGCGCTCACGTCGGTGAGCAGCGGCATCCCACCGCCGCGATTCTCCCAATTGCGCCCGCCGTCTACTGAACGGAAGAATCCTTTTGATGCGCCGACGTAAACCGTTTCTGCCGTGCGCGGATCGAAAACTATGCTGCGGACACGCTGAGCCTCTTCATCCTGCAGCATCAACTTGAAGTTGGCGCCGTTGTTGCGCGAAACGAATAGGCCTGCGTCGGTTCCCACGAAAATAGTTCCGGGCGCGTGCGGGCTTGTGGCAATCACGTTGATCTTGGGTTGCGCGGCGTGCGCCTGGCGAAGCTTGATCTCTTTCCAGCCTTTCTTTTCGTCTTCGGCAATGAACAGCCCATCCCAAGTCGAAACTATCAACCAGTTCGACTGAGGCGGCGGATTGTCGCCCGCGCCATCATCGCCGTTGTTGGCGTTGAATGGCGTAAGTGGGGCGATGGCGAAGACCTGGCTTTGCAAATCAATCAGACCGTCTGTTGGAGTGGTCGGCGCTTTTTCCTTTTTCGATTTGGACTTTGAGGCAGTCGTGGCTCTCTTGTTACGCGACTTTGTTCCGGCTCTGACCGGCGCCTTCTTCCGGTTCTTGTTTGCGGAGGTTGATTTCTGTGGATCGGGTGTTGTGAGAGTTTGAACCACAGGCTTGATTGGATTCTCTTGCGGCTCGGGCGTCGCATCGCCCATCACTCGGCGGGGACGCGGGCTGGCCTGCTCAGGTTGAAGGGCTGGTTGCGTGGGAGGCCCCGGCGCTTGAGCTGATGGTTGAGACGAAGGCGGAGCGCCGCTTGACGATTCGGCTTTGTCCTTTTCGTTGTTCTTCTCTTCAGGCGTCTCTTTCTTCACCGCCGCCCAGTTGCGCCCGTGGTCGTCCGAACGGAACAACCCGTGGTTGGTTCCGGCGTAAATCGTCGCCGGATTCAACTCCGACTGATAGAGCGAATGGACGTCGCGCACGCCCATCCCGTTCATTGACTGCTGCCACGTGACGCCGCCGTCTTCGCTGACGAAGAGACCACCGTTGACGCGATCAAAAATCACACCGGCGTAAATCCGCCCCCGCTCCTGGCGATCCGCGAGCACGGCGCGAACCTGACGATTGATGAAACCCGCGTTGCTGGCTTCGTAGCTTTCGCCGCCGTCATTGCTGACCAAAACACCGTTATCTTCAGTGCCCAGGAATACTCGATCCGGGCGGTCGGGATGAATGGCGATGGCGTTGATCACCAACCGCACCGAAGTCATTCGCCGCCAACTGTCCGGTTTGCCGTTGTCTGTCGAGAGCCACAACCCTTCGGTCGTGCCGGCGAAGATCACTTCCGGTTTGGTCGGGTGCTGATAAATAACGTGCGTGCGGCGGCTGGTGTAAGGAATACCCTGAATCTTGCTCCATTTGGCGCTGGCGTCCACCGAGCGGTAGATGCCGCTGCACGCGCTCATCAACACGATGTCGGGGTTCGATTCGTCAATGTGGATCGCCATGATATCCGAATCGTCAATCATCCCGGTCTCTTTCGATCCGGCGCGCCGCCAGTTTTGGCCGCAATCGGCTGTCTTCCAGGGCAGGTGGTGAGTGCCGACGTAGATCACGTTCGGGTCGCGCGGATCAATCGCTACAGAATGGAAGCCTTTCAACTCCGCGTCGTTTGCGGGAGTGATGCGTTCCCAAGTCTGGCCGCGATCTTTGGTGACGTAAATGCCGTCACGCGCCGCCGCAGCCAGCACGTTTGGGTCTTTTGCCGCGTGCACCAGACCGCGCACCGAACGCCCGCGCATCCCCTCCAATTCGCGCCAGTTCTCTCCGTCGTCTTCGCTGATGAAAACCCCTCCGCCATTCGACTCTTCAGCCAGATTGAGACGGGGTTTGACGCCAGCGTAAATCACCCCCGACTTTTCACGGTCGAAGAGGATGATGGTGACGATGAAACCGGGAGCCTTGATTCCGGGACGGACGCGTTTCCAGATCGCCCCGCCGTCCGCCGAGCGGAAAATCTGGCCATCGCTCGTGCCCAGCCAGACGCGGTCCGCGTTGTGCGGATCAATGGCCATCGCCGTCACATCGCCGCCGAAAGGCCCGGTCATCTGCCACACGCGGTCGTAGCCTTCCGCAGCGATGCGGGAAGTGAAAGAGTCAATCGCGTCGGACGGCGCCGGGCGAGTTGAATTGCCCGCAGCGATTGACGATGCGCCGCTATCGGCCAACGCCTGGGCAAAGGTTGCCGGAGGAAATACAAAGCTAGTGAGAAGAATTGCGAGGAAATAATTTTTCAACAGTTTAATCATCAATCACTCCATCGCTGTGTTCCCAATCGAGCGATCACATCGTACTGATGAATTCGCCAATTGGGGAGGCAATCGCAGTAAAACCAAACGGCAAGAATTCTAAATCAAATCATTCAGCTTTTACACCAAGCAATTTCTACACCTGTGACATTTCCCATCGCTGGAAAATAAACGGCTAATGGCTGACAATGGCGCAACAATTCGAGGAGCGTAAACCAATGAGGAAAAGTATAACTATCATCGCACTGATTTTGATTTCTACCAGCTTGTTTTCTTTCGCCTCGGCGCAAACGAGAACGCAGGTTGCGAATGAGCCTTTCACCTTGCAGGCATTGAATCTTCTGCTGCGCCGTGAAGTCGGACGCAATATGACCGAAGCTGATCTGGCAGTTCGCGTTGAACGATTGGGCATTGCGTTCGATCCCACGCCGGATGCGATCAGCCGGTTGCGCGCGAACGGCGCGCGCCAGAACCTGATCAACGCGGTCAAACGAGCGGCGGAAAAACTTTCGGACGCGGCGGGCAAAGTGGTTGCGACAGGCCCTCCGGCGCCCGATCCGTTCCTCGAAGAGACTCGCAAGGTCGTGCGCGATTACCTGGACGAACTACCGGATTTCATCTGCCAGCAGGAGGTCCAACGCTACATTGATTACGACGGCACAGGCGCGTGGGACAAGAACGATACACTGGTCTACGAATTGACCTACAACCGCAAACGCGAGACGTATAAACCGGTCAATTCGATTGGCCGCCCGCTGACGCGCCCGCTGGAGGAATCGCGCGGAGCCTATTCAACCGGAGATTTCGCTTCGGGGCTGGCCGTGCTTTTCGACTCTGAAACCAAGGCGGTCTTCAAACCCGCAGGCAAAGAACGGCTGGGCAATCGCCAGACGCTGATCTACGACTTCCGCGTGCCACAGGAGTCATCGAAGCTTACGGTCAAAGGCGAAGGCGCGCCACAGATCGTCGCTGGCTACAGCGGCTCAATCTGGATTGATGCGGAAACCAAACAGGTCTTGAGAATTGATCAGGCGGTTGACGACTTGCCAAAAGGCTACCCCGTCACGCATTCTGAAAGTTCAGTTGATTACGATGTCATCAAGCTGCGGGGATTGGACGTGGACTTCCTGCTTCCGATCAAAGCTGAGCTTGTCATTGGCAACCGTCACGAGAAGCACAATTCCCGCAACCTGATCTACTTCAAGTTCTATCGCAAGTTCGAGACCGATGTAAAAATCGGCGAAGACGTGGAATTGCCGAAAAAACCACCGCAGTAAAATCCGAGCGGCGCACGCGCAGGAGAAAGTGAGAAAGATTGTTATGGCCAAGACCGGCAGAAATGACTCTTGTCCTTGCGGCTCAGGGTTGAAATACAAGAATTGCTGTGGCGGGGCCAGGTCGCCCTCATCCGCGCCGACGAGTCCACCCCCGGGGATGCGAATGAAAGGGGGCGTCCGCGACAATCCGGACGGGGATGGTTTCATAGCCATTGTTCATATGTGGGATAACGTCGAGTGTCGCGGCGAACCGAAGGAGTGGCGTTTTCCCGAAGTCTTCCCGACGGAAGAAGAGGCGATGCGGTATTACAAAACTTCCATCCGCCCCAGGCTGGAAGAAATGATGGCGGAGGTGGCAAAAGGCCGGGCCGGCGCCGAGGTCTTTCACAAAAAGTTGGAGTAGAGAAGGAGGAGGGTTAGATGAAGAAGCGCGATGCGTTTCGGGCTTGGGGGCGTATTTTGCAGGGACGCTACCCTTTACTATCAATTGAGATCACCCGTGAATGTCCGCTGCGTTGTCCTGGCTGTTACGCATACGAACCGGGACACCTTAATCAACTTGGGCCATTGAGAACGCTGTCTGATTACAAGGGAGAGCAACTGGTAGATGGCGTTTTGGCTCTCGTCCGGCGTTATCGTCCGATTCATCTCTCCATTGTTGGCGGCGAGCCGCTGGTGCGGTATAGGGAATTGGACGTTTTGCTGCCGAAGCTAAGCCAAATGGGAATAGAAGTCCAGTTGGTGACAAGCGCAGTTCGTGAGATCCCCAAAGCCTGGAGCCAAATAAAAGACCTGCATCTGGCTGTTTCCATAGATGGGTTACAGCCGGAGCATGACGTCAGAAGAGCGCCCGCAACATATGACCGGATTCTGAAAAGTATCGCCGGGCACTCAATTACTGTTCATTGCACCGTCACTGGTCAGATGGCTGATCGTCCAAAGTACTTTGAGCAGTTCCTGTCTTTCTGGTCGAGCAGGCCGGAGGTCAACAAGATTTGGTTTAGTTTGTTTACTCCTCAAATGGATGCGCAAGGCGAAGAGATTCTTTCGCCAGGCAAGAAGATGGAAGTATTGAAAGAGCTGGCTGAATTGCGTACCAAGTTTACCAAGCTGGATTTGCCGGATTCAGTGATTAAAGGATACCTCGCGCCGCCAAGATCGCCGGCGGAATGCATATTCGCCAGAACTACATTGAGCCTGACTGCGAACTTACAAGATAGAATTACTCCGTGTCAGTTCGGCGGCGCGCCTGATTGCTCGCAATGCGGGTGTATGGCTTCGGCCGGGTTAAAGGCCGTCGGTGACCATAATCTACTGGGGTTTGTCCCATTGCGATCAATTTTCAATGCGTCGGATCAAATTGGCCGGCGTACCAGCAAGTTATTGGGAAAGCGATTTGATTGATTGCCGCGACCTGAGCCTTCCGCAATGCGCTCATCACCGAGGTCCAAGTCGCTCGCGCTCCCGTACCGCGTCAATCTCAGGTTTGCGCGCGCAGTTTGCTGTTTCGCACGCCGTAAAGGAAGTAGATCAACAACCCGATAGCCAGCCAAACGAAGAATCTCAGCCAGGTCTCGACCGAAAGGCTCAGCATCAATCCGAAACAGAGCAACACGCCGATGATGGGGAAGAGCGGAACCATTGGCGCCCGGAATGGTCGGAGACGTTCAGGCGCGGTGCGGCGCAAGACGATCACACCGAAGCAGACCAGAATGAAAGCGAAGAGCGTGCCGATATTGGTCAAATTGGCCAGCGTGCCGATGTCTGTGATCATAGCCACACCGCCGACCACAATGCCCGTCCAGATCGTGGTGATGTGCGGTGTGCGAAAACGTGGATGAATCCTGGCGAAATATTGTGGCAACAATCCGTCGCGCGCCATCGCCATGAAGATTCGCGGCTGACCGAGTTGGAAGACCAGCAACACTGAGGTCGTTCCGGCCAACGCTCCGGCGCTGATCAGCGCCTGGAACCAGCGCATCCCGCCAACCGCCGTCGCCAGCGCCGCCGCGTCGCCTTCGAATTCCGTATACTTCTTCAATCCCGTCAGCACCAGCGAGACCGTCACATAAAGCACGGTGCAAATGGCGAGGCTGGCGATCATCCCGATCGGCAAGTCGCGTTGTGGGTTGCGGGACTCTTCGGCGGTGGTCGAAACGGCGTCGAACCCGATGAAGGCGAAGAAGATGATCGCCGCGCCGCTCATCACTCCGGTGAAGCCATTGGGCACGAAGGGCTGCCAGTTGGTCGGGTTGACGTAAAACGCGCCGAAAGCGGCGAAAAAGACCACAACGGCGACTTTAACGACGACCATAATCGAATTCGCTCGCGTGCTCTCTTTGATCCCATAAACCAACAGCACGGTCAGTAGGAAAACAATCAACGCCGCCGGCAGATTGATCGCGACCTGGTATCCGCCAATGTCCGGCAGCGTGGTCGAAGAGTAGTTGGACAACGCATCGCCGCCGCGTTCGAGCACTCTGGCCGCCGTCGTGTAATCCGCGCTCAGCCATAAAGGCAGCTTGATTCCCAGCAGGCTGTTGAGGAACGCCAGGAAATAACCCGACCAGCTTGCGGCCACCGCCATATTGCCGACGGCGTATTCCAGGATCAGGTCCCAACCGATGATCCAGGCGACTATCTCACCGAGTGTCGCGTAAGAGTAGGTGTAGGCGCTGCCCGAAACCGGAATCATCGCGGCCATCTCGGCGTAACACAACGCGGCGAAGGCGCAGGCGATTGCCGCAATGACCAGCGAGAGCGTTACCGCAGGCCCAGCGCCCGCACGGCCAAGCTCGACCGCGCCGCCGCTGAAGAAAGCGACGATAAAATTGAGCACGGGAGTTTCGAGCCGGGTTCCGAAGCTTTCGCCGGCGGCCGCAGTGCCTGTGAGCGAGAAGATGCCCGCGCCGATGATGGCGCCAATGCCGAGCGCCGTCAGGTCAACGGCTGACAAAGCGCGCTTCATTTGCCGATCCGGTTCTTCCGATTCGCGGATAAGCTGATCTGCGCTTTTGGTCTTGAAGAGTTGAACTGCCATGCGACGATCCTTTCCCTTGTCTGTTGATATTGAGAATGCGAGTGGTTGCCAGATCGTGACCGCTGATCTGGCCGAACAGGAGGAAATGCGCAGGCAATTTAACGAGTCACGTGATGGTTAGCAAGGCTTGGGGGATTACGCCGGGATTACGGAAGATAGGGCGCAACCCGCAAGTCGGCGATTCAGGTTCGGGATTTTAATCTTTCCATCCGTCGCTCTGGCGAAAATTATCGTGGCATCTAGTTGAGATTCAGAGTATTATTCGCGCCACCTGATGTTCATGCGAACGGATTGCCCAAACAACTAATCTCATAGGTCAGGCTGAAAAAGCCCGGCCTTGCTGTTTGCCAGTTGGTATCAGGAAAGCAGCGCCCGATCCCCCCAAATTCTCACAAACCGCTACTTGCCAATTTAGTTCCGAAGAGGAATTTCTCAAGAGTCAGGAAGGAGTACGCCTTTATGCCTTGCGTGTCGAATCGCACCAGCGCTTCTCACAAACTATCACCCGCAGCGAAGATACTTGGATTGAGTTTGTTGGTTCTCGTGTTAGCCCTCGGCAGTTCTGCTTTTGTCTCGCCGTCCGTGACAGCTTCCTCACTAAAAACGAATCTGTTGCGCGCCACTTTTGCGAAACTGACCGGCGTTTTTCAAAACCCCCTATCCGAACAGGAACCCAATGAAAATATCGCTCAGGCGAACGCCATTTCGATCCCTGCCCAGATAACCGGCTCGGCGAAAGTCGGCGACGCGGCGGTCTTCGAGTACCAATACAACAATGGTCCGAAGGATAAGATTGAAGACTTCTTCACTTTCTCAATCCCCACGAATCAGACGCGGCAAGTGGACATCACGTTGACCTTCAACAATCCGGCGGCTGACCTCGACCTGTTCTTATTCAAACTGGAAAACGGCGCCCCGGCGGCGAAGGCGGTTTCCAACGGCGTGACGACGACCGAACGCATCACGCCGATCCTGACGCTCGACCAGGGAACTTATCTCATCGGTGTTACGGCTTTCGACGATCCGGGCAATACAGCCCTGGCAAATTACACTTTGAACGTCACCTTAAGCACGCAAGCGCCTCCTCCGACGATCACCTCCATTACGCCGCAATCGGTGACGGCTGGCGGTGGGCCGCTTTCGATCACCGTCAACGGATCGAATTTCATCTTCGGCCAATCGGTGGTTCGTTTGAACGGGCGGAACAAAACGACGACGTTTGTCACCGGCAACCAACTGGTCGCCTTCCTTTCAGCCGCAGACACTGCGGCGCCAGACACGAACTTCATCACTGTTTTCAATCCGCCATCGCTCGGCGGTCAGTCCGGGGCGGTGGCTTTCACAGTCGTTCCGCCGACCGCCGCCGAACCCGAAGTCGAACCCAACGAAACTTCCCAACAGGCGACTCTGCTGCTCGCGCCGGGCCGGCGCGGCGGTTTTGTCGCCACAGGCGATCCGGCGTTGACGACCATTCAATTCAACAACGGGTTGAGCGATCCGGTTGAGGATCTGTTCGCTGTCACCCTGGCTCAAAGTTCGCGGCTCGATCTGTCGCTGAGAGCTTCCGGTCAGGGTGTGAACCTGGCGCTCTACCTGATGCGGGACATTGACGGCGCGGGCAATTTTACGGTCATCGGCAATTCGCGTTTCAGCGGCGCCATCCAGCGCATTACCACCCCGGCGATGCTTGCGCCGGGACGTTATCTGGTGGGCGTATCGGCGGTCACCGGTTCAGCGGCTTACACCATCGAGGCGAGCTTTCCCGCCAATCGTTTGTTACAGGTCAACACCAGCAGCGCCGCGCCGAACAGCGCGGCCACGGTTCCCATCTCGTTCTTCTCGGAAGGCAATGAAAATTCGTTCGGCTTCAGTTTGAGTTTCGACACTACGGCGCTCGGTAATCCGCAGGTCTCGCTCGGCTCTGATGTGGCGAATGCGACGCTCAACGTCAACACGTCGCAGGTTGCGCAAGGACGCATTGGCGTCCAGATCGCCTTGCCGCCGGGCCAGCGTCTGACTTCCGGCGCGCGCGAGATAGCTAAAATCAGCTTCGCTATTACGCCGAATCTGAGTATGGGCGCAACAACGCTTGAATTCACGGATGATCCGGTCGTTCGCAGTCTGGTTGACGCGAGCGGTAACGCATTGATCGGCAGTTACGCAAACGGCACGGTGATTGTCGTTCCCGGATTCGAGGCCGATGTCAGCCCGCGCCCGCTGGGCAGCGGCGACGGCTTGGTTACGGTCTCCGACTGGACTCAGGTTGGGCGTTTCGCTGTGGGGCTTGATACGCCGGCTGACGGCAGCGAGTTCCAGCGCGCCGATTGCGCGCCCAAAACGACTCTGGGCGATGGACGCTTGACCATCGCCGATTGGGTGATGGCTGGTCGTTACGCTGCCGGGCTAGACACCACCGCAGCCGCGGGAGGGCCGACTGCCGCCGTCTCCTCATTAGCGCCGACTGAAAAGAAATTAAGCCGACCCGTTACGCAAAGGCTGGCGGAAAGCGAACAACTGCAAACACGCACGGTTAGCGTGGTTCCCGCCATCTTTAATCGCGGGCTGGAAAATGTGCTCAGCGTCGAACTGAATTCGCTGGGCAATGAAAACGGGGTCGGCTTCAGCCTCAACTTTGACACGACGCAGTTGAACTTCGCGCGAGCGACACTTGGGGCCGATGCGGCCGGCGCGATTTTGAACATCAATCCGGCTCAGGTCGCGTTGGGCAGATTGGGCGTCGGGCTGGCGCTGCCCAGCGGCCAGACCTTCCAGACCGGCGTGCGACAAATCCTCACGGTGACGTTCATTGTTCCACAAACCAGCTCAGTCAATTCGACCACGGTGAGTTTCGGCGATCAGCCGATTTTAAGAGAGGTAGCGGACGCAAACGCGAACCTGTTGCCGACGACTTACACGCCGGGCGTGATCACGCTCAACCCGCCGATCATGGGGCCGCCAATTTTGACGAGTCTCAATCCCGACACGGTGATCGTTGGCGGGCCATCGTTCACACTGACCATTACGGGAGGCAATTTCGTCAGTGGCGCGGTGGCGCGGGTCAACGGCGTTGATCGTTTGACCCAGTTCATCAGCGATACGGAATTGCGCGCGACCATTCTGGCTCAGGATATCGTCGAGACCGGAGCGGTTAGCATCACTGTGCGCAACCCTGATCCGAACACCGGCGTTTCAAACGCGCTGAACCTTTCCGTTGTCAATCCGGTTCCGGCTCTCACCACCATCAGTCCGAATTCGGCGGCCACCGGTTCCCTGGGCCTCACGCTCACGCTCACCGGCGCGAATTTCGTGCCCGGCGCGATTGTGCAATGGAACGGGAACAATCGAGTGACGACGTTTGCGAGCAGCACGCGGTTAACCGCGCAGATTCCGACCGCAGACCTGACGACGGCGGGCACGGCGACTGTCGGCGTTGTCAATCCGGCGCCGGGCGGCGGACTATCGAACACGCTCAATTTCACGATTGCCTCGCCAAGTCCGATCCCGCGCATCACGACGATCAGCCCCGAAACGATCCAGGCCGGAAGCGCAGGCTTCATACTCACAGTCAACGGCAGCGGTTTCACCAACTCATCAGTCGTGCGGTTCAACGGCAATCCATTGCCGACGACATTTGTCAGCGCGAATCAATTGACCGCCCAGGTTTCGGCTTCGGACATCGCCAATCCGGGCGCCGCCAGCATTACTGTCTTCACTGCGCCGCCAGGTGGTGGAACATCGAACGCGGCGATCCTCTCCGTCAGCGTCCCGCCGAACCCAGTTCCTGCGATCACCGCGCTCAATCCGAGCGCCGTGACTTCGGGCGGCGGGCCGTTCACGCTGACGGTCACGGGATCGAACTTCGTGCAGAATTCGGTCGTGCGCTTCAACGGTCAGGATCGCCAGACGAGCTTCACCTCGTCAACTGAATTGCGCGCGGCGATCCTGGCGAGCGACATTCTGAATGGCGGTAGCGCGACAATCACGGTCTTCAATCCAACGCCGGGCGGAGGCGTGTCGAATCAACTAACGCTGACCATCAACTTCGCTCCGCCCACGATCACGACGTTGAGTCCGGTTTCAGCGGTGGCGGGCGGGCCGGCGTTCCAACTCACAGTGTTCGGGACGAACTTCGCGCCCGGCTCCGTGGTGCGATGGAACGGGCAGGATCGCGTCACGCAATTCGTCAGCGTGACGGAGCTGGTGATCCAGGTCCCGGCGGCGGACATTGCGAATGTGGGCAGCGCGACGATCTCGGTCTTCAGTCCTCCGCCGGGCGGCGGGCCGTCGAACGAGGTCACGTTCAACATTACTCCGGCGGCGCGCCCGGTGCCACGCATCACCACGATCAATCCTAACAACGCATCGGCCGGCGGCGCGGACTTTGCGCTGACGGTCAACGGTCAAAACTTCGTCTCTGATTCGGTCGTGCGTTGGAACGGGTCTGCGCGTCAGACGACGTTTGCCAACAGCACCCAATTGACTGCGCAAATTCCGGCGGCGGATATTGCCAGCGCGGGCACGGCGAGCGTGACTGTCTTTACTCCACCAGCAGGCGGCGGCGAATCGAACGCCGCGGTCTTCACGATCAACGCCCCGCCGAATCCTGCGCCGGCGATCACCAGTCTGAGTCCGGCGACTGTTGGCGCGGGTGGCCCGGCCTTCACGTTGACGGTCAACGGAACAGGCTTCGTGGCGGGTTCTGTCGTTCAGGTCAATGGCGCGAACCGCCAGACGACCGTCGTCAGCGCGACGCAATTGACCGTGCAAATCACCGCCGAAGAGATCGCCGCTTCTGGCTCGGTTGCGATCCGCGTCTTCAACCCCGCGCCGGGCGGAGGGACCTCAAACCAGGTCGAGTTGACGGTTATCAACCCGGTTCCGACAATCACCTCGCTCCATCCAAACGTGGTGGCCGAAGGCAGCGGCGCCTTTGTACTGGCTGTGAACGGGACGAACTTCGTGTTCGGCGCGCAGATTCTCATTAACAACGTCCCACGCATCACGAGCTTCGCCAATTCGACGCAATTGACGACGACCATTCAGGCTTCCGAAGTCGTCACGCCAACGACGCTGAACGTTCAAGTCGTCAATCCCTCGCCGGGTGGCGGTTCGTCGAACACCGTCGCCTTGGAAGTGCGACGCCGCAATCCCATTCCGCGTATCGCCTCGATCAGTCCGGAGACTGTGTCGGCGAGCGGCCCGGGTTTCGTTCTGATCGTGAACGGCACGGGCTTCACGCAAGCATCGGTCGTGCGAGTCAATGGTCAGGATCGCCAGACTGATCTCGTCTCCGAAACATCGCTGGCCGCGCAGATTCCCGCGTCGGACATTGCGACGGGCGGAACGTTGGCGATCACTGTCTTCAATCCGTCGCCCGGCGGCGGAACGTCCAACCCGGCGACGTTGGCGGTCAACAATCCCGCGCCGCGCATCACCAGCATCAGTCCCGATGCGGCGGCGGCGGGCAGTCCGTCGTTTACGCTGATCGTCAACGGTTCGGGATTCGTGACGACCTCGGTCGTGCGTTTTGCCGGCAATGATCTGCAAACGACGTTCGTGACGAGTTCGCAGTTGAGCGCCGTAGTGCCGGCTTCATCGCTTGCCGGAGGCGCGACAGTCCCGGTCACAGTCTTCAATCCCGCGCCGGGCGGCGGGACATCGAACGCCGCGACGTTCTCGATCACGAATCCCACGCCGGTCATCGCCAACATCACTCCCGATCAAGCGCTGGCCGCCGGGCCGTCATTCACCTTGACCGTGAATGGCAGCGGTTTCGTCAGCGGTCTGGTCGTTCGCGTGAACGGGCAGGATCGCCAGACAAACTTCGTCAGCGGAACGCAACTGACCGCTACCATCCTGGCTTCGGACATCGCCACCGGTGGGACTTTGAACATCACCGTCGCCAGTCCTGCTCCCGGAGGCGCCACGTCGAACACTGTGCCGCTGGCGGTCATTAACCCGGCGCCGGCAATCAGCGGATTGAGTCCAAACGCAGTTGTGGTGGGCAGCGCCGCGTTCATCCTGACCGTCAATGGCAGCGGATTTGTTCCGGGCGCGGTCGTGAATTGGAATGGCAGCGCGCGAACGACGGCTTTCGTCAACAGCTCGCAATTGACCGCCCAGATCACCGCCGCCGATGTCGCCAGCATCGGGACGGCGAATATCACGGTCTTCAATCCGGCGCCTGGTGGCGGCGTGTCGAACGCCGCGACGTTGACGATCAGTAATCAGCCGAACCCAACGCCGGTGATCACCGCGCTGGCTCCGAACTCGATTGCGGCTGGCAGCGCGGCTTTCCCGCTGACGGTCAATGGAACAGGTTTTGTTCCGGGCGCAGTCGTAAATTGGAATGGCAGTCCGCGAACGACAGCGTTCGTCAGCGATACGCGGTTGATCGCGCAGATCACGGCCGAGGACGTCGCTGCTCAAGGTGTGGCGAGCGTCACCGTAGTCAATCCGGCGCCGGGCGGCGGCCTGTCGAACGCTTTGACATTCACCACCACTCCGCCAAATCCGGTCCCGACGCTGACCAGTCTGACCCCGAACACCGCCGCAGTCGGCAGCCCCGCCTTCACGTTGACGGTCAACGGGACGAACTTCGTTCCAGGCGCAGTGGTGAATTGGAACGGCAGCCCGCGTCAGACGACGTTCTTCAGCGCCACACAGTTGTTCGCTCAGATTCCGGCTGCCGACGTCGCAACCATAGGGACGGCGAGCGTCACGGCCGTCAACCCGGCGCCGGGCGGCGGCGCGTCGAACGCGCTGACGTTCACAGTCAGCGCGCAAGCCAACCCCGTTCCGGCGATCACGGCTCTGAATCCCAATTCCGCCCTGGCCG
>Ga0187893_10010450_pt1 | contig 13815 bp, 12 predicted proteins | sample MA1701074metaG_FD_139574 | JGI IMG/M metagenome (GOLD analysis project Ga0187893, IMG submission 139574) | White microbial mat communities from a basaltic lava cave in the Kipuka Kanohina Cave System on the Island of Hawaii, USA - MA170107-4 metaG ...
ATAGGGGACCAAGGCGCTTCGATTAATACTGCTCATCGCCGCTCATCAAGCCGTTCATGCATGAGTGATATTTAATACGAATCCAGCCGGGTTTATAAGTACGCGGTGGTCCCAACGCGGTACGCGCAGTCATGCCGAATCGCGACCGCGGTGCTTATTGTTGACACCTGGCCGCAATGGCGGCTCACCGTTATGAAGAAAGCAAAAATTCCTGAGAGTACTATCACCCTCAACAAGAAGGCCAAGCACGACTACTCCATCGAGGAACGATTCGAAGGCGGACTCGTGCTCGAGGGGTGGGAGGTCAAAAGCTTGCGCGCCGGACGCATCCAGATCCGCGATAGCTACGTCTTACTGAAAGACGGCGAAGCCTGGTTATTCGGGGCGCTCATCACGCCCTTACCCACGGCTTCGACGCACATTCACCCCGATCCCCAGCGAACCCGCAAGGTATTATTGAATCGAGCCGAGATCAACCGCTTGATCGGCGCGGTGGAACGCAAAGGCTACGCGGCCGTCGCGACCGCCATGTACTGGAAGCGCGGGAGAGCCAAAGTAGAGATCGGACTGGCCAAAGGCAAGAAGACACACGACAAGCGGGCCGCCGAAAGAGACCGGGATTGGCGGCGCGAGCAAGAACGCGCGTTGAAAGCGCGGGCGTAACTCCGAACATAGTCGCGCGCTGCGGACTGCTCCGGTTTCGCGTATAATGTAAACTTGCAGCAATTGAGATGGTCTCAGTTTCCCATGGGGGCGACCTGGCTTCGACGCCGGTCACAAAACCTAAGGGGCATGCCGAGGCGCAGCACACCTCGCAAATCCAACTGCAAACCAATATAGTTGCCAACGACGACAACTACGCCCTAGCGGCTTAATCCCCGCTAGCCTCTGACTGAGTCCGTGCTTGTGCGCTCAACTCAGAGGCCGACTCTCACAAGCTCGCGATGAAACCCGCCCGAGGCGGATTCGCTAAAACCTAATCGGGCTCGCCGCGGGTCATTCCTGCCACTCGGAAGACCGGCGGTTAAAATGAAGAGTTGGCTACGCATGTAGAACCGAGGGCGGAGGACTTGCGGACGCGGGTTCGATTCCCGCCGCCTCCACCAATCACCGAAGGCCAACCACTCTCGGTTGGCCTTTTTTATTGCGGTATACTGCGGGCTTACGGGGGTTCGTGGGGGTTCTTGCGGACTTTGGGGGTTAGTCTGCCGGGCGGTTCCGGGCGGGGTTTCGCTCTCTCCGGCCGGTTCTTCTCTCCGGGTCGCTCGGGTGGCTGGGGGCGAAGTCCGCAAGAGGCAAAAATTCCTTCCTGAGAATTCATGGACTTACGCGCGGACGGATCAAGCAATTGGACTTGATCATTGGTTAGCCGGAGGAAATAGCCCTCACCTGTGTTAAGTCTTGTGTAGCATCGTTGTCGCTGCTAATCAGTGAGGGCAAGTGCGAAAAAGCACGGCCGAACGTGACGTCATCAGCCTTTGAAGAAGGAGCACTAGCTGTACAAAGTGATGGCAACTTTCGACTCGAAAACAAGCCGACTGAGGTTCGCGCGCAGAAAATATTCTAAGACATCTGTCTAAAATATCGCCCAGACCCGGTCCTGCGTCTGGTGAAGCTAGGGACGTGCTACTGTCTGGGAGGTGCTTCTCGCTGCCGGAGGCGGAGCGTCTTGTTGCAACTATCAACGGGCATGGGGAACAGTGCATGACCAAGCAAAAAATGCGCGACCTAGTTGTATTGCTTCCAGGCATTACGGGCAGCGTGCTCCAAAGCGCCGACGGCGAGGACATCTGGGCACCCTCGGGCGGTGCGCTCTGGAATTGGCTTTCAAGCTGCGGGGACTCCGTTCAGAATTTAGAGTTGCCGGCACACCTTCCGGGTGCCGCGCCGCCGGACGATGGCGTACGGGCGCGTGCACTGGTGCCGGATTTCCACGGCGTGTTCGGGTTGTGGAAAATTGACGGGTACCGCGCTATTGCCAAGCTGATTCACGACAAGTTCGACATTGGCGGTGGTGGAGATGTCCCGACAAACTTCGTCGAATTTCCCTACGACTGGCGTAGGAGCAACCGCGAAGCCGCGGCGAAGCTCAAATCCATGGTGGACACGCAACTAAACGCATGGCGCGCCTGGAGTCACTGGAAAGATGCAAAAGTCATTCTGCTGGCACACAGCATGGGCGGTCTGATCTCGCGCTACTACCTCGAGGTTCTCGAAGGCTGGAGGGACTGTCGTGCTCTGGTGACGTTCGGTACCCCCTACTGGGGTTCGGTCGACCCGATCAGCTATGTCGCCAATGGCTACAAGGAGAAGTTCGTTGATCTCACCAACGTGTTGCGCTCATGCCCGTCCATCTACGAGCTGATGGCCTGCTACGACGTGGTGAAGGTCGGACCGGACTGGAAGAAGGTTGCGGAGGCGGGGCCACTACCCCACGTGGATGCGGCGCGGGCAGCCGACGCGCTTAAATTCCACGATGAGATTGCAGTGGCAGCTGAGATGAACCGCAACGATCCCGCCTACCTCACACAAGGCTGCAAAATCATTCCAATGATCGGAGTGCGTCAGCCAACCCAGCAGTCGGTCGTATTGAACTTGGGGCGTCTGGTCGCGCAAGAAACCCGCCCGAAGGGCATCGATGACACGCTCGAAGGAGGTGACGGCAGGGTTCCGCGCGTTTCCGCCGCGCCAATCGAAATCTTCGAGGAGTACCGAGAATCGTTCTTCGTTGAGCGGCATGGTTCATTGCAGAACAACGCGCAGTTACTCGATGATCTCTGCGAACGGCTCAGACAAATGCAGGCACACAAACCGGTCCGCGGAACGTTCGAAGAGCGGTCGAAGCAGAAGCCTGCGGCCATTGGTTTACGCCTCGACGATCTGTACGTGAACGATGAGCCGGTGCGGATCGAGGCGGCGTTGATCGACCGCGCTGGCGGCGGCGACATTATTGCAACAATCGATCGACTGACCGGTGAAGCTTGGTCAAAGACGATCGAATTTGCCGCGAAGAAAGAAGAAGCGTCGACGGTGCCAATCGGTGCACTTGAGCCGGGTCGGTACCGCATCACCGCACAAGCGAAAGAAGGGTATCTCGTGGCCACACCGGTGCGCGATGTCTTTGAAGTCGCTGGCAAGGACTGAGGATCGCCATGGCTTGGCCTTCCTGGCCCATTGATGAGTACAAGGCGCTCGCTCGCTATGTGCTGCCCGAAATGGCGGAGCGAGTCCGGCTCGCAATCGTCCGCGACGACGAGATCAAGAACGGCAATCGGCTCGCGGTAGTGCGTGCGATCTACGAGGCGCTTGCAGCCTGTGATTTCCGTTATGCGCGTGAGATGTATGCCCCGGATGATGGTCCGCAGCTCATCCGTGACCCCGGAGAGATGTTGACGGGCGGCGGGGACGCCACCTGTCTCGACCTTGCTTTGCTCTTTGCGGGTGTGTGTCTCGGGCACGAACTGTTGCCGCTTGTGGTGATTGTCGAAGGGCACGCCTTCGTCGCCGTCTCGCTGCTGGATGACCCGCGTAAACCCGATAGCACCGCACGTATCAACCGCGATGGTGCTTGGGTGAATGAAGGCGTGCTGCTGGACGGAAACCTATTCGCCCAACTTGTCGCGGAGAACGGTTACTACGTCCCCGTCGAATGCACTGGATTCGCCAAAACCGAAACCTTGGCGTACAGTGTCCCGGAGGGCAAGGAACGGAAAAACGGAAAACTGGATTTCGAAGCGGCGATCGCCGCCGGCCGGTCGCAGTCCAACGAACGGCAGTTTCGCTTCGCCGTTGATCCGGCACTGCGGCAGCGCGTCAAGAAAGCGGCGGTGTACGAGCGGCACGTCGATTTCGGCCCTCAGGTGTTTCGCAACTTAGCCGTTGAGCTGGAGCATGCAGAGCGGCATCCGAATCGTGCAGATCTTGAGGCCGGTGCGTACTTCCGGAACGAAATACATCACGCGAACATTCATAATTTCCTAGACACCGAGCGCAGATGCCTCATTGTGGGCAAGCCGGGCCACGGTAAGACGGCGCTCGCGAAAGCTATCGGCTGGGAAATTATGGCACGAGACGCTCGACAACGTGTCTTCTACATCCAGGCGGGCGTTCACCGGTCGAGTGAACGTTGGCTACACCACATCAAAACGTTCGACCACCCCTGGGTGACGTTTATCCTTGATGACTGTCATCAAGACCCACTGCAGGTAGGAGCACTCGTCGCCGCTTGGCCGGACATCCACAATGCTAGGCTCTTGCTAGTGTCGTGGCCACTCGGTACCTGTGCGGCTCTAGCAGAAGAGGCTTTCCAGGAGGTCCTTGCCTCAGTTTCCGTGCGAATGGGTGAGCTGACGGAGGACACGATCGGCCAGATCATCGAGCGCATTGTTAAACGGAACGATTTAGCACAACGTGATCCGGGACTGCTCCAACCAGTAATTGCCCGCTGTCGCGGTGATTTGCACATCTTGGAGTTCTTGATACAAGCGTGGCAGACGCTGCCACCCGGTACGGCGTTGTGGAAAGTGCCCGAGGAAGCGATGTTGGAGTCCGTTTATGCTCGGTACTTAGGTGGTCCACGCGAGCCATACCGCCGGTACATCGCTGCGGTGGCGGCACTCTCTCAGTTCGGGATTCCGGTCGAATCTCGTTGGATGCAAGATGAGGCCGCCGTTGCGGTGATGCGTACCGACTCCTTTGTTGAGCGCTTTTCCGAACTCGTAGACGGCATTCCGCTGGAATTTCTTCGATACTTCCACCCCACTCCCGCTAGATATGTAGTCCAGGCCGCGTATCAAAAGGGGAGTTTACGCGCCGCTGCCCTTGACGTGTACGTCCTCGACCAACTTGCTAACTACATCCAATATCTGCCGGCCAACCTCTTCGACGTTTTCATCCACCTGACGCGCGGCGGCCACCTTGATCTACAGAACGCGCTCTTCGCTCACAAGACGGTGATCGACGCCGTTGATCGTTTTGTTGGTTTGGTTCGGATACCCTCTCTTCAGTGGTTAAATGACTTCAGGGCGATCTTATATACAGTGTGGAGGTGGGAAGGAGACTCCGCGAAAACAACCCGCCAACTCCTGCAAACTTTCAAGGCGCGAGTGGCCATGGACGAACGTCAAAGGTTGTATCGTTCCACGTCCAGCCTGGCTTTTGTTACCGCATGGCTCGGCACGATGGGGCAGCTTGATCCATTTTTGGCCCAGGAAATGTTGACTGCGCTAGATTGGAAACGAGGAGGTAAATGGTTTCGCGATCTAAGCGTAGGGGGCCTTGCGCAATTTTTCGAGAAGGCGCGCAAGGCGGGTGTAAGAGCGGCCGACCTAAACGTTTTCTGCAGTAATCTGGATTTGAAGAGTTTGGGAGAAGGTTACCATGCCAGCGCTGCGGCAGTAAGAAACTTCATCGCGTACGGCCGCCGTTCGGGTGTGAGTTCGGCTTACCTTAACACATTGTTAAACGCCCTTGACTTGAAGGGCTTGGGTAAGCGGTCGCGTAACGCCGCTTTTGGAACGCTGCTGAAATTCCTCGAGTTGGGGCGCCAGATTGGCGCGAGCGCGACGACTCTGAACAGCTTTTGTCAAGAGCTCGACTGGCGCGACATTGGGCGGCAGTTAGCACCAGCAGTCGACACAAGTCCGCCTCTTTTCGATATCCACGGAATCTGTTGCAATGCAGGCGTCACCACAGAAATAGCACGCGAGTTCGTTGAAGGCCTGGGATGGGACGCGGTTCGGCTAATCATAAATGCGCCAAGCGGACCGGACATCGTAGCCGCCCTCAACAGACTGCTGGTGAAAAAATGTGGCTATACTAGGAAAGAGCTGGCCGTGAAGGACGTTAGGTTTACATTCGATACATGGCTGCGTTCGTTTGTTGAACGGCCTTGCAGTGACGTTGCGTCGCCCCAACGGCCGATTCAGTCGAATTATCTTCGGTTTGCTCTAAATGGGCTAAGAGGTTATCCCCCGCAAGCGCTGAGTGAGCGCATACGAGACCAGCGTCTCACACTACGTCAATGGAATCTGCTTGTGCGCAATGTCAAGCTTGCCGATGCTGAGTGTTGCCGGACTGAATTGGAACCGATGTTGCGCGATATGCCGCAGGCCGAGATGACTACGTTGCTTCGCAACACTGATTTGTTGCAACTGAGCTTATTCGGGAACTGCTTCGCACCAGGATCTAGCTACTTCGAATGGAGACCGAGAGTGGACTCCGATATTCTCGAAGTCGACGCGAGAGCTATGATCGTTACCGCCACAGCACTAGAGGAAATTGCGCACACGCTCTTTTGTCTGAGGTACATAGGGGTGCCACGGTGGTGCGCCGTCTTTGCCGACGTCCTCGATCACGAGCCAACACTCGTGGAAAAAAAACTGATAACTGCAGATCTTAATACCGTTGAGTTCTTTCTTTGGAATCTGCTTACGGCGCGGGACAGCCTCCATGCTCCCCGATTTCTCTCCGACGACTCCATCGCGCAGGGGATCCTCCGTATAGCGCGCAGCACAAGCGACCAGGAGAATTTGACCGCCATGTGCGGGACACTTCATCTCTGGAGTTCGGCCCGACTCAATGAGTTACTGCCGTTCCTCGTCGAAGAGCGCGTAGTTGAAATCTGCGAGGCGGTCGCAAAGCGAAAAGGCGTAAAGCTCATCCGCCTAGCGGCCGGACTAGCCGCCCTTCGACCAGTGGCTCTGCCCGCCCGCAGCTGTGAGGCAATTCTCGGCGGCTTAGCCGCGCTGCATTTTCCGCTTAATGTGCCCAGTCAGTCTCTAGCTTTGGAACGCGTCCGTCAATGGATTGGGACACCTTCGTCGGTGTGATGTTGTGCCGAGCCCGCGTAGGGCGGAAAAGCGCAGCGTCTTCCGCCGAATGAGGATCTTTTGTTAATCGCCACGCTCTCCGGCGGGCAGTTCCAGAGCATCCCCGCCCGCCCAATCCCCGGGGTAGAGGCCGCGCATGACAAACCAGTGAAACGAGGAATACGGCCAATCCCGGACCCTTGCCACCAGACCATGCTTCACCGGATTGATGTGCACATAATCAATGTGTGCCGCGTAGTCCCGATCGTCTCGGACCGTATGCTCCCAAAAGCGCCGCTGCCAAAGCCCGCGTTCACCCTTTTTTACGCGTACGGCTGATAGCCGTTCGGTTTTCGGCAGTGTTTTCGCGAAGGCGATCTTGATGGCCCGCCAACGCCCCGAGTAATCGGCATCATGGGATGGTAGGGTCCATACAGCGTGCAGATGGTCGGGTAACACGACCCAGGCATCGATGTGGAAAGGGCGTTGGCGGCGCACTTTTCGTACAGCCTCGCGCAAACGCTCGATGTGTGTGACGAGCAAATGACTATTGCGCTCAAGCAGGTTAACTGTGAAAAAGTACGAGCCACCGGGAACTCGGATACGACGGTAGTCGGGCATCGGCGCATTGTGCCGCAGCACTCCATTCGGCGGAAGGCGCTTCGCTTTTCCGCCCTACGCGGGGTTGCTCCTCCCACAGCGCCGGCGGGTCGACCGCGAGGTCGAACAGGGTGAGATCCGACGACAATGTCTCGTCGAGGATGGCCGCCACGATATCCGGGGCCAAGGTGGTCAGGTTGACAATGCGGCTCACGTAGCTGCTGTCGACCCCCTGCTTGCGGGTAATGTCCCTCAGCGACTTCGCCTCGCCGGACTCCAGCATGGCCAGCCAACGATGCCCGCGAGCGAGCGCCAGTTCGAGCGGCGTTGGGTCGCCGTCCCTACGCCGTTCCGCCCCGCTCGGCAGGGTCACGACCTTACATCCGCTGCGCCGCTTGATCTGGATGGGGACCGTGATGGTAAGCGCCCGTCGCTCTGCTCGATCCCATTAGCGTGCGGGCGCACCCCGATAACTCGGCGACACGATTACCTTCTCAAGACGATAGGGGACAGTTTCTGACACGATATAACGCTGCTTTTAAAAGCGGCGTCAGTCCACCGCATTCCAAAATGCGCACGCTCGGACCGGGCGTTCAAGACGGCAGGTTTACAGCAATTTAACCAGAGTGGCGATGACTGCGGCCTGAGCGATCAGAGCCCCCGTCATCCACTTAATGAGATCGACCTTCAGCTCCCGCAATTGCATGCGCAACTCGGTAATATCCTGCTTGGTCGCCAGGGTTAGCGAGGTGGATTCGCTGAGCGCATCGATCAGCGCCCCACCTGAGCGCTAGTCAAGCACGGGATGAAGGGGCCAGCTCTTTACCTTTACCCTTCTCTGCTGTCCACCCCCGCCGCCGTCCACCCGGACCCGCATTGCGAGGAGGCGAGCTTTCTGCCCCTGCCGGACGGACCCCTCGCATCAGCGCACTATTTCCCTTTGTGAAATCGGGTCGAAAGTCCTATCCTTTTACGCTTGAACTCTCCTGCGAGGAAACAACCATGAGACGAATTCTGTGCACTGTAGTATTGATCTGTGCCGCGCTGACCCTGGCCGCGCAGCCGATGGAGGCAAAGAAGTCCTCCCCGGTGCCTAAGCCGGCTGCCACTGCTGACGTGCAACAGACCTTGAAAGACCGGTTCCGCGAGTACACCGAAGCGCTGACCAAGCGCGACCTGGCGGCGCTGGACAAAATCTGGGCCGAGGACTACACCTTCACCAATGGCCATGGCGAATTCCTCACCAAGAAAGATCGCATGGAGAACATCAAGAGCGGCGCGACCCAATTTGACTCCATCAGCCGCGAGGACGAAGAGATCCGCCTCTTCGGGAACACAGCGGTGGTCACCGGCCGTGTCGTGCTGAAGGTCATCTATAGCGGCAAGGAAAGCAGTGGGCCGTACCGCTTCATCAACGTCTGGGCGAAGATGCAAGGGCCCTGGCAGCTTGTTGCCAACCAGATCACGCTTATCGAGCAATAGCGGAGAGACAGTTGTTGGTCGGGGGGGCGGTGTGGCGGACACCCTTGGCCTCTCGCTCGTTGACGACCAGACGCCGGTTTTGCACGTCGTAGCCCAAGGGCGGTACCCCGCCCAGTCACATTCCCTTGCGCTCGGAGGCCGCGATCTTGTCGCGGGATCCGCTCTGGGGTTACGTGCGGACGGATCAAGCAGTTGGATGGGATCATTGCTCGCCCAAAGGAAACTACCAATCTGGTGTAGAATCCTGGGTGGGGTCGCTGCTGGTGCGTGGCGTTGAGGGACGGTACGGGACGATACATAAGCGTAGTCCAAAGAAGCTAGGGCCACCCGAAAGCGGCAGATAGCGAGCGATGAAGTAAGAATCTCAGCCCAACGACAAGACGCTCTCGACCAGGCATCCATGAACATCAAGAGGAGGCATCATGACAACTTACATCCCCCGCAAAGCCCTCATCGCGATCACCAGCTACAACGGCGTCTTCTACCCGGATGGAAAGCGCACCGGCCTGTTCTTCACCGAGGCGCTCCACCCGTTCGAGGTGCTGACCAAGGCGGGCTTCGAGGTGGAGCTCGCGACCGAGACGGGCACCTTCGGCTTCGATGAGCACTCTCTGGAGAAGCAGTTCCTGACGGACGAAGACGAGGTGGCGTACAAGAATCCTGCCCATCCGTTTATGGTCAAGCTTAAGTCACAACTCAACAAGGCGTCGGACGTCAAGAAGGAGGAATACGGCCTCTTCTTCGCTTCGGCCGGGCACGCCAGCATCTACGACTACCCCAAAGCGCGGGGGCTCCAGTCGATCGCGGAGGACATCTGGAGCCGGGGCGGCGTCGTCTCGGCCGTGTGTCACGGGCCGGCCATTCTGCCGGGCATCATCGATGCCAAGACCGGCGAGTCGATCATCGCGGGCAAGGCCGTGACTGGCTTCACCACCGAGGGAGAGGTCGTCTTGAAGGTCATCGATAAGATCAAGCAGGACAAGGTGCCCACGATCGAGGAAGGGGCAGCCAAGGTCGGGGCCAAGTACCTCGCCCCGCTTCACCCCTTCGATGACTTCTCCATTACCGACGGGCGCGTCCCCACCGGGGCCAATCCTGCGAGCGCACGCAGCACCGCCGAAAGGGCCGTCAAGGCGTTCGATAGTCTATGAGGTAAAGGAACTCGCTCGCAACCAACCGGTCGGATCGTCGAGTAACTAAGCGCGCCGCTGATGCCAAGATCACAAAGGGCCCGCCGGACTCGATGGAAATTCTGCAGCTCGCGCACGGAGACGGGGTGCCTGGGTGGTGGGTTCCATACCAGGTGGGCTGCTCGGAGCATAGCGAGCCACCGATTCCCGCGGGCCAGCGCCAGCTGTAACGACGTTGGGTCGCTGTCCCACGGCAGGGACGCAGACTTCCCGCTCGGGACTACCACGACCTTCCTCCCGCTGCGCCGCTTTGATTTCGACGGGGACCGAAATGGTCAGGCGGCCGTCGCTAGCCGGGATGACCTGAAGTACACTGGGCGCATCTTGGCGTATGACCACAAACACCGGCACGTATCCTACAAGGGCACGCTCTATGAATTCCGGGACGCGCATCAACTGCTGGCGGACTTCTTCGCCGACGTGGATCGCGTGCTGCGAGAGGTGAAGGAGCGATGAAAGCAATCGTGATCGGCATCATGCCACAGGAAAAGATCCGCGAGCGGGTCTTGGCCATCGCCCGCGGAGCATACAAACCCAAGCCGGGAGAAGCCAAGATTTGCTTCACTTCGATGAAGTCGCTTGCTGAAGTGCTAAGCGATGACAATCGCGCGCTGCTCCAGGCAATCAGGCAAACAAATCCGGCATCGATTTCGGCGTTAGCGGAGGCCACCGGCCGTACGGCCGGCAATCTCTCGCGCACGCTCAAGACCATGTCGCGATATGGCATCGTCGAGATGCGCCGGGAAAAGAATCACGTCCGGCCCATCGTGAAGGCGACTGAGTTTCGGATCGTGGCCCCATGATTATCAGCCTCACGTAGCCAAACCCTTCGCTGGCGTGATTCTCTTGGGCCTTCCTTACTTATGACGCAATGCACAGGCATACCAATTCGCGTTAGGTCGCACCGAATGCAGACGTTGCAATGCGACGCGTAGGGGTGATCTCGGATACCCATGGGCTGTTGCGGCCAGAAGCAATGGCGTTCCTCCATGGGAGCGATTTCATCGTCCACGCCGGAGACATCGGGACTGTCGGCGTACTTGAGGAGCTAGGCACCCTGGCGCCAGTCACCGCAGTGCGAGGCAATAACGACAAAGGCTCTTGGGCCGAACCGATCTCAGAAACCGAAGTTCTTCAAGTCGAGAATGTCTGCATATACGTCTTGCACAATTTGGCCGAGTTAAATCTCGATCCCGTGGCTGCTGGGTTTCAAGTAGTTGTGTCTAGGCACTCACACCACCCCTTGATAGAGAAGCGGGACGGCGTTCTCTACGTCAATCCAGGAAGTCCTGGCCCGCGTCGATTCAAACTTCCCGTCGCGGTTGCGGAACTTCAAGTCGTCGGTAGCTCCGTCCAAGCCCGAATAGTTGAGCTCGAGGTGACCGGTGCTGCCCAACCCCACAATCGAGAGGGGCGCGCGCAAGACTAGCGCGCGCCCCTCATTGTGAACGATGGCGTGGGTCTGCGTCCTTTACTCCCGCCTCTTTTCTTGGTGCCAAATGACAAACTGCTCATGCACGGTCTGTATTACTATCCTGCCGGCATGGACATAAGGATTGAAGAGATCCACCATGGCCTGACGTGGGACTTCATCGAAATAGCTCCCCAACAAGAACCGCAGGATTTTCAGCCGATTCTCCTCCGAATCCGAAAAGACCAACTCGTAGTGTATATCCCGTTTGCGATAAACCTCTCGCTGTTTGGCCAGGGTAACCTCAAGGTCTTCGGCCGTATGGAAAGGGACAGGCTTACCAATCAGGGCAAAACAATAGTTCCAGAATCGAATCAGTATGTTTCTCTGTCCGGCAATAGCCGTGAGGAAAAGGCCGGAGGTGGTTAAAGCGCGAAAGATGCCTGACAACACTTCACCGAGATTGGGGACATAGTAAAAAACGTGGTTTGCCAGCACTAGATCAAAGTGGGCTTCGAAGTAAGGCGGCAGTGCTGGCCAAGCCTGCACTGGATGGGCAGTAAAGGTTTGCAGTTGTCCGATGGCCTGTTCACGATACATCTTTTCCGGTTCCACCAGCGAGAGCCTCAATCGCTCCTGAGGAAATCGAGCCAGGGCGAGAAATTGGGAGGCGAACCGTCCCGAGCCAGAACCGAAATCCAACATGCGAATTGCTCCACTCTCCGTCGCGAGAGCGTGCGCGTGGGGCATGTAGGCGCGTAAATCCTCAGCGGCTTCCGTGGCATGCTCCTCAAAAAAGAGGTAAGCATCACGGATTGGCCCAAAGTTCTTGCTGCTGGTCACGCTCATGAGGAAGACTCTATTCAACTGTAGCACTACGACAGCTTTTTAGTCACCTCTGCCTAAGGCTTTCGCCTAAGCGGCGCCCACCATTCACCCAAGGCCAACCACTTTCGGTTGGCCCTTTCATTTGCGGGAACTCGCGGGTTCGCCCGGGTCTTGCGGACGGCTGCGCATTTCGGGGAATGGGCCGGGTCACCTCGGTTCGCACCGTTGTTAACCGGTATTGCACCCAGAAGGATGGCGCTCCGCGTCGACGTTGTCCTTCAAGCCGGCGCCGATCCGATAGAATAATGGATGCTCGCGCGTATGCGCGCTATCGCTTGACCGCAGAATCAGATTTGGAGACACAGATGTTGGTCACGTTTCGCAGTAAGGTTTCGGGGGAAATAACGATGTTTGGCGACGTCGCGGTGACGCTACTCAAGCTCATGGGGCATAGCGGGACCGTCCCGGGCGCCCTGCTCGCGGACCAGATCCCATCGGCCTTAGCACGCTTAAAAAAAGCCATCGATACGCCCGGCGCGAAGGGCCAACCTGCGGATGCGGACGACGAGGAGACGAAGGCGCCAGGGGTTAGCCTAGCCAACCGAGCCTACCCGCTAGTGAAAATGCTAACCGCCGCGGCAACGGAGCAGTGCGACGTAATGTGGGACAAGAACTAATGGTCCCGATCATTACGTCGTCTGGCCAAACCATAGCTCCGGCCGGGCGACACCTCGTCGCCGCGGAATAGGACGTCGATGTTGCCGATATCAGCACGCAACTGTATCTACAAACTCCCCGCCTTTACCGAAACCCCCGTCACCTGGGACAGCCGGTAGGCCCAAGGCTCGCGGTGCGTCTGGGAAGCGATCATGGCCGATTGCATGCGCCGGCGGACGATTTGTGAATTTTTCACAGAGATCGGTGGAACAATCGGATAACAATAGGCGCGGCAAACCTACACCTCGAGGGGGCACACGATGAAAATCTTATTTCTTACCTCTCCGCACAACAGTACACGCCAGCGCCTATTGATCGAGCTTACAGATCGCGGCCATCGCGTTTCGGTGGCTTTGGCCACGAGTACAGCTAACACGCTTTCCAAGCTTCGCACTGAGTGGGCTTCATGGATCTCTCTTTGGAGTTTCCTCGCGCACCTCAAGGATCTGGATTTCTACAAAGGGCTAGATGAGCAACGCGAGATTCGCACTGCGCCATCGGCCTCGTGCCGCGAGCGTGTGCATGGGAAGCGTGATGAGGCAATGCTAACCGCGGTCGCGGAGCATGCGCCCGATCTCATCATTGCGCCGATGCTAAAAGTCGCTATTCCGGAGGCGATCTGGTCTCAGTATGAATGCGGGTGCTGGGAGAATTCTTCTTCCACCCCCCTACCTCCATGCTTTCGATCGGGGCGCCGATGGATTTCCGCACCTTCCGCGAGATCCGCTACGCCGAGAAAGACCAGGTCGGGTATCTGTACTTCGATTTCTACAACGGC
>Ga0187893_10010452_pt1 | contig 13811 bp, 14 predicted proteins | sample MA1701074metaG_FD_139574 | JGI IMG/M metagenome (GOLD analysis project Ga0187893, IMG submission 139574) | White microbial mat communities from a basaltic lava cave in the Kipuka Kanohina Cave System on the Island of Hawaii, USA - MA170107-4 metaG ...
AGATGAAGCTGAAGATCCTGCACGCGATGGATGCGCTGGGGATCGACAGCGCCGATGTCGGGCTGCCCGGCGCGGGGCCGAGGGCCGTGGCCGACGTCACGGCGCTGTGCCGCGAGATCGCGGCATCCAGAATGAAGATCCGCGCCAACTGCGCCGCCCGGACGATGGTCCGGGATGTCGAGCCAATCGCGCGGATCTCGCAGGAAGCGGGGGTCCCGATCGAGGCGTGTCTTTTCATCGGCTCCTCGGCGATCAGACAGTACACGGAGGACTGGACGATCGATGTCCTGCTGCGCCACACCGAGGAGTCGCTCAGCTTCGCGGTGAAGGAAGGGCTCGAGGTGATGTACGTGACGGAGGACACGGTGCGCGCGCGCCCCGAGACGATCCGGCGCCTCTACACGGCGGCGATCCGGTGCGGCGTGAGGCGGATCTGCCTGACCGACACGGTCGGACACGCGACGCCGGCCGGGGTCAAGAGCCTGGTCGCCTTCGTCAAGCAGGTGATTACCGAGACTGGAGAGAAGGTCAAGATCGACTGGCACGGCCACCGCGACCGGGGGCTGGGGCTGGCCAACACGCTGGCCGCCATCGAGGCGGGGGTCAACCGGGTGCACGGGTGCGCCCTGGGGATCGGGGAGCGTGCGGGCAACACCCCGATGGATCTGATCCTGGTCAACCTCAAGCTGCTGGGATGGATCGACCGGGACCTGACGCGTCTGGGGGATTACTGCCGGCTGGCCTCCGAGGGATGCCGCGTCCCGATCCCGAGCAACTACCCGGTGGTGGGGACCGACGCCTTCGAGACCGGCACGGGGGTGCATGCGGCCGCCGTCATCAAGGCGCTCAAGAAGAACGACTCGTGGCTGGCCGACCGTGTCTATTCCGGTGTCCCGGCGACCGACTTCGGCTTCCGCCAGAGGATCCGGATCGGACACATGTCGGGCCGCTCCAACGTCCTGTTCTGGCTCGAAGAGCACGGCCTCCAGCCCACCGACGCGGTGGTGGATCGGATCCTGGCCGCCGCCAAGGGGAGCGTCCGGCTCCTCACCGACGACGAGCTGATGGCGCTGGCGCGCGGCGCCCGGTCGTAGGCCGATGCTGAAGTACGGCGCTATTCCAATCGACCCCCCGCTGGTGCTCGCCCCGATGGCCGGGATCACCGACCGGCACTTCCGCAAGATCGTCAAGACGGTGGGCGGCGTGGGGCTGGTGTCGATGGAGTTCATCAGCAGCGAGGGGATCGCGCGGGGCAACGAGCGGACGCTCAACATGATGGCCTTCGCGGGAGAGGAGCGGCCGCTGGCGATCCAGATCTACGGGTCGAACGCCGAGCGGATGGCGCAGGCCGCAGAGCTGGTGCAGGAGATCGGAGCCGATGTGTGCGACATCAACATGGGGTGTCCGGCCAACAAGATCCTCAAGGGATGCTCCGGCGCCGCGCTGATGGGGGACCTCGGCCTGGCCGAGCGGATCATCGTCTCGGCGCGGAAGGCCCTCGAGATCCCGCTGACTGTCAAGTTCCGAGCCGGGCTGGATGAGGGGCGACTCAACTACATCGAGCTGGGCAGGATCTGCGAGGCCAACGGCGTTGACGCGGTGACGCTGCACCCGCGCACGGCCAAGCAGTTCTACTCGGGGCAGGCCGACTGGGACCGGATCGCGCGTCTCAAGGAGGCCCTGTCGATCCCCGTGGTCGGGAACGGCGACGTGACGTCCCCCGCCGAGGCGGTGGAGATGTTCCGGCACACCGGGTGCGACGCCGTGATGGTCGGGCGAGGCGCCATGCTGAACCCCTGGATCTTCCGGCAGACATCCGCCATGCTCGCCGGAGCGCCGGCTCCCCCCCAGCCCACGCTGGCCGACCGCCGCGACCTGATCCGGCGCCATTTCATCCTGCTGCGCGACCAGGAGGACGAGAAGTCCGCCTTCCACAAGATCCGCAAGTTCACCGGCTGGTACACGCACGGCCTGAGAAACGGCAAGACGCTGCGTCAGAAGATCCAGGCGATCAGCTCGATAGAGGCTTTCTTCGACGAGTTCGAGAGCTTCTTCGAGGAGCTGATGCGCGAGCCGGTCCTCGCGGGCTGATCGGATGGCCTGGATCAGGGGAATCGACGAGCACGAGGCCGAGGGGCTCCTCAAGTCGTTGTACGACGCGCACAGGGAGGCCGGCCGCGTGGACAACATACTCAAGATCCACAGCCTGCATCCCGAGTCGCTCGCCGCCCACCTGGCGGTTTACAAGAACATCATGTTCGGCCCCGGGCCCCTGACGCGCGCCGAGAGGGAGATGGTGGCGGTGGTCGTCTCGACCGCCAACCAGTGCCATTACTGAATCGCCCACCACGCGGAGGGGCTCCGCAGGGCGAGCAAGGATCCGGTCTTCGCAGAAGGCGTGAGGAGCGACTGGCGCTCGGCGGAGCTGACCGGCCGCCAGAGGACGATGTGCGAGTACGCGGACAAGCTTGCGCGCGCATCGCACGGGACGGGAGAGCGGGACATCCAGGCGCTGCGCGATGCCGGACTGGATGACCGGGCGATCCTGGACCTGGTCCAGGTGATCGCCTACTTCAGCTACGTGAACCGGATCGCCAGCGCTCTGGGAGTCGCGCTCGAGCCTGGCCGCGGCGCGACGCCACTCCGGACATAGCGGCTCAGCATCCGTGTTGCTTCCGAGTCTGCGCCACGTGGTCCATATGCTCTTTCGCGTGGCCGACTTCCTGCTGGATCATCCCTTCGACGGTCATCGAGTACAGCCCCGCGCCGGGATTGTCGAGCAGCTTGACCTCCCGTCTCGATGCATCCTGATTGGAGCCGATGAGCCCCGCGATATGCCGGCACAGAGCCCTGAGCGTCGCGATCGCCGGGCCGATCGGCGCCTTGTCGTACCCCAGCCGCTGCATCCACGACTTGTCCGGGTTCACCCACGACCAGTCGTATTTGATGCCGCTGTTGGATAGGGCGGCGATGATGATGTTGGATGCGATCAGGTTCGCCTCGACCAGGTGGTGCACATTCTCTCGGATCGAATAGCCGTCAGGGCCCCCTCTCAGGTCGAGGTCCGTTTCGGTCAGACCGCCGACCGCGCTCTCGATCGTCTCCGGCACCTCGAGCCAGGAGCTCAGCGTCCTTGACAGGTTTTTCCGACTCGCCATCTTGAGCCTCCCTCGCGTCTATCCGCCGCCTTTGATGTGGCGGTCCAAGAACTCCACCGTGCGCTTCCAGGCAAGCTGCGCCTCATCAGGCTTGTAATACGGTCGCGTGTACGCCAGGAATCCGTGATCCGCTCCCTCGTACAGATACACCTCGACAGGGGTGCCCTGCTCCCGCAGGATCTTCCCGAGATCCTGTATGTCCGAGACAGGGACATGGCGGTCGGCGGTGCCCGAGTGGACCTGGACCGGGGCCTTCAAATGCGCCACTTCCTCTGGTTTCATCTTCGCCGGATGGTAAGGGACCACCGCCTTGATCTCGCGCGTGCGGTCAGCGTATAGCATGGCCCGGCGTCCCCCCGAGCAGAAACCGATGATCCCCATCCCGCCGGCCTTCACATTCTTGTGCGAATCGAGATGAGCGGCGCCTGCGCGGATGTCCTGAAGGAAGTCATCCTCGGTGCGCCCTTCGAGGGCCTTGGTCATCTCATCCGGTGTCCGAGCGCTGTCGGGCATGGTGTGGAAGATGTCGGGGGCAAGCCCGACGTAGCCCGCGACGGCCAGGGCTGCGCAGGTGTTCGGGATGTATTCCTCGCTGATCCGGTTTCCGGCGATCACGAGCACTGGGGGGTGTCTCCCCTTTCCCTTGGGGCGCGCGAGATAGCCGTCGATCCCCTTCGGGCCGCTCTTGAACGTCACCCTGCCGTGCCGGATGCCCGGAGCATCAAGGACACGCGTGGGAGGCGGTTGCTCTTGAGCCGACCTGGCGAAGTCGAGCGCTGCCAGGACGACAGCGCCCGCCGCGGTCGCCGCGAGGAACGCTCTACGTTCGGGATCCACCGGCGCGCAGTCTTTCTCTATACACATGGTCGATTCCCTTCGATTGTCCCTACGCCAGCTCCACCTGCGCCTCCACCTCGACCGGCATGTCGAAGGGGAGGCTGGCCATTCCCACGGCGGAGCGGCAATGCGCCCCCCGCTCGGGGCCGTACAGCTCGAGGATCACGCTCGAGAAGCCGTTGATCACCGCCGGGATCTGCGAGAAGCCGGGGGCGGTGTTGACCATCCCGAACACACGGAGCCATGCCGCCACACGGTCCAAGCTCCCCAGCTCCCGTCGAAGGCTGGAGAGCATCGCGAGCGCCACGAGACGGGCGGCATCCGCTCCTTGCTCCAGAGACAGCTCCGCGCCGACGCGGCCCCGTGGCTGCGCCAGAGAGCCGTCGGGCGCCAGCGGAAGATGCCCCGACAGGAAGGCATGATTCCCGCGGACTCTCACCCACTTGAAGGGATACACCGCCCCGGTGGGGCTCCTGAAAGGCTCCGGCAGGACAAGACCCAGCTCCTTCACCCTTGCCTCTATCGACATTCGCTCACGCCCCCTCTCACCTCACGACCGGTGTCCGACTCGCATCGCCCCCGCCTGCCCTGAGCAGCCCTACCCCCAGAGTGAGCGCCCCGGCACCCAAAGGAATGGCTCCCACGTAGGCCAGGTGTATTAACGAGCTTGGCTCGCGAGCGTCAGGCGACAACACCGAAAGGAAGAACGCCGCGGGCATCAAGATCGCGGCGGAAGGAGTGGAGAACCTGACGAACCACTTCGTCCCGCTCGAGAGACGCGCCCCGTCCACCCAGAGAAGAATGACGAGGCTCAGCACAAGAAGTACTCCTGCGTGCGCATGGCCGGCGCGCCACAGGTCCTGCCGGAGCTGGTTGGCGGCGTATGCCGGGTCCCAGACCAGCATGCCGAGCAGGCTGCCGCCTCCGAGCATGACGGTCGGAAGGATGACAAGCAGCAGGCCGGCGACCCACCTGGATTCAGCTCTCATGGCTCACCTCCCCCATCACTCACTTCGGTCTCGGATCGCGCAGCGCGCGGTCGGGCGGAAGATAACGGCCGCCCCGGATCGTCCGGACCATCTGAATGAGGCTGCGAGCGGCGTTGCGCACCTCCTCGTGCAGGCCGGCATCGGCGTCGAGATCCTCGTGGCTGGTGGCGTACGGCTTGTAGAAGCCGACGAATCGGCCAATCGACGCGCTCGCCCCCGCCTGGACCAGCTCCATGTCGATGAGCCAGTCGGTGATGCCACGGCGAAGCGTATCGACCCCCGCTGCGTCCCCATGGACCACCACCGCGAAGGCCCGCCCCGCAAGGTGCTTCGGATAGTGCCATCCCCTCAGCTCCAGCCTCTTCGCCTTCTCGGGATTCTTCCCGCCCGTGGATGTAGGGTCGGGATTCCCTCCATCGGCGCAGACGAGACGATCCATCATCAGCTTGAGGGGGCTGGGGGCGCCGTACCAGTAGACCGGCGTCAGGATCATTACGCCGTGCGCGGCCGCCCACTTCTCGTAGATCTCGGCCATCCAGTCGCTGACCTGACCCATGGCGTGGTTCGGATAGCAGGAGCAGGGCCAGTTGCACAGCGGCATCGCCGTGGAGACGCAGGCCTTGCAGGGATGGATCACCCGGCCGTATTCAGAGGTGAGCCGGCTGAGGTCCAGCACGTCTGTCTCGAAGCGCCGTGCCCGCTCCACGATCCTTCGCGCCATCGTCAGGAGGCGAAAAGTCTTGGACATCTCCCCCGGACAGGTCTGGTCGCTGCGCGCCGCTCCGCAGATCAGCAGGATCCGCGAGGGGGATGCCGGGTCCTTCTGGCGTTTGCCGGCGAGAAGGAGGCGCTGTCGCGTCTCGAGCCACTCCACGGGAAGCTCGAATCCGGGGCGCGCGAATCCGCGCCCCGCCTTGCGCTTCCGGGGGCTCTTCCGGTACCGGTGATAGCCGTCCCATGCCGTCTCGATGACTGCATCCATCTCTGGCCGGACAGCGTCGAACGCGGGGTCGTAGAACCGCTCACCAATGCGGGCGCGAAACTCCGCCTTGGTGAGGGCCACGCTCCCCTGCCCCTTGCGGACCTTGAATATCCTGGCCCGGCGTCTTCCGGCTCTCCTCATCATCGGGCCACCTTCGACTCGATGCGCCTGTCCGGGATGAGCCACATGAGCGCCACGACGACATAGAGAGCGATGGCTATCCACCGACTGACGAACGCCAGCGGGATCGCCGCCACGTACATCCCCACGGAGACCTTCCCCTTCATGTCGCTACCGACCGCTTCCCGGAGCCTCGAGCCTGCCCCGTGACAGGAGACGATCCCCGCCTGGAGAATCCTGTACGCCACGGCCGCCGCCAGCAGCACGATGCCATACGCGGATGTCGGCACCATCGCGAACTGGTTCTCCCCCATCCAGCCGGTGACGAAGGGGATCAGCGACATCCAGAACAGCAGGTGCAGGTTCGCCCAAAGGATCCTGCCGTTGACCCGGTCGGCCGCTTGCAGCATGTGGTGGTGGTTGTTCCAGTAGATCCCGAGAAAAACGAAGCTCATCACGTAGCTCAAAAAGACCGGCATCAGGGGTTTCAGGGCTGAAAGGTCGTCCCCGTGCGGGACCTTCAGCTCCAACACCATGATCGTGATGATGATCGCGATCACGCCGTCGCTGAAGGCCTCGAGGCGTCCCTTGTTCATTCCGTGCGGAGACCCGGTGATTCAGCGCCTTCGTTCAAGACTGATAAGTATCGATCATACACAAACAGCCTGTTTCGTCTCTTGCCGGTCAGCTCCCGAGCGACGCCCATCTCCACGAGCAGCATCATCGCGGTGTGGAGCGGCGGAACGAAGGAGGCATTGCCGGGGCGGCCTCCGCCTATCCAGTTCTGACTACGACGATACTCGCCGGGCTCTTTGTTGCTGCCGCGACCGCGCGAGAGGAGCACACCGTGGGTTTCTCGGATCAGACGACCCGAGAGCGGAGAACCGCCACGCAACCGCCGCAAGCCGTGCTCGAGCGCGGCAACGTAGTTCGACACCTGGACCACATCGTCCACGGGTGCGCCCGGCGCCTCTTCCAGCTCGAAAAGCAGGAGGTCGGAAAGCGTCGATTGCGTTCCTTCGATCTGAGAGGAGAGGACCGCCTGCTTCCTGATGTAGGCGTACAGGAAGAGCTCCTTGTCCGGCAAGAGCGCGGAGATTCCATCGAGCCTGCCCACTGCGAGCACGGCCGCCGCGAGCGCCTGCTGCAGCTCTCCGTCGAACACCAGCGCCGGGACCGGCGGCAATGGCGGCGGAACGAACGCATGCACCTGTTCCTGACCGGTACTCGTGACCTTGTTACTTTCCGGTTTCTCCGCGCCTCATCCCACGAACCCCTCGCTGTTCAAGAGAACTGAATAGCGCCTTATGTTATTCAAAAACTAGCGGCTAAGTTTGAATAAATCTGCACCTGGCGCCAAGAGGCGCTCAGGCGGGCTCTTCCGGCAGGATCTTCCCCGGGTTGAGGATGCCCTCCGGGTCGAAGGCGTGCTTGATCCTCCGCATCAGCTCGATCTCAGCCGGGTCGTGGGCGATGGGCAGATAGCTGCGCTGGACCAGACCGATCCCGTGCTCGCCGGAGATCTTCCCCCCCAGCGAGGCCACCTTGGCGAAGATCTCGCGGATCGCCGTCTCCAGGTGGGCTGACCAGGCCGAGCCTTCGGCATCGCGCAGGATGTTGACGTGGATGTTGCCGTCCCCCGCGTGGCCGTAGCAGACGGCGCGCAGCCCGTGCTTCTTGATGATCGCGTCCACCGCCGCCACCAGCTCGGGGACCTGGCGGCGCGGCACCACGGTGTCCTCCTCCTTGTAGGGGGCGATCTTCTTGACCGCTTCGCCTATGGCCCGGCGCACAGACCACAGCTCTTTCTGGCGGGCGGGGGTGTCGGCAACCAGCACGTCGGTGGCTCCCAGCTCCACGCAGGCTTCCCCCACGATCATCGCCTCGTCCTCCACCACCTTCTCGTGCGGCCCATCCACCTCCAGCAGCAGATAGGCCGCGTGGCCCGGGTCCACCAGATTCTTGCCCAGCCTTTTGGCTCCCGTCCTCCAGGCCTCCCCTTCCATGAACTCCACCGCCGCCGGGATCACCTTCTTGTCGAACACCGCCACCACCGCCTTGGCGGCGGATTCCACCCCGGGAAAGCAGGCCACCATCGCCCGACGGTGCGCTGGCAGCGGGATCAGCTTCAGCGTGACGCGCGTGATGACGGCGAGGGTGCCCTCCGAGCCGACCAGGAGCTGCGTGAGGTTGTAGCCGGAGACATCCTTGCGCAGCTTCCCGCCGCAGGTGAACACCTCCCCGTCGGCCCTCACCGCTTCCAGACCCGCCACCCAGTCTTTCGTCACCCCGTACTTGACGGCGTGCGGGCCGCCCGCGTTCTCTGCAACGTTGCCTCCGATCTGACAGGAGCCGCGGCTCGCCGGGTCCGGGGGGTAGTAGAGGCCCAGCTTCTCCACCTCGTTCTGGAGAACCTCGGTGATCACTCCCGGCTCGACCACCGCCATCAGGTTCTCCGCGTCGATTTCGAGGATCTTGTTCATCCGCTCCAGCGACAGCGAGATCCCTCCATGCACAGGAAGCGCGCCCCCGGACAGCCCCGTGCCCGCCCCGCGCGGCGTCACCGGGATACGATCGCGCGACGCCAGCTTCATGACCCGTGAGACCTGGGCGGTGGTGGAGGGGCGCAGCACCACGTCGGGGGGATACGACAGGTCCTCGGTCTCGTCGCGGGAGTAGAGGGCCAGCGCCTCCGCGTCGGTCAGGATCTGGTCCGTGCCGACGATCGCAGCCAGCTCTTCCAGAAGCGCCCCGGTGATCTTCCCGTAGCGGGTCACGCGGGGTGTCGGCGGCGGTAATCGGCCAGCGCCGACCGGATGGCATCCTCGGCAAGCACGGAGCAGTGGACCTTGGTCGGCGGCAGACCTCCGAGCGCCTCCGCCACCTGCTGGTTCGTCAGCGCGGCGGCCTCCTCGAGGGTCGCGCCTGTCAGGAGCACCGTGAGCATCGACGAGCTGGCGATCGCGGCCCCGCATCCCGAGGCGCGAAACAAGGCCTGCTGGATTCGACCGTCAACCACTCTCAGCGAAAGCTCCAGGACATCCCCGCAGGCCGGGTTGCCGGCGCTCCCCGCCCCGTCGGGCAGGTCCATCTCCCCCACGTTGCGCGGGTTCTCGAAGTGGTCGAGGATGACGTCGCTGTAGTTGGTGAAGGAATACCCGGGCATGTGGCGGTCACCGCGCCGGTCGTTCGAGCCCCAGCTTCTTGACACGGTACCACATGCTCCTCTCGGAGATCCCCAGCATCCTCGCGGCGCGAGCCTGCACCCATCCGCTGCGCTGCAGCGCCTCGAGCACGGCACGGCGCTCCGCCTGATGGAGGATCTCCGGCAGGCCGCGCCGGCCGGAGCTGTCAATGGCCGGTGATTGGCCCCCCAGCTCCTTCCAGAACAGGATGTGCGGCGGCAGATCCGTTTCCTCGATCTCCGGCTCCTCTCCCATCACCACGGCCCGCTCGATGCAGTGTTGCAGCTCACGGACGTTTCCCGGCCAGTCGTACTCGTTGAGCAGCATCCTGACCTTGAGGGAGAGCTTCTTGCGCGGCAGGTCGTTCTCCCGGCTGACCTTGGCCAGGAAGTGGTCGATGAGCGGGTCGATATCTTCGCGGCGCTGGCAGAGAGGGGGGAGCGTGATCACGATGACGTTGAGCCTGTAGTACAGGTCCTCCCTGAAGCGGCGCGCCTTGATCTCCGATTCGAGATCCTTGTTGGTCGCGGCGATGATACGGACATCGACCTTGATGACCTGCTTGCCGCCGACCCTCTCGAACTCTCTCTCCTGCAGGACCCTGAGGATCTTGGCCTGCGTGGGGAGGCTCATGTCGCCGATCTCGTCCAGAAAGAGCGTCCCGCCGTCGGCCATCTCGAACCGGCCGATCCTCCCGTCCACCCCCGTCGCCACGTTGCTCTCGATCCCGAACAGCTCGCTCTCGAGCAGGTCCTCCGGGATCGCCGCGCAGTTGACCTTGATGAGCGGCCTCTGGCGCCGCAGCGAGTTGTAGTGGATGGCGTTGGCGACCACCTCCTTGCCGGTCCCGCTCTGACCCACCAGCATCACCGACGAGTTGAATCTGGATACGCGCCGGATCCTGTCGCGGACCTCCTCCATGTCGCGCGAGTTGCCGACGATCCCCTCGAGCCGGTTTCGGCTGTACAGCTCCTCCTGGAGCCGCTCCGAAATCTCCGCAAGGTTCTTCTGCTCCGTCAGGTCGCGCAGAATCACGGTCCACCCGACCTCATGCCCGTTGCCTGCCTCTCCCGAGCGCAGGACCGTGGCGGACAGTCGGACCGGCAGGAGGCGTCCCTCACGCGTCCGGGCCAGCGTGTCGACCACCCTCGGATCGTCCGGCCCCAGCGCGCTCCCCGCGGCCGCTGGCCGAGCGGTCACCATCCTGTATTCCTCCTCGCGGTCGAATGGAGCCAGGTCTAGCCATGGCCGCCCGACGATCTCCGCCGCGGCGTATCCGAACATCCTCTCCGCGCCGCGGTTCCAGGACGTGATCTTCCCCTCGGGGTCTATGCTCAGAATGCCGTCGGGAGACTGCTCGGTGATGCTGGAGAGCAGTCTCCGCTGCTCCTCGTCTCTCTTGCGCTGAGTGATGTCGCGCAGAATGACCGACCATCCCAGGTCGGGTCCGTTGCCGTCCGGCACATCCCGCAGCCTCGTCACCGTCGCGCTGACGGGGATCCGGCGGCCGTCCTTGTGGAGGCGCTCCGTCTCGAACCCCTGCAGGTGCCCCTCCTTCTCGACCCGCGGCTTGATCACCTCGCACAACTCCTGCATCAGCTCCGGGGGGACGATCGTCTGGTACGGCTTCCCGGTGACCTCCTGCGCCGTGTACCCCAGCATCAGCTCCGCCCCCTTGTTCCAGGAGCTGATCCGCGCCCCCGCGTCGAGGCTGATGATCCCGTCGGCCGAGTAGGTCACGACGTCGGTCAGCGTGCGAAGCCGCCGCTCGACCTCGTACCGCTCCGTGACGTCGCGGACGATGGCCTCCAGCACCGGCTCGCCCGAGCCCTGCCTCAGCCGCGTGGACGCGCTGACATAGGCGATGCCGCCGTCCTTGCGCTTCACCGCGATCTCCATCTCCTCGACCTGGCCCCGTTCGGTGTTGGCCCTCAGGAGCTGCTCTCGCTGGGCGGGGTCGACGTACACCTCCCGCGCGTTCATTCCCATCAGCTCCTCCCGCTCGTATCCGAGCAGCTTGAGCAGCGCGTCGTTGCAGGCGAGGATCCGTCCGTCGAGCGAGCTCTCGACGATCCCATCCGGGGACCGCTCGATGAACTGGCGATAGCGTCTCTCGGAGGCCCTCAGGCTCTCCTCGACAAGGGTTCTTCCGATCGCCAGTCCCGCCTGCCCCGTGTAGGCGAGCAGAAGATGCAGCCTCTCGCTCAATGCGGACTTGCGGGAGATGTTGTCCAGGACGAGGACACCCATCACCCTGTCTTCTCCCCTCAGCGGGGCGGCCGCGAACCAGCGAAGCTGCAGCTTGGCCAGCAGAGGCTCTGCGATGCGCATCCCCGCTGGGCTGTCGAGTCCAACCTGACCCACATCCACCGAGATAGGACGCCGGCCGACCACCACGGCGGAGAGCGCTTCGTCCATCCCGGCCACAGGGATCCCGATGCCTCGGACGACCCGGCTGAGCTGAGCCCGCGGGTCCCCCTTGCCGCCCTCTTCTGCCGTGCGGCTCAACCCTGCGGCAGCCCCCTCCAGGAGATTTCGGTCAGGGTCGTAGAGAAAGAGGATCGCCCGATCCACCCCGAGAACCTCGACGGCGCCGTCCACGATCCTCTGGCCGATCTCGGAAAGCGGGAGGCTGCCTTGCAGGGCCGCCGTGACCCTCAGGAGATCCGTCAGCTCCTTGAGCGCGCGACCCCTGTCCTCGAACAGCCTCGCCCGCTCGACGGCGAGACCGGCCTGCATGCCGAACCCCTCCAGCAGCGAGTTTTTCCCTCGAAGCGACCTGCTGCCCGGGGCGTCATAGAACGCGATGGCTCCCAGCGCCCGGCCGCCGGCCGTGAGGGGGGCGACGGCGAATGAGCCCGAATGATGAGGGTCCCTGCCTTTGGCCACGAGGTTTCCCTCGTCACGCCGCTCGGCCTCGTTGGCCTCGTCAATGAATCGAGGAGACCGGGTCAGCACCGCTGCCGACATCAGCTCGAGTGTGTCCGTGATCGGGATCTTGGCTCCCCGCACCCCGGAGACAGTCTGACGCCCCCCTGTCCTGTCCCGCAGCAGCCCGTGCTGTCCCACCAGGACGGTCTCGCGCTCGTCCAGCAGGTACAAGTCGGCACGCTCGACATCGAGGTACTCGATCGCGCCGCGGAGGATCTGGTCGAACACTTCCTCAAGCGAGAGAGCAGGCTCGAACGGAGCGCAGACGGGAGCCTGCGGCTCACACTTGCTCGCTGTGACGCCGGCGAGCGATCTGCCATCTCGCGCGATGGGTGGCATGGTAGCTGACCCCCCCCCGAGCGACTGGGATCCAGGGACAGACGTTGTGTCCCGAAGGCAGTGGCTTCGAACCAACGAGCGCCCGAACGCCAACGGTCTCAAGGATTCCCCATACTACGCCAACGGTTGCTTTTGTGTCAATCGTTTCGCGGCCTCAAAGGCACGCGGGGCGGGCGATTGGCGGGGACGGTTTGAGGTCAGCGTTTCTTCGCCGGCTTCTTCTCGGCCTCGATCATCGAGGTGACGATCCGCTCGATCTCGAGCTCCTGACCGGGATAGTAGCCGGGGAACCGCTCGACGACCCTGCCGGAGCGCCCCAGGATCATGGTGGTGGGTATGGCGAACCCTCCCGACTCGTCGAACCCCATCACCTGGGCGACCTTGAGATAGGTCTCGGGCGTCATCAGACCGATCGGGTAGTTGATCCCGTTGTCGCGGACGAACTTCTTCACCAGATCGTTTCCCTCGCCGGAGGCGGCGTCGTCATCTGAGTTGAGGCCAAACACCACCACCCCTCTGTCCTTGTACTTGGCGTGGAGCTTCACCAGGTGGGGGATCACCATGCGGCACGGGCCGCACCAGGTGGCCCAGATGTCCACCACCACGATCTTCCCCTTGAAGTCCTCGCTGCTGATGCTGCCCCCGGAGAGTGAGGGCACCTTGAACGGGAAACTCTCACCGAGCGAGGAGCCGGCAGGCGTCATCGCCAGCGCCGCGGCCACCAGCACGACCCGGGCCGAGCGGGGGCCCACGCTCATCCTTGGGAGCAGTAGCTGACCAGCTTCTTGCACAGCCCCTTGTCGAGGACCTCGACCTTGGCCTGCGAGGCGAGGGTGTCGGACTCCGCCTTCGCGTTCTGCGAGGGGAACTTGATCAGGATGTGGCGGACCTCCACACTCTTCCCCTTCCCCTCCGCCGCGGGGTGCACGCGGTCCACCTTGAGGATGTGGTAGCCGTGGATGGTCATGAGCGGCTCGCTGATCTCACCCGCCTTGGTCGCGAGCATGATCCTGTTGAAGGGGAAGGTCATCTGGTGGAGCTCTTTTTTGCCGAGACTGCCGCCTTCGGCGGCCGTAGCGTCCTGGGAGAACTGCTTGGCCAGCTCCGCGAAATCCTCACCGGCCTTCGCTTTCTGGTGGACCGCTTCGATGGCGGCCTTCATCTGCGGCAGGCTGTCCTTGTACTTCTGGGTCATGACGCGGATCTTCACGACCTCCTCGGTGAAGAAGAAGTCCTCGAACGGCTTGCCCGCCATCCGGTCGCTGAAGGC
>Ga0187893_10010453_pt1 | contig 13811 bp, 14 predicted proteins | sample MA1701074metaG_FD_139574 | JGI IMG/M metagenome (GOLD analysis project Ga0187893, IMG submission 139574) | White microbial mat communities from a basaltic lava cave in the Kipuka Kanohina Cave System on the Island of Hawaii, USA - MA170107-4 metaG ...
CGCTGGGCCGACGAGGACGCCGCGGCGGCCGTCGAGGACCGTGAACTCGTCGCCCGCACGATCATCCGGGCCGCCCTGGCGACCAGGGACCTCGAGGCACGGCCTTCCCTCGGTTTGGGGAGGGTGGGCGTGCCGGCGCGCGTCGAGGCCCTGCTGGACCCGGCGCCGGTCGCTCTGTTCGGGCCGCCGTCCCTCGCCGTCGGCGCAGGGGTCGCAGGCTTGGCGATCGTCGCCGGCTCCGTCCTCCAGGTGCACCACCTGTTCGCCTTCGCGGCTCACGTCTGCGGCGTCTGACGGCGGCGCCCCCCTCGCCGGCGCAGGCGACCGTTAGATCGGGGGCCACCCCAGGCGGGCGAACGAGCGCTGGAGGGGGACGAAGAACGAGCGCCACGCGCCGGTCACGAACAGGATGCCCACGGCCACCATCACCGCCCCTCCGACAACCTCGATACCGCGCCCGTGGCGGCGCAGCCAGGCGAGTGATCCCCGCGCCCGCTGGAACCCCAGCCCGAGGGCGATGAAGGGCAGGCCGAGGCCGAGGGAGTAGAGCGCGAGCAGCACGGCGCCCCATGGTGCGGTGCCGGTTGAGGCCGCCGTCGTCAGGATGGTGGCCAGGATGGGCCCGATGCAGGGCGTCCAGCCGGCGGCGAAGGCCGTGCCCATGAAGAACGCCCCTTTCGGCCCGGCCGGCAATCGCGCCAGATCCACCCTCCGCTCCCGGCTGAGGACCGGGATCCGTACCAGCCCGGCCATGGCGAGGCCCATGACGATGATGAGCACGCCGCTGGCGCGCACGATCAGGGGCAGCCTACGCAACAGCACGGGCCCGACCAGCGCGGCCGAGGCGCCGAGAAGGCTGAAGACCACGGTGAAGCCGGCGACGAACAGGAGAGAGGCCCGCAAGGTGACGGCCCGGGCCTCCCGTCGCCCGAGTTCGGACACGGGCAGCGCCGAGACGTAGGACAGGTAGCCGGGGATGAGGGGCAGGCAGCACGGCGAGCTGAACGAAACGACCCCGGCGACCACCGCCATCATCGGCAGCAGCAGCCCGCTCACGGGGATCCTCCCGGGTACCGGGTTCGTGGTGGGGCCATCGTCGGCACGGTAAACTACTACGTACTGTCGTCTTTGAGGGAGCCGTCGTCTTTGAGGGAGCCGTCGTCTGCCCGTCCCCGCAAGGCCAGGCGCCTGCAGACCCGGGCCGCCTTTGTAGCCGTGGCTCTGCTTGCTGCTGCGTGCGGATCCTCGGGGGGGGCCGTGGGTTTCGTGGCCCGGGGCGAGCCATTGGCGATGCCCGCCCGCCCACTGGCACGGGTCTCGGCGGCGGAGTTCCAGGGCATCCTCGTGGGTTTGCGGCCCAAGCCGGTGGTGGTCAACGTGTGGGCGTCGTGGTGCGGACCGTGCCGGGTCGAGGCCCCGCTGCTGGAGAAGGCGAGCCGGCGCTACGGGGACCGGGTCGCCTTCCTCGGGGTCGATGCCCGAGACCGGGAGGCCGACGCACGGGATTTCCTCCGGCGTTACGGCATCACCTACCCCAACGTCGTCGACGCCGACGACTCCGTTGTAAGTCTGCTGGGGCTGAGGGGGTTTCCGACGACCTACGTCTTCAACCGGTGGGGGAGGCTGGTGGCGAGCGTGGTTGGGGGGATCAGCGAGCGGGCGCTGGCCGCTCGCGTCGAGGAGGCCCTCCGCTCGTGATCGACCGGGGCCTGTTGGCCACGATCGCGCTCATGGCCGCACTGGTGGCGGGGGCCGACCGTGCCCTGCGGCGCGGCCGTCCCTCGGCCGAGCGGGTTCTCGCCATGGCGTCGCTGCCGGTCGCGGCCGGCCTGGCCGCTGGCCGGTTGGCGGCAGTTCTGCTCGACGACCCGGCGACGCTGCGCCGGCCCTTCGATCTGTTGCTGATCCGGGGCGGCATGGAGCTGTGGCCCGGGGTTGCCGCTGGCGCAGCTGTGGCGTGGTTGGCGGCCCGGCGCGACGGGGTCAGCGGCGCAGGACTGCTGGCCGAGCTGGCGCCCTTCGGCCTGTGGGCCTACGCCGCGTACGAGGCGCTCTGCTTGTTGCGCGAGGACTGCTTCGGGCCGCTGTGGCGCCTCGGTCCGAAGCCGGGCGGCGTCGGCGGAGGCCAGTTCCCCGTCGGCGTGGCCCTGGGGGTGGCGGTCGCCGGGTCGGGGGTGGTGATCTGGCGCGCCTCGCGTCGCGCTAAGCCCGCCTCGTTGGTGGCAGCGTCGTTGTTGGCTATGGCCGCGGCGCGATCGCTCGCGTCGTTCGCACTGCCGGACCTGGCATCGGGGTTGACCCGGCCCCACGTGGAGTCCCTCGTCGTGGCGTCGGGGACAACTGCCTGGCTCGCGGCGACGAGGCTCCGGCGCCGTCGCCCCGGGGGGGATGCCGGAGGCGTGCCCGCTGCTGAGCCATCACCTGACGCCTCGAGCCCTGCGTGAGGCAGAGCTCCACGGGGGTAGCTGGGCCGCGGACCGCGCACGATCTCGGAAGCGCTCCCTATGTGGATCGCCGCGGCGACACGGGGGGTGACACCGATCCGGGGATCCGGCGCCGGCGGCTGTCAGGCCGCCGTCGCCGTGCTCGGCATCGCAGCCTTGGCGTGCGACAGGAGGCGCACAGCGCCGTCGCCCCCGGGGTCCTACTGGATGCGGCTCGGGTGCTCCCCCGTCCGCCCCAGCGCAGTGCGGCACCGGCGGCGTCAGCCGTCGCGCGGGCGCTCGGGCCCCTGGTCCCGGAAGCTGCGCACGAACGGGGCCAGGGCCCGGTCCTCAACGGCCGGGCACTGGAGGCGCCGGCGCCACGCGGTGGCCGCCACCTCTGAGAGGCCCCGGCCGGGCGAGGATGAGCACGTCGTTGCGGGGCCGCGAGGGTCTCCTCCGGGGTCCGGTCGGTACCACAGCACCACGTCGCCGTTCTTCTGGGCGTGGTCGACCTGGCCGTCTGCCGGTGGCCGGCTCCCGGGAGCCAACGTGGCTGCGGCCTTGGCCGCGGTCGGTGTCGGCCGACCGGTCGAGGTTGCACCCCCCGGCCTCGAGCTGGGCGACGGTCCGCCGCCCGGTCCGGCGGTTGGCGATGACCACCCACGACACCGCGACGGCGGTGAGGGCGACCGCGGTGGCCACTGCGGCGCGCAGATGGGGCGCCGACGACGGCGCCTTGCCTGCTCGGCAGCGGGGATGCGCTGCGCTCTCGTCGGGCGCGGCTATCCGGTCCCGGGCTTGCCGGGGCCTTCCCGGACGAGCGTGGAGCGGGCGGCTTCCTCTTGCCCAAGGGAAGGTTCAGGACCCGGGCCGGTCGAATACGCCCAGCCACCATCCGCCGTAGGCGGCCACGGCCACCGCGGCCAAGAGGTAGAGCTCGCTGTGGCCGCCGGGCAGGATCGATAGGCCGCTGGACGCCCACTGGAGGTCGTTCACGACCGCCACGGCGGCGCCCACGGCGACGAGAACCCACCCCAGAGCCTTATGGGAGGCCGGACGGATCCGGAACGCCGCGGGGCGAGGGGTGTACCGGGGCGACGGGGCCGGCTCGCTGGCAGCATGGCTGTCGCCGGCCGCAACTCGGCGGGCGTGGTTGCGCCGGCCGGAGGCCGCGGCCCGACGGGCGGCGGCGGAACGGCCCGCCGGGCGCCGGCGGCCTCGCGAGCGCGGTGCGATGGCAGCACACCCCCTACGACTGGCGGAGGCTCGGCGTGCGCCGGCCCGCCAACACGACGGTGTGGTCCTTCACGGTCATCGGCATCGTGCCCCTTTCCCGCCGAGTTCTGCGCAATCTACGAACCATTGTAGTATCTGCGAAGGCAGGACGAGCCGCCGGTCCGGCGGCTCCATTCGGCCACCGAAATCCTCCGGCATGGCGTTCGGTCGGCCCATTGCACCATCGCCGCAACTCACGTGGAACCCGCAACGGAGGTTTCGTGCCCGCAGCCACCCTGATCGACCCTGCCTCCCGACGCTCCGGCGGGAGCGCCCGGTCGCGAGGCCCGGTCCCGCTGGGCGTTCGTCGGCTCGTCCTCGCCACCGGCCGACCCCGCCGCCCGCCGGGCAGAGCAGCGAGCCCGCCGGTGGCTTGCGCTGTCCCACATCCTGTGCCCCTGCCATCTCCCGCTCGCCCTCGCCCTCATCGGGACGGGCCTGGGCGGCACGGCGCTCGGAGCGCGCATCAGGGCGAACCGCTGGACCGTGGGCGCCATGCTCACCGCGCTGTCGGTGCTGGTGCTGTGGCGCGGGTTTTGCCAGAGCCGCAGAGCCAGCGCCTGGAGGCAAGCGCCGCCGAGCCCGGATACAGAGGCGCCTGGTTGTTGTTGTCCGGGGTCGTGCGCCAGGGCCAGCCCGTCCTGGCGCGACGCGACCTGGGGAGCCTAAGACTAAGGCACATTCAGGGCAAGTAGCCGATCGGGTCTCGGGTCGAGCCGCCGACGCGGACCTCGAAATGGAGGTGCTCGCCGGTGGAAACCCCCGTCGAGCCGACGTAGCCGACGACGTCGCCCCGCCCCACCCGCTGGCCGTCGGCCACGGCGATGCGGGACTGGTGGGCGTAGGCAGTCGCCACCCCCCCGCCGTGGTCGATGACCACGAGGTTCCCATAGGCCCCCAGCCACCCGGCCGAGATGACCACGCCGGCTGCGGCGGCAGCGATGGGTGCGCCCCCGGGAGCACCAATGTCAATACCGGCGTGAAAGCTCCCCCAGCGGGGCCCGTAAGCGGAGGTCAGCACGCCGTCGACGGGCCAGACGAAACCCCAGCCGGCTCCGGAAGCTGGCCTGGCCGGGGCCGGGCCAGCGCTCGGCTGGGGGGCGGCCGAACGCTGGCGAATGCGGGCCTCGAGCGCAGCGGCCTCCGCGGCCAGCGCGTCGTTCTCGGCCTGGAGTCCGGCGATGCGCCGGGCGAGCTCGTCGTGGGCGGCGCGCTGGGCCCGCTGCTCGGCCACGAGGCGCGCCGTCGACTCCGTCTCGGCCTCGGCCCGCGCCGCGGCGCGGCGTCGAGCCTGAGCGAGTTCCTTCGTGGCGACGGCCTGGTCCTCGCGCACCGCGCGCAACTCGCCGATGACGTCGGTGGTGCGACCCTGGATCACGGCCAGCAGCGTGCCGCGCTGGGCCGCATCCGCCAGCGACGACGACTCTGCGAGCGCCTTCAATTCCGCGCCGGCGCGAGGGTGGACGTAGGCCGCCACGGCCCGGCGGGCGAGTTCGGCCCGGGCGCCGGCTGCCTTGGCCTCGATCTCGGCCAGCCGCCGAGCAGCGGCCTCCGCCTGCGCGGCCGCAGCCGCCTCGGCCTGCCGGGCGGCAGCAGCGGCCGCCTGCTGGCGGTTGACGGCGGCGTCGAGGCGGGCGGTCTCCGCCTCCACAGCTGCGTTCGATTTCCGGGCGAGGCCTAGTTCGCGCTCGACTTCTTGGCGACGGTGGTCGTTGATCTCGCCCGCGCCCTGGGCGAACGCGGGCGAGAGCGGTAGGAACGCAAGGACGATCACCGCGGTCATCAGCCTCGCTGCTGTCGTCCTCGCCACTTGCCTCCCCGAGGGCCGTTCCGAACCCGGCGCAACCTATGCAACTACGGCCTGTAACAGCAAGCACCGGCGCGGCGCCCAGCTTCCCCGGACCGGACCGCCGCAAGAGACGACACGTTGTAGTATTAACCGCGTGCACGCTGGTCGGCGCCGCCATTGCCAAGAGCCTCTGGCGCTTCACCCGTCTTCGGCTTGGCCGGGCAAGGGATGTCGAACCGCGCGCCTGGCTTAGCGGCCGTCGCGGTGGATCTGCCATGAGGGCGGCCTGGGACTGGGACCCGGAGGCCACGGCTGCGCTGGTGGCCGCCGTGGGAGGGCCTCTGGCGGAACTTGCGGGCGTCCACCCGGCTGACCGGATCCGGGCCGCGCTGGGGCTCGGACCGGGGCAGAGCGCGCTGGCCCTCGTACGCGGCCCGGGGGCAGGTTCGACGTTCCGGCTCATCGAGGCCGTCCTCATCGGCCGCAGCACCGAGGCGGCCGTCCTTCTCGACGACGTAAGCGTCTCGCGCCGCCACGCCGAGGTTCGCCCCGGACCCGACGGGTGGGCGGTCGGCGACCTCGGATCGCTCAATGGGACATACGTCAACCTGCGCCGGGTCGAGCAGGCGGTTCTGGCGCACGGGGACGAGATCCAGGTCGGCATGTTCAGGCTCGTCTTCCTGCACGAGCCGGCACTGCGGCCGTGAGCCTCGCGGGGATCTTCGTTGCGACGACTCTGGCCGTCGTGTACGGCGTTGTCGCGCTGGCCCGTTGGCGTCGCCAGCGCTACCTCATGGCCAACCGGCCCCGGGTGATCAAAGAGAGCCTGGAGCGAGCCCGAGCGAAGCAGAGCGGATACGGATCCTCAACGGAGAAGCCGGCGCCGACGGCGCGGCGTCGCCAGCGAGCGACCGCGTCGCCGCAGGATCCTGGGCCGAGGGGTGCGCCGCCTCACGGCCCGTAGGACACGGCCCGGAGGACGCGAGTGGGAGGCGTTGCGCCTGCCCGAGGCTCGGCGACACCGCAACAACGTCAGACTGTAGTAGCTTAAGACTGTACTGGTTGACTGAGGGGATGGGTGTTATCGGGCTGGTGTTGAGATCGCTTGGGCAGCGCTGGACCCAGCGCCGATGAGCACGGTGCACCGTTACCCTGGGCCCGACCCTGAGCGGCCGTCAGGGTGATTCCCGATTGCGGCGCCCTGGGTCGACGCCCATACTGCGAGCGGAACCATCGTGGGCGCGGCCGGATCGGAGCTTGCGCCCGGAACAACCCGGCGGCTTACGAATTGAGGTCGCTTCGTCTTGCTGAGAGGTTGGAGGATCGGCGCAACTGCCGGACTGCTCGCAATCGCGGCAGTACCCGCGGCTGTCCCCGCCGCGGGGACGACCCACGGGGCATCCGATGACGCAGCGGTGGTCGAGGCGCCCAGGCCGGTGACCGTCGATCCGAACCCTGTCCGGCTGTTCGTCTCACCCGCCCTCGCCGTCGATCCCAGGGACCCGTCCACCGTGGTCATGGCCGTGGGCGACGCCCGCGACGGGGGGTGCGGCATACGGGTGTCCCGCGACGGCGGGCTGTCCTGGAGCGTGACGGCGCCGAACCTGCTCCCGGAGGGGCAGGACTTCTGCATCCATCGGAACTTCGGCCCGGCCATGGTTCCCACCTTCGGCTCCGACGGCGCCCTGTACGTCGCTTTGAGCGGGTCGTCGACCGCCACCGGGCACCCCAACGGCCCCATCACCGCCCTGCTGGCCCGGAGCGACGACCTCGGTCTCACCCACGAGACCTTCACCGTGGCCAAGACCGAGGGCTTCACCTACACCCCGCCGGGGGGTGGCCCGACCCGGACCGGCTTCTACCAGTGGCGGCTGCCGAGCATGGCGGTCGACCCTCGCAACCCGGACAAGCTCTACATGGGGTGGCGGCTCTGGAACGGCGGCATCGACGACGTGTCCTTCCGGGCCTTCCCCCAGAGGGCCTACGTCGCCACCTCGAGCGACGGGGGCCGGACGTGGTCGGATCCGGTCGACGTGCTCCGCGCCACCTTCGACGACGCCGAGGCGCAGGCCGCGGGCCTCTCGTTCTCCGGGGAGCTGCAGACCCATGCCGATACACCGTCGCTTGTCGTTGCGTCCGACGGGACCGTCTACGGCTTCACCAAGGAGCGGCCGAACGCTCCCCAGGGCACGCCGACGCCGAAGTCGAGGCTGTTCATGTTCCGCTCCGCCGACGGGGGCGACACATGGACCACCACGATCATCAACGATGGCGTCGACCTCATCGACAACCCCAGTGTCGCCATCACGCCCGATGACACCCTGCTGCTCACCTACGCGGCGCGCGGAGCGAGGACACCGTCGGACACCCCGGCCAACCCGTCGGAGGCGTACTTCACCCGATCGACCGACGGCGGCAGGACATGGAGCGAGCCGTTGAACCTCACCGACGACGACCCGGCGAGGCGCGCCGACCAGTACTTCCCCAACATCAGCGTCGCCCCCAGCGGCCGCATCGACGCGGCCTGGTTCGACTTCCGCAATGACCCGTTCTTCGCTCCGGGCGCGGCCGGGAACATGGGCACCGCGGTCGGCGAGCGGTACTGGGACGTCTACTACACCTACTCCCTCGACGGGGGCGCCACGTGGTCGCCGAACGTCCGGGCCACCGACCGGCTGATCGATGGAGGCGTCGGCGTCACGTTCAACCGCAGCGACATCCGGGCCCCGATCGGCCTGGCCTCGACCGACGCGGCGGCCTATGTGGCCTGGGCCGACTCGAGGGTGGGCGGGACGACCTACGAGGCCGAGGACGCCTACTTCACCCGCATCCGCTTCGACGACCCGGTCCCTCTGGGCGCCTCCTCTGGCGGGACGAGCCCGCTCGTCGCCGGCCTGGCCGGAGCGGCGCTGACCCTCGTCCTCGGTGGTCTCGCCCTGCTCCTCGCCGTCAAGGCGTCAAACCGGGCGCCCGCTCCTGTCCCGTCGCCAAGTGATGGCCGGTGACTGCGGACGGCAGAGGCGGAGATGGCGGCAAGGGGGAGTCCTCGGGGTCGCCCCCGCCGGGCTCGGCCAAAGGCTCCAACCTCCGGTTCGTAGGAGTTCTGGCCGGTGTGGCCATCGTCGCGTTGGCCCTCGCCGCCATCCTGAGCGGCGGTGGCGACGGGGGCGACCGGGCGCCTTCGGGCGCGGCCGCGCCCACCACCGCCGACGACCACAGCGAGGAGGCGGGCGGCGACGCCCACCGGGAGCAGGTCGAAGTCCCTGCTCAGACCGACATGGCCACCACGCCCGTCCGCAGCCAGCGGAAGGCCCAAGCCGAGTTCCAGATGGTCAATGGCGTCAAGGTGTTCAAGCTCACCGCCGAACCGGTGCAGTGGGAGATCATCCCCGGCAGGAAGGTCACCGCGTGGGGCTACAACGGCCAGGTGCCAGGCCCCGAGTTCTGGCTCGATGAGGGCGACCGCGTCCGCATCGAGCTGACCAACAAGCTGCCCGCGGCCACCACCATCCACTGGCACGGCGTCGCCGTTCCCAACGAAATGGACGGCATCCCCGGCGTCACCCAGGACGCCGTCAAGCCGGGTGAGAGCTTCGCCTACGAGTTCACGGCCAACCCGTCGGGCAGCTTCTGGTACCACTCCCACTTCGACTCGGCCAGGCAACTCGACATGGGCCTGTCGGGCGCCATGGTCATCAAGGGCAAGGACGATCCCGCCTATGACAAGCAGTTCGTGCAACTGATCGACGAGTGGATCCGCCTGCCAGATGGCCGCAACGGGTGGGAGGGGGTGCCCCACGCCGGCCACAACCAGGCTGAGTACAACTGGTTCACCATCAACGGCAAGTCCTTCCCCGCCACCGAGAACATGGTGGTCAAGCAGGGCGACCGGGCCCTCATCCGGATCATCAACGCCGGCTACCAGGCCCACCCCATGCACCTGCACGGGAAGCGGTTCCTGGTGGTGGCCAAGGATGGCGCGCGCCTGGCGAGCCCGTACCTGGCCGACACCGTCCTCGTCGGCTCAGGTGAGCGCTACGACGTGGAGTTCGTGGCTGACGACCCCGGTGATTGGATGTTTCACTGCCACATCCTCCACCACGTCGGCAACGACACGGTGGAGCCCGGCGGCCTGATGACCTTCGTCAAGTACGAGGGGTACCAAAACGCCTACCAGCGCAACAAGGCAGGCGGGTGACCGACCGCCACGACTGCGGGAAGGACCGCTCATGAACCGTTCGAGGATCGCCCTGATTGCCGTCGTGGCCGTTGCCGTGTTCGGGGGGGCCTTCCTGCTCTTCCGGGGCGACGGCGACGACACCGAAACCACGGCCGCCTCCGGGCTCACCCCGACCACCGCGGCAGCGGCCGGGGGGGCGTGCGGCGGGGTGACGGCCAGGGCCGACACCGCCTACAAGGTGGCCTTCCCCAGCCCGCCCCGCGCCGACGCGGGGGCCTTCGAGGTGACGGTCAGCCGCGACGGGGCGCCGGTGAAGGGCGCCAAGGTGTGCTTCGGCGGCGACATGGTCGGAATGTCCCATCCGCCCGTCGGCGGTGAGGCCACCGAGGTAGCCGACGGGACGTATCGCTTCAACGCCAAGTTCTCGATGCGAGGCGGTTGGACGGGGACGGTCACCGTCGTCCCGACGGGGGGCTCCGCCGTCGCCATCCCCGTGACCTTCGACGTCGCCTGACGACGCCCCCATGGCGACCGCGCCGGGCGGAGCAAGGCGCGCCGGTCTGCCGTGGTTCGCCCGCCACCCGGCTACGTCAGGCGCGGCCGCGGCCTTGATCGCCATGGCCGCCGGCGAGCTGGCGGGCGCGGTCGACCGGATGACGCCCTCGCTGCTCGTTTCGCTCGGCCAAGCCGTCATCGACAGGGCCCCGCCCCGGGCCAAGGACGCTGCCATCGCCACCTTCGGAACGGCAGACAAGCCGCTGCTGGTCGTGGCCATGGTGGTCGTTACCCTGCTCATCGGCGCCGCCCTCGGGCGCCAGGTTCGGGCCCGCCCTCGGGTGGCGGTGGCGGCATGCGTCGCTGGGGGCGTTGTCCTCACCTGGCCCGCCCTCACCCGGACGAACGGCAGCCCGGCGGCGGTCGTGCTCGCCGGCCTGGCCACGGTGGCGGCCGGGCTGGCTGCGCTCGGGCTGTTCCTTGCCGTGCCGCAGCCCGTATCCGCTGCCGAGAGCGACGGGGCGACCGACGGCACCGGACGTCGCGGCGCGTTGCGGGCCATCGGCCAGGGCGCGGTGGTGGTGGCGCTGGCCGGCGGGACCGGGAGGTTCCTGGCCCGGTTCGCGTCCGGGGGGGCGCCCGCCGTCTCGCTCCCAGGGCCGGCGCAGGCGCTGGGCCGGCCGCCGCCGAGTGTTTCGTTCAGCGGAGTGAGCGGCCTGACTCCGCTGTTCACGCCCAACGACCGCTTTTACCGCATCGACACCGCCCTGGTCGTTCCCCGCGTCGACCTGGGGACCTGGCGCCTGCGCGTGGGCGGCCTGGTGGAGCGGCCCTTAGAGCTCACCTTCGACGAGCTGGTGGCGCTGTCCGACACCGAGGCCGACGTCACCCTGTCCTGCGTGTCCAACGAGGTCGGCGGGTCACTGGCCGGCAACGCCCGGTGGCAGGGTGTTGCTCTGGCAACCTTGCTGGAACGGGCGGGCGTGCGCCCCGAGGGCACCCAGGTCGTGGGCCGGTCGGTCGACGGGTGGACGGGGGGCTTCCCGACCGAGTTGGCGTCGGACGGCCGGCCCGCCCTCGTCGCCGTAGGGATGAACGGCGAGGGCCTGCCGTACGCACACGGGTTCCCGGCCAGGCTGGTCGTCGGCGGCCTCTACGGCTACGTGTCGGCGACCAAGTGGCTCCAGGAGATCGAGCTGACCACGTTCGAGGGCTTCGACGCCTACTGGGTGCCGCGGGGATGGGACAAGCTCGGACCCGTCGAGATCCAGTCCCGCATCGACACGCCCCGCCATGGAGCGGAACTGAGCCGTGGACGGCAGACCCTGGCCGGCATGGCATGGGCGCCTCCCTCGGGCGTGAGCGCGGTCGACGTGGCGGTCGACGGGGGGCCATGGGAGCCGGCGATCCTCGCCGGCGAGCTGTCGCCCTACACGTGGCGGCAATGGCGGTACGACTGGGTGGCCACTCCCGGCCCGCACCGCGTCGCAGTGCGGGCGACCGACGCCGATGGGACGGTCCAGACCGCCCAGCGCCGCCGTCCTCGTCCAGGTGGAGCGACCGGCCACCACGTGATCACCCTTCGGGTCCGCGAATGACGGCGGCGATTCGGGGCGCCTCGAGCCGGCACGCCGCCAGCGTCGACAATGGCCAGTACGACGCCCTCGGCAACACGACGGTCCTCGGGGCCCAAGCGCCGACCTACGACAGCGCCGACCTACGACAGCGCCGACCGCCACGTCCGCACCGTGGCCGGGACGACCACCGTCGACTACGTCCAAGACGCCACCGACCGCATCGTCTCCCGCGCCGACGGCTCGGCTGCCGTGCGCTACGGGCACTCCGGACCGTCCTCGGCGGCGTGCCGCGGCCGGCGGGGCACGTCGTCGAAGAGCAGGTGGTCGGCCGAGACGTTGAACACCTCGGCGATGCGCACGAGGAGACGGGCCGGCGAGCGGCTCCACCTCCCCGCCGAGGTCGTGGCCGGGAAGCTCCGACGCTGGGGGTCGGTTCCCGAAGCCATCCGGTTCGCCGGGTTCACCCGGGAGGAGGGGTTCGTGCTGGCGGCGTTGCGTCGATCGTCGGCGTGATGCGCCCGCCCTCGAAGCGGCTCATCCGTGCGGTCAGGTCACGCCTGCACGTACCGGCTGACGGCCTCGGCGCCCACCAGGCGGGCCCGCACCTGCCCGTCGCGGTCGGCGAGCAGGGCGGTGGGAGCGCTGCGCACGGAGAAGGCGCCGGCCAGCGCAGGGTCGCGGGTGGCGTCGACGGTGACGACCCGCGCCGAGGGGTCCGCGGCCCGCAGCTGCTCCTCCACCGGGACGCAACTGGCGCACCACGGCGTCGTGAACAGCACCCACGTGCGCTCCGCGCCGGCGATCAGCGTGGCGGGAACGGGCGGGTGGGCGGCGGGGGCGGCCAGCCGCCGCCGGCCCCGCCGGCGCAGCGCCGGCGCCAGCGCGAACAGGGCGAGCAAGCCGGCGACGACCAGCAGGCGGGCGGCCATCAGGCGACCAGCCGCACGCCCCGCCGGCGGGCGTAGAAGAGCCACATCTCGCACCCCACGCACAGCCCGGTGGCGGCCGCGAGCCCGGCCAGCGCGGCCACGACGAGGGCGAGGGCCCATGCCACCCCCGGGGCGCCGGCGACGAAGGCGAGCGAGGCGGCGGCCAGGACCGCCACGCCCACGGCGGCGGCGAAGCGGGGCGGCCGGGGGTCCTCCAGCGCCCGGGGCGGCGCCAGCCGGGGTTTGATCACCGCGGCGTACAGCCGCAGGAACGGCCCGTACCGCGGCCCGAAGGCGGCGCCCAGCAGGAGGACCACGGCATAGGCGGGCACGACCGGCCGGAAGTCGAACAGGAACCCGATCAGCAACCCGGCCACGAGCGCCGCCTGGTTGAACCGGGGCCCTCGCGGGTCGATAGGTTGGGCGGCGGCGGCGGCCATGGCGCGTAGTCTAAACCCGACCAGCTAGGTCGCAATTCCCGCATGCACGTCCTCGCCCTTCCCGCCGGCGCACCGAACGCCGGATCCCTCGCCCGCCGCCTGGCCGCGGCCGGCGTCAAGGTCGTCCTCCTGGCCGACGACGCCAGCGCCGAGGAGGCCGGCCGCCTGGCCGCCGAGGTGCACGGGGCCGTCTTCATCGGCGAGGAGGGGCTCCCCGAATACCTAAGTGAGCTTTTTGGCGTATCCCCTTCTCCATGAGCTTCGCCCGCCGCTTGGCCTCGCCCCGTTCGACGGGCTGAGCCAGGTGGCGCCAGTTCCGCAGCCGGTCCGGGTCGACGGCGCCCACTACCGCGCACCCCGGCTCGGCGTCGTGGCGGCAGTCGCGGAAGCGGCACCCCTCGGCCAGGTCGGCGATGTCGGCGAACACCGCCGCCGCCCCCTCGCTGACGTCCCAGGTGGCCAGCGCACGCATGCCCGGGGTGTCGATCACCACCCCGCCACCAGGGACGACCATCAGGTGGCGGGCGGCGGTGGTGTGCCGGCCCTTGCGGTCGGCCTCCCGCACGTCGGTGGTGGCCAGCACGTCGCCGCCCAGGAGCCAGTTGGTCAGGGTCGACTTGCCCGCGCCCGACGGCCCCACGAACACGGCGGTCCGGTCGCCCCGCAGGTCGTCCACGCCGTCGCCGGTCAGGCCGTTGAC
>Ga0187893_10010454_pt1 | contig 13810 bp, 10 predicted proteins | sample MA1701074metaG_FD_139574 | JGI IMG/M metagenome (GOLD analysis project Ga0187893, IMG submission 139574) | White microbial mat communities from a basaltic lava cave in the Kipuka Kanohina Cave System on the Island of Hawaii, USA - MA170107-4 metaG ...
CAATGGCAACGGCCATCGGCACGGCCACAAGAAGAAGAAGTACAACAAGATTCCCGAGCTCGACCCTGGCGTGGCTGGCAGCGCCGCGGTGCTCCTGATCGGCGGAACGCTCGCATTGAGCGGTCGCCGGCGACTCGAGCCCGAGGCCTAGGCGCCTTCGTCCTCGCACCGCTGTTTCCCAGGGCCAGCGATCGCAGGATGAGGCACCTGCCTCGGCGTCTGACGCCGTGCCGTGTCGTCCACGTTCCGCTCCTCTGCGCCCGTTCACCTGGCGGATCCGCCCCGCTGGCGTAGCGGTCTGCCCGCGCTCGCCGCCTGCACGCTCGTGCTCGGCGAGTATCTCCTCACGAGCTACGCGTTCGACATCCGTCCGCTCGCCGAGCGGAACGACTGGCTGGCCGTGCTCGGAAGCGCTGGGAGCGTGGGCCCGCTCGCGCTCGCTGTGGCAACCGCCACGTTGCTCCTCGGCGGTCGTCCGTTCCTCGAGGATCTGCGCCGCATGCTCGAAGCGGCAGCGAGCGTGGACCGGCGCTCGCTCTCTGGGCGACTCGTGTTCGTGGCGGTCCACCTCGTCTCCTTCGCCGCCTTCCTCAGCCTGAACCGCCTCCTCCTCGACGCATTGACGGTGAATGCTCCCCACGCCGCGCTCCTCGCCGGCGCCTGGCTCGGCTCCGCGCTCGCAGCCTTCTTTGCGCTCGCCCACGCAGTCGTTCCCCTCCCCGCCCTCCTTCCCGCCGCCCGCAGCGTGATGCGCGTTCTCGCGCTCGGCACGGCTCTGGGCTCGGCCGCGTGGGCGGGTGGGCTCGCGACCCTTCGCTTCTGGGATCCGCTGGGTGCGGTCACCCTCCATGCGGTCGCCGCAGTGCTGCGCCTCGCCGGCGACGACGTCTACGTCGACGCCGCCACGGCCACGCTGGGCTTCGAGGGCTTCCGCGTCGAGATCGCACCCGTGTGCTCCGGCTACGAGGGCGTCGGGCTGCTCACGATCCTGACCGCGGCCTATCTCTGGGCCTTCCGCGGCAGTCTCCGCTTCCCGCGGGTCCTCGCGATCCTGCCATTCGGAATTGGACTGGTCTGGCTCGCGAACGTCGTGCGCATTGCAGCACTGATGGTGGTGGGTGCGCGGTGGTCAGCCGACGCCGCGCTCGGGAGCTTCCACTCGAAGGCCGGCTGGGTCGTGTTCTGTGGGATCGCGCTCGGACTCGTGGCACTAACCCAGCGCGCACCGTTCTTCTGGCGCGAGCGAGTCGAAGTCGCCAGCGCGAATCCCACCGCTGCTTATCTGACCCCGCTCCTCGTCCTGGTCGCCATCCATCTGGTGACGGGCCTGTTCTCAGCGGGCTTTCCGCTGCTGTATCCGCTCGGCGTGGCCGCAGGCGCGGCCGCGCTCTGGTGGCATCGCGACCACTATCCCTGGCTCTTCCGGCCCGTGTTCTCGCTAGAGGCCTGCGGCATCGGGTGCGCCGCCTTCGCCGTGTGGATCGCGCTCGCGCCCGCCGAAGATCCCATGGCGACCGACGCGTGGCGTCGCGAGCTCGGGGCCCTCGCCGTTCCCGTGGCCGCGCTCTGGATCGCCTTCCGCGCGCTCGGCTCGAGCATCCTCGTTCCGCTCGTCGAGGAGCTCGCCTTCCGGGGCTACCTGCTGCGCCGCCTCGTCTCCAGTGACTTCACCTCCGTTCCCTTCGCGCGTTTCGGCTGGGTCTCGTTCCTGGGTTCCTCTGCCGCGTTCGGCCTCCTCCACGAGCGCTGGGTCGCGGGGATCGCCGTAGGCATGCTCTTCGCGCTCGCCCAGTACTGCCGGGGCCGTCTCGGCGACGCCGTCCTGGCCCACGCGATCACGAACCTTCTCATCACGCTCTATGCGATCGGTTGGCGAGAATGGTCGCTCTGGGTGTGACGCGGGGCGCCCCGGTTGGCGCGCAGCTCTCGGGAGCATTCTCCCCGTCGTCGGTCGTGCGGGAGGACGGCCGCCTCGCGAGCCTCAGCACCTATCTCGCGATCGCCGCGTTCGCGATGGCGATGCTGCCGCGCCTGCTGACGGCTGTTGGCGCACCCGCCCTCGTCAACTTCCTCCACTTCCCCGTGACGGTCGGGGCGGTGCTGCTCGTGGCGCCGAGGATGCGGAGTCGCATGGCGATGGCGTTCCTTCGCGCCTTCTACCTGCTGTTCTTCGTTGCGGTTGCCAGTGCCTTCCTGAACGGTGCTGGCCTCATCAACGCCGTCCTCAGCTTCCTGCTGCTGGTCGAGCCCTTCCTCCTCCTGCTCCTGTTGACCCACAGAGGACTCCGCCGCGACCAGTACGATCTGTTCCGCCGCGTCGTTCTACTCATTGCTTCATTGCACATCGCCATGGCGTACTACCAGTACTTCGTGCTGGGGCTCACCGACGATCACGTAAAGGGTGTGTTCCTCGCACAAGGGGCGGGCCACCACGTCGCGGGAGCGGTCGCACTCACCACCAGTGCGTACCTTCTCACCTCCACGGTTCCGAGGTCCTCCTTTCTGAGGATCGCTGCAGCAGTCGTCTGCGCGCTCGTCGTCTTCTTCTCGGACGCGAAGCAGGTGACACTGGTCTTTCTCGCATCGCTGTTTCCTCTGGCGTTCAGGCGAGCAAGGATCGGAGCCGTCGCACGCCGTGTCGGGATGGCTGGTCTGGTCTGCCTCGCCTTCCTCGGCGCCGCCCAGGCGTTCCTGCCGAAGTTGGTTCACGGAGCAGGCTGGGGGAGCCTCGACGCGGTCCTAACGGGGCTCCGTCACAAGTACTCAGTGTTCCTGCTCCTCGAGTCCAAGTCTCCATCGCCGCTGCACCTCCTCGCGGGTTTGGGCCCCGGTCACACGTGCGGACGCTTGGCCCACTTGATCCCGGACTACGTTGCCCAGCTCGAGCCGCTCGGCGTAACGAAATCCTCCGTGACCGCCGAGGTGATTCGCCTCAGGGAGTCCAACCACCTCTCGAGCTCCCGTACGGGCTCCAGCCTGTGGTCTCCTTCGTTCTTCTGGAGTGGGGTGTTCGGTGACCTTGGGCTCGCGGGGCTCGCCGGCGTCGCGATTCTCTGGGGACTCGGCTGGCGGTACCACGCAGCCGACCCTCTCGCTCGGTATCTGGCGCTCAACGTACTGCTCTTCGGCCTTGTCTATTCGTGGCCCGAGGAGCCTGGGTACATGATGTTCGTGGCTGCGCTACTGGGTCTCCGGTGGCAGCAGAGGCACCTTGACCAGGCGACGGCTCGATGACCAGCGCTTCGTCATCGCGGTTGGCCTTCGTTGGCTTCGCAGCCTCCCTCATCTACCCCTCCACTGCGGTCTTCGAGAAGGTCGGACTCCCGTACCTTGCGGCGTACGTTCTCCTGGCCCCCTTTCTCTTGTGGTCGGCGCTTCATCTCGTCCCACGACTGAGAGCTCGGATATCGCCTCGCGCCGCACTGATTGGCCTCGTTCTTCTCCATGTGGCTCTTCTATGCGCCCATCTGTGGGTCCATCCGCAGATCGATACTTCTGGATTCAGGTTGTTCGGGCTCCAATTCGGTGCATCGGATGGCGATGATGCGATCGATCTTGCAATCACAGAGGCACTCGCCGGGCGCTACCCGTATCACGCAACGACGTTCCTGGGAAATCCCATCACACCAATGCCCGGAAGCATCCTGCTGGCGGTTCCCTTCTACGTATTGGGGAGTAGCTCGATACAGAGCGTCTTCTGGCTGATGATCTTCTTCTGGGCAGTCGCCGCCCATCATCGCGATTGGTTCACTGCCGCCATCGTCTCCTTCAGTGTGTTCGTACTATCTCCGAACGTCATCTATCAAGTTCTCCGAGGCGGCGATTACATCACAAACTCCGTCTCGATTCTGGTGTTCTCTGGCCTGCTCCTAGAATCGACGAGGCGAGGCCACGCCTCGTGGCAGCGGGCGCTCTGGGCGCTTCTTCTGGGCGTGTCCCTATCATCGAGGCTGAACTTCCTTCCGCTCCTTCCGCTGCTTCTGGGTGCCCTCGCGAGAGCATCCTCGCTGACGGGGGCATGTAGCACGCTCGCTCTCGTTCTTGCGGCCTTCGGAGCACTCACCGTACCTGCAGTGCTTTACGACCCCTCCGGGTTCTCGCCGCTGCACACACTTTCGAAGCTAGACGTCACCGGGAGGCTTCCCTGGGCGCCCTACTTGGTTGCTCTCCTCGCCTTCGCGCTCTCGACTGCGCTGGCCGTGCGTCGAGAGAGCTACGAGCTGAGAGTGTTCATGCGCGACGTGTTCTTCATCGAGGCGTTTCTGGCGGTGACCGGATTCGTGCTGGCGTCGATCAGCAGCGGGAGAGTCAACTTGGACTACCCGCACTTCGGAGTCCTGTTCATGTTCTTCGGCATCTTCGCGTTCGCGCCTGGGAGCATTCCGATTTCGCAGGAGTCGTTCGTGGCGTCCTTCGCGCGGACTCCTCGCGCAGCGCCCACCTCCTGAGGTACGGAGTCCACATCCGTTGACTCGACAGTGTCGTGTGATAGGCACTGCCGCGGATGCTCGAGCGATCGGAGATGACGGCTCGCCTGACGGTGCTCTACCTCGTCACGCTTCTGGCGTTCCCGATCGGCCTGTGGTCCAGGCGCCTCTTCGTTCCTCTGCTGAGCTTCGTGCTGGACCCGCTGGACGCGCCGTTGACCGGTGGAGCGCTCTGGACGTTGTTCGGCCTGTTCTGCTCCACCGGTCTCATGGTGCCAGTGGGCGTCTGGCGTTTGCACCGAGCGAGGAAGGCCCACATCACCACGGCGGTTGGTGCAGGCGCTCTGGCCGTCTGTTCGATCATGGTGACCGCACTCGCGAACTTCCTGGTGACCCTCATTCCCTTCAGGGTCGCCTTCTACGCCGCATTCGTGCTGGGCGCGACCATCGTCGTTCCAGGCGCCACGCTGGTCCTGATGCCCCGGGATCGAGCGTCACCTGGCACGTTCGTTCCATCCGAGGTGCTCCGACTCCGATCTCTTTGGGCGGCGGTAGTGCTTTCGGGTCTCTGCCTCGCTTCGGCGGTTGGCTACAAGGCGGCACCCAGCTTCAAGGCTCAGGTGAACGCATTTCGAACAACGTTGCACGGTGCCAATGAGACGGACTGGGTTCTGACCGACTTCCTCGGCACGGGTTTCGAGCAGACGATGCAAGTCTCGGAGCAACCGAACGGGGCCTATTGGGTCTTGGAACGCACCGGGCGCCTGCTGGAGCTCCGGCCGGGGGCCACTCCGTCCGTCGTTCTCGACTTCGCGGGTGCGATCGACTTCGATCCCTTCAGCGAGGACGGCACGCTCGGCTTTGCTCGTCATCCGACGCGTCCAGACGAACTCTACGTGTACTACTCGACCCGTACGAGAGGGATCAACCAGAACGTCCTTGCTCGCTTCGATCTCTCGCGGGTCCGCTCCGGCCCGGAGATTCTGATCCGGCAAGATCATCGTACGTCGAATCACCACGGCGGCACGCTCGTGTTCGGGCCCGACGGATTTCTCTACTTCGGAATCGGTGACGAGAGCGGCATGGGCGATGATGCGCTCGGCAACAGCCAGCGAATCGACCGAGGACTCTACTCGGGGATCTTTCGGATCGACGTCGATCAGCGCGGCGGGGACCTCAGCCGGCCGATCCTGAACCAGCCTCAGACCGGTGAGACGCAGGGGTACTTCATTCCGCGCGACAACCCCTTCCTCGATCAACCGAACGTGCTGGAGGAGTTCTGGGCGCTAGGCCTTCGAAACCCGTTTCGCTTCTCCATCGATGAGAAAACGGGCGATATCTGGGTCGGAGACGTCGGTCAGGACAGATACGAGGAGGTCAACGTGGTGAGGCGAGGTAGCAACCATCAATGGAGCTACCGAGAAGGTCCGTTGCCAGCGCTCAGCACTCGCCTTCAGGGAGAGAAACCTGAGCCGTTGATCGGAGTCGAGACAGAGCCGATCTTCAGTTACGCCCATACCGCACTCGACCGCTGCATCATCGGTGGCTTCGTATACAGAAGCGAGCTTCATGGCGCGTTGAGTGATCGCTACGTCTACGCAGACAACTACTCTGGACACATTCGTGCCCTGAGAACGGATGTTGATGGGATGGATCCAGAGACGTTGGCGGTCACCTCTTATCAGGGAGCAGCGGGAATCTCATCGTTGAGCACGGACTCGGCGGGTCGAATCCTCGTCACCGTGCTCGGCAACCCTTCGAAGAGCGACGGCCGGGTAATGGAGTTGGTGCCCCGCGGATCCGCACCGTCCGTCGCACCGGAACACCCGCGAACCCCAGACGAGACCTACGTGCAGCTCTGCGCGCGGTGCCATGGAGTGGATGGGGCAGGAGCCGACGTCGGCTCCGTGGGAGCTCGAGACTTCACGGACCCGTCGTGGCAGCGCTCTGTGTCCGACGAGCAGATCATGCAGGTGATACGCGACGGTGGCGCGGCCGTCGGAATGAGCCCCGTGATGCCCGCTTGGGGTGAAACGTTCAGCGAGGACGAGATCCGACATCTCGTCGAGCTCATTCGCGGGATGGGAGCTCGGACATCCCGATGAGCACGCCGGGAGACCTCGTCTCTGTCGTGATGGCGACCTTCAATGGCGCGAGCTTCATTCGTCAACAGCTCGACTCGATCCTGGCACAGACTCACCAGAATCTGCAGATCGTCGTCAGCGACGATGGATCCACCGACGGCACCATCGATGTCCTGCAGGAGTACGCCACAACCGGCAAGCTGTGTTGGTTCGCGAGTCGAGCCGAACGTGGACCCAAGCCCAACTTCAGCAACGCTCTCGCGCATGCAAAGGGCAGCTACATCGCCTTCTCGGATCAAGACGACATCTGGAAGCCCACCAAGCTCGCTGCGTCGCTCGAAGCAGTCCGAGCCATCGAAAGGGCGCACGGGGTCGAGACCCCCGTTCTCGTGTATACCGATCTCGAGTTGGTGAACGAGGATCTGACGCCGATCTCGTCGTCCTACTACGGGTTCATGCGAAGGGATCCTCGGAAGAACTCTCTTAATCGTCTTCTCTTCGAAGTCAACGTGTTGGGGTGTAGCTCTCTCGGCAACCGGGCACTCGTGCAGGCCGCTGGGTCGATACCCAATGAGGCAGCGATGCACGATTCGTGGTTTCCGCTGGTGGCGTGCGCTCTGGGCCAGCTCGAGTTCCTGGACGTCGCAAGCGTCCTGTACCGACAGCATCGTGGAAACGTCATAGGTGCCAGGAAAAGACCGATGAGAGAGCTCTTGCGGAAGACGATCGACCGCGGACTGGATCGCGGCTACTACCTCACGAAGTCACTCATGCCCTGCTACTCACAGGCGCGAGTGTTGCTGCGACGCTACGAACCCATCCTCGGATTCGCGACAGTGGAGCTGCTGCGAAATTTCCTGGCTTGTGAGCACCAGGGATTCGTCGCAAAGCGAATAAACATCCTGCGTCACGGCTTCCTTCGGCACAACACTCTCGAGAGCGTGGAACTGTTGCTCCGAGTCTGAGGCCTGATCTCCCTGGGGAGATGGCGATCGACACTCACGATGAGCCCGTTCAGCCTCTGGGCTGGATCCGTCGCTGGGGTCCACGTGGATTTTGGGCCCTCGCCGATCAGGGCCTGGTCAGCGTCTCGAATCTCGCGCTGAACGTGATTCTCGCCCGTTGGCTCGCCCCGGACGAGTACGGGGCATTCACCGTCGGATTCTCGGTCCTACTGGTGGTGGCGAGTCTTCACGCGGCCCTGCTCACGGATCCGATGCTGGTCTTTGCCACGGGTCGCTTCGCTAGGAGACCGGACGCCTATCTTCGAGTGCTCATCCTTGGGCACTGGATCCTGACCGGGCCGCTCGCACTTGCAGCGCTCGCGGCCGGGTTGGTTGCCCAGATCCTGTGGACGGACTTCGTATCCCCAGTTCTCGCTGGGCTAGCCGTTGCAACGCCCTTCTACCTCCTTCTCACCCTGCTTCGTCGAGCCTTCTACGCGAGACTTCAGCCGAAAGACTCGGCGGTGGGAAGCGGTCTCTACCTCGCCTTCAGCCTCCTCGGTGTGGTCGCACTCGAGCGAGTAGTCGAGCTCTCACCAGCCTCGGGCTTCGTGGCGCTCGCCCTGGGTAGCCTCGTTGCCGATGGCTGGTTGCTGCTACGGCTGCGAGCCAAATGGTCGGTCCCGACCCGCGCCGAGCTTGCCGAAGTTCTCTCCGCGCACTGGGGTTTCGGCCGTTGGGGACTCGGAGCCAATCTGGCTCAGTGGATCTCCAGCAATCTCTACTATCTCGTTCTCCCGATCTGGGCGGGCCTCGAAGCCAGCGCGGGGTTCCGTGCAATGACCAACCTGGTCATTCCATTGACGCAGGCGCTCACGGCGATCGGTCCGCTACTTCTCGCGGCGTTCACGAGGGCGCGCGAGCGAGCGGACTTCAGCGCCGGTGTTTGGAGGATCACGCTCTCGCTTGCCGCCGGAGCGGTCGTCTACTGGCTTTTGCTCAGCTGGCTTGCCGAGCCTGTGCTCCATTGGCTCTACTCGGGGAAGTACCTCGAGCACGCACATCTTGCCTGGGTCATCGGCCTGATTCCGGTCTGCCACGCGATCGGAATGGGTGCCGGTGCGGCGCTTCGAGCCATGGAACGTCCGGATCGCGACTTCCCGGCAAACGTTGCATCCGCCGCGATCCCCTTGACGCTCGGCGTACTCTTCGTGTGGTTATTGGGAGTTACTGGCGCGGTGATCGGCTGGGCGCTTACGTCCGCCGTAGCGACGCTCCTGACCGGCCTGACCTTTGTATTTCTGCAGACGAGTCAACGCCGATCCGCTTCTCTGGGAGAATGAAGCTCGCCGGCATGAGCGCTCTCAGCTGATGCGAGGAGCCCGGTTCTCGCGATGGTATGAGACCGCTTCGGAGTACAGGGTCCTCATGATGGAGCGCACTCTCGTCATGGAAAACTCTGCACGCGCTCTCGCCTTTGCTCGCGCCGACATGAACGCAAGGAGTGACCGATTGCTGTTCAGCTCGAACAGAAACGAGGCCATCGCCTCCACCGCTTCCTCCGGCCGCGTTGCCGGAGCAACGAACCCAGTGTCGCGCGTCATCTGCGTCGCCGGGCCGCCGATGTTCACGCACGCCACCGGTCGACCAGCTGCGAGCGCCTCGAGACAGACGTTTCCGAATCCCTCATGGAGTGCGGGGTGCAGCAGGACGTGGGACCGGGCAAGCGCCTTCATGACCTCGGAGTGACTGGGCAACCAACCGAGGAATCGGACCCGAGATCGGATCCCTGTCGCGGTCGCAACCTTCTCCAGTTGCCTTCGGTAGGGTCCATCGCCCACGATCCAGAGCTCGGATTCTGGAGACGCCATTGCGAAACGAGAGAAGGCGCGGATCGCGAGATGGAATCCCTTCCAGTGCAGGAGTCGCCCGATGCAGAGGGCGTGGAGCGGGCCCGGCGTCGGCTGCGGAAGACTGCCCAGGTAGTCGAGCTCGTCGTCGGTGAGGGCCATCTGTGGGAGCATCTCGACCCGGCGCGCGCCGAGGCTCTTCAGTGCGCCACAGGATTCCTCGGTGACGCCGATAGCGATCGTGGCCGCCTTCGCGGTCGCCAGGAGCGCTTGGCTCCTGCTGGCCCGATTCCTCACGTGATCTCTGATGAACTCGAAGAGGCGGGCGTCCGCCGGAAGCTCGTCCACGAAGGGGCGCGGTGGGCGTTCAGCGGCTCCCACCGGTCCCCATACGAAGGGGAGATCGAGAGTCCTCAAACCACTCGGCGACCAGTAGCGCCCGAAGGTGATGTGCTGGCAGAGGTCGAAGCCGATGCGGGTGTGAAGCGCTTCGACGGTCTTCAGGAGCCTTGTTTGCCAGAGCGAGTAGTGAACTGAGCGAACGATCTCGCCGGGGACCAGCCGACTCTCGAACGGGAAGCGAACGCTCATGAAGACCGGATGGAATCCGGGCATCGGGTGATTCGCGAGGTGCGCCACGATCCGCTGCGCGTGGCGGCTCTCTTCGATGACGGCCCAGACCTCGTGGTCCCGCAAGAGGTCGTTGATCGTCCTCCAGGCGTTCCCGGGCTCGGAGGCCGTGGTAGGGAGACAGGAGTAGGCCGAAAGCAGGATCTTCATGACCAATCGGAGCGCGCGCGGTTCAGCCAAGGAAAGTGATGGCGGAGCTTCTGGGCCCAGGACGGCATGAGCTTCTCATGGGAGAAGCGCTCGACCACGTCCCGCCGGGCAGCGGCCCCGACCTCGTACGCGTGCTGGGGATCGCGGAGCAGTCGGATGAGCGCGTCTACCCAGTCGTCCGCGTCGCGCGTCAGATACCCGGTTTCTCCATGTCGAATCAGCGCGCAATGGTTGCCCACCGCGGAGGCGACAGAAGTCAAACCGGCCGCCATGTAGACCTTGACCTTGAAGGTTCCCTTGCAACGCGCGTACGTACTGTCACCGAGCGGCGCCAAGCCGGCCCACGCACCGGAGAGAAGGCTGGCCTCGCCATCGTTTCGATAGGGCTTCCACTCCCACGGAAACGGAAGCTGTAGGTTCGTGGGCCGCCATTGCCCACTGATGATTCTCAGTGTGAATGGGACCTCTCGGTATACGCGTTCGAGCGGTGCGATGATCGACGGGAGCTCGGTCTGACTCGCCATGTGGCCGGCCCACACGAGTGAGGGCCGCTCCGAGAGCCCGCCGAGCGGCTTCACACGATCGACGTCCACGGGCTCGTCGAAAACCTCGACGTTCGCCTTCGGAAAGAAGGAGAGCACGCGCTCACGCAACGCCTCGTTGACGACTACCACGAGGTCGGCGAGGGGAATCCGGACCTTGGCCATTTGTGGCCAGAGCGGCTTCGGAATCGAGAAGTAGTCGTCCTTCAGGTTGAAGACGTAGTGGTTCCGGCGCTTGATCTCCTTCTCGAAGCGACAGCGCGTGTCGAGCGGAACGGCGCTACCCACCACCATCACGACGTTCCCGCTGCCGAGATTCCGGGCATGCCGGCGGCACGTGTAGGGAGCGACTGCGTACCGGATGGTGCGGATCTGGAAGCGCGGGATCATGAACTGCAGCAGCCGCTCGGCAGTCTCCTCGGGCCAGAGGTCGTGGTGCTCGGACGGGATTCCGTTTGCCTGCAGCCCTTGGACAGTCCGGCGGCCGACCGTGTCGCTGCCAGACGAGTTCGAGATCGGGTGCGTGAAGATCTTGAGCATGGCGCCTTCACGTTGGGTCGCGCCACACGCCGGATTGGTGACTCGGCCCCCAAGCTGCGTGCGAGTTGCGCGTCAACGATGAGCTGCGCGCGCGGCGATGGCCCGGGAATAGATCTCGGTGAGGAGGTCACAGTTCGCTGTGCCCGTGTACCTGGCTTCGTATTCCTTTCGAGCCTGCAACCTCATCGCTGCGACGGCGGTGTCCCGCGTGAAGGCGCAGCGGACTGCCCGAGCAAGGTCGGCGGGGTCACCGGCCCGGAAGTGGAAGCCGGTGAGCCCGTCGCTCACGAGCTCCGCGAGAGCACCTGCGTCCGAGGCCACGACGGGTGTGCCCTTGGCAAACGCTTCGACGACTACGCGCCCGAAGGGCTCGTGCCATTCGGAAGGGACGACGACGCAACGCGCCCTTCCCATCAGCTCGTAGACCTCGGACAGGGACCTGCGGCCTAGCCACTCCACACCAGCCGCCTTCGAGGCCTCTGCGACCTGCTCTCGAAGCGGTCCGTCGCCGACGATCTTGAGCGGGATCTGCGGTCCGAGGAGCTTCCACGCTGCGAGGAGCGTCCCGATGCCCTTCTCGGGGCTCAGGCGCCCGGCGAAGAGCGCGAAGCCCCCATCGCCGGATCCGACCCCCGGATCCGGAAACACGGGGTTCGGCTTGATGGCGATCTTTGCCGGTGAGATGCCGGCGGCGACGAATAGCGAGCGCGCGAACTCCGAGAGCGCCACGTAGACGTCGATGCGGTCCCGCCAGGTCCCGAGAGCCCGATGGAACGAGGCCACCGCAGACACGGCGAGGCTCGCGCCGATGCTGTCGCGGTAGCAGGCGTGGAGGACGCCCGGCCAGGGGATCCGTCTGCCGACGCATTCCTGGCAGGGCCGGCCATCGCGAAAGAGCTGCGCATTGCAGCAGAGCAGCCGGTAGTTGTGGAGCGTCTGAACGACCGGAAGGTCCTCGGCCGCGGCGGCCCAGTAGCCGGAAGGCGAGATCCGGTGGAAGGTGTTGTGGAAGTGCGCGACCTGCGGCCGCTCGTGCTGGATGATCCGGCGCAGCGCGTGATAGCTCTCCCGGCTCCAGAGGCTTCTTCCCGCCGAGATCGGGCCTGGGCGCAAGTCGTCGTTGCCGAGGAAGAACGGTACGACCAGGTGTCCGCCCGCCTCGAGCAGGCGGACCTCCATCCGGGTGTTCTCGTCCTCGCCCCCGGGCTCTCGATAGTGATTGTGGACGACGAGGATCTTCACTGGATCTGGCCCGACCCCCTGCTTGGGAGTGCCCCACGTAGCACGTGAGGATGCTCGGACTGAGGCGGCCTCCATCCCGGCGAGCCGCCGGTCGATAGGGAGGGGGAACGACGCAGGAGCCGGGGACAGGGCCTTGGACTCCCTCAAGAATCATCAGCTCGGCCGGAGCACGCAGAACTCCGGCAGGTTGCTCGCCAACCTCGCGCTCTTGGCCGTCATCACCGCCCTGAGCTGCGCAGGGGGCGAGGCCACCGTCCGCTGGCTCTACGCGGATTCCGTGGTCCTGTTCCCCCGCTACCACACGGGCGCCCGCTACGGGGAGTACCAGCTCCGGCGCCTGCGGCCCGACACGACGTTCGTGCACCGGAGCGTGGACGGGCTCTGGGAGTTCCGGATCAACGGCCAGGGCTTCCGGGACACCCGGGAGTACGCGTACACGAAGAGCCCCGACGCCGTGCGCGTCCTCGTCCTCGGCGACTCTCACACGCAGGGCTTCGAGTCGCGGCAGGAGAGCACGTACGCCGAGGTGATCGAGCGGACGCTCGAACGGGCGGGGCTCGCTGCCGAGGTGATGAACACCGGCGTCTCCGGCTTCTCCACAGCGGAGGAGCTCGCCTTCCTGGAGGCCGAGGGTTTTCGCTACGAGCCCGACGTCGTCGTGCTCGGGTTCTTCGCCAACGATCTCGAGGACAATCTCAAGGCCGGGCTCTACGCGCTGGAAGGCGACCAGCTTGTGGTGCGCTCCCGCGAGCACGTCCCGGGAGTCCGCGTCCTGGATGCCCTGAACGCACTGCCGCCGCTTCGCTGGGCGAGCGAGCACTCCTATCTCTACTCGCTCCTGCTGAACACGGCCTGGGATCGCGCGAAGGCTGCGCTCCTGTCCGATGCGGAAGCCGAGCTGGCGACCGAGTTCGCGGTTCCTACGCAATCGGTCTCGAGCTATGCGGAAGGCCTGGCCGTGAAGCTGGTGGAGCGCATGCACGAGCTCTGCCGGCGGCACGGCGCCGTTCTCGTCTTCCTCGACCTGCCCGTCGAAGACGGCCAGGACGGCTTTCGCAGCTCCCTACCGCCGCACCTCGAGGCCTCGCTACGCGCCGCGAGCGACGCCTTCGTCTCGAGCGAGGACGCGCTCGGCCGCTATCGCGGTCTCGTCGAGTTCCACGTTCCGCACGGGCAGCGGCACATCTCGGAGTTCACGCACCTGATGCTCGGGATGCGCGCCGCCGAGGAGATCCTGCGACTCCGGGAGCCCCCGCTCGGCGCAACCGCCGCTAGCGATTGAACACCACCGGCATCGTCTCCCAGCCCTGGACGAACTCCGTCTTCAGCCTCCGGAGCTCCTTCGCCTTCACCTCGTAGTCCGGCGCCCAGCTGAGGAGGGTCTGGATGCAGTGCTTCGCC
>Ga0187893_10010455_pt1 | contig 13809 bp, 26 predicted proteins | sample MA1701074metaG_FD_139574 | JGI IMG/M metagenome (GOLD analysis project Ga0187893, IMG submission 139574) | White microbial mat communities from a basaltic lava cave in the Kipuka Kanohina Cave System on the Island of Hawaii, USA - MA170107-4 metaG ...
CCCCACGGATGATGGGCCCGAGTGACCCAATCATCGAATCTCCAAACGAGCGGAATTGATCCCCATGCGTGAGACAGTACCGGTAATTGTAGATCTTGTAGTACGCATCGGGCGCATCAGGGATCTGAAACGTAATCCGTTGGTCGGCCGCAAAGTGCTTCGCCAAAAAGTTGTACAAGAGCCAGTCGAAGGACGTGTGATGCCGGTCCTTGTTCCAGATCTTTCTCGTATCCCGGCCGTGGTTCCCCGTGACGCAGGGGACGAACACCCGGCCAAACGTGTTCGCCATCGTCGTCAGGAAGGACCCCAACGTCTCGAAGAGATCCAACACTACCGGCATGCTATTGAACTCGTTCGTGGCCGTCAGTTCGTCGTGAATGTTCCCACTGATGTTATCACCACCAAGTGGAATGACAATCCCTGGGTAGTCCATTTGCGGGTTGAGAATCTTCAAGAGCCGGATACTGCGATCGGCGAGGTGCGCCATCCGCGCATGAAAAATCTTCAGATCGTACGAGTTCACGCCATTAATTTGTTTCGAATCGACTACCTCCCCGGCATGAAGATCAGAGACGAGGAGCGTGGGCACGCCAAAATCCGGACTACTTTTTGGCGTGGGAATTAACCACGAGGGCGTCTCGACATCGACCACCGTATCCGCGAGCTTGAGAATCTCGTTCCGAATGACACCATGCGTGAGGCGCTCCTTTTCGGATTCCCGGAGTTGTGACTCCAACGATTTCACTTTTAGTTGGAGATGCTTCACCGTGTCATCGGCCAGGTCTTTTTGTTGCTCCGCGGTGAATCCTCGGCGTTTGGCTTCCGCCAGGCGGCTCTTCATGGTGCCGATGGGAATCCCAAGAAAACGTGCCGCTTCGGTGGCCGTCCCTGTTTTGAGATACACCGACATCGATTCTTTGCACACGGCATCGGTCAACTTCGGGGCTCCACCGCCTTGCACGGAGGCATCAATCAATCCTCGACGGCGGGCTTCATCGACTCGCTCACGCACCGCGCTACGACGGAGATCCAATTCATGGGCCGCTTTGTCGTAGCTCTTGTGTTTCTGCCAGATCGCGACCACTGCGAGGAGTTCTTTATCAGTCAGATGCGTCAACGAGCGCATGGACCCTCCTGTTCCGTGCGTCCACGGAAGTAATCCTTCCAATCCGTGAAGGCGTGTTCCATTTCATGCAGAAAATCTTCCATCCGATCAGTCCCTGTTCGTGATTTCCGAAGGTAAATCGTGCGGTCATCAATTGACCAGGAGGCGTACGCGTCCCGATCAAGCAGCGGAAACAGTTTCGCCTGTGACCGCGTCACAATTCGAATTCGAATCCGATAGTGCCCAGGGAGCGTAATCTGATGGGGTATCTTCATTGTATACCCTTTGCTGCACGCGCCATCTGCTCCTTCACGTACTCAGCCCCATTGATATTGAAAAAAACAGCCGACGCATGATCTTCATCACGATCACCACGCATCCATTGACAGAGATGTCGAAGGGCACTTTTACGAAATCGACGGAGTTCTTTCTGTCCTTCGGCAAGCATCCAGTTCGGATCCCCACTCTCTTGGTCTGGATACTTGACGGCTCCTTTCGTCAAATGGATCGCCCATCGATCAAACATGGGCCCATCCATAATTCGGTCATACTCGATCTTTCCCTCTTGAGTATCACGCACCATCCCGCTTGCAAAATTTTCCCGCTGCCCGCTATCTTTTACCATAAATTGATCGAACGGGTTCCTCGATGCTCGGCCAATACCGGATGAATCGATGGCCATATTCGGGTCTCCTTTCTATATACGAACCGGTAATAGACGTACAGGTAGAGCCAGATCCCGTTCGTGAAAAATGTCGCGAAGGCACCGTAGAAGCTCCACCACTGATCAAGCGAGGGATAATAGTAGCAATTCCATGCGCCCCAACTGGTGAAGAAGATCATGGCCCAGACGCTCACGCCTTTCACCTGTTTGTCGTGATAAATACGACGGACGTTGAGCCCGATCGCGACGCAACCGAAGAGTTCAAAGAGTCCATTGATGAGATCATTCCACATCATTGGACCACCCTCCAAGTTGTGTAAATCGCTCTCTAAAGAGATGCTCCGCATCATCCGGAACGAGTGCTCGAACGGTAATCCCGGCGATGATAGGGCCATAGTTTGGACGGTTATACATTGGCATCAACGCATAGTACTCATTCGGAAGAATACGCCAATCCGCATCTTTGACGAGCGGATGCTCCTCTTCTGGTAGTCCGAATTTTTGCGCGATGGCCTTCCGGTTCAACTCCGCAATCCGACAGAAGTCCGGCAAGCTCTGTTTCAACGGCCGCGAGACATCATTGATGTAGGCTTCTTCAGCGTCGTGCATCAACGCTTGAAAGGCAAGATGCGGAGGTACGAGGTGACTGACGAGGACACTATGTTCAGCCACCGAATAAAATTTGCTGACGTGCCCCGTGTATCGACAGAGCATCGAGAGGGCATGCACGATATCGTCCAAACAGACGTCCTCTGGCCGTGGATCGGCAGGCCAGTACTGCCTTCCGGTATAGGTCAACATCCACTCGCCAACTCGAAACTTTCTTAATTTCTGTTGAAGAGGCGTCTCATTCTGTCCTAACTTCCAATCGATCTGATCGTAATTCTCGCCAAACCCTGCAACGCGAATTACACTCATAATGTTCCTCCTTGTAAGTAATGCGCTAACTCTCTACGCGCTTCCGGCGTTCGTGTTAAGAGGCTTCCGCGGCACCGATGGAGTTCTTTCAACGCTAAAGGAAGCGTCATTTCCCCTCTGGCATGGTCCTTGCAAATCACCACATAGGAGTAGATCGGAGATAGCGCTAGCACGAGCATTTGCACGATCATCCTCGCTTCCTCATCGCATCCAATAGGACGTCCTGTACACTCCGCTTCGACGCGAGCGCTTCGAGCACCTCTTCATCGAGCGTGTCTTCCGCCACGATATGATAGCGATATACATTCCGCGCCAAGCCCGCCTGAAGCTGACGTACCGGCCCAATGCGTTCCAGAATTTGATCGTGCTCTTCGGCGTTCCAGCTACAGGTAAAGTCCACAAGAATGTTGCTCCCTCGCTGAAGATTCAGACCATGCCCGGCGCTCGCTGGATGGGCAAAGAGAAGCGGGAATTTCCCCTCGTTCCACTCCTGTACTGTACGCTCACGCGTATCAAGTGGACGCCCATCCGGAAATCGCTTCCTGAGCCGCTCAAGATCAACCTTAAAATGGTACGCCACCAAAATCGGCATCCCGGCTGACTCTTCAACAAGTTCCTCAAGAGCACTAAGTTTCTCATCATGCACCTCGACCCATTGCCGTGGGCCGGGGTCGTCCGGACGTCCGAGATAGGCGACCCCGCTGGCGAGTTGAAGACATTTTTGTGTTCTGGCCCCCGCGTTGAAGGCTTCAATCGGATGCCCTTGAATTTCGGTGAAGAGTTGCCGCTCCATTTCACGGTACTGTTTCCGGGCACGCTCCGGCAGTTGGACTTTGATCGTGCGGATAATCGGCTTCTCCAAATCAAACCAGTCTTCGCTCTTCAACGAGAGACAGAGATCGTGCAAGGCGTGTTGAATTTGCTCTTGCGCACCGGGTTTCGGGCCCATCCCCCATCCTGTAAAGTTCGGTTGGAACCACCGTTGCTTGAACGCATCATACGAGCGCCCGAGACGTCGGCCATAATCCAGCAGGAACGCCTGCCCCCACAGATCTTGCAATCCATTGGGAGCCGGAGTGCCCGTTAATTCAATGATGCGTGGAACGTTATATTTGTACAACGCCGTGAGCAACGACTTCGCCCGTTTCCCGCCGACCCCTTGGATCCAGGTGGTGTTATCCGCGTTCTTTCGAATGTTGGCACGAAGGCTTTTAACCTTCGTAGACTCATCCAAGACGACCGCCCGGAACGGCCATCGCCCCGCCAACTCCGTAATCAGCCATTCAAGGTTCTCGTAGTTCATCGTATAGAGATCGGCCTTGCGATGGAGCGCCTCCCGTCGTTCCGGTGCAGAGCCGAGAATCGGCGACACCGTCAGGTGTTCCAGGTGGGGCCAGTTCTGGGGCTCCACCGGCCACACCTGACGGGCGACGCGAAGCGGGGCAAGAATGAGCACAGGGCCATCGATCAGCCCCGAGAACTGCAACTCATCGAGTGCGGTCAACGTGGCTGCGGTTTTCCCGGCTCCCATAAAGGCCCACACCGCCGACTTTGGAACGCGGACCATGTGATCCCGCATCAGATACTGATACGGACGGAACGGGTTCCCATGTTTGTTGTAGAACTCAACGCTCAAGGACGTCCTCCAGATGTCGTTCTTCTGGGACAGACACGGGCTGTTGCCCGCTTTCTTCATAGTGCCGTTGAAGTTGCCGGATCGCATACTCCAATAAGGGCACCATGTCTTGCCGTCCCCAGAACGTGACCGAATTCTTTTCCCCAGGGAGATTGAACCGGACGCCGGTCAGGGCGTGCCCCTCGATCGTCTTTTCCTGAATCGTCACAATCGTACTGTTCGTTTCATCCGCGTAGACATTGATACGCATCGGTCCTCCGTAGGGTGAAAGGTTAGGAATGCACTCGCCAGAATTCATGCTCATACCGAATCACTTCAACATGCAGGCCGAGTCTCTTCATCAGCAAAATTTCTCGTCTCTGTAACATCGACAGCCGCCCTTTCGTTCCATTTTTCAATTCCACCCAGATCGTATGACCGGGATAAAAGATCAGGCGATCCGGAGCCCCTCGCCGTCCGATCCATTGAACCTTCCGAATTTCGCCCCCTTGATTCTTGACAAAGGCAATCAACTTTCTCTCAAGATCACGCTCCACTCGGCCCTCCATCATCTGTACTCAAGATCATCAGAAGTGCAAGAAACAAGAGGATAACTAATCCACTACTCATAGGCCGACCCTTTTCGAAATCGGATTCAGCGTGGCGCGTCCCTTCTCATCGAGCGTCAAGATATAGGATTGCCCTTTCACAATTCGCGGAGATTTCTTAAAGGAAATCCGTCGTCCATCCTTCAAAAAGTACACCGACATGAGTCCAGTGAACGACCCGATGAACGCTTCGGTGATCATGCCGCGACTCCAATCTCAGCAAGAATGTCGTACGATTCCCGAATGTACCAGTCATAGTTCAGATCATCCGGGACAGTCTCAGGAAGCACCGGGAGGGGTTTCGCCCCGTAGGTCTTCGGAACGAGATGATCGTTCACTTTGTACGTGATCGCTTCTTCGACACCTGTCGCATAGTACCATCTGGCAATCTTTCCGATCAGCTTCCCTCTCCACATCGCCCCGCCATTCACTTGCCGGACGGCCACAAAGCGACGAGGATCCCGGCAGCACAGGATCGTGGATTCAATGGACGCGTCCAACGTCAGATAATCAATCACCGCCTCGGCACAGATCGCCGTCACGGGGTTCTTTTGCAGCGGAAGGCCAGGCCCGTAGACCCCTTTCAATTTCGTGTTCAGCCCATCCTTCTTCACGGCGATATAGTTCGAGACGTCCCGCGCGTAGAGGGCTTGATATTCCTGCTCTTCGGTTACATACCCGGTTTGTGCTTCCCAGTCTGTCACAATCTGGAGCATCGCGGCTCGTTGCCTGTGGTGGCACTTCACAAAGACCCCATCCGTATTGGCACTCATGACCAGAATCCCCTCGTGCGCGAAAGCTTCAATGAGCATAAGCAAGGCCAGTTGCCCCGTGAGCGTAATCTGAAACATAAGTTGAGGCGCATACACGTAGGAGTACTTGGATCCAAATTTTCCAAATAAGCCATTCACGCAAATCTTGAGCGACTCGGCCACGGTTACGTTCCCGGCTTTCTTGGCCGCAATCCGATCCGTCACGAGCTTCTGGTACACCGCGAGAAAATGGGCCTGATCAATATGAAAGGGGGCCAACTTCTGATTCAACAAAATGGATGGGTAATAACTCGTCACGTCCCGATCGTACAACTGGTATTCGGACGTCGCACGATAGGCCACACTGGTTTCCCGTGAATGAAGCCCGCCCACCCCAAATTTATAGCTATTCCCTTCCAGCGCGATCACTTTCTTACTGATCTCGGCCGGTGGGACAATATGTCCGGCGTCGTTCACAAGAAAGGTCGCCGCTCGAATCTCATCGAGCAAATGCGGCATCGTGGGAAATCGAATCCAGTCGGGCACCTGATAGTGATAGCGTGCGCCTGGGTCCGGGACGGGCTTATCAAGCCGCGTCTTCGTCCGCGTTTCAATGGAGGTTTTGACGACATGCTCAGCAATTTGCGCGTCCGATTTACTGCGAAGATCCACGCCATATTCGGCCGACATTGCCACACGGAGATCAATCTGAGTCTTCAACACAGCCGCGAGATCGACCGTTATTCGAAGGTCGTTCTCACAGTACTCCCGTAGAATCATGCGCTGTTCGTCGGTAATCACGGCCGTTTCATGGACCGGGAGTTCCTGCAGGACACGACAGTGCATCCTAGCTCCATACAATTTTAACGATCCCTTCAACGGAGCCACTTCCATCAGATCGATATGATCGACTCCCGGAGGAGTGAGATTCACGTTGAACTCCTTGGCAAAGTTCCAGGGTTTCAGATTCTGTTGAATGATCCGATTACTCGCCCTCTTGATGGCTTCCGTCCCCACACCAGTCAGGGCGTACATGAGAATGGGAATGTCATAATTCAATCCATTGAAAGTGATCAGGGTGTAAGTCTTCAACAACCGGATGATTTTCGGGATGTCCAGCGGGTGCTCCATCCAGATCACCCGCGTGGACTCCAGATCCATCATCATGAAGAGAAAGTAGTTCGAGAACACTTCCAAGTCCAACGCGGCGCGCGGTCTCATCTCATAGCCTTGCAAGGCTTCACTTGTTTTGCCTGCCGTTCTACAAATTCTCGCGTGACACTCTCCCCATAGTTGCAGGCATTGAACACGATCTCTGCACCACGCGTCGAAGTCTTATCCGCGAGAAGTCCTGTCAATGCGGCCAGCGTTGCTTCCCACTCCAAATCTGCCCGCCCTCTCCCAATGTAATTTCCCATCACGCCACCGACTTGGGAGGGGCTTCCGGATCTTCGACGACCAGGGGGCCAAGACTCCGAAATTCATGCGCTTCAATTCCGCTGTGCTCAGGATCGCCAAACGAGGACAGGTACATCGGTGACACACCCGGCACGTCCTGCTTGGCGTTCCGGAGATCGGTCCAGCGTTTCTTATACTCGTCCATCTTCTCAGCAGGAACTTGCCAGCCTAACGATTGCTTGCTGGTTTCGTCGAGTGTTTCATGACCGAGTTCCTTGACCAAGTCCACCCGACTGAGTTCGATCGCCTGATAGCGATCTTCCAACGCACCGAAGAGTTTTGAGATCCGATACTTCGCAATCTGCGGGATCTGACGTGGCCGGTTGATGATCTCCATCAACGCGGCCGTCCCATCCCAGATCTGTCCCGCTGTCAGTTCCATAGACCCTCCTGTGTCGAACGACGGGGAGCCGAATTCGAATACGCTCAGCTTCCCCGTCTGATTAGATCAATTCGTTCCCGCCCTCTTCTTCCTCGAACCCTTCCGCAGTGGCCGGTCCCGTCGCACTGAACGCATCTCCATCCTTGGCAAACTGCACCGCGATGAGGGTCGCCCGGATCCCTTTGCCCCACTTGTTATCCTGAGCCCAGAGATCCACCTTGGCGTTCACGTAGCACCCGCCGTATGGTTTCCCATCGGATGGCGAGAGTTCATTCTTCTTTTGATCGACCACCATCGGATGCCCGGCCTCCTGCTGGCGCTTAGCTGAGAGGGCCATCATCCCATCGAACCCGTCGTACTCCTTCAGATTGCCAGGGTAATAACAACACTTCTGATTATTTCCCCGGAGCGTTTTCAGGATATCCGGCGCCTTCTTCTCCCACCGGGCGGTGACGGCTTCGATGATTGCGCGTTGCACAAGCTTGTCGTTCTCGCTCCCCGGTTCGACCAGAAACGTCGCCGCATAGGTGAACGCGCCCTGCCCATCGAACTGCTTCGCTTGAAACAGATCAGGGAAGGCTAATCGGACATTCTTCAAAATCACGGTTGCCATAGCGTCATCCTTTCGTGGTTATCGAGTAAGATGTTTGACGGCCCACATGACCGCCTCTTCAATTTTGGTCTTTGCGAGCGACAGCTCTCGGCTTTGTCCAATCGCATCGCACTCTTCATAAAACCTCAGCCCAAGATCTTTCACTCGTTGCATCTGATCCTGCTCGTTGATGCTTAACGGCCGGTAGTCGTGCCGCATGACGTTAGAGAAGATCGGCTGCGGATTCATCATCGGCTCGCCCATGCTTTCCTCCTTTTTTCTCTGCAGGGCAGTGACCACGATGGACGCGGTACTCCCCGTCCGGCGTTTCTTTACTGATCTCTTTGACAGGACCCCCGCACTTATTGCAGTTCACATAAGGCAGTCGGCTGAGATCCTTCATGCACTGCCCCAAGGGAATCGTTGGGCTTTTGTAAAGAGCTTTACAAGATCTTTGATGATTAAGAGACGATTGGGAGTATGCCCGTCTTCAATCATATCGATCATCGAATCAAACAACTTGACCAGATATGATCGATAGAGATCACGATCAATCCTCATGTTCTCAACTTCTTTTTCCAGTATAGAAATCAGATCACGGAGTACTTTGTGTTTTCGCTCTACTCGGCTCATATCAGATCCTCCGCGCTGTTCGTCACCCTCTCGAACCCATCGAGCGGAGCGGCCACTTCGTATACCGGGCGGGGGTCGCTCTCCGGGGCAACGCTGGGGCCGCCAGGTGACTGACTGATCACCGGTTGGAGACGGACCCAGCGCTCAGGGTAGGACTTCGCGTACTTCTTCTCATACTGGGCAGGCGAGAGCAAACTGAAGGTGTACATTTGATCCTTCTTCATCCGCCAGCGTTTGAAAAATTCCACGAGGGCCTTCTCATCGTTCCACTTCCGAGTCCCTTTCTTTCCCTGTACGAGTTTATAACCAGGCACTGGTTCGGCTCTCAACAATCGCCGCTCGACTTCGGCACGAACAGCCCGACACCATTCTTCGACCAGTTCGACTTTGTTCATGGCCAATGCCAACAGTTCGCCGGTCGGAGGAGGATGCGGAAGCAAGATTCCGCCATTGTCGATCATCTCGAAGCCATCCGTCATGCTGTGTTCAACCGTCGCTCGCAAGGCCGGGCAGATCGCTTTGGCCCGACAGAAGCGGCATGCCTTCTCGCTCGGCCGATACACCGGTTCGTCATGCTCACTCGTGGCCCAGATGACATGAGCCTGACGACGGACCTCGGCCGCGAACGCGCGAAGGGCATCAACCGTGACAACCCACTCGGATACATGACCAAGTCGTGGCTGGCAGATAACGAGGCGCACGGTTTTGACAAACTCCCAGAGGTCATTTTTCTGAATAACCCCAAGGGCGTAGATTTGGAGTTGCGCGTTGTGGTCCGCATCGACCTTCACCCCCATGCCAAATTTGAGATCCATCACGATCAGTTCCGTATCTTCGGACACAATGACCGCATCGGACGTCCCGTACGCATCGGCTTCATTAGTCAACCAATGAAGCGGGACGCGCTCTTCCACCTTAATGTTGCCCTTCACGGTCTCCGCATACGCCCGGACCAGATCTACGTACTGCTGCACGTAGAGGGCGTTCTCTTCCGTGAGGATCGCGCCGGACGGCATCGCCATGCCAATGAGCGGCTTCGCATCCTTCTGCTCTTCGAGGCAATAGGCTGCGACTTCATGATGGTCTGTCCCTTCGACACTGTACTCCGACTCGATATCGGGTAGATTTTTCGATAGGGCGACAGACCCTGGACAGGTCATCCAGCGATCCGCCGCAGAGGGCGCGAGGAGGGCATGGGCGTGTGGTGTCGTACTCATAGACCCTCCTTCAACTCAATGCCTGATGCGCGCGATCGATAAAGGCCCCGTACTGCTCGGGCTTGAGTTCGCTGCCCTTCTTGACACCGAATTCCGCCAGGATCTTCACGGTCTCCGGTTTGCCGACCTTGGCGACCAGGGCCGAGATCGTGTTTGCGATCTGGGTGAAAGAATTCTCGTCAGACTTCGGCGCGTTCGCCGGAGCGGGCGTGCTCTCCTTCGCTTTGCGCGTCACTTTGGTGTCGGCATCCGACTTGGCGTTCGCGCGGCCATGTTCAGTCTCCGGCCTGGATTGCACGATATCATTCGGATAGAGCAACTTGTGCATCGCGTCCTGTACTTCTTTGACGGTCTCCCCTTCGACATGAATACTGACCATGATGTCGTCCTCCTCTGTGTGAGCGGTGAATGTGACTGCTTTGCTGATCCTACCTGAGACGATGTTCACGAATCATGAACAAAGTAATATAGTACACAGCGACGGTCTCCCCTTGGATATGAATACTGGCCATGATATCGTCCTTCTATGTGCGAGCGATGAATGTGACTGTTTCGCTAATCCTACCTGAAACGTACGAATGTTGTCAAGTGAAAAGATTCTCCTATTCAGATAATTTTTTGGCTCCCCAGGCAAAGCAGAGCACTGCAGCAACCAGGCCAACGATGGTAACGAACGCCTCAAGGATAATTAACCATCCCTCGACTCCTAATTCATAGGCCACCCATCCGACAATGGTACAGAGCGGCAACATCGCGAGCAGCGCCAGGAATTTAGTCTTCATTGGGTTTCCCCTCCTGTTTCGACGCCAAGATATGCAACTTCGCCTGGGCCACATCCAACTCCCCCTGCACACGCTGGAGTTCAGTTTGAGCCTTCCCGTAGTAGGACTGCACCGAGAGTAACTGTTGCTCCCGTTCCGCCAGTTCCGTGAGGGCTCGGTGGAGGGTCGCATGCAATTGAGTTTCAAGTGCCGTTGCAGACTCCAATTGCTTGTCACGATCGGCGAGCGCCACCAGTGCCTGACTTAACTGCCGACTGACGGCGTCATACTCACTCAGTTGCCGCTTCAATACGTTGGTAATAGCCTTGAGTCCTTCCGACGTCATACGTCCTATGCCTCCTTCTCAGTGGTACGCATAGTTCTTTATTAACGGCTCACCGTACCATATTACTGACCCTTTCTGTTCCTTCCAGTCCTCGTACGTGTAGCGCTTCACCTCTCCTTGCGTGGCGGGTTCCCAGTAGCAGAAATACTGCGCATTAAATGTGGTCCATTGCTCACCCGGTTGGTGCCCGTACCTATGGCACGTCGCCGGTTCGGCCACTTCCTTCAGATCCGCACGAAGATCGTTAATTATGGTTTGTTGCCTGCCAACGAATAGACACAGCACGATGGAAAGAAGCAGGGCGCAACCAGTCCAGAGACCTGTCACAGAATACTTCATTGACGCACCTCCTTCCGAATTTCACGACGGATCTGTTTTAACCGATTCGTGATCCGATCGAGAGCTTCTTGATAGTCCGTCTTATTGGTACACTTTGAAGCAAAGAACCCTGTACAACTCAGACTAAACCCGCTAGCCTTAGTAGTATAGATCCCGAGATACTCATAGGGATCTTTCTTAAATGCCAGTCGTGCGTACCCTAAAAGGCACCCGACTGCCATACACTTATGAACCTGCCCAAGTGTCTGAGGATACGAATATCTAACGACCATGAAAACATCTAAATTGACGTCAGCGGGCTTCAGCCGCGTGGTAAAAATCGTCTTGAACCGTTGCATCCGTTGTTCAATAAGCCGGAGCCATCGTAATCTGGTCATAGTCTGTCCCTCCTAGCTGCGAAACGAGCCGGAAAATAGAGTCCTTCTGCGCCCGAATTCATGAATTACTCACTTGTGGTTTCCACGATTCCATCTCAAGGGATAAAGCCGGATCAAGTTGATCGTTGTGCCGCTTGATCGTGAGCATGGCGTACACCGTTCGTTGACGCTTGGGTTCATTTATATCCTTCGGCCAACGCTGCTGGATTGCAATCCCATAGGTAAGAAGGATAGTGATGATCTGAATATATCGCGCCCTCTCTTCCTTCACACGACAAGCAATGTACTCATCGGTCGTTTCCTCTGGTCGTTGGGTGTTCATGTCGCGCATTCTACGCTTCGTTTTTTATTCTGTCAATCGAAAGTTTTCAGTTGACAACATTTTTTTCTGATGGTACAGTGGGCCCATGTCACGCAAACAATTCACCGCAGCACGCCTGCTTGATTTACAGATTGCAGAGCGCGTCCTAGGATGGAAACGGGGACGCGATTATAACAATGGAAACGGCGAATGGATCCAGCCGCCCAATAGCCTCCGACATCGGAGGGATTGGGAAGGCACCCCATGTTTTACGACCCGCATTGAAAATGCCATGATGTTGGTCGGCTATATGCAGACTCACTTTGGCGTTGACGAGCATATCGGGTTTCTCCTCGCATCTACGAAGAAGGGATTCTATTGTGAATTTTCAAAACCCTCATGGGGATCGGCCTCACAGAAGACGCTCATTCTTGCAATTTGTCATGCTGCACTTGATGCAGTAAAGGATACGGTATGAAATTTGCAAGTGGGGCACTCCTCCGGCAGTACTTTCGCCGACAACCCCGCGGTATGATGACGACGGTGGCGAGACGACTCGATGTCTCTATCTCAACCGTCTCAAATTGGACGGCCGGAAAACGTCGTATCCCCATTCAATTCTGTCCGGTGCTTGCCGCCCTGATTGGGATTCGATCCTACGATCGCTTGCGACCGGACTTGACACAATCCTTGCGTCGTGTTAGAAGGCTCACACACATGCATAGAGGAGGGAAGCAATGATATATCAAAGGAGCACTCGGGTCTTTCTTTTAGTCCTTCTTGGAATCTTGTACGGATTCCTGCTGGGGTTTCTCGTTAACTCACATCCGGTGCGGGCCCAGTTTACCGACTTCTCGGGGAATTCATTGGGACCGGTGAGCGGCCCACAATTCCAACAGAACCTGAACACCTATGAGTTTCAGGACCGACAGACGTTTCAGTCCGAAGGGATTAAGGAAGGGGTCACTCGCGGCGGGATGAAGAGCCCCTGCTAATGATACTCATTGTTCACGATACACCGGAGTGCCGCCTGTTCGCTATGACCGGCATGAGGAACGAGCCCAGGCGATTCATCTGTTAGGCGAAGAGTACCCCATTACTATTGATCTTCCGCCAACAGAGGAAGCCAAATGTGTCTGCTGTATTGAGCCAGGGTATATAGGAGGGAACAGGGTTTGACGCGTAGGTGGCGCGGAGAAGAGGGTGAATCATGATGTGTGGACGTTGTCATCGCAGAATTAGGAATAGAGCGAATTGTCTCAAGAAATTCGGCTGCTGGATTCATAAGGTCTGTCCAATAGTGAGAGAGCGCCATCGGCGCAAGCGTGAGCAAGAGGGAGGTGCCCACTCATAACCGACAACTTTTCTGAGATTGAAGCGCGGGTGGTCAAGACGCGCGGGGGAGGGGGTGAATTCAATGAAAAAGAAAGTACCAATTCAACCGGGTATTGATGATGTTTTGAATGCGGCGGCTAAGAATGGTGAGTGATCAGACAATCCAATGGATGAGTAAATGGCTATGATCGACAACTTTCCTGAGATCGACGTACTGGTAGTGCAGAGGAGGGCATGATGTGGGATGACCATTCTAAGCATTGGGTCTTTGCTGATGGGTTTTTCAAGGGGCTCCTCGTAGGAATCATGCTAGGAGTGATGATGACTCCAGTGTTATTTCATATCACCTGGGGGTGTCCATGACCGGCAACTTTCTCAAGATCGAAGCGCGAGTGGCGTGGGGGAG
>Ga0187893_10010456_pt1 | contig 13808 bp, 10 predicted proteins | sample MA1701074metaG_FD_139574 | JGI IMG/M metagenome (GOLD analysis project Ga0187893, IMG submission 139574) | White microbial mat communities from a basaltic lava cave in the Kipuka Kanohina Cave System on the Island of Hawaii, USA - MA170107-4 metaG ...
CCAGGAAGACGTCGTAGGAGAAGTCGACGTCCTCGACGCGTAGGCCGGCGAGCTCGGATAGGCGGGCGCCGGTGTCGAGGAACGCGCGGACGATGGCGGTGTCGCGGCGGGACTCGAAGTCCTTGCCGGCGCATGCCTTGAGCAGCGCCTCGAGGCGCTCGTCGGTGAGGACGGGCACGGGTTCGTCGGGGACCTTGGGCGGGCGCATCTTGTCCATGGGCGAGGCCGCGATCTCGTCCTCATCGACCAGCCAGCGGAACAGCTGCTGCAGGGACTTGTAGCGGTTGGAGGCGGTGGACGGGCGCCAGCGTTCGAGGAGGTGGGCCATGAACGCCTCGACGTGGCCGCGCTCGATACGGTCGACCTCAGAGAATCACACCGTTGTTTCGTGTCCCACCGGTTGCAGTCAGACCACCCGGGTGAGTTCGGTGTGGCGGCCGACTTTGCGGAGGTGGAAGGCTTGGGGAAAGCGGGCGGGGTCGGAGAAGTCGGTGTGGTGCGAGACGACGATGACTCGCTCGAGGTGGTTTGCCAGGTTGCGAAGTTCAGCGATCATCTCCTCGCGGCCTGCTTCGTCGAGGCTTCCGAAGCCTTCATCGATGATGAGTGCCCGGACAGCGTCGGGGCCGCCTACGTATTGGCCGAGTCCTGCGGCGAGAGCGACGGCCACTCGGAAACGCTGGGAGCCGGACACGAAGGCCGCTTCGAGTGGCTCGTCGGCGCTCGCCGCGTCAGTGACGAGGATCTCGAGCTTCCTGGCCTCGCCGGTGTCGTCCACTCGGAGCGATATCTGTAGGGCGCCAAGGCTGAGGCGGTTGAGGGTCCCGTTGGCGAGGTCTTCAACGCCGCCGATGGCCTGACTGAGCAATGCGCCCTGCAGTCCGGAGCGGCCTAGCAGGCGCTCGAGACGCCTAGCGAGTGCACCGCTTCGTGTCGCTTGGGTGTGTTGGTCCACAAGTTCGTTCCGGCGCTCTGTGTTGTCCTCGAGTCGGGTCAACGCGTGGCGGGCCCTGTCACGATCCTCCGTTATCCCGAGGACTGCCGCCTTCGCTTCGTCGAGTGCGTACTGGGCGTCTTCGACGGTGAGGCGGTGCTCGGGCGGGATGGCTTCCTGCTCCCGCGCGACGGTCAGCGCGCGGGTGCGCGCAGTGTGGTGTTGGAGCTCGGCGTCGGTGAGCGCGGTGAGGCGATCAGCGGCACCCTCGAGGGTCCGCGCCTCCGCGCGCAGCTCGGCGACCAGGTCGTCGCGACGCGCGGCAAAGGCGTCTCTCAGGTCCTCGTCGATGCCGCTGAGACGGGCAGCCGCGGCGGCGCGTGCGCCTTTGACTATCTCCGTATAGCGCGTGGCCTCACCCTCCAAGCGCGTCGCGCGCATCTCGGTCTCGTGGAGACGACTCTGTGCGGCGTCGTGTTGCTTCCGGGCGTCTCTGGCCCTCTTGCGGGCGAGGCGAAGCTCGGCCGGTAGGCGTTGGCCACGCTTTTCGAGCGCTTCGGCCGCGGCTATGGCCGAGACGTCGTCGCCATCGGCGGCGGCCCAGGTTGCAGGGAGCGCATCAGCGAGGAGCAAGTCGCGCTCGCGGAGTGCAGCAGCCAGGTCGTCGGCCGCCTTGGCGGCTGTGCCCGCTCGATGCTCGGCCGCGGCGATCTGGTTCTGCAGGTCCCGCTCTAGACCGCGTGCGCTGGTGAGCGCAGGTGTGACCGCGTCACGTCGCGCGATCGCCTCGGCTGCGTTGGCGCGGGCCTGGAACTCGGCGTTCGCCAGCTCTGTGAGCTCCTGTGCGAGGTGCTCGGCGTCAACGGCCTGTCCGCATCGGCTGCACGTCGGTTCGGCGACGGCGCCCTGGCGTTGCGCGATCACGTCCGCGAGTTGCTCAGCCTGCGCGCGATGTGTGGCTGCCTCCTCCCTGAGGCGCTCTTGCCGAGCTTCGAGATCGGTGATCTCGTTCAGGACAGCGTTCCGGCGCTCGACGAGCCCGTCGGCCTCGACCGCGATCTGGGTGGGATCACCTGCATCCTCGACAGCCTGGCGCTGGCGGGCGACGGCTGCACGGGCAAGGTGACGTTTCTGTAACCGTGGCTGCCAGGTCCGAAATTCCTGATCGGTTGCCTCGAGCCCTTCGACATCGGCAGTGGCCGCTGCGACAGCTCGCGCGGCCTCCTCGAGATCGCCGACGAGCACGGTGAGGTCGATCTCGTCGATCTCTGCTCTAGCCTTCGCTGCGGCGGCCTCGGCGGCCGTTGCCTTGTCGAAGTACTGGCCGGCCTCTTCGAGTGCCGGGATGATCGTGCTCAGCTCGTCCGCGCGGGCCGCGTCTGCGCGGATCGAGTCGGCGTCTGCGAGCAGCCGGTCGAGGTCCTGGAGTCGTGCTTCGAGCGCTCGTGCCTCGGCGTGCAGTTCAGCGAACCGGCAGGCTCCGGCGAGGGCGGTCGCGGCCCCAGCCGCGCGGTTGTCCGCTCCCTCGAGCTCTGCGTCGGCCATCTTCACGCGTTCTCGGGCAGACGCGAGGTCGTGGTCGCTCACCTCCGGCATGGCTGCGAGCTGGGCAGCAATGGTCGTGACGGTCGCGTGTGAGTTGCGACGCCGTGCGGACGCTGCCTCCTCGAGGCGTCGGTAGACCTCGAGGTCGATGAGACCAGCGAAGATGTTGAAGCGCGCCGCGGGCTCGACGGTGAGGATCCGATCAGCGCCGCCTTGTTCCAGAAGGACCGTGGACTTGAAGATGTCCGAGCGCAGCCTGAGCGTCGCCGCGACCCAGTCCTTGACCTGACCGGGGGAGTCAGCTCCTGGGACGGGCACCCAGACGCCTGCGGCTTCGTCCCATTCGGCGACCTCGGCGGCCTTGTGTTCCTGCACGGTGCCGTTACGTCGCCGGGACAGGCTGAGGGTGCGCCGGGCCCGCCACAGCTGACCGCTGTGGCGGAACTCGAACGACACTTCCATGGCAGTCGTGCCCTTGCGGACGAGGCGACGATCGTGTTGGCGTCCACCTCGGTGCTCCCCGAATAGGGCGTAGGTGACGGCGTCGAACACGGTGGTCTTCCCGGCGCCGTTGTCACCGCTGATGCTCCACAGCCTGGCGCCATCGAAGTCGAAGATCACCGGGCCGCCATCGCTGGTAGTGGAGTAGGTCAGAAAGTTCGACAGGCTGACTCGGACCGGGATCATTGCGCGGCTCCGGTGTCGCTCGGGCTGGTGGCGATCTCGGCGAGCAACTCTTCGGCAAGTGCACTCAGGGCCGGCGCGTCGGGGTCCTCGATGAGGTTTCGTTCGAGCCAACCCCGCACGGTGCCGCTGACGTCGCTGCGGTCGAAGCCGACCACGCTGGCGCCGATCACACCCGGCGGGGGGCGACGGCGGGTGACCTCGCCGTAGAGGCGGGGGAACAGCTCCCGTGCTCGGCTGGAGAGCACCCCCATCGACCCAGCGTCGGCGTCGACGGTGAGCGACACCATGGTGCGGCCCGGATCGGCCAAGGCATCACGGGCGGCCGCCAAGTCATCGACGGTAGTCGCTTCGATGGCAACGAAAGGGCAAGCGTCGAGTGGAACGGTCTGGGTACTGACGAGGCGGTCACCGTCCATGGTGAGGACGATGGCACCCTTCGTGTCGTCGGACTCGCCCCGATCCATACGTTCGACCGACCCGCAGTAACGGATGGCGTCAGTGCTGAGCCTTTGCGCGGCATGGATGTGGCCGAGCGCGATGTAGCCGTACCCGGGCAGGTCTTCCCGATCGATGGGGACGTCGTCGGCTTCGGTCATGCCATACAGGCGCGCTTCGGTGCCTCGAATGAGCATGTGCCCGGTCAGCAGTGCCGGTACGCCGGGGTTGTCGCGCTCGGCTTTCTCGGCGAGCTCGGCGATCTGGCGTCGCACTGCAACGGCCAGTTCTGCGTGCTTGTCGTCTCGGTTCGCCCAGCCTCCGGCAGCGAGCTGGTAGCGGGTGTGTGTTGGATAGGGGACGCAGGCGATCTGGATCGCTTCGTTACCGTCGCGGGAAGTGACATGGACCAGGGTTGGACGCTCGGTAAATGTGACGCGTCCTGCGCCACCGTCGGGTGCGAGCAATGCCGTCGCCGAGCGCAACAGAGGGAACACTTGCTCGCGGTCGTGGTTGCCGGCGATCGCGACGACAGACAGACCGTCGGCGATGCGCGGTCCCAGGATGCGCCCGAGCCGGCTGAACAGGCGTGGGAGGCGGTCGCTGCGGGCCTCGTCGAACACGTCACCGGCGATGAGGAGACAGTCGATCTGGTGTTCGTCGATGACGGCGGCGAGTTCGCCGATGCGTCCGAAGAGGTCATCGGTGCGATCGATGCCGCCCGTTCGGACGCCGAGGTGCCAGTCAGAGGTGTGGAGGATCTTCACGTGTGCTCCTCGTTGAGCCGTACGGAGCGTTGGAGCTCACGCGGCGACACGGTGCTCTTCGAGGCGATCGAGGAGAGTCAAATTGGCCTCCCAGCCATCGACCGCCGGCGGCTCTTCGCCCAGCCACACTGGCTCGACGCCCGGGTGGGCATCGAGCTGGTCACGGATGCCGGCGCGACTGACGACCAGGCAGGCATGGCGATGCCGGGACAGCAGAACGCATAAGCGGCCGGCCTCTAGGTGGAACGCGGTCGCGTCTCGCCGGCCTGAAAGCGGATGCCAAGCGATGAGAAGCTCGAACTGGCGGCCCTGGAGCCGGTTCGCCGTGTCGACGACCACGGACCCGGGCGGCAGGCCGCGTGCGGCCAGGCCCCGGTCGATCGCCGTGGTGACGTGGCCGCGCTGATCACGATGGGCAACACCCACCGCGATTGATCCCGGGCCGATCGGGGTCACCCCCTGCTCGTCCGTGGCCCTGACACCCGCTCCGATGATGGTGTCCACGAGGTCGGCGATGACCTCCACGACTTCCGGGTCGGTGCGAGGCAGATGCGCCTCGGTGAGTTCGACGAACGCCCACCCGGTTCGGGCGGCCTCGGCGAGAGCTCGGTTTGCCGCCCGATCGATGCTCCGCGGTGGGCAGTGCAACTGGCGTTCCCCTTCGGCGGTGCCCGCCTGGAACGGTCGTATGTAGAAGGCGTCCGAGACGAGCGTCGCCGCCGAGGGGGGCAGGCGCCACGAAACCGGCAGCGCCCGCCAGGGAGCACTGGGGTGGGTGAGCCGCAACGTGTCGGCCGCGGTTGCGAGGGGGCTGAGCGGCCGGCCGCGGACGAGCCGCTCGTCACCGATGGTGAACGGGCTGAGCTGTCCTGGGTCACCGACTGCCAACACGCGGCCGAAACGGTCAGCCACGCGTAGTAGATCGTCGGAACGCATCTGGTAGACCTCATCGATCACGGCGGCCTCCCAGGCGCCCTGGATGGAGTAGGCCCACTTGCGGGCGGGAGCGACGACGATGTCGCAGCCCTGGAGAGCGGCGACGGTCTCGGAGAAGGCGACGCCGGCCGCGACCTGCTGGGCCCGAGGCTTGTAGGTCGACGCGTGCAGTCGGCCCACTCTGTATGTGGTGCCGCTGAGTTGAGACACCAGGTCGTCGGCCTGGTTGTTCGTCTGGGTGACGATCGGTAACTGTGGCCGGCCGTCGGTTGCCCAGCGTGCGGCCACCGTCCGCACGAGGGAGGACTTTCCGGCGCCCGGCGGGCTGTACACGCCGATGACGCGGTCGTCAGCGGCAGCGAAGCGTTCCCAGACTTCGTCGACCACCGCTGCGTGAGCATCCGCCGGGGAGGGGCCGGGCCGACTGGTCATGCGACACCCTCGTCGGGTGGGGCCGGCAGCCGATGGGTCCACGGGACATCGGTCGGCAGCGTGTCGGGGTAGTACCGAGGCGGCGAGAAGGCGGCGAGGCACACGTCGTCGCCGACTTCGGGCAGCGGCGAGCGCATCCCGGCGGTGACCGTGAGGGTGACGACGCCATCGTCGGCGATGTTCGTGATCTCGAGCTCCACGCCCGTGTTCGTGCTCCAAGTCAACGTCGTGCCGATGGGTTGGAGGCAGTCCTCGTGCGGGCGGAGCCGGATGAGCGGTCGTGTCACCATCCTCCGTGCGGACGGGCCCGGCCGACGGTGCGTATCGTCTCGCTCGATAACGATGCCTTCGATCGCCATCCCATCCGCGACTGCCCGGGCCATCACGAGCGGGTCGTCGAAGGCCATGTCGGCGGCCAAGGTAGCGGCCGCAGCTTCGGATTGGGCGAGGAGGCGGGCCGATTGGATGGCCGTGCGGAAGCGACGGAACCACACCCGTTCAGCGTCAACACGGCCGATGTGCCATGTCCAGGCCTGACGATCGAGCTCCCATCGGCGCGAGACGCTGGCCGCCTCGGGAAGCCCCCTGCTCAGCTCGATCGCCCGCCACGTTGCCGCCCACGTCGGGGCGAGCGCATCGGCTGCCGCGTCGGTGACGGCCTCGACGGCGGCGGCTGGGTCGACGCCGGCGCTCACCGCGCGGTTGTAGGTGTTCACCGCCGGTTCGAGCTCGTTGACGTCCCAGGTCGGGTCGGGGACTGGTCCGGCGCCGGGAAGGACTTCCGCGAGGCGGGCGGCGGCGATGGCGTCGAGGCCGCGTACAGACGTGGCGGCGGAGAACCAGCTCGGCTCGAGCCAGTTCGGGTCGATCCAGCTGAGCCGCGTGGCAAGGTTGGCGTCCTCGGCGTCTGTCTGGCCTGTCACCCAGTGCAAGTCGAGCAGCTCGGTGGCCGCGACGATGTTCGCCGAGCCACCGGTTGCACGCCGCTTGGTCAGATGCGTCAGGTGAGCGCCGAAGCGCGGCAGCACTGCGTCGACCGGGTAGTCGCCGTCGGTTCTCAACCAGATCGTGGAGCGAGCCAATGTCGTCAGCCAGTCCGCTGTACCCGAGTTCGGCACGATCAGCTGAGGCGCGTCGATCGCCAGGAGCCTCGGCCGGCCGTCCGGGTCGTACTTCTGGCGACCGCGATCGTCGACGACGGCTCGGCGGCTCCAGAACCGGCCCAGGTAACGCTCTACGTCGGCGGCCAGGCGCTCGAGCATTCGGAACCGGAGGCTGCGGTTACGGGGTTCACCGACCACGACGAGGTTGGCGGCGTCGGGGCTTCTGCCGTAGAGGAAGGCGACTGGGGCGCCCTCATCTCCGGCGAGGTGGTAGGCGCACAACACCAAGGGCTGTGTCGACAGGTGGACGTGCCGGCAGCTGGCCACAGGCTGGGCTGTGTGCGTTTCGGCTGCCACGAGGCGTTGATAGGCGAGGTAGGGGTCCATGATGTGCTCTCAGGCGCCCGAGAGCGAGGGACGGGAGGTCGGGTCGGCGTGGCGCGCAGCTACGGCAGCCGCTCGCCCGACGTGCATAGCGACCGCGGTTTCTGCGGGGGTCGTTGGTTGCCTGGCGCCGCGGGCCAGGCTGAGCACCTCGGCGACTGTGCCGACGTCGCCGCACAACTCGGCGCCAACAGAGCCGATGACGGTGACCTCGTCGGCGGCCCGTGCCTCGGTACGGCAATAACGGAACAGCGGGCAAGAGATGCACCCGTCGCGGAAGCGCCGTGGCATGGCTGACACCGTGCCGGCCGCCGCTCGGCGAGCGTGTTCGCGTTCGTCTTCGGTGGCTTGCTTGCTCGGCAGCGCTGGCAAGGAGAGACCGACCGGCAGGGCAGCGACAAGCGCTGTGGTCGCCGGAAGGGCTGCGAGTCGGCGGCGCAGTCGGCGCACCGTCGGCGCGATGTCGCGGACGAAACCGGCCGGGGTAAGGCTGAAGTCCCGGGGAAGTATGAGAAGGACTCGGGTGCTCACTCGTGAGGGGTCGAAGCCGAGATCGGTGATGGTGTCCTGGAGCGAAGCGATGTAGACCGCCGCTTGCGTCAGGGCGGCGGCGCTCTTAGGCGGATCGGGGACGCCGTCGATGGCGGCGAACGACTTCACCTCTACGGTGGTGAGCTGACCGCCGTGGACGAAGCTGAAAGCGTCGGCCTCGAGGTAGGCGGTTACACCTCCCACGTCGAGCGTCGTCATCGGGTGACGCAGCAGATGGCGGCCTGACGGATCGCCAGAGAGCATGGCGCTGAGGTGACGGCGGGTTTCGGCGACGCGCAGGTTGTTGTCTGCTCGTCCGTAGGCCTCGGTGAGCTGGTCGCAGGACAGGTCGACCTGGTCGACGGCGGTAAGGTCGTGATCAAGGTGCTCACGGACGAGCGCGATGAGCTCGGCCATGCCGTTGTCGAAAACCCGCTGCTCGAACACATTGCCGCGGATGATCGCGAACGGGGACTGGCCACTGGGGCAGCCGAGCAAGGTCGCGAGGCGCTCGATCGGGATGGCAGCGGCGTCGAGGATCTGACGCCGGGCGCAGCCTGGCTGGTCCAGGGTCCCCGCGATCCGGCGGGCGTCGAGCGCCCCGGCCGGCATGCCCCCGCGTATGACGGCGAGAACACCGCCGGTGCCGGTGGTCGTCATCCAGGCTCTCCGTTCGCGTTGCCGCCGACGACGACGTGCATGCGGACGCCGAAGAGCTGGTGGCGGACGTCGAGCTGGTTGGCGGCGCGCTTGGCCGCGGCAGCGCGCTCCTCGCTGTCAGTCGGCTCGAGGACCTCCAGCTCTCGCTGAGACGCTCGACGAATGCGGTCGGTGTCGAGCGACTCGCTGATACCATCGCGAAGCGCGGTCGGCACGGTACGTGCGAGCCGCACGACGAGGCGTTGGAGAGCTGGGGTCCATGCGGCGTCACTGTCGTATCCCGCGGCGAGCTCCCTGGCGAGGTTGACGAGATTGACCAACAGGTCGACCCGCGGGCTGGCTGGCCCCAGTATGCGGACATCGAGTGGCCAGGACGACAGGGCGAGGACCCCTCGGACGGGCGCGAAGCGGTCGCCGGTCAGTGCGGCTGTGAGGTAGGCGGCCCGAGCACCTGGGTTGGCCTCCCAGCTCGCCTGCTCATCTCTGCGCAGCGATGACAACCGTTTGGTGGGGATCGGCTCGCCCCAGCGTGCCTTGGAGACATCGGCGACAAGACGGGCGCTGGCTGGACGCCCGAGCAGGGTAAGGGCACGAATCACCTGGTCACGTAGTGGCATCGTGACGTTGTACGCGGGCGCGTCGGACAGCGAACGGTGAACCAGCCGGTTCCGGCGCCGTTCGACGACGCTCAACTCGGCGACCAGCCGTTCGGCGGCGTTGTCGTCGCCGGCAACGAGCGCCTCAGCCAGCTGGCATTGCAGCGCATTCACTCTGTCGAGTATGGCCTGGAGTCCTTCATCCACTGTCAGCACTATACATACTGCAACGCAACATCCACGTTTGTTGCCTATTTCCACGCTTACCACGCCTACCTCGCGCGACGCCGACTTCGAGGAGCGCAAGACCAAGCTCGGCGACACCAGGGGAGAGCCCGGCGCGACGAGCGTTTGATCGGCACCCGACAAGTCGCCTATGGTTGGTCGATGGCGATGGGTGTGGCGAGCCTGAATGGCGGCTGAGCGGCTCCCCCCGTGGCTACGCCATGACGGACCTCCGCCGGGTGAGGGTCCGGGTCCCGACGGGCCGCAGCCGGGTGAGCTGTACCACGTCGACACGGAGATCCTCAGCCGGAAGGATGCGCATCGCGACAGCTGGCGGCCGGTTGTGGTCGTGAAGGTGCACACGGACCTCAGGTTGGTCAGGGTCTACACCCGCACGAGCGACCTGACGGAGCCTGGCGTCCGCCACCCGAGGGACACGGCGCTCGGCCTGGACAAGGACGGGGTGTTCGGCAAGCGCTGGGACCAGTCGATCGACCTGGGCCTGTTCCGGTATCCGCTCGTGATCCGTCGGGGGATGCTCGACGAAGGGACGTTCTCCAAGGTGCTGGACATGTGGGAGCACGGCTGATGGGCGCCTATCTGGAGCTGCGTGCCAACGGGTTCCTCGGTCCCGAGGGAGCCGCGCTCCTCTATGCGACCATCCGTGAAGTGATCAAGACCGATCGCGTTCCTCCCGAGGACGGTCCACGCTGGACAGAGGACGCGATCCGGGAGGTCGCACATGACTTCCTCACTGAGGAGGCGGGGCCGCGGAGGCTGGCATCGCTGTACCTGCGGTCCTCGGACGACGACTCGCTGGCGAGGCTGCTCCGCGAGGCTGTCCGCGCCTATCTTCGGGACCGTGCCCGGCGGCGTGACGTGGGGCCGTTGCGCAGGCGGCTCGTCGATGTTCTCGCCTCCGCTCCAGAGCTTGTCGGGGTGGACATCCCGTCCGGTCGCGCATGGACATTGCCGCAGCACCGTGGCGAGGCGCCCTACCAACGCCCGGTCGGGCCGCTCGTCGCGGCGGCATGGGCGGCGCCGAACATCCGAATCGTCCGCTGGCGCTCGACCAGGCGCCGTGACCCCGTCGCGGACAGACCCTCGCTCACGGCCTTCGCGGTGGCCGTGCTGGAGGCCGCGGAGGCGCCGGTGCTCGTCGGGACTCTCGTCGAGGTGGCGGTCCGCCGGTTCGCGCTCGCGGCCCCGCCCCTCGTGATACCCCTTGACGACGAGCCGGCTGCGGAGGAAGCGTCCGCAGAGCAGACCGCGCTGGCAGCCATGACGGCTGCTGAGATCTGGAACCAGCTCACCCGGCGTGAGCGCAGCATCCTGGCGCTTCACGACCTCACGGTCCGCGAGATCGGCGAGGAGATCGGCCTGGCCAAGAGCGCTGCCGCCGCAGCGAGAAACAGGCTGGACGAGCTACTCACCCGAGCCCTGGCGGACGACCCCGACGCCGAGGCAGTCTGGAACCGGCTCCAAGAACTTGCCGCCGAGGACCGGACAGCCGGCACCGGTTCGTCGCCTACCCACTCATGAGCGAGAGGAGCTGACATGGTCCCGCCGCGAACGTTGCTAGCGCATGACAGCGACGTGGAACCGCCGGCCTCTGCCCCGCCACGGGCAATCGTTCCCGAGCAGGTCCGCGCTGCGTTCGACCTCGGCTACGCGTTCGACGCCGACCCACAAGCTCACTATCTGTGGCGGCTCGAGTTCGAGGGGACGGTCGCGCTCGTCTACGTCTACTCGGTCGACCCCGACAGCCGAACCGCGCGCGTGTTCCCGATCGGGGAGGACCCAGAGCTGGCCGACGCGGCCACCGTCGCCGCAACGTCCGATGAGACGGCCCTCGGTCTGCCGCTCGGTATCTGGGTGGCGCTGGAGCGCAGCGTGCCGCTGGTCGTCTTCGACCGGCCCTTGGGACTCGATGCCACAGCGCCAGATCTGCGGGCGGCCGTCGAGGCGGTACGTCGGTCGCTGCGCAGCGAGCAACCACCAGGTATCCCGGGGACCTGGGTCGGCCCGCCCATCCTTTCCGAGCTTGATCCCCGGCTTGAGTACCGCTCGCATTTGGCTGCAGAACTCGACCGGCTCGCCGACGTGGCCGAACTGCTCGCGGCCGAGACGTGCGACACACACGAGCCTTCGCTTGCCCAACTGCTGCACGAGACTGACCTGACCCCTGAGGACCTGATGGCATCCCTCGGGATCGGTCAGGCCGAAAGTCGGTCCCTGTTCCGTGACACCCTCCCGCTGCGTCCCGAAGAGATTGCCGCGGTCGCCAAGCTTGCCGGTGTACCGGCCGAGCGCGTCCGCGACGCCGCTCCGAAGCCCCGGGCGTCGCTGCGCCTGAAGCTGCACGAGCCGCGTCGGCGGCGCCAGACTCATCGATACGCGGACGCCCGGAAGGTCACCGATGCGGACGCGCGGTGGGCGGCGGCCCGTTCTGTCATGGCCGCGGCGATGCGAACGTCCGGAAAGGGACGCCGCGACCCCGACTGGGACACCCTGCTCGACGACTTCTTCGCCACGCCCGAGTAATCGCGTGCGCAGCGGCCACCCGCGCGCGGCCGTCGAGCGGCACGCGCGGCGGCTGCTGGCCAGCCTCGATCCCGACGTGCGGGAGGGTCTCGGCGTCGACCCGATCACGGTCATCAGGGCGCGGCTCGAGGTGTCGGTCCAGCTTCGTCCCGAGCGGAGCGGCACAGGGGACTGCCCGATCGACGGGAGCTATTTCCCCGACCCGCCGCGCATCTCGGTGGCGGAGTCGCTGAGCCGGCGCCGGGTCAACTTCAGCGTCCTGCATGAGCTGGGCCATCACCTCCAAGCAAGCGACACTGTGCTCGCCGACATCCTGTGGCGTGAGCAAGACGGCGGCACTGGGCTGGAGGAGGACATCTGCGACACGTTCGCCGCTGAGGTCCTCCTCCCTCAGCACCTGGTGGACGAGATCATCGACGATGCCGGTCCCACAGCCGCCGCTGTGGCCGACCTGTTCACGACTACCCAGGCGTCGCGCGAGGCCTGCTGCGTCCGCGCGTCGCACCGCGTCCGCGGTCCCGGCTATGTCGTCCTGGCCAACCCCGATGGGACCATCCGCTTCGCCGCGCCGGCCAACCAGCGATACCGCATCGCGCCCGGAACACGGCAGGGTCGCGCGCACCTGCTCGCCCGCGCCGGCCGCGTGGGGCAGGCGCGCGGAGAGTCCCCGCTCGCCTACCGGCACGGCACCCGCACCCCGGCCTACCAGGCGGACGCCGTCTACCGGGACGGCTACGTGTTCGCGGTCTTCGTCGCGGGCCGCCCGTCCTGGAGACAAACACTGGAGGCGTCCAAGAGCGAGGCGCTGATCGCGGTCGATGCCTACAACCGCCCGCGCCAGTGCCGCAGCGTCGAAGCCTTCTTCGTCCACATGCACCTAGCTTGGCAGCTCCTGCTGCACGCTTGCTTCCGGCGGCAGGGGGTCGACTACCGGTACCGCAAGCCCGGCAGCCGGCGGTTCCTGCGAGTCAACGGCGAACCGAAGACCTGGGAGCTGGCCCGCTGCGTGGCTCACCACTGGCGTGACGCCAACAATCCGGTCCGCCGCAACCTGGAGCTGACCGTTGCCCTGCGGAACAAGATCGAGCACCGCTACATCGAAGGCATCGATGTCGCCTCGGCAGGCTACGCGCAAGCGTCCTTGCTGAACTACGAGCACGAACTGACCTCGACGTTCGGCGACGCTCACAGTCTTGCCGACAGCCTGCGCGTCCCGCTGTTCATCGGCACCTTCACGGCGCAAGGCGCTGAGCGACTGCGCAAGGCCAAGCGCTCGCTCCCGATGGACGTCCGCCACTTGCTCGCCGCCGCCGAAGACGACGTCGACACCGGCGTCCTCGAGGACCTGCGCTACGAGTTCCGCGTCCACCTCGTGCCAATGACCGGCCCGAAAACGGAGGCCGATCTGTCATTGACCTTCGTGCGGGAGGAGGACCTCACAGATGAAGAGCGGACCGTGCTCACCACCCTGGGCCGAGCCGGCACCGTCATCTTGCGGGAACGCCAGCGAGCCGTTGCCAACCACGGGCTCATGCGGCCGAAAGCCGCGGTGGTAGCGGTCCAGCAGCAGATTCCATACCGCTTCACCATGGGGAGCTTCGTACGCGCATGGAAGACACTGAAGGTACGCCCAGAGACGGGAAGCGCGCATCCCGAGCGCACCGACGAACGCTACTGCGTCTACGACCCCGGCACACGAGGACTACGTTTACACCGAAGCCTTCGTCCGCAAACTCGCCCGTGACCTCGCCACGCCCGAAGGGTTCCGGGCACTGCTCAGACAGGAACCACAGCCAGTAGGCGCGCCATGCGGCCGCATAGAGGAATTGTGCGCATGATTCGAGGCCAGAATGCAGCGCATATGTGCTATTGGAAGTGTTCAGAGGCGGTCGCCTGGTGACAGCCTTCGGTGGGCGTTTCTGGCTCGTTCGTCGGCGGCGGAGGCGCCGTAGCGGCGGAGCATGTCGGCGCTGGACCAGCCGGCGACGCGCATGAGGTCGCCTTCGGCGCCGCCTTGGGCGAGCCAGGA
>Ga0187893_10010458_pt1 | contig 13808 bp, 13 predicted proteins | sample MA1701074metaG_FD_139574 | JGI IMG/M metagenome (GOLD analysis project Ga0187893, IMG submission 139574) | White microbial mat communities from a basaltic lava cave in the Kipuka Kanohina Cave System on the Island of Hawaii, USA - MA170107-4 metaG ...
AATGATGGTCGTGTCCAGCTTCAGTGCTTTGCTTTCGGGTTTCAGGTCCGTTTCTTTCGTGACCACCTGGGAAACCAGACGTTGATCGGTGAGCATGTCCACGAGTTCTCGGTGCAACATCCGGGTCGCTTTCGCCAGTTTGTTTTCGTACTCCTGTTTGTCCTCCGGGTCGTCATCTTCCTCCGGCTTGGCATTAACCACGATTTCCGGGACCAGGATGGTGTCGTACCCGGAGAAATCAAAGCCGTCCGCGATCCAGACCCGTTCCACCCGCTTCGCCTCGCGATAACTGACACCTTCCGGCCCGGGATACGTCTTGGGAGTGGACGAACACCCGATCTCGACAATCAGCGCGATCGCGCCGGCAGCAAATGCCAGATAACGGACCGCTCGCTTCCATGTGTTCATGTTTCCTTCCAATTTCTTGGCCGTCTTGTACGCGATAGCTGCGAATGGCTGCAACACCAAAAGGGCGGTTTAACCATTTGACAATCCCCGACCGCTCCGCTAGTTTTGCGCCCCTTTCGAAAACCATGAGCACCTACATTGCAAAGGAAAAGGACATCGTCCGCAAGTGGCTGGTCGTCGATGCCGAAGGTGTGCCGCTGGGCCGGCTGGCCGTGCGCGTCACCAACCTGCTGCGTGGAAAGGAGAAGCCGATCTTCTCGCCGCATCAGGACACGGGCGATTTCGTGATCGTCGTCAACGCCGAGAAAGTCCGCCTGACCGGCAAGAAGGAAGAAGGCAAGACCTACATGACTTACTCGGGTTGGAAGGGCGGCGAGAAACACGAAACGGCCGGCCACCTCCGAAAGCGCCGCCCGGAATTGCTCGTCGAGCGCGCGGTGTGGGGAATGATGCCCAAGAACCGGCTGGGCCGCCAGCTCATGACCAAGTTGAAAATCTACAAGGGAGCAAGGCACCCGCACGCCGCGCAGAAACCCGAGGAGCTGAAGCTGGCTGCGTGATCGTTTCCCATTCCAAATCTCGAATCCCAAATTCCAAAGCATGAGCACAGAAACAACAGTCGTAGCGCCGCCCACCAGCCCGGTCCAGGCCACCGGTCGGCGCAAGACCGCGGTTGCGAGCATCCGCCTCGCAGCCGGCGGCGGCAAGATCGAAGTCAACCGCCGGACCTTCGAGTCGTATTTTCCGAACGAAGTGACCCGCAACTTCATTCTCGCGCCGCTCGAAGTCACCGCGAGCGCCGGCAAGTTCGACATCGCGATCAACGCCAAGGGCGGCGGCCCGAACGGCCAGGCCGGCGCGGTCCGGCACGGGCTGGCGCGGGCACTGGCCAAGTGGAACGCCGAGTTTCGCAAGCCGCTGAAGGTCGCCGGTTTCCTTACCCGCGATCCCAGGATGCGCGAGCGCAAGAAGCCCGGCCAGCCCGGGGCGCGCAAGCGCTTCCAGTTCAGCAAACGCTGAGCAAATTCTGCTTTTGTTGCGAACGACCCCGGGTTAGAAACTTCGGGGTCGTTTGCTTTTTGGACATGACCAAAGTCAACATCGCCATCGTCGGCGCGTCCGGTTATTCCGGTGAGGAACTCGTGCGGCTGCTGCTCGCGCATCCGCGCGCCCGGATCGCATGTGTCACCTCGCGTCAGAGCGCGGGGCAAACGTTGGGGCAGTTTTTCCCGCGGTTCGCGAGCCATCCGACGGCGCGCAAGCTGGGATTCAGCGAGCCGAACGTGGATACAATTTGTTCCGCGCTGGGCGACCGCGGCGCCTCCGTTGTGTTCCTCGCGCTGCCCCACGGCGTGGCGGCGGAATTTGCGAAGCCGCTTCTGGAACGCGGCGCGCGGATCATCGACCTCAGCGCGGACTTCCGACTCAAGAGCGCAGTGGTCTATAAGGAATTCTACGGGCACGATCATCCCGCGCCGGAGTTGCTCGCGCGCAGCGTCTATGGACTTCCCGAGATGTATCGCGAGCAAATCAAGAAGAGCAATTTCGTCGCGTCGCCGGGCTGCTATCCCACGAGCATCCTGTTACCGACGGTTCCGCTGCTCCGCGCCGGCTTGATCAAACCGACGAGCATCATCGCCGACAGTTTGAGTGGCGTAAGCGGCGCGGGTCGGAAGGCTGAGCCGGACTATCTGTTCGTGGAGTGCAACGAGAGCGTCCGCGCGTACGGCGTGCCGAAACATCGGCATCTTTCGGAGATCGAGCAGGAACTCCGCATCGCGGCTGGGGTGCCGGTCACGATCCAATTCACCCCGCACCTGATTCCGATCAATCGCGGCATCCTGACGACGCTCTACCTCGCCCCGACGCGCGAGCTCCGCACCGAGGCCGACTTCAGCGCATACGCCACTTCCGTCCAGCAATGCTACGTCAACGCTTACGGCAACGAACCATTCGTGCGCCTGCTCGAAGGCAAGGCGTTGCCGGACACCAAGAACGTCGAGAGGACCAACTTCATCGAGATTGCCTGGCGACTCGACGCGCGCACGGGCCGGCTCATCGTTCTCAGCGCGGAGGACAACCTGACCAAAGGCGCCGCCGGTCAAGCCGTGCAGTGCATGAACCTCCTGTGCGGCTTCGAGGAGACGGCCGGTCTTCTCTGAGAAATGAACGAACCCTTTCGCCCCGCAAAAGGCTGCGTCACCGCTCCCAAAGGCTTCCGCGCGGCCGCCGTCGCGTGCGACATTCGCGGACACGGGAAGAAGGGACGCCTCGACCTGGCGATCATCGCCTCGGTCGTGCCCTGTCACGCGGCGGGGACGTTCACGACCAACCAGATCAAGGCCGCGCCCGTGAAGTTGACGAGGAAACATCTGCGCGATCGACGGGCCCAGGCGATCGTCGTCAACAGCGGCAACGCCAATGCCTGCACCGGCGTGCAAGGAATGCAGGACGCCGCGCGCATGGCGGAGGAAACCGCCCGACTTCTGGGGCTCAAACCGTGGGAAGTGTTGGTGTGTTCGACCGGTCGCATCGGAACGCCGTTGCCCATGAAAAAAGTCATCGGCGGAATCCAGGAAGCTGCGGCGAGACTCGGGGACACGAAATTCTCCCATTCGCCCAAGGCAGGGGAACTGGCTGCCCGGGCCATCACGACCACCGACACCAAGCCGAAACAGGTCGCCGTTCAGTTTGAACTCGACGGCAAGGAAGTCACGATCGGCGGCATCTGCAAAGGCGCGGGCATGATCGCGCCCGGGATGTCCGAATCGGGCGAGCCGCCTGCGCTGCACGCCACGATGCTTTCTTTTCTCACCACCGACGCCGCGGTCGAGCGGCGCACGCTGCAGGAATGTTTGAACCGGGCCGTCGCGCAGTCGTTCAACTCGGTGACCGTGGACGGCGACATGAGCACGAATGACACGGTGTTGCTGCTCGCCAACGGAATAGCCGGCAACGAGCCGCTCTCGGCCAACCATCCCGCGCTCCCGACGTTTCAAGCCGCTCTGAATCATGTGACCGGGGAACTCGCCCGCAGGATCGCCCGCGACGGCGAAGGCGCGTCGAAGTTCATCACCGTCCGCGTAACGGGCGCGGCCTCGAACCACGATGCGCAGATCGCTGCGCATTCCATCGCGAACTCGTCGCTCTGCAAGACGGCCTGGTACGGCGGCGACTCGAATTGGGGGCGAATCCTCGATGCCGTCGGTTACAGTCCGGCGAAGATTGTCGAGGAGAAGGCCGACGTTGCCTACAACGGCGAGTATGTCTTCCGCGGCGGCCAGCCGGCGAAACATTCCAAGAAGTTGAGCAAGATTCTTCGCCAGAGAGAGTTCACGGTCGAAGTGAATCTCCATCTGGGCGACGGCGCCGCCACGGTCTATACCTGTGACCTGACGCACGAATACGTGAGCATCAACAAAGCAAAGGAATGATGCAGGACCTCATCGCCAAATCCAAGGTCCTGATCGAGGCGCTGCCGTACATCCAGAAGTTCCGCGGCGCGACGTTCGTGGTGAAGTGCGGCGGCAGCTTCATGGAAAACCAGGACGCCGTCCGCTCGATGTTGCAGGACGTTGTGTTTCTTGAATCCGTCAGCATCAACCCGGTCCTCGTCCACGGCGGCGGCAAGGCGATCACGGAACGGATGAAGGCGGCGGGCATCCAGGCGCGGTTCGTCAAAGGCATGCGCGTGACCGACGAACAGAGCATGAGGATCGTCGAGGAGGTGCTCTCGACGGTGCTCAACCCGGAACTGGTCCAAACCATTCAACAACTCGGCGGTCGCGCCCGGGGCGTTCCCGGCAAGGACGTCATTCGCGCCAGGCAACTCGACCCCGAGCTGGGCTTTGTCGGCGACATCACCGGCGTGGACACGAAGCCGTTGCTCGGTCTGTTGCGGAACAGCATCACCCCGGTGATCAGTCCGATCGGTCGCGATCAATCCGATCAAGTCTATAACATCAACGCCGACGTGGCGGCGGCGGACGTGGCCATCGCGTTGAAAGCGCGTCGCCTCGTCTATCTGAGCGACGTGAACGGCCTGCGCCGCAATCCCGAGCAGGAAGACACGTTGATCCCGTCGCTGCGTGTCGCCGAAGTGCCGAAGCTGATCGAGGAAGGCGTGATCGACGGCGGAATGATGCCGAAAGTCCAGAGCGCCGTCCGCGCCATCGAGAACGGCGTGCATCGCGTCCACATGCTCGATGGCAAGCAACCGCACTCGCTGTTGCTGGAAATCTTCACCGACAAAGGCATCGGCACGGAGATCGTGAAGTGAACGCTTCCGATCAACTCAGGCTCTCGTTCGACGAGTTTGTGATTCCCACCTATGGCCGGTTCCCGCTTGCGTTGGTGCGCGGCAAGGGCTGCCGGGTGTGGGACGCGGACGGGAAGGAATATCTCGATTTCGGCGCGGGGATCGCGGTGTGCTCGATCGGACACGCGCATCCCGCGCTGGCGAACGCGCTGCATCAGCAAGCCGGCACTTTGGTGCACACGTCGAACCTCTATTACACCGAGCCCCAGGGTTTGCTGGCGAAGAAGCTCGTCGAGATCGTCGGCGAACCCGGCAAGTGTTTCTTTTGCAACAGCGGCGCGGAGGCGAACGAATCGCTCTACAAGCTGGCGCGCAAGTTCGGCCACGAGACCGGCGGCGGACGGTTCGAGATCATTACGTTCGAGAACTCGTTTCACGGGCGCACCCTTGCCGGCATCGCCGCTACGGGACAGGAGAAGGTGAAGAAAGGGTTCGAACCGGCCGTGGCTGGTTTCGTTCACGTGCCGTTCAACGATCTCGCAGCCGTGCGCGCGACGATCCAGCCGCAGACCGTCGGGGTCCTCATCGAACCGATTCAAGGCGAGAGCGGGATCACGCCGGCCAAACCCGAGTTTCTGCGCGGGTTGCGCCAGTTGTGCGACGAGAGGAACTTGCTGCTGTTGTTCGACGAAGTGCAGTGCGGCCTCGGGCGCACGGGCGATTGGTGCGCCTATCACACGCTGCTTGGCGCCGATCGGGTTCAACCCGACGCGATCAGTTGGGCAAAGGGCATTGCCGGCGGCGTGCCGATGGGGGCGATCTGGGTTCGGAAACGCAACGTCCGGTTTGCCGATGGCACGACCAAGCCGCTGTGCGACCTGCTTGGCCCGGGCACCCACGCCTCGACGTTCGGTGGCACCCCGCTTGCCTGTGCGGCGGCGTTGGCCGTGCTGGATGTGATCGAGAAGGAAGGATTGCTGAAGAACGCCCACGAAGTCGGCGCTCATGCCTGCTCCCAACTCTCAACTCTCCACCCTCAACTCCTCCGCGAAGTCCGCGCCATCGGCTTGATGATCGGCATCGAGCTCGCCGCGAACGTCGCCGACCTCAAACCGTCGCTCAAGGCCGAAGGCAAAACGCCGGCCGCGATCTTCGTCGGTGCGCTGCACGATGCCGGCTTGCTCGCCGTCCCTGCCGGCACCCACACGATCCGTTGGCTGCCGCCGTTGAACGTCACGCGCGCGGAAGTGAACGAAGCGACCGAGAAATTCCAGCGCGCCCTAACGAATTGCCGCTAGTCCTGTCGAAAGCTCATGATGTCCTTGGGCCGCTGGCTGATCCTCTTCTGCGCGCTTTCCATTCTCCATCCTCGATCCTCCATCCTCGGCGCGGAAACATCCGCCCCGCCCGTCAACGTCGAGTTCCTCGTCTTGGGCCAGACGCACACGCTGGCCAAACATCCGACGCTGCCGGTGTTGTACGTCGGATGCTACGGCTATCCCCAACAGAAAAACCTCGTCACGTTCCGCCTCGATGAAAACGGCGCCATCCTGACCAACACCATGAAGGTCTGCGAGGACTACTTCTCGGTGGACGGCAAGAAGACGGAACACATTTACCGGCTCCTTCCCCGACCGACGCTGTTCCCCAAGCCGAACGTGCTCGTGCTCGGCTGCACGCCCGATTACCATGCCGATTATTTCAAGCAAACGAACAACAACGAACTGGCCGTGATCGCGCTCGACGACCAGGGGCAGCCGGCAAAACTCCTGAAGTCGTTTCGCACCAGCAACACCGGGCGCGAAAACCTCATGGGCATCCGTGGCGACCCGACGACGGGCCGCGTCTATCTCGCGTACTACGTCAGCTTCGGCTGGATCGGGCTCGGCGACGACGGCTTGCCGGTCTCGGAGCAGTTCATGGGTGTCTCCTGCCCCATCAACCAGTGGTACTGGCGCTACATCCCTGCCTGGCAGCGGTTTTTCACGATGCCGCCGGGGCCGAACTTGAACCTGTTCAAACTCGCGGCAGACGGCCGGTCACTGGAGTTCTTCCAAGGGGTGAACACGCCTGGCGGAAGTCCCTACGCGGGAAATCTGGAGGTGAGCGAAACGCTGCGCAAGATTTACGTGTTGAGCTCGACGCCGCAGCACGAACTTGCCGTTTACCCGCTGACGGAACGCGGCACCCTGGCCGGTCTGCCTCGATACTTCCGGCTCGGCGGGCCGACGTTCGTGCGGTACGATTTCAAAGCGAGGAAACTCTACGCCCTCGCGAACGAATGGATGCGAGTCTGGTCGCTCGACGCGGACGGCTACCCCGCGGGCCAACCGACCCTTCATGCGCTCCGATGCGGTGTGGTTCGGGACGCGCTCCTGGACGAAAACACGGGAAAGCTCTACGTGGCTTGCACAGAACCGCCCGCAGCGGCGCGTTGACACGATGAAAACCTTCTGGGCAATGCTGGCAGGGACGGTGTGGCTGCACGCGGCATTCGGCGAAGGCATTGTCACTTCGGCGCCGCCCGCGCAGCTTGTGTTCGTGCCCCATCCCAGCGCATGGTCCGTGATCAAGCATCCCACGTTGCCCGCGTTGTACCTCGGTTGTCATGCCACGGCGACGAACCGAAATCTCATCACCTATCGCCTCAACGCAGACGGTTCCTTGATCTCCGAGAGCCAGAGGATCAGCGATAACTATTTCATCGCGAGCACCAACGCGGAATTTCAATACCGCATCTATCGTCCGAGCGTCGATCCGGGCCGGAACATCCTGTACGTGATCGCCGGCGCGGATTCCCCGGCCACGAGTTTCACCAATGCCAGCAACAACGAGATCGTTGCCCTGGCCCTCGACGAGCAGGGCCAACCCGCGAAAGTGCTCAAGGCGTTTCGGACCGACCAGACCGGCACCCAATACCTCGTCGGCGTCCGCTGCGACCCGGCCACGCGGCGTTTGTACCTGACCTACTCGACCTACCTCGGCTGGTGCGGGCTCAGTGACGATGGCTTGCCGGTCTCGGCCAAGTGCAACCTGATCAATTACACTCTGACCAGTTGGTATTGGGATTACGTGCCCGAATGGGAACGGTTCTACGCCATCTACTCGGGCCTGAGCCTGCGGATCTTCAAGTTGGCATCGGATGGCGTGAACGTGGAGTTTCTGCAGGGATCGGGCGTTTGCTATGGGGATTCGGGGTGCATCCAGGTCGGTCACAAGTTTCGGAAACTCTACAACCTCGATCTCTCGCAGGGGGCGCGCCTGGTTGTATGCATGCTCACGAAGGAAGGTAACCTGACGAGTGTGCCGCGCCATATTCCGCTCCCGGATGTGGTGGGCATTCGCTGCGACTTCACCGCGAACAAGCTCTACGCGTGGACGCGCGACACGGTCTGGAAAACCTGGACGCTCGATGCCGACGGCTATCCGCGTGGCGAGCCGCAAGTGACCGCGCTCGGTTGCGGCGAGATCAAAGACGTGTTTGTGGACGAACAGACCGGCAAGGTGTACGTGGCGTGCACCCAGGCGCCGACTGCCGCGCAATGAGGCCCAGGCCAACCAGCGGCGCTGCAAGATTCCCTTCCCGCAATCGTCGTCGTCCTCGTTCGTTGGCCGCTTTTGAGCAGCGGGTGGCAGCCATTCCCAAAGACAACACCCTGGATCCGTTCGCGCCGGAGAGATCAGGCGGAAATGCTTTCCGAGCAAGAAGTCGCCAGACTCGACGATGCCTACCGGCGCCCAAGCCCGACTTGAATGGCTTCAAGAAGGCCATCATCCTCCGTTGTCGGCGACACCTTCGAACCACCGACAAACCGTTGTCGCCGTGATTCGCATGCTCCGTCACGGCGTGACGAAAGAATCAGGCGCGAGTGTCGTTCATCACGGCACCGTCGAGCCCGCTTCTGATTCGGCCAGTCGCTCCTCGATCGTCATCGCGGTGGACTGCACCCGGCAGAGGTGCGCGTATAAACCATCGAGCGCCATCAATTCCTCGTGCGTGCCGCGCTCGATGACCCGGCCAGCCTTCAGCACCAGGATCTGGTCCGCGTGACGGACGGTGGATAGCCGGTGCGCGATCACGAAGCTGGTGCGATGCGCCATCAACCGCTCCAGCGCTTCCTGGATCAACTTCTCGGTTGCCGTATCGACGCTGGCGGTGGCTTCGTCGAGGATCAGGATCGGCGGGTCTTTCAGTAACGCGCGCGCGATGCTGACTCGTTGTTTCTCGCCGACGCTGAGTTTCACTCCGCGCTCGCCGACGCGGGAATCGTAGCCCTCGGGCAGTCGCTCGATGAATTCGTGGCAGTTGGCCGCCTTTGCCGCCGTCACCATCTCCGCCTCAGTTGCATCGAGCCGGCCATAGAGGATGTTCTCGCGGATCGTCCCGTTGAACAGAAACGCCTCCTGCGTGACGATCCCGATCTGACGACGAAGCGCTTCCACCGTCACGTCGCGAAGGTCGTGTCCGTCCACGAGAATGTGGCCGCCGGTCACGTCGTAGAATCGCGTCAGCAAACTCACGACCGTGCTCTTGCCCGCGCCGGTGGGCCCGACCAACGCGATCGTTTCGCCGGGCTCGGCCACGAGGTCCACGTCGTGCAAGATCGGCAGGCCCGCGCGATATTCGAAGCGGACGCTGCGGAACTCGACGTGGCCGCGCACCCGTCCCCCCTTGCCCAGTTCGATCGCGCCCGGTTTTTCCGCCACCTCGACTTCGGCATCAAGAATATCGAACACCCGCTCGCCCGCCGCGCGGCCCGCCTGGAACATCTGGTTCAAGCCGTGCAACTGCCGCACCGGCCCGTAGAACATCCCGAGGTACGCAAGAAACCCGACGAACACGCCGATGCTCATCTCGCCTTTCACGACCGCCACGCCACCGAGCCAAAAGACGATCACGTATCCCAGCCACGCCACCCATTCCATCGCGGGGTTATAGACGGACCACGCGCCCATCACACGCAACGTCGCCGCGCGCAGTCCTTCCGCTTTCCGCTCGAAACGACCCAGTTCATGCGGCTCGCGTCCGAAGCCTTTGATCTGGCGAATGCCCTGCAAATTGTCGTGCAACAAGGCGTTCAACGCCGAGGTCGTCTCCCGTACCCGCCGGTAACGTTTATGCGCCGTCGCCGTGTAGATCAGCGCGCCGATGATCAGCAGCGGAATCGGCACCAACGCCCACAGCGTCAGCCAGGGATCGAACTGGTACATCATGTAGCCGACGCCGACGAGGCCGAGCACCGACACCGTCCCCTGCTCGATGCCGTCGATCAGCACGCGCTCGACGGCGTTGACATCATCGATCACGCGCGTCATCAGATCGCCCGTGGCGCGCTGGTCGAAATAGCGGACGGAGAGCCGCTGCAGCTTGTCGTAGAGGTCGCGACGCATGTCGAAGATGACGCATTGCTCGAAGCGGTTGTTGAGTTGGATTCGCAGGAAGTTGAAGAAGTCGCGGAGGAAACAGGCCAGCAACAATCCGCCCGCCATCCAGGCCACCAGTTCGAGCCGGCGATCCTCCAGCGCCTCGTCGATCATCAACTGCGTCAGCTTGGGAAACGCCAGCCCGGCAATCGTGGACAGGATCGCGCACGCCATCGTACCCGCGCCGAACCAGGGATACCGGCGAAGGTAACCGAACACCCGGGTGAAGATTTCTCGCGCGCTGCGCCGCCGCGCGATCATCGTCTCGTCATTGACCGTATCGTGCCAGACCATGAATGGGGACCATAGCGCAAGAGAGTTCGCAACGCACGCTCATCATCGACATCGCGGCGCAGTTTTGCGTTCATCGCACGTCAGTCTGAACGTTCAATAATCTGGCCTCGCCTGACTCAAAACGGTGTTTTACCGGGTTGCCTCTCAACGCTCTTCCTGGATCACAACCACGCCATAGGGGGCCAGTTCGATAGATCCCTTGCAGTGGTTTCCGGTGATGAGGTCGGTGCCGGAAGCGAAGAGCCTGGCCTGCTCCTTCTGGGGATAGTGATTCAGCACGAACAGGAAGCTGGTGCCGGGCTTGCGCCGTCTGACGATCTCCACATTAGCCGGGGCTTCGGCAAGCGGCGGGATGGAAGCGTACTGCAAGGCAAGGCCAATCACGCACGACGCGTTGGCGGCGGTCAAGTGCGTGCCGACGTAGATCGCGTGGCCTTTGCCGAATCGATTGACAGTGATGGCCGGCTGGCCGGTGGCGGCGGTTGGACCGGATTCGGGCGGGGTGATCCATGTTCCCACGGCCCGAGCGCCGTGCAGCGACAGGATTTCAAATGCGCGACTGGATGGAGTTTGGCTTTCCAGGGCGCTGCCGGGTGTGAGCTGAATCTGGTAGAGAGGGTTTACTGGAGGGGCCGGCGAGGGAGGCCAGGGATATGTGACCGATCCGAGTTCTTCGACCTTCACTCCGAATAATCCCGACAAGAGGCCGGGCGGCGTTTGGATGATCACCTGGTTGTCGCGATTTTTGGTGGCGGTGCGCGCGATGGCCAACAGGACGCCATGTTGTTCGGGCACGATGAAGCCACCGGTCATGGCCCGACAGCGCTCCAGGGTGATTGCCGGGATAAACGCGTCGTCCGTCCCCTTGATGCTGTAGGCGGGATAGATGTCGAAGCTGAGAAAATCGAGGTCTTCTGTGAACTTCCAGTAGTCCGTGTGCTGGTACATCCCGTTGGTGGCAAACCAGACTCAGTTGTGGGTCACAAACCAGTTGGGATTCGCCTTGCGAAGGATCTGGACCTGCTGGCGTTGGAACTCGATGACCGCGTCGCTGGTGAAGCGATAAGAGTCCAGTTCCAGCGAAAAGTTGGGCATCCACGGCCGTTGGACGTTTGGGGTGGGCAGGACGATCTGGTCGAAGTCGTGGTAAGTCAGAGAATAGAAGGTATTGCCGTGCGCTGCGTTGAGCCGCTCGATCGTGCCGTACTTGTTGCGAAGCCAGTTCTGGAAGCCGGTAACGCAGACCGGGCAATAGCAGACGTTCACGTGGCAATGAAACTCGTTGTCAGTCTGCCAGGCGATGACATGCGGATTGCCAGCAAAATGCTCCGCGAGCGCCTGTGTGAGCCGGCGGGACTCGGCGCGGAACTCTTCGTTGGATCGAAACCCGACGATTCATCACGAACATGAAAAAGCTGTTCGAATTTCCTTCGGGAATGAACACGAGGTTAGGGTCAGTCGCGCCGACTCACAGCAAGCCAAGCGCTTTCAAACAACCGCGAAGCTTGTCCATTTCGGTGTCTGAGAGCGAGTTGTACGGCTTCCTCCGCCACCTGCCGGCGATGCCGTAGATTTCAAGCATTCCGTGAATGCCCGCGTCGAAGCCGCCGGGAAGCGCGTGGATGAAGTCGAACCAGGGAATCTCGACGTCGCGGATGATCGCGCGCGCGTTCTCAATTTTTCCTTTCTGAACTGCCGCCCAGTAATCGCGCGCCACGCGTGGACGGAATGTCACGAGCGTCGAGAGATAACCGTCGCAGCCGTAGGGGTGGATGTCGAGATGGTTCTGCTTGAGTCCGCCGGACCACACCGCCCAACGGTCCGAGACGAGCAACGCCATCTTGCGTCCGAAGTCGCCGCAAAAATCGTCCTTCACCGCCACGATTCCCTTCCCTTTCTCCAGGCAGAGCTTGAGTGCAGCCATTCCGAACGCAGCGCCGCGCGGGATGAAGATGTTGGTCACGGCCATCACCGGCATGTGTTTGGCAACGGCAGAATAATGCGCAACGAGCGTCTCCGGCGTCATCGAGTGCCCCCAGTCCGGCGGCATGACCATGTAAAGGTCGGCGCCGGTCGCGCGCGCGAACTTCGCGAACTCCACCGCCCGGTTGGTGTCGTAGTAGCGGTCCGCGGCGCACACCATGGCGCGGCGGCGCACTTGTTTCACCGTGAACTTCGTGATCTCGGCGATCTCCTGGTCGCGCAGACACTGATAATGACTGTCGCCTGCCGTGAGCAACGCCGTGCCGCTCCCCCCGGCAAGGTTGGCCTCGATCACGTTCGCCAGGCCGCGGAAGTCCACGCGGCCGTCGCGGTGGAATGGCGTGCGGATGGAGCCGGACGGGCCGGTCAGCGCGGCCCGGATTTCATCGCGGTTCATGGCGGATCGCATAGCTTTCCTTCCGAGCATCTTCGATCGCTTTCCTCAACTTGCCCAGCGCCCGCGCGAGGGTCGGGCCGATGCTGTTCTGCGAGACGCCGAGCAACAATTCGATTTCGCGGTACTTCCTTTCGTGAAGGTAAAACAGTTCCACCAAAGTCCGTTCCCGGGAGGAGAGCTGGGCGAGCGCCCGGGGCAGCAGTTCCTCAATATCGGTGTCGGCGGTTGCTTCGTCGTTGTCCACTGCGACCGGTTCGAGGTCTTCGTCCAACTGAACGATGACGAATTTGCGACGCCGCATCACGTCCACGGTGCGGTTGCGCGCCAGTACGTGCAGGGTGGGAAGCAACTGGCCGCGTTCGAGGCACTGGCGCAGCAACTGACGATCGTTCTGCAGCAGGTTCCGCCACACCTCGGCGACGGCGTCTTCGCAGTCCGGATTGGACGCGTCGAAGCCATACGAAGCAAAGGTCCGCCGCGAGATGGCAAGCAGCAACCCGGAATACTTCTCGACGATCTCCCGCCAGGCCGGGGGATCGTCGCGGAGCAAGCGTTGGAGCAATGGTTTCTCGTTCGCGCCGGTCATCGTGGGGCGCAAATTATCACTTCGGCTCAAGGCGAAGCAATGAGAACGTTCAAGCCGATGGATCGGGCGCGCCTGACTGCGCCGTCGTTCTAGCGCGGGCGTTGACTGCGGCCGCCCTCAACGCGGGCGGCTACATCGGCAGCGGCAACTGTTGCAAGCCGGGGCGGCGGAACGCTGCGACCGACAGTTTCAGTTCCCGCTGGGGAATGCCGGCCTTGCGGCGGGCCACGGCGAACAACTGTTTGATCTGTTCGGCGAAAATGCCTTCGCCCTTCATACGGGAGCCGAACTGGGCTTCGTTCAATTTGCCGCCGCGCATCTCCCGGATGCGGTTCAGCACTTTTTCCGCTCGATCCGGAAAATGCCGATGCAGCCAATCCTCGAACAGCGTCTTCACGGCGTACGGCAACCGCAGCACCACATATCCCGCGTACGACGCGCCTGCCCGGCCCGCGGCA
>Ga0187893_10010459_pt1 | contig 13808 bp, 6 predicted proteins | sample MA1701074metaG_FD_139574 | JGI IMG/M metagenome (GOLD analysis project Ga0187893, IMG submission 139574) | White microbial mat communities from a basaltic lava cave in the Kipuka Kanohina Cave System on the Island of Hawaii, USA - MA170107-4 metaG ...
CGGCGGCGGCGGCGGGAAGCCCCGCGTGCCCTGGCCCGACATCGACAGCGGAGGGAGGCTGCGGGTCTCGCGGCCGCCGGTCGACGGCGCCTCGCGCGTCGTGTCCGTCTTGGCGGGTCCCGCCTTGATCGCCTGCGTCGCCGCCATGCGGACCGTCGTGTTGCTCTCCTTGCTCGCGCGCTCGAGAGCCTGTTTCGCGTCCGGGGTGCCGATCTGACCGAGCGCCCACACGGCCGCCGCGCGCACGTCGTCCGCGTACCCGCGCACGACGCCGAAGAGGCGCGGGCGCGTGGCGACGATCTTCACGAGCGCCGGCACGACGGCGCGGCTCGGCACGGCGGCGAAGTAGTGGCAGCACGCCGTCGTGACGGCCTCCATCGGGTCGTTCTCGAGCATGCGCCCGATGTCCGGGCTCAGGTCGATGAGCTTCGCGTCGGCCGCGAGACGGATGAGCTGCGTACGCAGCTCCTCGGGCAGCTCCTTCATCGCGCGGCGGACGATGCTCGTCGCCGTCGCCTTCGGCAGCCGCTTCACGAGCCCGAGGGCGGCCTCCCGCACGGGCGCGTCGAGGTGGTGCATCGCGTGGAGGAACGCCTCGTCGAGGCCCGCGACGCCCGCGAGCTCGATCACCTCGAGGACCGCGGTCACGCGGTCGCGCGGCGCGTCCGCCTGCACCTGCCGCACGAGCGCGGCGACGCCGGACGTGCCGAGGAGCTTGAGCGCAGCGGCCAGCCCCTGGCGCATCTGGAGCGTGCGCTCCTCGACGATCGCCTCCACCATCGGCCCGATCGACGTGTCGCCGAGGGACGCCAGCAGCGTGGCCGCCATCTCGCGGTCGTCGCGGTTTCCCTTGCGCATGCGCTCGAGCAGGGCCGGCATGAACTTCTTCTGCGAGATGTTGCGGCCGAGCTCGTTGAGCAGCGCGGCGACGTTGGGCGGCGTGGCCGGGTTGATGCGGCGGATGGCGACGCCCTGTCGCAGCACCTCGAGCAGCGGCGCGAACGCGCCGGACGAGGCGGCGGCGCCGCACCAGAGGCCGAGCGTGTCGATGAGCGCGCGGACGACGGGCTGGACGGCCTCGTTGAGGACGACGTCGCGAAGGGCGGTGGCGCTCGCGCCCACGACCATGCGCTGCGTCTCCGGGGCGGCGCCGACGAAGGCGCGTCCGAGGATGCGCAACGCGTGCGCGCGGTTGTCCGGGCTGGCGTCGCGCGCCGCGGTGCAGAGGTGCTGCGCGAGCTGGATGGCGAGGTCGCACATCGAGCCGTAATTGAGCGCCTCGAGCAGCGGGGCGAAGGATCTCTCGAACGACTCGGTGAGCAGGTCGGCGGGCGGCCTGGCCAGCATCACCCGCGCGCGCACGTCCGCGCGCGAGCGCGGACTCACGCTGACGCGCTTGGGCGCCTTGCCGACGCCGGGCTTGGCCGGCAGCACGTCGTCGACGTCGGACTTGGCGGCCTCGCCCTCCTTCACGGACTCGCGGCGCGCGTAGACGCGGGCGCCGAAGCGGAAGTGCCGGATGTCCGATTCGACGAGAAGCCGCTCGCCGCGAAGGCGCGCGTCCGCGTCGTCGATCGGCAGCGCCAGGAATTGCGCGAAAACGCGGATCTCCTCCGGCGTGAGGCCGCTGGTGATGCTGATGCTGAGCAGCTTGCGCCGGTTGATCTGGTCCATGAGGAAGTCGCCGGTCTCGACCATCGCGCGGTGCTCGATCGGCTTGCCGTTGGCCAGCAGCTTCCCCTCGGCGACGGCAATCGTGACGCTCGGGTACTGCTTGAGCAGGTTCTCGAACGGCTCCTCCGCGGAGCGCAGGCTCTCCTCGACGAGCGCGTGGCCGGGCGGGTAGAGCTTCAGGCAGTCGGTGCCCGCCTTGAAGTAGCGGAGCGCCTCGTGCAGGAGCTTGATGCCGGCCACGTCGAACGCACGCTCGGAGTGGACTTCGGCCACTCCGCCGCGATGTGCCACGTACGCCTTCTGCACGATGTCGACGTTCCTCAGGCCGCGCGCGATGAGGAACTTGTCCCAGTGGTCGACGGTCATCGCCGAGTGCACGAGCGTCTCCGAGAGGCCGCCGATGACGGCGTCGAGCTCGTCGTTCGTGATGCCGCGCGCGAAGGTGATGGACCCGATGAGCCGGTCCTCGATCACGTTGCGCAGATCCTCGCGCGCGCTGCCCGGGCGGACCGGGAGGGACACGTTGTTCGCCTTCAGCAGCTGGCCGTCGATCGCGAGCGTCAGGGGCGTGACCTGCGCCAGCAGCTGGTCGATGGATGACTTGACCTGCTGGTTGAACCCGCTCGAGAGCGAGCTGCCCTGCGGGTAGAGGCGCCCGATGCGCAGCGCGCCGACGAGCGCGCGGGAGAGCGCGTCGAACTGGTTCTGCTGCTCCGCGTTGAGGGCGACGGTCCCGGGCTGCACGCGCTGGAGGCGCGCGCCGACGGGCCCGGTGGCGGACGTCGCGCGGCGGTCGCGCAGCGCGCGCAGCGCCTCCGCGCGGTCCCCCGAGCCGCTGCGCTCGAGGTGGAACATCGCCGCCTCGACCAGCCAGCCCGCGTCGTCGGGCAGCCGCGCCTCGCAGATCTTGCCGATGCGCGCGTGGTAGCGCTTGCGGGTCAGCAGGTCGATGCTGTCGTAGCAGGCGGTCCGCGCCAGCGTGCATGAGAACTCGAGCACCTCGGGCACCCGCGCGTCGGCGACGCGCAGGATGCGCGAGTGGATCGCGCGGTCGATCGCTTCCTGGAGTTCGAGATCGCGCCACGCGAGCATCTCCTGGAGCAGGTCGACGTCGAACGAGCTGCCCATGACGGAGGCGCAGCTGAGCATCTCGCGCACGCTGCCCGGGAGCGCGCCGAGGCTCGCGAGAATCGCGTGGCGCACGCTCTGCGGGAGGAGGGACGGTTCCGTCGGGCACGGCTTGTTCGCCAGGGCGGCGCCGCGCACGGATTCCTCGACAAAGAGCGGGCTGCCCTTGCCCCTGGCGACGAGCGCCGCGTCGAACGCGGGGTTGGGCGCGCGGCCCGTCACCATCGCATCGTAGAGGCGCCCCGCCTGCTCGTCCGTCAGCGGAGGCACCTCGAGCTCCTCGACGCGCCGCTGCTTGCGCAGCCCCTCGAGCAGCGCCGGCAGCGCCGAGTCGCCGTCGGCCGCGACGCCCCGCACGTCGTCGGACGTCGCGATGACCAGCAGCGGGATCGGCGCGTTCATGAGCGACTTCACGACTTCGAGCGAGCTCGGGTCGGCCAGGGCGGCGTTGCCTGCGCCCAGGACGATCGACCCGCGCAGACGGCTGATCAGGCGGAGCAGTTCCTGGACCGCGGCGCCCGCGATCTGCGGGTTGGGCAGTTCGGCGGAGGCGTCGAGGTCGCCCGCGGTGAAGAAGTTCGGACTGATGACGCGCAGCGCCAGCAGGTGCTCGGAGGTGAGGCGGTCCTCGACGCGCAGCTCGAGATCCGGCATCTCGCGGCCGAGGCGCTCGAGGAACAGGCCGACCGTGCGGTAGGGCGAGTGCCGCGCCGATTCTTCGCCGTCCGCCCGCGCCACCGCCACGCCGGCGTCCCGCGCGAGCTGGAGAGCGTCGGTCAGGAAGCGCGACTTGCCGTAGCCGGCGCCGCCGTGCGCGAAGACGAACGTCGGCTTGCGCAGGTCGGTGAGCAGCGCCGAGATACGGTCGCGGATGTTCTCGCGCCCGATCGTGACGTGCGCCGGGATGCGCGCGAACACGTCCGGATCCTCGCCGGGCGGCGGCGCCAGGCACGCCGTACCCGGCCCACCCCGGCGGGCGGCGCGCACCGCGCGCGACACGGCGTCGAGGACGACCGACGGCAGGGATCCGTCATCGGGGCGCCCGGCCGCGCCGATGCAGAAGGCGGGGTTGATGCCCTGGATGGGGACGGCGGCGAGTTCCTCGGCGAAGTTCTGCGCGACCTGCAGAGCGACGTCGCGGCTGCGCTGCGGGAAGAGCATCGCGTACGCGTCGGACGACCAGCGCACGACGATCGACTCGGGGTCCGCGACCTCCTTGAGCTTGCGGCCGATGTCCCGGAAGAAGCTGGAGACAAGGCCCTCGCGGAGGCCCGCCGGGCGCTCCACGACGAGGACGGCGATCGCCGCGGGCGAGCGGATCGCCCCCCAGTCGACGCGCTCGCGGATCGCCGTGTAGATGTAGCGGCGGTTGTGAAGCCCGGTCGGCTCGTCGGTGTAGACGATCCGGTCGAGTTCCGCGTCGATTTTCATCTCGCCGGTCATCGCCGGGGGAGATTCTATCAGACGCGGGGCCTCAGGGCGCGAGCTTCACGGCGCGCAGAACCGGAGACTTCGCGCCGTCGCCCTCGAAGTCGGCGCGCCACTGCACCCACCGGTGCTTCTTCGCGGGGGCGACCTCCGCCGGGGACGCGGCCGCGTCTTTCCACGACGCTTTCGCGAGGTCGTCCTGGGACGCGGCGGAACGCCACCGCAGGCGCACGCCCGCGGTCGCCTCCCAGGAGAGGGACAGCTTCGCGCCGGCCTCGATTTTCTCGGGCTTCGACGTGAGCGAGCCCTTCTCCTCGTACGCGGCCGCGTAGATGAAGCCTTCCGCGCCGGTGCCGACGAAGAGGCGCCCGCGGTGCATCGCGATCGCGCCGCGGTGGATCGGGCGGCCCTTCGTCGCCTGGCGGTCGAATTCCTTTGCGGGCACGCCCTCCTTCGTCGTCACGGTCGTCCATTTGAGCGCGTCGGTCGTGGAGGCGACGTGCCCGTCCTCGCGCAAACCGTAGAGCACGTTCCCCTCGCGCCACAGGTCGATGTAGCCCGGCTGCGCCGAGGTCCACTTCTTCCCGTCGTACGTGTAGATGAGGTCCGCGTTGATCGCGACGATCCGGTCCGCGAACGTCATGAGGTGCGCCGAGCCGAGCTTGGCATCGACCTTCGCGCCGTCGAAGCGCACGGGGATCTCGGTCCACGCCTTGCCGTCCCACGAGATGAGGTGGAAGCCGCGCTCGTTGCAGTAGAGCCTGCCCTTGAACTCGACCATGTCGAGGCAGCGGCCGTTGTCCTTCGAGCGGCGGATGTCCTTCCACGTCTTGCCGTTGTCTTTCGACTCGAAGACGTGGCCGTAGCCCTTCATCCAGTTCGGATCGTTCTGGCGCGCGTCGGGATCGAGGTCGCGCCACGAGCCGGAGCAGTAGAGTGCGTCGCCGATGCGCAGAACGTCCATGATGTGCCACGTCTCCTGCGGGAGGAGGCCGAGCTCGCCCCACTCCTTCCCGTCGAACGTGTGGATGCGCCGCGAGCGGTCGTTCATCGGGAAGTACTCGGGGACCATGAGAAGGCCGTCGATGACGCGGCTGTTGAAGAGCATCGACTGCTGGAACTCGCGCAGCACGGTCCACTCGCCCTTGTCCGGGAGGAACTCGACGAGCTGGGCCTCGGTGGAGTAGGCCGACGCCTGGTAGATGGACGTCTCGTCGAAGTCCATGCAGGCCGTCGCGATGAGGCGGCCCCGGTAGACGATCATCTCCGTGATCACGTCGAATTTCGACGGGTCCGCCTGCCGGCGCAGGACGGAGTTGCGCGGCGCCAGCGTGACGTCGCCGGCGGGGTCGACGCGCACGCGATCCACGTCCTGGAGAAGGAGCATCGCGGCCAGGAGGTGCACCATCGTTTCTTTATACAGAATCGGTAACGCCGGTCCCGCGCGGGCGTCTAGTGTGTTAGTCTAGTAATACACTTGGGAGGGACACGATGGGCAGGATCGGACGCTCGTGGGCGCTGACGAAGTCGTGCTTCCGGATCCTCCGGAGGGAGAAGTATCTGGCGTGGTTCCCGGTCCTGTCCGGGCTGAGCGGGATGCTCGTGCTGGCGCCGCTCATCGCGGGCGCGATCGCGCTGGCGGTCCACGGCGTCTCGTCGCTGGACCAGGGGTGGTTCGACCGGCATCGCACGGAGCTGAAGGTCGGGGGCGCGGCGGCGCTCTTCCTGCTTTACTTCGTCGGCTACTTCCTCTCGACGTTCTTCAACGTCGGCCTCATCTCGTGCGTGCTGTCGCGGCTGGAGGGGAAGCCCACGTCGTTCGGGCGGGGGATGAAGACCGCGTGGTCGCGGCTCGGAAAAATCGCCGGCTGGGCGTTCCTGGGCGCGACGGTCGGGGTGGTGCTCCAGGCGATCGAGTCGCGCGTGGGGTTCCTGGGACAGCTCGCCGTGCGGTTCGTCGGGCTGGCGTGGTCGCTGGTGACGTTTCTCGTCGCGCCCGTGATCGCGTTCGAAGGGCTCGGGCCGGTTGACGCGGTCAAGCGCTCGGCCGCGCTTTTCAAGCAGACGTGGGGCGAGCAGCTTGCGTTCCGTTTCGGGATCGGGACGGCGCTGTCGATGCTCTTCCTCCTCTTCACGCTGGTCGTGGTGGGGGTGGGGATCGCGGTGCCGGCGCTGACGGGGATGGCGGCCGGCGGGACCGCGCTCGGCCTGTGGGTGATCGGGCTGTTTCTCTTCGTCTTCGCGTCGGGGGTGGCGCTGGCGATCGTGTCGAGCTGCCTGACGAGCATCTATCACGCGGTGCTCTACTCGTACGCCGTGACGGGGATGCTCGCGGACGAGTTCGACGCGGGGCTGCTGCCGCAGCGCGCGTGACCCATGGGATGGTCGATCCGGATCGACGAGCGGTCGCCGGTGCCGATCTACGAGCAGATCGCCGAGCAGGTGCGCCAGCACGTGCGGACGGGGCGCGCCGCGCCGGGGCTTCAGCTGCCGTCGGTGCGCGACCTGGCGGGACACCTCGCCGTGAACCCGCTGACGATCGCGCGCGCGTACGTCGATCTCGAGCGGGGCGGCTTCGTCGTGACGCGGGTCGGCCGCGGGACGTTCGTCGCGCCGGAGCCGCCGGTGATGCCGGAGGCGGAGCGGCGGCGCGAGCTCGAGCGGCGCGTGCGGCAGTTCGTCCGGGAGAACCGGTGGCTGATCCGCTCGGGCGACGAGCTGCGCGGGATGGTGGAGGAGAGCCTGTAGGAAGTCCCTCGGGACGTGGGACTACTGCGCGCCTGCGGCGCGCCGCACGTCCACGCTGCGGTCCTTCTTCGCCATCTCCACGAGCCCGGCCGCCTCCGGATGCAGGATGCCCGACGCCGCCCGCACGGCCATCGCGCGCGTCTCGTCGCTGAAACCCTTCACGAGTCCGAACATCTTCGAGCGCGTCTCGTAGATGCGCTTGAGCGCCGGCACGGCCGTCGGCGTCTTCACGCGCACGAAGTAGTCGCAGCACGCGCGCGCGACCGCGTCGTCGACCGACCGCTCGGCGATGCCCTTGATGTCGAACGCGAGGTCGGACAGCCCGCACTCCGCCGCCAGCGCGATCGCGGCGACCGCCAGCTCCGGCTTCTCGGCGCCGACGAGCTTGCGCAGCGCGGAGGCGGCGCCGGGGCGGTCGCCGCGCTTGATCATCGCGAAGGCCGCCGCGCGGACGTTCGGCTCCGGGTGATCGACCGCCGCCAGCAGCGGGGCGGCCAGCGGCACGCCGGAGAGCTCCAGGACGCTCAGCACGCGGACGACGCGGTCGGCCGGCGCGTCGGCCGTCACGAGTTTCCCGAGGTCCGCGCCCCCGCCGCACTCCTTGAGGGCCAGCGCCGCGAGACGCCGATGCGCCTGGTCGTCGGACTCCGCCACGAAATCGACCAGCACCGGGACGATCGCGGCGCCGAACATGCCGCTCAGCTTGAGCGCCGCCTCGCGCATCGTCGGCGACACGTTCTTGATCGCCTCGACGAGCGGACCCTTGGGCCCCGCGACGTCCTGGAGTCGCGCGGCGACCTTCGCCTTGAACTCCGGCGGCGCGTTCTTCGCTTCGATCCGCTTGCGCACGTTCGCCAGCAACTGCGTGGCGACCTCGATGCGGCCGAGCGCGAACGCGGAGGTGACGCACGCCGAGCACGTCTCCGCCGCCTGGCGCAGGACGTCCGCCTCGGCCTCCGACGTCACGAGCGCGCCGAGCATGTCGGCGGCCTGCGACACGATCGGCCCGCGCGCGTCGGGCGAGGCCGTCTCGTTCAGGCCGCGGGCCAGGATCAGCAGCGCGCGGCCGCGGAACTCCGCGTTCGCGTCCCGGGCCAGGTCGACGAGGCGACCGACGAGCTGCGCCCCGAGCTGCGCGGTCCATCCGTAGTTGAGGACCTCCATGAGCGGCGAGAACTCGCGCTCGAACTCCGCCGACAGGAACTTCTCGGGTCCGGCCTTGAGGTACGCGCGCGCGCGGACATCGGCGCGGACGGTCGTGCCCGTGAAGCCCTCGCCTTCGCCGCCGCCGCCGCCTCCTCCTCCTCCGCCGCCTCCGTAGGCCGGCGTGCCGCGACGGGGCGTCGCGTCGGCGGTGCCCGGCACGAACGGGACGATCGGGCTGGGCGCGCTGTGCTCGGGCCGGGGCGTGGCGCGCGCGCGGGCCGGAGGAGCCGCGTGCGCCGCGCGGAATTCGGCCCCGGGCGCGTGCGCGGGAGGGACGACCGGTCCCGCGGGCACGACGCCGCCGGCCGCGGCCGCCAGCTGCGTGTAGAGCAGGCCTCCGAACTCCACGTGCTTCATGTCGTTGCCGGCGAACACCGTCTGGAACACGGACTTCCACGCCGGATCCTCGCCCGGGACGGCGAAGATGCTCACGAGCGCGTGGACTTCGTCGGACCGCATCCCCTCGAGCAGCGACAGCGACTTCAGCTCGCGCTTCGCCAGCTGGGCCGCGAGGTAACCGCCCGCGTCGCCCACCGTGCGCGCGTCGGTCGGCGCGCCGTTGACGAGCAGCCCGGCGTCGGAGGCGGCCAGCACCAGGAGCTTGAGCCGGGGGAGCAGCGCCGTGAGCGAGCCGACGGCATCGCGCATCGCGTCCTCGACCATCGCGTGGCCGGGCGGGTAGAGGCGCAGGTTGTCGGCGGCCGTCTTGAAGTGCCGCAGCGCGTCGCGCAGCGCCTCGAACTCCTCGGGCGTCAGCGCCCGCTGGACCATCTGCTCCCGCTTCATGATGCGGGTCTGGCCCTCCTGGGCGACGTAGCGGCGCTGCAGCACGTCGACATGCCGGATCTCCTCGCGGTCGAGGAACTGGTCCCAGAAGTCGGCCGGCGTCCGCGCGCGGTTCATCGGCGCGGCGAGCGTCGTCATGAGCGCGTCGATCTCGCGCGTGTCGAAGCCGCGGCCGACCGTCAGCGACGCGACGAGGCGGTCGCCGAGGAGGGAGGCGAAGTCGTGGAGCACGTCCGCGGCGCGGGACGTGTCCGCCGGCGAGCCGTTGAGCGACAGCCCGCGCGCGTCCGTGCCGAACGTGACGGCGGGCGAATCCTCGAGGAGCTTCGCAAGCGCGTCCTGGAGCTGCTTCGTGAACTGCGTGCCGGCCTGGCTCCACTGCGGATAGAGGCGGCCGATGCGCAGGAGCGCCGCGACCGCGCGCATGAAGTCGGTGGCGTGGCGCACCCCCTCCGGGCTGAGCGGCGTCTTCGCCTCCGGGATGCGCGGCACGCGCCCCACGACGGCGGGCGCGACGGGCGCCGGGCCGGGCGCACGCGCGACGGCCTCGTCCTCCTCCTGCGGGGGCGGGGCGGCGCCGCCCGCGACCGCGTGGAAGTTCTGCTCGGCGCGCATCCGCTCCGGCATGCGGATCGCCTGCGCCTTGGCGATGGTCGCGAGCCGGCGGTGCATGAGCTTCTTCGCCTCGTCGGCCGTCGTGACGTAGCGCACGTCGCGCGCCGTCGAGGACCGGAACGCGTAGTCGTCCGGCGTGCCGCGCTCGAGGTGCTCGATGAGCTTGGTCTGCTGCACCTCGTCCACGGCGTCGAGCGTCTCGGCCTCGCGCTTGCCCATGACCTCCTGGAGGACCTGGATGTCGAACCGCGAGCCGATGATGGCGGCGTTCGTGACGAGCTCGCCCGCCTCGGGCGAGAGCGTGGCCAGCACCTGCTCGATCACCGCGTCGAGCGACGCCGGCAGCTCCTCCGGCTCCACGCCCGGGACGATGCAGCGGTCGCCCTCCCGGCGGATGCGCTCGCGGAGGATGAGCGAGCGGATCGCCTCCTCGACGTAGAGCGGGTTGCCCCCCGACCGGGCCAGGAGCAGCTCGAGGAACTCGCGCGACGGGTTCGAGCCCGGCAGAATCGCGTTCACCATCGCCGTGATGTCCTCGCGCCCGAGCGGCACGAGCGTGAGCGCCTGCATGTTCCCCGAGCGCTGCAGGTCGTCGATGAACGCCATCAGCGCCGGGTCCGCCTTGGCGTCGAGCTTGCGCACGTCGCCCTTGAGCGACACGAAGACGGCCACCGGCGCGCGGCGGTCGCGCAGGATGCGCTGGAGCACCTCGAGCGTGCCGCGGTCGCAGTGGCGCGCGTTGTCCATCAGGATGAGCAGCGGCGAGCGGCGCGCCATCGAGAGCACCGCCGTCTCGAGCATGCCGAGCAGGAGCGGCTTGCGGTCGCGCGGCGAGACCTCGACGTCCTCCTCGCGCCAGCCCGAGAGCGACGCGATCAGCTCGCGCGCGATGCGGCGCTGCGCCGGGAAGAGGCAGTCGTGCAGGTCCTGCTGCGACTCGGGGTTGAGCCGGTAGTACTGGTCCACGAGGTAGATGAGCGAGTAGCCGACGGACTGCCGCTGCGACTCGTTGCAGATCGCGTAGAGATAGAGGATGTCGCGCGCCGTGGCCACCTCGGCGATCTCGCGGAGGAAGCGCGACTTGCCGATGCCGGCCGGCCCCTGCACGAACAGGACCGTCGGCCGGCCCTGCCGCAGGTCGTCGAGCACCCCGAGCGCGGCCTGGAACTCCGACGTGCGCCCGCAGAACGTCTGGCACGGCAGGCCGGAGAAGATGTCGCGCTCCGCGGCGAGGTGCTCGTCGATCTGGCCGCCGACGGAGACGCGGTTGCGGCCGGAGCGCTTCGCATGGAAGAGCACCTTGTCGGCCGCGTCGCGGATGGCGTCCGCGTCGCGCCCGTCGTCCGGGAACGAGACGACGCTCGCGCTGGCGGTGAGCTCGACGGGGAAGCGGTCGCGCCGGGTCCGCAGGGGGGTCTGGGTGAGGTCGGTCACGACCTGTCGCGCGAACGCCGCGGCGTCCGCCTTCGCGAGGCCGGGCACGATGATGAAGAACGAGTCGCCGCTGTCGCGGGCCACCACGTCGTCCGCGCGGAACGCCTTGCGGAGGCGGTCCGCGAAAGACTGCAGGACGTAGTCGCCCTCGGCGTGCCCGTAGAGGTCGTTGACCTTGTGGAACTCGTCGAGGTCGAGCAGCACGAACGAGTAGGCCTGCGACTCCTCCGCCTTCCAGTCGATCTGTGTCGACAGGAAGCGCTGGAGGAACCGGCGGTTGTAGAGGCCCGTCAGGTCGTCTTCGAACGATACCGCCGGGATGTCGGCGAGACCCATTGCCCCTGATTATAGCGGCGACTACTTGCTCCGCGATGTCTCGAGGCGGGCCTTTTCGTCCATGACCCGCGCGAGGTCGGACTCGCCCCGACGCAGGATCTGCGCGTAGTCCGCCGCGTCCTGCTTCAGGACGGCGTCGCGTTCCGCGATGCGGTCGAGCGCGGCGACGGCGTCGGCGCGTCCGGCCTTCACGATGTTGAGGAGCATCGCGGCGCGCACGCCCGCGTCGGGCTCGCGCGCGATGGCGGCGTCGAGCTGCGCGACGGCGAACGCGCGGTGGTCGGCGCGCAGGTCGCCCATCGCGTCGGCGGCGGACATGCGCACGTCGAGCGAGCGGTCCTGGAGGAAGGAGGCGATCTCGCGCGCCGCCGATTCGTCGGCCTCGCGCGGGGCGATCGAGAGCACGGCCTGCGCGCGGAACTCGTCGGCGTGCGTCCCGCGCGCGATTGCGATGAGCTCCGCGTTGACGGCGACCGCCGCGTCCTGGTTCTTGACCGAGTACTCCTTGAGGCACGCAAGCGCGCTGTGTCGAACGGCGCCGTCGGTCTCCTCCTTCGCGAGGCGCAGGACCGTCGCGCGCACCTGGCCGTCGCGGTCCCACGCGCCGCCGAGGAACTGGAGCGCCGCGCGGCGCAGCTCCGGCACGGGCGACGCCTCGGCGAGGTCGCGGAACGCGCGGATTGTCTCGAGCGCGTTCGCCTGGGCCGGATTCTGCTGGAGCGCGGCCACGTACACCTCGAGCACGGACGGGTCGCGTTCGCTCTTCATGAGCTCGACGACCTGCGCGGCCGTCGCGGTGCCGTCGGCGAGCTGCTGGGCGAGCGTTTCCTGGAGCTCGTTCAGCCGCTTCACGCGGTCGGGCGCGTTGGCGAGGGAATCGAGCCTGCCCCCGGCGGCGGTGCGCTCGTGGGCCGTCGGCTCGCGCTTCGACTCCCAGCCCTCCGGCACGTGGGCGGAGCAGGCGCCGCCGGTCGCGTGCGCGTGCGCGGCGGGCGGGAGCGGCTTGCGCGGCGGCGTCGCGGGGCGCGCGGTCTGCGCGCGACCGATCGCCACGCCGGCGACGAGGAGGACGAGGGCCGCGACTCCGGCCCCGATCACGAGGAGTCCGCTGCGTTTCATGGCGCCTTCCCGAAAATGCCTGCGGCCCACCGGGGTGCGGTGAGCCGCAGGCCGCGAGGAGCGACTTACAGGCCCGACGTGGTGGTGTATCCGCCGTGCACCCAGCGGGCGGCCCCGCCGTAGTGGATGCGGAACCAGTCCCCCGACGTCGAGTTTCGCACGTACTTCTGCGGCGACGAGCACGTCCCGACGATCGAGTAGGACGTGCCCGGTCCTGCTCGCACGTTGAGCGAGCTCGTGTTGATCGTCACCATCGTCACGCCGGTGACGGTCGAGAGGTAGCCGCCGTGGCACCACCCGGTGTTGTTCGCGTAGTAGATCTTGTACCAGCCGCTCTGCTGGGCGATGGCGACGTAGCGCTGGCCGCTCGACACGCCGCCCATGATCGAGTAGCTCGTGCCGGGGCCGGTGCGGACGTTGAGCGACGAGGCGGTGACCTGCTTGGCCTGGAGGACGGAGGTCGAGCCGCCGCCGGACGATCCTCCGCCGCTCGAGGAGCCGCCCGTCACGAGCGACATGTAGTACGTCCAGTTGAAGTACGAGCCCGGGTCCCAGTGGTTGCCGGACCCGCCGTAGCCGGTGCCGTCCGGGTCGGGCACTTCGTTGTGCCCGATGATGCGCGTGCGGTTCATCGGGATGCCGTACGTGAGGCAGATCCAGCGGGTGAGGGCGGCCGACTGCGTGTACTCCGCGGTCGTCCAGTTGTTGGAGCCGGCGTACCCCTCGTGCTCGATGCCGATCGAGTGCGTGTTGTAGTACCAGTTGCCGGCGTGCCAGGCGATGTCGTCGTCGCCCACCATCTGCCAGATGGAGCCCCCGTAGCTGACGACGTAGTGGGCGCTCGCGTTGGCGGCGCAGTTCTTGAACCAGGAGCGCGCGCCCGCGGCGCTCCCTTCGATCGTGTGGATCACGACGTACTGGATCCCGCGACCGAGCGTCGAGTTGGTGTAGTTGCAGGACGCCGCCGGGTCCCAGGTGGTCGGCGGCTTCTGCGCGAAGGCCGTCGCGGATGCTCCCACGAGCATCGCGGCGCACAGCACGGACCGCGAAACGGGCCTACCCATAAGTCCCCTCCAATCGTCCGGCGCGGGCCCCCCGGCCCGCGCTCAAAACAACGCGCCTCTCTGATTCACCGAACGGCCCAGCACGGTGATTCGTACATTCCGTGCGTCGAAAATCGTGCGCGGATTGTCGATTTCCGACAGCGCGCCTCCTCTGCTTCCTCTCGCGTTGAGACTCTCGAATCGGCTCTAATGGCGCCCGCCATGGACCTCGGGCTGCGCAACCGGAACGTGCTCGTGACGGGCGGCAGCCGCGGCATCGGGCGCGCGATC
>Ga0187893_10010460_pt1 | contig 13807 bp, 9 predicted proteins | sample MA1701074metaG_FD_139574 | JGI IMG/M metagenome (GOLD analysis project Ga0187893, IMG submission 139574) | White microbial mat communities from a basaltic lava cave in the Kipuka Kanohina Cave System on the Island of Hawaii, USA - MA170107-4 metaG ...
CCTCCACGGCTTCAGCCGTTCGCCCGAGCTTAACGAGGAGGATGCCCCGCGCTGAGTTGAAGTACGGATCGGTGCGCAGGTAGCCCGGGTGGAGCCGTGCAGCCGAGTCATACGCCTCAAGCGCCTGCGCGTACTGCCCCTTCGTCCGAAGTGCCCCGCCAAGGAACACATAGGCCTTGGCATTCTGCGGAGCCACCGCCACCGCTCCGCGAAACAGGCTCTCGGCATCTCTCCAATCTTGATTGCGGACCACCGTACGCACCGTCATCGCCAGACAGATCAGGGCGACAAGAAGAAGTGACAAGTGACGAGTGACGAGTGGCGCTGAAGCCTGACTGCTGACCACTGACTGCTGACCGGTGGCGCGCTCATACACCAATCCCGCCAGAAGGCAGAGCCCGACGGACGGAAGATAGAAGAGCCGCTCCGCCATAATCGTGCCGATAGAAACGACCAAATTCGAGACGGGCAAAAAGGTGAACCCCGTCAGTGCCACGGAGAAACACCAGCGCGGATCACGGGTGGACGTCCAGGCTGCGACTGCCGCCAGGGTTCCCCATGCCAGGATTCCCCACAGAACCGCGGGCTCGAATAGCGACCGAGCGACGGGAATGGCATCGCCCGAATAGTCCGCCAACAGGGAGCCCGGCCAGATGAACAGCCCCACATAGTACCCAGCCACTTTGATTGTCGTGAGCAGACGAGGGCCCCACTCGAGGGAAGCCAGGGGATTTTCCACAGGGCCGAGGGGAGGGAGGGACAGCCCTCCCAGAATTCTCGCCCGGATCACCAGATACGCGGCAAGCACCAGGAGATAGGCGCCGTACTTCCAGAGTTCGGGTTTCAACCCCGTCCACCAATGCTTCACTCCTTCGCCGGCAGGGGACCCCCTGTTCATGCAAATATCCTGGAGAACCAGGAGGACCGGCAGCACCGCGGCTTGCTCCTTGGAGAAGAGGCCCCCGGCGAACGATGCGAGCGACAACAGGCGATGGCCCGTGAGGGCGAACCAGAGCGACCCCAGCACACCCAGCGCCATGAGCAACTCGGCGCGCCCGACGACCTGACTGACCGCTTCGGTGTGGAGCGGATGAACGGCGAAGATCGCAGCGACGACGATTGCAGCCTCTCGCTCTGTCCCTATTCGTAACGCGAGGAGATATATGAGCCAGGTGACCAGCAGATGGAGCCCGAGGTTCATGAGGTGATAGCCCACCGGATCGAGCCCGCCGATCGCATAGTTCAGCGCGTAGGTTGCCAGGGTCAGCGGGCGATACAGGCCGCTGCTCTGTGACGGCGCCGCTTCATAGGGACCCCGATAGCTGGCCCAGTAATCACCCGTCAACAGCGTGGGCAGGCTCTCAACCTGGGTAATCGCTTTATTCCTGACGATGATCGAAATGTCGTCACCGATGAATTCGTTCCGGAGGCTATTGAGATAGGCTGCTGCGACCAGCAAACCGAGCAATCCGAAGATCCCGGCTTTCCCGACTGCGCTGATCGGAGTGCTGCTATTGGCCAATCGCATAACGCCTTCCTCGGGCGGTTGTAGGAGTTGCGACGGTCAAAGTCAACCTAGGCGCTGCCGCTCTTGAATTTGGGTCAAGGCTGTGGTACCGATAGTCCGTCCTTACTAGAATGTCCGATTGAAGACCGAGGAATTGCGAGGGGATATGGAACGCAGGATCACATGGAGGGAAGCAATGAGGTGGGCAAAGCCCCGAAGCAGGGTGTCAGGGATGTTGTGGAGGTATGCCCTCGTCGGGGCATTGATGGGAGAGTACGTTGTGTCAGTTCCACCGACCGTAATCTCTGCAGAGAAGGGAGCGGCGGCCGATCCGAAGGCCCCGGCTCAGAAAGCCTCGGCCGAGTCGATGCTGGGACAGGGCATGATCCGGTACAGCAAAGGGGATATGAACGGAGCCCTGGCCGCCTTCTCGAAAGCCATCGAAGCGAACCCCAAGTACGCCATTGCCTATACCAATCGAGGCCTGATTCGCTACAAGCTGGGCGATATCGACGGCGCACTGGCTGACCACTCAAAGGCGATCGAACTCGATGCGAAACTCCCTGAGGCCTATACGAACCGGGGCGGGGCCAGGCTGGCGAAAGGGGATTTGGCAGGGGCCATCGCGGACCATTCGGAGGCATTGAAGCTCAACCCGAAATTGACCTCCGCCTGGAGCAACCGTGGGTTGGCGTACTTGAGACAGGGTAATCTGGATAGTGCGTTGACCGATCTGAATCAGGCCTTGAAACTTGACCCGTTCGACGCTGAAGCCTATGTGAACCGAGGCGGTGTCCACCTTCAGAAACAAGAGTTGCAAGAAGCCATCAGGGATGCATCCAAGGGCATCCTCCTGAACCCCAAATTGGCCGAAGCCTATAATATCCGAGGAGCAGCCTTCTACTACGGGGGGGCCACTTACTATAAGCAGAGCCTCGAAGATCTCAACAAGGCCCTTGAACTGAATCCCAGACTCGCCCTGGCCTATCTGAACCGGGGAATCCTGCGAATTGATATGAAGGATTATGCGAAGGGGTTGCAGGACGTGAACAAGGGCCTGGAACTGGCGCCCAACCTCAGACCCATGGCCGTTGCCTGGATCAAGGAAGCTGAGGAAGGGATGAAAAACTCCTCGAAATAACCGCCATCATCAGCGGGCTTTCCTGCCCATCAGGCCCGGGACCAGTACTTCGGCGCCCGCCCGCTTCGATTCGGTGGCCGCCTCATCGAACTTTCCCAGTGCTTGCAGCGCCTTGGCTCGGTTGGCATGCGCCTCACGAAGATCGGGGCGCAGCTGCAGGGCCGCCTCAGCCTCGCCAAGGGCCTCGTCATACCGCTGCAACTCGATCAGGATCGAACTCAGTCCGCTATGGGCTTCGGGAAACTCAGGATTCAAGGCCAGGGCGCTCCGCATCACCTTCTCGGCGACCGCATAGAGTCCCCGTTCTGTATACCCCAGAGCCAAATTGAACTGGGTTACACTGGAGCCCGGATCCAACGCCACCGCGCGCTCGAAAGCCTGGATGGCATCGGTCGTCTGACCGGTCTTGAGCAGCGCGGTCCCCAGGTTCAAATTGATCGTCACCGCCGTGTGAATGTAGTCGGGATACAACTCTGTAGCGCGGTGAAAATGTTCGAAGGCTTTGCTCCAATCCTGCTTCACCAGAGCCACCCCCCCAAGCGCCGCGTGCACCTTCGCACTCTCGGGCACGACCTGGGCCGCGCTTCCCATCAGGGTTTCCGTGCTTGCCCAATCCTGATTGCGGGCCACAGTGCGCACCGTCATCGCCAGACAGATCAGGACGACAAGAAGAAGTGACAAGTGACGAGTGACGAGTGGCGCTGAAGGCTGACCGCTGACCGCTGACTGCTGACCGGTGGCGCGCTCATACACCAGCCCGACCAGCAGGCACAGTCCGGCGGAAGGAAGGTAAAAGAGCCGTTCTCCCATGATGGTGCCGATGGGGATCAGCAGATTCGAGGCCGGCAGAAAACTCACTACCATGAGCCCGACCGCGAAGCAGGCCCGACGGGTCCCTCTGACAAAGGACCAAGCCGCCACCCCCACCAGGCCGCTCCAGCCGAGGATGCCCAGAACTACGCCCGGCTCCAACAGCGATCCTGCCAAGGGGATCGCGTTATAGGAATAGTCCGCGGAGAGAGAGACCGGCCAGATGCACAACCAGAGATAATGCCCCGCCACCTTCATCGCATTGAGGGTCCAGAGATACCCGTCCAGATGTGGAAGCGGGTTGTCGAGAAAGAAGACCGAGACGGTGTTCACTCGTCCCAAGACCAATGCGCGAATGAGCAGATAGGCCGCCAAGACCAGCGCGTAACCACCATATCGAAGGAGGACCGATCGGGGGCGGACCACGCAAAGGTCGTACAGGACCAGGACGGCCGGCAACACCATCGCCTGCTCCTTCGCGAACATGGCCAGTGCAAACGCCAAGAGCGACATGACCGGACGCCCGGCGTCCGCCAACCAGAGAGAACCGAGTACGCCCGCGGCCATCAACAATTCGGCGCGCCCGACGATTCCAGTGACCGCCTCGGTGTGCAGCGGGTGCACAGCGAAGATCGCTGCGGCGACGAGTGCCGCTTCTTGTCCCATTCCCATTCGAAGCGCGACCAGATATACCAGCGCGGTGACCAGCAGATGAAGCACCAGGTTGACCAGGTGATAGCCGAGAGGGTTGAGTCCGCCCACCGCATAGTTCAAGGCATAGGTCAACAGAACGAGAGGCCGATAGAGGCCGCTCTTCCAGGGAACCACCTCCGAGGGGGCGCGACGCCCCGCCCAATAGTCCGAGGTCAACAACGTGGGCAGGTAGTCCAGCCGTTTGATCAGCACGTTCTGCTCGATCATGACGATGTCATCAAAGGCGAACCCGTTCCCCAGACTGTTGGCGTAGGCCACCCCTCCGAGCAGGGCAAGGAGCCCCAAAGCGGCTACGGTTGAGGTTGGAGGGTCAAGGTTCATTTGTGATCTGGTGATCTGGTGATCTGGTGATCTGGTGATCTGGTGATCTCTTCAATCAGCAAATCACCAGGTCAGCAAATCAACAAATTTTCATCGTTCTGAGGTGAGAAGGGGAATACGAGGGAAGACGAGGGATCTGAGGCGGGTCAGTCTAAGAAACGGTAGCGGACCAGACACCAGAGAGCTGAAAAGCCATCTTTCCAGGTGATTTTCTTTCCTTCGGCATACGTCCGGCCATGGTACGCGATGGGGACCTCGTAAATGCGACAACCGAGTTTCGCGACCTTCGCCGTCACCTCCGGTTCGAATCCGAAACGATTGGACCGCAAGGTGATGCGTTTCAGGACATCGGCCCGGAAGACCTTGTAGCCTACTTCCATATCGCTGAGATTGAGATTGGTCAGCAGGTTCGAGAGAAACGTCAGCCCCTGGTTCCCAAGCGCATGCCAGAAATACAGGACACGATGCACCCCCCCGTGAAACCGATTCCCATAGACCACGTCTGCCTGGCCTTTCAGAAGAGGTTCCAATAGCTTGGGGTAATCCGCGGGATCATATTCCAGATCGGCGTCCTGGATCAGCACCAGGTCTCCTGTGGAGTGCTGCAACCCCGTCCTGATGGCCGCGCCCTTGCCTTGGTTTCGCTCATGCAAGACAACCTTAATCTCCGGCCGACCTCCCGCAGCGAGGCGCTGGAGGAAATCCCGCGTTCCATCGATGGACAAATCATCGACAATCACGAGTTCCTTGTCGCAGCCCGCCTCGACGGCCATGACCCGGGGAATGATCGTGCCGATGGTCGCCATTTCGTTGTAGACGGGCATCAGGATGGACAGTTTCACAAGGACATTTCCTAGGCGCTATGCTCGCTGGCCTGCTTTGGCACTGGCTCTTCCAATATCGGAAGCGTTGCATCGGGTTCTCGACCATACGAGTACCTTGGGGGGGCGCCATTCCGTTCCAGAGGTTCGATATGCACACGTCCCCGCAGGACTGCCACCTCCCGCTCCCGACAAAGGCGGATCACCTGATCGAGACGCTCTCCGTTGATCTTGTCAGAGGAAATCACCAGCGCCGCTACCGGATGCAGGTCCATCACGCAGGCCAACTCGCTGCCGTTCCCGAACACCGGCACGCGATTCAGCGTTCTGCCCTTCAACTTGGGATCATCATCCAGGAAACCGATGGGCCTGAGGCCGACCTCCGTATTCTGGAGCAGCTCTTTGAGAACAAGTTGCCCTCCTCGGCCGGCGCCATAGATCAGCGTGGTGCCGGCGATGATCCCTTCCCGTTGTCGTACATAGTCAAGAATCCGATACGCGCTCCTCGACCCGACGACCAGCGCTCCTAGGACGAAGAAGTCGATACAGAAGAATTCCAGCGCGCCCGCAGGCGGGCTACTGACGACAGCCACGCTGAAGGACAGGGCTAATGCCGCCCCGATTGCCGAACCGATGCGGATCAGATCCCCTATGCCCATCGCTCGCCAGACACCCCGATAGAGCCCAAAGACTGCAAAGATAGCGAGTTGGATCATCAGCACCAATGGGAACGCATCCGCATACCACGCTTTGAGTTCCGGCGGCCAGAAGAGCCCGTATTTCAAGGCAAACGCTGCCCAATATCCGGCTGAGATCAGCAGGATATCCGCAAATCCCAGGAAAAACAGCCGGTTGAAGGCCAGATGTTCATACCACCGGAGCAGTGTCCCCGTTTTAAGAAACTTGACCTCTTCATAGCCCAGCTTGTGGATACCGATGTAGGTGGCAAGCCCGACCACAATCAGGATGATGCCTGCATTCCGGTACTGGGCCAAGACCGAAATCAGGGCCAGGCAGGAGAGACCGAAGGCGAGGGCATATAGCACCAGCACCGCCTTCCGGTGAGAGAAGCCCAGGTCCACCAATCGATGATGGATATGCCGTTGGTCTGCTTGAAACATGCGCTTGGCACCGAGTATACGGTCTTTGAACGGGACCAGCTCAGGTTGAACCAGTCGCAGTCCCCCGACGAATCGGCCGACCACCGAGAGCAGGGTGTCGGCAATGGGCAACCCGAAGACCAGGAGGGGGGTCACGACCGCGAGTGTGGTAGCTCCTTTTTGCGAGCCGGTGATGGCCGTGACGGCAAGTACGTAGCCCACGAACAAACTGCCGGAATCCCCCAAAAAGATCGTGGCGGGGTTGAAGTTGTACCGCAGAAAGCCCAGCAAGGCCCCGAGCAGGATAAGGAGAAGCATGGCATCGTTCACGTCACCCCTCAACAGAAAGATCGCTGCACTGGTCCCCGCCGCGATACTGGCCAAGCCGGCAGCAAGCCCATCCAGGCCGTCCACGAGATTAAAGGCGTTGGTCAAGCCCACGATCCACAGAAAGGTGATCGGGAGAGCGAGAACGCCGAGATCAAGAGGGCCTCCCCCGAAAAACGTGACACGTTCGATTCTAATGCCGAACCCGATGGCCACTCCGGCTGCCGTTGCCTGAAAGAGGAACTTGACCCAGGGTGGGACCGGACGGAGATCATCCCAGATGCCGACGAAGAGAACCAGCGCCCCCCCGGCCAGGATGGGCATCCAGGCTCCCAGGTCGAAGTGATTGAAATCGCCCAGAACCGAAGTAACGCCGTAGGCGACAAGGAAGGCGAGAGCTGCCGAAAGCACGACACTCAACCCGCCCAGCCGTGGAATCAGGCCGGTGTGAATTTTGCGTTCGCCGGGCCGGTCCACCGCACCCAGGCGTATTGCAAGGATACGCACCAGAGGCGTCAGCGCAAGCGAGGTAAGAAAGGATGTGAAAAGGAGGAGAAGGCCGATTAGCATTGAATGCGTGGCAAGCAGCCCAATGCGTCATAAAAGGTCGAGTGCGTCAACGGGGGCTTACCGTGGCAGGATTTCCACCCAGTGTCAAGATGCAACGATTTCCCGGACAAGGCGCGAAAATCGGCCGGTGGCCAGCCGGCGGTCACAATGTTGGTCAAAGTAGGACCGCGCAGCCTGCCCATGCTGTTCGACAAGTGACCGATCTCGGTAATAGGCGAACACCGCCGTGGTGGCCTCGATCCCCCTCCCGGGTTCGATCACGTAACCGCAACCGGCTTCCCTGATGACAGCGGCTGCCTCGCTGTCCTCTGGTCCAATGAAGATGATCGGACGGCCCGCAGCCATGACTCCGTAGATCTTGCTCGGTACGCTGAGCCCGCTCATGTCGGAGCGAAGGGAGACCAAATGGACATCGCCTGCCGGCAGGGCGAACCGCATCATCTCTCGATCTTGATAGGGCAGGAAATACACGTGTCCCCACCCCTCACGCTGCGCCGCCTCGACCAACTGCTCCTTGTGATGCCCCTGACCAATGAAGTAAAAACGAATCTGGTCCTCGGACCCACCCCTCCGGATCATCTCAAGAATGGTTTCAAATTCATGCACAACCCCGAAGTTTCCCGAATACATGACGACAAAGTGGTCCACAAGGCCATGTTTGTCGGCAAACCAGTTCTCCCGTCGATGTACAGGCTGAATGTGTGAGCCATCCGCCCAGTTGGGAATCCTGATCAGTTTGGAACCCGGCACGTTGCACTCTATCAGATGGCGCTCCATACATCGGCCAATGACGACCGTGCGATCAACCCGCCGAAGTGACCACACTGCAACCCGACCGAGAAGACGAGTCAGCCGGCCTTCAGACATGACTCCGGCCCGGACCGCGATCTCAGGGAATACGTCCTGCGACCAGCAGACCGTCTTGCACCGCTTTAAGAATCCCACGATCACGGCCAGGACCGACAGCAGGGGTGGGTCGGACAGAACCACGAGGCAATCGTGTTGCTTGCAACAGAGCGCGGCCCAACCGGCTGCAAGATAAAATGACAGATAGTCTGCCAGACGACCGAGACGGCGACCACGGTTGAAGTTGGATGATCGTACCCGCCAGATCTCAATGCCCTTATGGGTCCCCCGAGGGGGCAGCAAGCTGCCACTCCCCAAATAGTTCACACGCCCTGTAATGATCGTCACGGACACCCCGAGTCCGTCCAGGTCTTCCGCCAATTCTGTAAGCAGTTGAGAAGTTGCGGATTGATCAGGATGGAAGAACCGATTGATGAAGAGTACCCGCATGAGACTTCCGCTTACCCTCTCTCCCCGCCGACCGCCATCCTGCTGATGACGAATGAACCCAGGGCCAACACATCCATTTTCGTCCGCAGAAAGCAGGTCAGCGCATGCTCGGGGGCACACACGATCGGCTCATTCTCGTTGAATGACGTGTTCAAGGCAAGAGGCACGCCTGTCAAACCCTCAAACTCCCTAAGGAGCCGCCAATAGCGCGGTTGGGTTCGGCGGCTGACCGTCTGAAGGCGACCGGATCCGTCCACGTGGGTCGGTGCCGGAATGGTCTCCCGCTTGTCGGGTTTGACGGGATAGGTCATCGTCATGAATGGAGACGGTTGGGGCTGCTCGAAATACTCCTCCACAGCCTCTTCGCAAATCGAAGGTGCAAAGGGACGAAAGGATTCACGCCGCTTGATCCGGGCATTCAGAATGTCCTGCATCTCGGGGCTGCGAGGATCGGCCAGGATACTCCGATGGCCGAGGGCGCGACTGCCCCATTCCATGCGTCCCTGAAACCAGCCCACGACCCGGCCGACTGCGATCTCCTCCGCCACCCGCTTGCACAACAGTCCCTCATCGAGAATCTCCACCACCAGGCAGTGCGCAGCCTGTAGCTCTTCGCGCTTGGCCGCGAGGGCCTCACGAATCTCGACTTGATTGTACTCAGGGCCCCAATCAGCCCGATCCATCACGAAGGAGCGGGGGGAGCCAAGCTTTTCATGCCATACGGAAAAGGCAGCTCCGATCGCGCCGCCTGCGTCTCCAGCCGCGGGAGGGATGTAGCCTCGCTCAAACGGAGATCGCGTCATGATCTGACCATTCGCAACACTGTTGAGGGCGCATCCTCCGGAGAGACACAGAGCTTTTTCTCGGGTACGCTCGTACAGATCGTTCACGACATGGAAAAAGGCTTCCTCATACATCGCTTGGAGCGAAGCCGCCACGTTTTCGTGCCGGCCGTCAACAGGCTCATCCTGCCCACGCGGCGGGCCAAGCAGGTTGATCAACTCATCGGAATACACCCGGCCGATCACCGGCGCTCCCCTCTCCCAGGTCATTGCCACGCCTTCCGAGTGATGAATAAAGTACCGCAAATCCAACTCGAAGCGCCCCTTGGGCTTGAGCCGGATGACCCGACGCAAGGCATCCAGGTATTCCGGCTTCCCGTAGGCCGCCAGGCCCATCACTTTGTATTCGTCCCCATAACTGGGGAAGCCGAGATACTGGGTCATCGCGAGATAGAAGAGCCCAAGGGAGTGGGGAAAGGACACCCGATCGAGTACCGCAATCTTGCTCCCCTCACCCCGCCCGATCATCGTGCTCACAAAATCCCCAAACCCATCCACGGAGGCCACCGCCGCCGACTCGAAGGGAGACACAAGAAATGAGGAAGCCAGATGAGCCAGATGGTGCTCGACATGGTGGAATTGGGCCCTGATTGTACCGGCACCGAGCCCTAGCCCAACCTCCAATTCATGGCGAATGTCGCGAACCTTGGATGCGTTCTGCAATCGGTCCCGGATTGCGGAGAGGCTGGGACGTTTCGAAAAGAGGTGCAACGCTTTCTCCAGCAGGTTGGCGTTCGGATCTCGATTGATGGCAATGTGGTCTACGCCTCCGGCTCGGACCCCGGCCGCCTGGAGGCAGTACTGAGCCGACTGGACCGGCAGGCCGGCCCAATGTTTGATGCGAAGAAAGCGCTCTTCTTCCACCGCAGCGATGAGCTGTCCGTCCACCAGGATGGCAGCCGCCGCGTCGGCATGATAGGCATTGATGCCGAGAATCACCATTTGAGGCTCAGTCCAGTCACAATTTCCTCCCTGCCCCGAGTGTACGTCAAAGGAGGCGCAAAGCCGGACCTTCCCTCGGCTTTGTTCTCACTCGAGAGCAACCCTTGAACACCCACCACGAACGCCAGCTTGTGGGGTGGGATCATACCTCGCGTCGGAGTTCCATGTCTCGTGCTTTCTCGATGTCGACACTTCCACCGCGGTGTGCGAGAACCAGATCTTGAAGAATACCCGCACAGTAGCGACGTGTTCCTCCTTGGGGAGCGAAGAGCAAGGAGGAAACCTGTCCGTGACCATTCTTCTACGGCTTCATGCTTCTGACACCGACATATTGACAGGCGGCCTTCCGCACAGCATCGAACCCGCACTCGGCAAACCAGGAGAGAACCTCATCGGGATGGTGTCTGGTTGTCCATCTAGGCGAAAGAACATCGTAGGTGCCAAGCATATAGTTTCCCATCGACTGACTAAAATCGGCCCGGCTAAAGCCCTTCTTCTTTATCGCCTCCAGGCTGGCCCGAACGGTTGCCACTGCTGCAGATAAGCCAATCCTGACTGATTCCGGAAAACGCCATGACCACGGAAGCATCCTTCGGAGAGCAAGACTTTTGGGGATACTTTCTTCATAGATGTAGGCATAGAGAATGCCGTGCGGCCGGACCTGATCTGCGGCACATCTAAAGGCTCGGCTGGGATCAGAGGTGTGGTGAACCACTCCACGGCAAATCACCAAATCAAATTGAGCGGGCATTAACGGGATACTAAGCAGGTCACCGCAAATGACCGAGGATGCCAGGAGTTTGGAAGAAGGAAGCGGCCTGACCAAATCAAGGCCGAAAGCGGATGGGCAATGCCTCTGAATCTCACGCAGAATTCTCCCATGCCCAAAGCCAATCTCCAATATAGCCATGCCTCTCAGATGGTCGCACGACAGCCCGATGAGTCCCAACAAATCTTTGAAATCCTCCTCATCGGTCTTTCCGTAAACTCTGCGCGTGTCACCAAATCGTCCCTCCTCCCACAACTGCCACTGTCTAGAAAAATCTAAAGGATAGCCCTTTCCTAGGCGTGCATCCCAGACGTCGCCATCATGGGCCATGATAAATCCGCATGCCTTGCAGGTGATATTATTCTTGTGATCATGAATCAGATCGTTAGAAGGCGCCAAGCATTTTGGACACCGGAATGACGGGAAGGACAATGATGCCACACTCATACGACCTGCACCGATCAGCACGTACACCCATTCATGAATCACCATTTTTCGAGATCAAATAGTTCTCCATGGCTAGGTATCTCAGGCCGCTCTCAGCAACGACCTTGAGAGCCTCCGCAGGATTCGACACAATTGGGTGCCCATGCAGATTGAAAGAGGTGTTAAGAATGCCCCCAACCCCGGTCAGGGATTTGTACTTTGCAAGTAAATCATGAAAATCTGGGGCTGCCTTCTTGGAAACAATCTGTGCCCGAATTGTGTGGTCGCGGGGATGCATTCCGGCAATCAAATGCTGAGCCGCGAGCGGAGTTGTGTCGAATGCGATCATCATATACGGGGAAGATACGTTCTTGGGGTTGATCAAGTAACGGTCAGCGTCCTCCTCCATGATGGAACTTGCAAAAGGCATCCAGAAGTCCCGCTTCTTCACCATTGAGTTAATGCGTTCCACAACCAACGGGTTGCGACCTCCCGCAAGAATCGATCGGTGGCCCAATGCCCGTGCTCCGAATTCCTCTCGACCTTGGAAGCGCGCGACGACCTCTCCGTCGGCGAGCAGTTGGGCGACTTCAGCATTCAGGTCATCGACCAGCTTCACTGAAAAACCCAGCTGCCTGGCCTCATCAAGTGCGTTTGAAAATTGGGCTGCGTAGTCGGGCCCTAAGAAAAGACTATTCACAGGATGCAGCTTTCCCCCTAACCCTGCATCGGCAAGGTACGCATATGCAGCTCCGAAAGTATTGCTCTCATCCCCGCATGATGGAAAGACGAACAGATCATGAACCGCATCGCTTTCTACCAGCCGCTCATTGACCTTCACATTCATGAAAAGACCACCGGAAAGAGCAACTTTCCGCTTGCCGCTCTTCTTGATGCACGCTTCTATCCAGGGACAAATCAGCTCTTCTGTGGAAAACTGCAAGCCTCCACATACATCGTCAAATCGCTGGAGTTCTAGGACGCCACGGACTTTCCCATACGCGTAGGCGATAGGTGGTAGCCCGCGTAACCTCGTCCATCCTAGATAGGGATCATCTTCCTCCCTAAACCAGGATGACAATGTGCCGGCCAACTTTCGCTTGCGCTTCTCATCAGCATATGGTGCCATCCCCATCATCTTGTATTCATGTTCCAAAGGCACCATCCCCATGTAACTCGTCACTAGTGCCCACAATATCCCTAAAGAGTGGTCTTCTCGCACAGCCCCAACGCGCAATAACCCGCGACCATCGTGTTCGGGCAGACTGACAGTCGCGCAGAAGCCATCCCCGGCTCCATCACATGTGATAATCAACACGTCCTTGTCACGCCAGGGCGACCCATAGTACGCCGAATATGCGTGACATCTGTGATGCTCGATAAAGTGCACCCTTTCCGCAGGCACCCCGAGACTTGTCAACGCCTGAACCCGCCTCGCTCTTCGAATTGCCTGACGCCAGGGTGACAAGAATGTCCTTCTGAGCAAGCGTCTGGGTAGATGGTTCAAACCGGCAACTTTGCGATATGCCTGTATGGCCTCTTCCCGCGTGTGTGGGCCAAGGATCTGTTCGTGGCCAGCGTAAACAAAAGCATCAACATCGGAAAGACGCAGGCTATTGCTGCTGAGCACTGCTTCAAGGGCTCCCTCCGGGAAACCTTGCTGGTTCTTGATCCGCGTCAGACGCTCCTCCTGAAGGGCGCCGGCTATCACCCCGTCCATCAGCAGGCAAACAGCAGCATTGTGTCCGTCATGAATGCCCACCACCTTCGTGTTCATCGTTTACTTCCTAGTCACCAGTTGAGAATAGAGATCGCGGAACTTCTTGGCGATAGAAGGCCAGCCGTATTGTTCCCTTACCCACGCTCTTCCTCGGTGCCCCATTTCGACCAAATCCAGGCTCGCCATCTCACGGACCGCTGAAGCGATGCCATCCGGGGTGTTTTCGACCCATAGTCCACATCCCGTCTTCTCCAACTCTTCCCAAGGCGTCCCTTTTGTTGCAATGACGGGCACTGCATGAGCCAGCGATTCCACCACCACCATGCCAAAATTCTCCGTATAGGAGGGAAACACCAGAACGTCCGAGCGCTCAAGCAACTCCCGCTTACGTTCTCCTGCAACCTCTCCAACCATCTTCACCCGATCTGATAGGTTCAGACTTCCGACAAGGCAGTGAAGACTATCCACGTAACTGGTGTTCCCAGTTCCTGCTATGGTCAG
>Ga0187893_10010461_pt1 | contig 13806 bp, 8 predicted proteins | sample MA1701074metaG_FD_139574 | JGI IMG/M metagenome (GOLD analysis project Ga0187893, IMG submission 139574) | White microbial mat communities from a basaltic lava cave in the Kipuka Kanohina Cave System on the Island of Hawaii, USA - MA170107-4 metaG ...
CAAACCCGCGTTGCTCAGGGCGTTGCGACAAGGCGGGAAGCATCGGGAGCCTGTCGAGATGGAGGTTGCATCGAGTTGAAGAAACAAGCGGACAACCCGAAGTCGTCGGGAGTTGTCGAGCGACCTTCGCCTGAATCGAGGCCAAGTCAGGGGTGCGTGCTGGTCGTGGATGACGACATGGACTATCGCCGGATCGTCGGGTTACGGATGGAGAGTGTCGGCGGCAAGTGTCATGTGTCCGGCACCCACGAAGAAGCCCTTCGACTTCTGTCCCGGCATCCTGAAATCGACGTGGCCGTTCTGGACTACCACATGCGGGGAGAGAACGTTGCGATGCTGGTCAGGCAGGTTCAGGAGCTTCGACCGGAAGTGATGCTTATCGGGCATAGCAGCATGGAACGACGGGAACACTTCGCGGCCTTGGGGGTGGATCGGTTCTTGTTGAAACCGTGGAGTCCGAGCGATTTGTTCGCTGTCTTGAGCGATCATCCACCGTAGTGAGACAGGAGCAAAGCGTTAACGCTGTCTTAATGTTGATGCGTTGCAAGGCACAGGATTGTGTGGTCAAGTGGTGGGGTTGAAACATGGTGGAGAATGGCGGATCGGTTTGGCCGCGATGGGGTGCGTTGTTGACTTGATCGGCTTGGGGGTGGGCAATAGGATCATGGGCAACGGTCGGGGGCAACTTGGTCGCATATGGCGACGAGTGAGCGGAAGGGACGGATGCGAAGTATCCGAGCCATAACCGCTGCGATCGTGGCGGTCTGCACTTTCAACGGCACCCTCTCCCTGTCTGAATTCAAGGTCAAGAACATCCAGATGGATGATCGTCAGCACGAGCCTGCACGGGTTCAATCCCTTCGCGGATTCGTCAATTCCGTCGTCGTGGGCGATCCGTCTGCGACAGAGAATCAGGAGTTTGAAACATGAAGCTATCGGTTTTTGGAATCATCATGCTATTGGTCCCGTTCGGTTATGCCGCCGAACAAGGCGGTGACAGACGGGGAGAAGGTCAGAGCACGAACAGAGCATCGACGCCGATCGACTTGAGCGCCTTCGCAACGGAGGTGCCGATCGTCGAAGAAGCACTTGGCAAGGCGACCGGGGTGTCCCGCGAAGATGCGTTGGCGATGCTCGGACGATCGGCGGCGGCATCGGGAAGATTCGACGTGGCCGCTGCGGCCTACGCGATGTTCTTGAACGAGTTCGGCGCTGAGCATCCCTACTCGGAGAAGATCGCCCTTCGGCTCGCCGATTGCCTGTTCCCGTTCAAGTACGATCAGGTTGATGTCATTCATTCGGCGTCAGGTCCAAGGCTCGAACCAGCGTGGCGAATGGGCTTTTCGCCCCGACCGGAGCCCTTGCGGCAAGCAGTTCATGCGTTTGAGTTGGCCGCGTCTCTTGCTCAGGACGAACACGCGAAGGGATCGGCCTTGCTCAAACTGGGTTGGGTGCATCGCGTGCTGGGGAACTGGGACGCTTCGACTGCTGCTTGGGATCGTTGTGCCAAACAAGCAGTATCAACCAAGTCCGCTGCGGACGCCCTCTGGCTCGCTGCCGAGAATCTGGAATGGATGAATCGCCCCTCTGAAGCCGCCGAACGCCTGAAGCAATTGGCACAAGAATCGCCGGACGACGCTCGTGCATCGGCCATAGCAGAACATATCGAGCGACTTGAAGCAGAAGCCCGTCGATCGTCGGAATGGCTCGCCGATCCCGTTCCCTCACTACAGGCGGAAATCGACGCACGTTCCGGCGTTAGTTCTCCGCAGGCGGTCTATCGCTCCGTCGTGCAATGGCTGCAACGACGCGGTGAACGCGATGCATTGATCGCCGTGAGTCGATGGGCCTGCGATCAAGACAACTGGCCGATCATGGATCGCGTTGCTTGCCGATTCGACCTGACGGAAGCATTGCTGCAAGGCGGTGATGCAGAATCACAAGAAGAGGCCATTCGACGATTCCAGGAAATCGCTGACCTTGCTCCCGATGACGGCATGATCGTCCACGCCACGATCCGAGGTTGTCGGATTCTCCATGAGTTGCAGCGATTCGACGAAGCCGAGGGGATGGCGGGGGCCATCGTAACCAAGGTCAAGGACCCGACACAATGGGAACCGGTCGTGCTGGCCGATCTCGCGGAAACGCTTCTGAAAAACGGTGAAAAGCAACGGGCGCTTCGGATGATGAACAAGCTGAAAGCGGTGTATCCCGACTACGGGGTGAGCGATAGCCTTGAGGCCCTGCGAAACGGGAATCGTATGGAGGGTGGAAGATGAAATCCGCAAGAACTCGAATGGTATCGGCGGGGCTTGCCTGTGTTGTAGGTGCAGCCGGTCCCGCATTCGCCCAAATCACGACCAACGAAGGCGATGGTGTCTTGAACGCCCCTTATCGCGGTACGATCACGTCATTGCGGGAGGCTTGTGAGGATATTCCCTTTGGTGAGGTCCGAACATGGATCGAACCCATTACGAACCTGCTGATTTCGGGCACAATCGAATTGTGGATCGACCCGGCCATGATGGAGCAGTGGGACCGCAGCGTCTTGCGCTTGTATGAAGGCCTCGACGCTTCCGGGGCGGAAGTGCGCCTGGACCAGTCCTCATCATCAAATCGCAAAATGGTCATGCCCGACAGCGACGGGCTTAAGCGGTTGTCACTCAAAGCCATCGGTACCAAGACGCTGGCCCCGTTGTCCTTCAAGTTCCATATTCGCTATTCCATTCAGGGAGGCGGCATGGCCGACACCACGCGGACCTTTGTCGTGGGGCCGATGACCGGTTCCTTTTCTCCATTGCCCGGCGAGTCCGAAGCCTATCACTTCGGAACACCCATTCTGAGCGTCAACGTCGGAGCCGCATCCTTGGTGGTTCCCGTCGGTCGCACGGCGGAGATGATCGGCGCGGCCTATGAGTTCCGCGAGAACGAAGGATGGACCGGCAGTATGTCCAACCGGAAGATGTTCACCTCGGACGTGCTGCTTCCGGGAGCGGCGGAATCGGTCTATGTGCAGCAGATCAACCAGTTTCGACTCAATCAGGCCGACTACAAAAAGACCGCCTGGGGAACTCCGTGGGCCGGGTATCTGCGGGGATTCTACACCCAAAGCGACACGTACGGCCCAGACGGCACGCACTACGATTCCCTGGCGAGCACGAGCAATTCGATGTCCATCATCTTCCGCCGGTACGAGTGGATTCGCTCCCGGCGACAATCCGAATTCAACCCAGCGACCATCAACAACGTCTACGACAATAGCTCCGACAACCGCGTGATCGAAATCCGCGACCGGGCGGACCAAGCGGACCCTCCGGCACCAGCGAACGTTATCACGCTGGTGCGAAACGCCGCCGGAATGGTGCAGCAGATCAATACCTCGGACGGTCGTTCGTGGCAGATCGAGAGTCTACCGGTCGAGGGGTGGATAACGAAGGTCGCGCCGATCGGCACGACCGGAGGCCGATTCTTCGACTACAACGCCGCCGGGCGCGTTACGAAAGTTAAGGACTCCGGCGGAGCGTTGATGTACGAATTCGCCTACGCGAACGACGCCGATGGAATGCCGACGATCCTGACCGAAGAACGCCGCGTGGTGGATGGTGCGATGCGAACAGTTGTGCAGCACGAAGTCGTCAGCGAGAGCCTGCAACGACGGAAGGAGTACGTCGCGCCCGGTCAATTCCGACAATTCGATTTCAACTACGATACGACCAACGGACTCAAGCATCGGCTCGCCAGCATGACTTCCTATGAGAACGTAAACGGGGGCGGCGCGGCCTACACCACGACCTACACGCATGATGTGAACAATGCGGCCGGTTCAATGGTCGTCACCCAGGTGGTTCTGCCGGATGGATCAACGATCGCCCACGACTACGATACCTATGTATGCACCCAGCCGGTGAGTCCGTGCACTCAGACCGTGGATTTTGGCCTTCGCACCAAGAGCACGCGAACCGGTCCCGATGACGGATCGCTGGTCACGTTCGACGTGGATTACGAGTTCTTCTACACCCAATCAAGCATCATCCGGCTCTTCTACCTGCCCCGGATCGTCAAACAACGCGATGGACGCGGCGTGCTTTCCGAGGTCACCTTCGATTACGACAACGGCGGATTTGAGTTGACAGATTTCCCGGATAGCATCTTCGGGCAGGACCTAAATCGGCTCTTGTCCGTCGCCGGACCGACGATTTCTCTGGGTACGTCAGGCGTAAGAACTCCACGTACGCGCTACACCTACGACGATGCCAGCGTGTTCCCCACGTTCATTCTCCAGAAACAGGAAACCGAGTATGCGTCGGGGATGTTTCGCACAATCGAATATGCCTACGACCCGCTTTCCCGTCCGACCACGCAAACCTTCGATCCGACCGGCGAGAACATCGTCACGCGATTCCTTTATTGCGACCTGGATTCCACACAGGATCGGATCACCGTGGACCCGGACGGCTATTGGTCCCGGACCCAATTCGACAACAATGGGCGGGTCGCCACCACGGAACGGTTCCTGAACGCCAACGCCGGAAACGTGAACACTCCCTGTGCCGACCCGGCGGGTCCGGTGTATCGCACGACAAACACGTATGACAACAATGGCCGACTGCTTCAACAGACCGTCGAGAACAAGGATCAGGATGGCGCATCGCTGACGCCGGCCACTCTCACCTCGATGTTCGGTTATGACGATATCGGCAGGCTAACGCTTCAGACGATTGATCCGGGCGGTATCGGGCAGGAGTCGAATTTCGATTACAACTGGCTCGGTGACATCGAACGCCAATTCGACACCTCCGGTCGTGGCACAAGCCGTAACTATGATGGTCGTGGATTGGTCAAGTCCGAAACACCGCTTGCGCTTGATGAAATGCCGGACACCAATCTGGCCACGACGTTCACCTATGATGCGAGGGGGAATCTACGGTTCACCAATCGTCCCACAGGTGCGATGGAAGAACGAGTCTACGACGACTTCGATCGGCTCAAACAATCCAAACGCATCCCCGGCCCGGACGGTGGGAGTACGATCACGACCACTCTTGAGTACGACGCGGCCAACCACGTCACGCGGACCGTCGTCGATGAAGCCGGAACGGTTCTTTCCGATTCGGCTACGAAGTTCGATGAAGGCGGCTTCAACTTTGAATCCCGGCAACGGACAGTGGCCGCCGCCGACAATGCCAATGATCCATTGACGCAACGCAAATTCGATTGGTCAGGGAACGTCACGGAAGAAAAATCGCTCGGCGACGCAACCGTGGCCGATCGAGTCATCACCACGGAATACGACAATGCGAACCGGGTCCGTAGGATCATGGACAATATGGGCGGCGAGACGATCTTCGCACGGGATGACCGGGGCAACGTTCTGGATCAAACGGTCAAGATCGACGTAAGCAATTCAGCCGTCACCACGACGGTCTATGACGCCCTGAGCCGAGCCATTCAGACTACCTCGCCCGAAGATGGAGTAGGCGGCAGGCCGGATCGGGTTCGACGGTACGATTCGCGTGGCAACCTTTTGCGAGAAACGATCCGAGACGCTGCCGACGTGCCGAAACTCACCACCGTGTTTGGGTACGACAACGCGGGACGGGAAAGCAGACAGGCCGTGCTTGCCAACGCGGCTTCGACCATTTTTGCGTCGGCGGCGAGCTTAACAACCGATCGAGTTACTGATTCCGTTTATGATGCCGATGGTCGTCTGGATATCCGGCGGACTTACAACAACAACTCCGCGACGGCATTGAATGCGACAACGACGTATGACGATCTTGGCCGCGTCGATCAGGTCACCGATCCTTCCAACAGTTACACCGATGAGGACTACGCCGATAACGGTCGGCTTTCACTGCGATCGGTTAATGATGGCGTCGGTACGCGGACATTCACCTTTGGCTACGACGGCCACGATCGGATCAAGCAACAAACCGCAGTCGGTTCGCCTGATCTTGTCACGATGTTCGCGCTCGACGGCCTTGATCGCCAGACACGCATCACCGACCCCAAGGGCATCGCCACGCGGACGGATTTCGATTTGGTCGGTCGCCGGAAAACGCTGGTCGAGGACGACGGCGGGGCGTTGCAGCGGCAGACCGATTTCGCGTACAACCGCTTGAGTCAACTCATCACCCAGACGGCCAAGAACAAAACCAGTACGGGGACGCCACTCCCGGATCAGGTCACGACCTATCGCTACGACAGCCTTGGGCGACAAACCCGCATCATATATCCCGATAGTACCCAACATGCCGATCCGCCGAACTGCACTGACTGCGTTCGCCAGACGTTCGACCTCGCCGGTCGGATGACGCAGCGAATCGACCAGCGGCTTTTGACGACTGCTTTCATCTACGAAGATCGGGGATCGTTGCTCACTCGAACAACCGGCACGGATCGGGACACGTTTGGGTACGATGCCGTCGGGAGGATCGCGCTGGCCGATCGGGGCACTACCGTCGATCAGGACGCAGTCTCACATTCCGTGATGGCCTACACCGATCTTGGCGACCTGGATTTCGAGACGCAAGTGATCGCCGGGGGCACGGCCCGGACAGTCGATTACGATTACGATCAGGCCGGGAATCGGAAGCAACTAACCTATCCCGGCGGCGAAGTGCTCGCCTACACGCCGACTGTCCTCAATCAGGTGAACATCGTAAGCCTCGGCGGGAATCCACTCGTTGATTATGACTATCAGGGCCGATTTCTCGACAAACGACGAACGACCACGACGGCTCCCGGTGGGACCACCGTCTATGAATACGATGTCGGCTACGACTCCCATCGGCGGGTCAACGCTATCGCCAACCGCTTCCAACCCGGCGGCGGTAATTTGCAGACCCTCGCGGCGTATGGGTTCAGCCACGACGGCAACGGCAACCCCTTAACGCAGACGGCCACGGAAGGCATGGATGAGTTCGTTGCCGATGATCGGGCGTTCTTGGTTGACCGTCTGAACCGACTGCAAGAGACGGAGTATTTCGAGAACGGACAGGTCGAATCTGACACGCTCGATCTTGTTGGCAACCGCGAATCGCACACCAACCGAGCGGGAACGGTGACAGCATATGGCACGGCTAACGCGGCTAACGAATATCCAACCATCGGCGGAAACCCCATCACGTACGATGCGGCGGGAAATCTGACGGTCGATCAAGCCGGACGGCAGTACAGTTACGATGAACACAACCGTCTCAAGCAAATCAAGAACATCGGTAACACCGTCCTGGCGAACTACACGTATGACGCTCTGGGTCGAAGGATTATGTTCAATGATCCTGTGGCCGCAATTACCACGCGCTACTACTACGACGGTACGAGCGTCATCGAAGAGCGAAACGCTTCCGACGTGCGGCTCCGGTACCATGTGCATGGGTCTCAATACGTCGATGAGCGCGCCGTGACGTATCCCGACGTGACCGCCGTGTCGGGTACAGGAGAGCCGACGTACTATCTGCTGGGCGCGTCGTTTTCCATAACCGGGACCGGCAATTCGGATGGCACGCTGATCCAGAGGGTTGACTATTCCTCTACGGGGGATTTTGCCGGAGGTGGACCTGGGGCGGGCAGCTACTACCATGACTCCGACGCGGACCTGGACCTCGACCTGCGGGATTTCGCCAGCTTTCAGAATTGCTTCAGCGGCACGGCTTCGCCATCCGCCGGTTGTGCGGCCCTCCATGACCGCGATGCCTCGGCGACCTCCGACGGCCTCGTGAATCTTTCGGATTACGAGGGCTTCTTCACCTGCTTCCGTGGCCTTTTCGTGACGCCCGACCAAGTCTGCGGAGTGCCACAGCGCGCGGGCATGCCACCGACATCGGGAACCTTCGGGATGCACGGGCGGGCCTTCGACGTTCTGTCGGATGCGTTTGTTCTACAGAATTTCCGGGCGCGGGATTATGTCCCCCAATTGGGACGATGGCTTCAACGTGATCCGCTCGCATACATCGACGGGTTCAATCTCTACGAGTCATTCCGAAGTAACCCGCTGAGCAACCTTGACCCGTCTGGCGAAGGACCGTTGACCTGCGTACTGGTTGGCGATTGCAGTCTTAGCGACGCCCAATTCATTCGCGAGGGTGGTCTCGGACAAGCGGTTCGCGGATTCTTCGGTGGCGGAGCGCAAGCGGCAGGCAATGTCGCCATTGGCGCGGTCAGAGGTGCGCGAGAGCTTGGGTATACCGTGGTCGATATTGTCGTCGCGCCGATAGACATCGCCAGTACGTTTATCTTCAACGAGCCGCTAGGACGACCGCTCTCACAGGTTGGGCAATCAGCGACCAACGCTGAAGACCTAGGACGCTTGATTGCAACCACCGGATCGAGAAACGTCCTGAACGCGGTGACTGCGGGCGGGTTCAATGTCGTTGAAGGGACTGTGATCTACGTTCAAACCGGTGATGCAGAGGCCCTTTCGCAGAACGTCGGCGGCCAAGGCTTGCTTACCCTGGGAACAGTGGGAGCAATTCGTGCAGCGCCGCAAGTCGGTTCCGCAATTCAAACAGGGAGCGTTCGTGCTGTTTTTGCGTTGCGGCGTTTGCAATTCGCAGCGGACACGCCAATCCAAGCTGCACGAACGGCGGGGGAGCAATTCGCAACTCGGGGAGGGCTGACACCGCAGACAGTCCGATTGCAGGCAAACGCGGCACGAGGCGAACTCGCCGAGATTAACGCTCTTGCCTTACAACGTGGTCTCGGAGAAGCCATAGTCAACACCCAGTTCCGCCAAGGTGCCGCCCTTCGAGGATTTGAATCCGTTTCCGCTGTTCAAACTGCGGAGGGTTTGCGGGTTTTCGTAACCGACGTGAAGGCCATCGCCGGGAACGTTGCTCCATCGCGACTGACCGCGTTCGGGTTGAATCGCCCAGAGACGTTCTTCCAGAATCTCGGTGTCGCACGAGGCGCTGTCGAGGCGAATGTGACAAACCTTGCATTGCAGAGGGCCATCCTGCAGTCCCTTGGGGAACGGACATTTACTATTCGGATACTAGGTCCACCAGGCATCCGAGTCTCGCCCACAACTGTATCGAGAATACAAACGGTCACGGGTGCTGCTCAGGTTGAGATTATAGACATCTTGGTCTTGCCATGATGAAATCGTATTACAAACACCGCCAACAGAAGTGGGCTATGAATGATGCTGGTCTTGACCAGCTTATCAACGAAGATTCTTTTTGGATTCGCCGGGACAAGAAATCAGACTTGCCGTCTGTTTGCGTGACTAACGAGTTGTCGACTGGCTTGGTATGTTTATACGCTGGTGACTGGGACCGAGGAGTGATTTTCCTAGACCGCACCATCCGCAATGCAAACCGCCTTGAGGCCGAGGAGCGGTTCCATGATACGGAGGTGGCGGAGGCGGGTTATCCGTTGAGCCATGCGGAAGCAATCCGGGCGAGAGCGCTGGCCCGGTGGTTGCTTGACGACCTGGCTACTCGCCCAGACCCTTGGAGAGCCGCGAAGATGACTCCATTTTCGAGCATCACGCGCGACTTTTCCCGGCTTGATCGGGCCGATCTTCGGAAGGCTGCGGAGATGTTCGTTGCGTGGTGTCTCAAGAAGGCCGAGGATCGGAAGCGCTTCGTTAGTACGTACACGATGAACATCTACCTTCAGGGAGTGCGCTGTGCAATGATTGCCAATGACCTTGACTACGCTGGCGAGCTTCTGGCCATAAAGCAACCGCTCTTGTGGCATCACGGCACGGAGCGGGAATTGTGGAGCCGACTGGTAGAAACATACCCGGCGATGAAGGACAAGCTGCGCGAGGATGTGGCATCCTTTTTCGATCGGGTTCGTGATCCCGAGTTCAAGGAGATACTCGATGGGCTCCCTACTTTCGTGAATCGTGAGGCGCTGGCGCTTGACACCGGAATCACCCGGCAGATGTATTTGGTCAATGCTTCACCGCTTGATCCGGTCGATCCGAGGGCAGTGATCGAGGCTGTGGCATATTGAGTGGTCCATGCAGAACCTTTATCGCCAACCAAGGCCAACTCGGAGCGAAGTCGTTGCCAAGGGACGTTCTTACGCCGCCGACGAGAACGGTCGTCGGACCTCCTCGTATGGTCGGCCACTACTCCTGTCGCGGAGCTACATCTGGGTGGATGAATCGTTGAGCATTCCACTCGAGTCCATAATTGACCTTGGCTCGACGAAACGAGGCGGCTTCATCCGATTCGAGGATCGCCTCGATGACACGATCAGGGAAATCGACTTCACGTTCGCTGGGTTCTTCGGCCCGCGCCTGAAGAAGATCGCATCGTTTCTTGCCGCCGTGGACGAGCAGCGCCGCATTCGGGTGCAGGAACTTCAAGCTTCGGATCAACTCGATCCCGTAGTACCCAGCTGCGAGTTATGCGACGACAGAACGGCGGGTGTTTATGTCTTCCCGGACCCTCAAGTTTGTTGGGGTCGCGCCGTTCGCGTACTCCTACTCGCTGGTTCCGGGGCGATACCTGCTGTGCCGTTCGCACGCAGCGCAGCAGGCGTTCAAAGTCAATTGCAAGACAGCGGTCTTGGGATACCTCGGTTTTCCTGGATTCATCGCCGCGCCGTATTATGTGGTCCGGAACCTAGCCGAGCTTCGTCGCAACCACGCATTGAATGTGAATGCGATGGCTCGTTCGGTGTTCGTCGCAATCGTGGCGCCGCTGGGTCTCGTTGCGGTTCTATTCGTTCTGGTGGTTTGCTGGGCGTCGGCTCCGTGACGACATGGCCGTAACTGATTAAGTTGGGAAAGCTTCGAATGAACCGTTGCAATAGAGTGCGACGGGGTGGAGAAATGCACAATGAAACGAAATGTGTTGGGAATGATGGTGCTCGGCATGGCGGCACAAGCTCGTGCCGGAGCGGTTCTTGAATTGGTGCCGGATCAGGCTGGGCCGTATTTGCCGGGCCAAGCGGTTGGAGTCGAAGTCTGGATGCACAACCAGGAGGCGTTCGCCATCGACCTACGGTTGGTGATTTTGGATGTCCAAGGTCTCCTGCCTCGCCTGTACGCAGGCGGTGATTTCGTCACCAGTGGCGGCGTCACTGTCAATCACGTGGCGAAGTTCACAGGCGGGGCCTGGACGGCCATCGACCAGGGCGTGGATAGCTCCGTGCATACGTTGGGTACCTGTACCCTGAACGGCGGTACCACGCTCTACGCCGGGGGTGTGACCTGGGGCATGAACAACTACGAAGCCAAGGTGCATCGGATGGAGGCGGGTTGGTGGACGGAGCTTCAGCGATTCGGCTTGGGACATGTTGATTCTCTTCTCTGTGCGAAAATTGGTTCGGGGGCAGAGCTTTTTGTTGGCGGTTACATTTGGCAGAGTGCTGCGGGAATCTATGGAGTTGTCCCGTGGAACGGGGATGATTGGAATCCCATGCCCGGCCTTCAGGGTGCGGTGAATGATATGATGGTCTTCGACGACGGGAGCGGTCCGGCTCTTTACGCGGCAGGCGATATCATCGCCACGATGCCCGCCCCGCACGTCTTGCTGGGGAAGATTGGGAAGTGGACCGGCACGAATTGGGCGCCTCTCGGCGGCGGCATCGGGAATGGCTATCTGTCTCCCGCTGGCCCGCGTGCCTTGGCCGTCTACGATGACGGGACCGGGTTGGCCCTCTTCGTCGCCGGTGATTTTCGTGACGTTTATCAGGTTACCCGCTACGTTGGGGACTTGCAGGTCAACAACATTGCCAAGTGGGATGGATCGGTTTGGTCATCAGTAGGCGGTGGAACCACGCCCAATGCCGCCGCGCCGATCTACGATCTGGTTGTGTTCGATGACGGCACCGGCCCGGCGCTTTATGCCGCTGGGGACTTCAACTTTGCGGGCGGAGTGTCGGTCAAGAACATCGCTCGGTGGAACGGAACTTCATGGTCGGATGTTGGTGGCGGAGTCACCGGCGATGCGGAAGCAGCGATTCATACCCTCGCGGTTCTTGATGACGGCTCAGGCCCGGTACTTTACGCCGGTGGCTGGTTCACGAATGCCGGTGGCGTCCCCGTATCAAACGTCGCCAAGTGGAACGGCACCACCTGGTCGCCGGTCGGTGCGGGCTTCGATGACACCGTTCGTGCCCTTGAAGTCCATGAAGCAACGGGTAGCCCCAACTTGACCATCGAGGGAAGCTTCCAGTTCGATTTCAGCACGTTGACTGATGGCGGTGCGGAGTACAACTTGTGGCCGGGGCTTCCTGGCCCGATTCTCATCTACACCGGCCTTGGGCCAATTCCCGGCAGTATGCTGCACGTTCCCGCAGGCGGATCGTTACGGCTCGGCGAACTTCAGGTCGTCACCCCCAACACTCCGGGGGTCTACAAACTCGACGTGACCAGTCCCTATGGTCCACGAGGCGGTTCGATCATTTCGTTCGGCTTCGGTGGTCCCAATGATCCCTACACTGACTGGCTGGCCGAATCGGGTGACATCACGGGCAATCCGATTCCGTTCAGCGTGCAGACCGGCCCGCCGAACCCGATTCCAGCGGTGTCCGAATGGGGGATGGTCGTGCTGACGTTGCTGTTGTTGGTGGCGGCCACATTCGTGTTCGCACGGCGCCATTCGCTAGAGCACTCAACCGTCCTTGCGCTTGTTTTCGTCACCTGCGTTCATTTGTGCCCTATACCCGTGTTCGCTGACACGTTCAAACAACTCAACATTTGCAATCCGCACAACGCCGAAGCAAAAGGAATGCGAGTAACGTTCACCTTGAAGCACAAACAAGGCGAAGGACCTACTTGGACACATAGCGGTACCGAACCTCCCCAGTCAACCCCCTCTGAACACTTCCTAGGAGTGACCGGTACAGGCAGCAATACTCTCACTTTCGGCGGTGGCAGCTTAGCGGCGGGAAGCAGGGATAGATTCAAGGCCGGTTTCGAGAAGAACTTGAAAGATGTTCCCAACGCCCCAAACCTCGTCACCAAAGTGGAATTACTCGACGAGGATGGAGCAGTCATTTACACGCTGGACCAGAGCGATGCCGACAAGAAAAAGGAGTTTCGGAAGAATGTAACAGGTTTTACGAATGAAGAATTGTTTGATTTCACATCCATCGAAAGTGGGACGTTGCACTTACGCAATTCAGATGCGTCCCTGAATTTGCGGTATATGGTGTCGAATCTGGAAATATACACAAACCTGCCGATTAGCAACTTCACCATCAGTGCTGTTGAGAACTCTGGACCAGGCACGCTTGCCTTCTTCGCGTCACAAGTACAAGTAAACCCGGGCGATGATTTGGTCTTAACTGTCGGCATGGTATCACCAGGTACGTACGTATTGGCTTCAGCGAGCGGTTTGGAAGTAGAGGACTTGACAACGAGCGAGATTACCGATTTCCCGTTCAGCCAGTACTATGCACAATCGGTCGTCGATCCTGACAGCATTCCAGCAGTCTCTGAATGGGGCATGATCGTCATTATGCTGCTGCTTCTGGTTGCGGGAACGCTGATTCTGGGTACTCGGCATCCTTCGAGGATTCAGGTGATGCCCCAGCAATGGTGCAGGGCGCGTCCCGGCCTCGAACATTGCCAAACTCGGCTGCCGGTGATTCCTTGATCGCCGGGTATCCAAGTAGGAGTGCGACGTTCTCATTGGTTCAACGGGCAGTGCAAACGTTCCCACGGCCCGTGGAAAGGAAACTCGGTTGTCGCTGCAACATCCCTTCCTGCTTCCGAAGCTCTCCACAAAGTGACACGATATGGCACCACAAGCGCAACTCCATTGGAAATCCGATTTCCACGGATCATAAATCATTATCCCACAAGGATTTGGGATATGCAGTGCCATGATATGGCAC
>Ga0187893_10010462_pt1 | contig 13805 bp, 19 predicted proteins | sample MA1701074metaG_FD_139574 | JGI IMG/M metagenome (GOLD analysis project Ga0187893, IMG submission 139574) | White microbial mat communities from a basaltic lava cave in the Kipuka Kanohina Cave System on the Island of Hawaii, USA - MA170107-4 metaG ...
CAAAGGCGCTAGCTCACCGAAATAAGTGAGGCGAAGCTTAGGTGAAGCGAAGCTCAGAAGTTTCGTAACTGAGGGACCTAGTCCCTTAGTGGGTTCGCAGGTTCGAATCCTGCCCCCGGCACTTCTACTTCCTCTTGACCAGGGATTTCAGGACTGACTCGCGGTGGGTTTCTTTCTTCCGGCCTTCGACGGCTTCAATCAGCTCGGGCGTGATTGCCGGAAGATGGCTATTGCTGCCCTTCTTTTCGGCAGGCGGAAGGTTGTGCTCAAGGCGGTAAAGCTCTTCGTGGAGCCTTGCAGGCTCGACGAGGCGGCCGCGCCTCATGAGCTGCTCCGCAAGCTCGTCGCCGCCGACGTAGCGCTCCGAAACATGGATTTCTTTTCCCTTGTCGTCGCGCATGCGGTACGTGAGCACTTTGCCCGCGTATATCCTCGTATGGGGCTTGCCCTTGACTTCCTCTTCCTTCACTATGAGGGTAGCAGGCTGCGCTTCTTCCCTGAACCTGAGGGGTTCTTTCATGAAAATGGGATTCCTGGGAGGGCTGCCGTTGACGGAAACGTAGAAAGGAGGCCCGAACTCTTTCTCAAGCTTGATGAACGCATCGCCGTAAATACCCATGCCACACACCCAACTTAACATGCACTTCGCGGACTATAAAGGTTACGATTCTTGCTCATCTGCTGTTGCAGATTCGTTAATTTATGCTCACTGGAAGTACTTGCGGAGCGAGCCGCCCTGGGACTTGGTCATGATTACCCGTGCTATTATGTCGGAGATGTCCACGACTTCCACGAATTTCTTGTCGTCTTCGTCAAGCTGTGCAGGAAGGCTGTTAGTGCCTATGACGTGGATATCGTTCTCCCTGAGGAGGCGCTTTGCATCGCCGTAGAGCCCCAGATGCGTGGCTACGCCATAGACCCTTTCTGCCCCGTGTGCCTTGAGGGCTTGAGCGTCCTTTACCAGCGTGGTGCCCGTTCCTATTATGTCGTCGACTATGATACAATCCTTGCCGCGGATGTCTCCTATGACGCGCTTTGCCTCGACCTTGCCATCATGCCGTTCCTTCTGTATGGCCGCCATCGGCTTACCTAGCTTACCCGCCATTATTTCCGCGCGGGTAAAGCCTCCTTCGTCCGGTGCGACGACAACCATGTTGGCGGTGTCGTGCTTTTGCTCTATCCTTTCCGCAAGGCGCCTGTACATGGGGAGCGGTTCCATTTTCTGGAAAAAGCCGGCCATCTGTTTCGAGTGCGGTTCTGCGACGAAAATGCCGGTCATGCCGGCCGACTCATAAAGCTCAGCGACAAGCCTCACTGTTATTGGCTCGCGGTCTGCGCGTGCGTCCTGCCGCGAATAGGGGTTGTAGAGCTCGACGAAGTAGATTTCTTTTGAGTCTGAGCGCCTGATGGCGTCAGCCATTTCAGCGCCTATCATGACGTGGCGCGCAGGAATTGTGTAAGGAGTGTGGACAACGTAGATTACCTTTTCGCGGACGTTCTCCTCGACGACGACTTTCTCCGAGCCGTCGGGAAATCCTTGGACTCTTAGAGGTATCCTATCAAACCTGTTGCCGTTCATCTTCTTGAGGTGGTCCCACACAAGGTCCCCGAAATAAGGGCCCTCTATGTTCAGGCTGGTGTATTTTGGAATTGCCAATCCGAACGGCTTTGGTCTCATATTTGCTGCCCACTAGTAACAAGGAATGAAGCGTTTTAAGCCGAACGCACGCCGAAAGCTTAAATTTCTCATATCGTTCTTAAGAAAACTTCCTTCCAGATAATTGCATGCACGAATTCGTGCAGTCACCGGGACAGCTTGAGATAATCTGCGGGCCTATTTTTTCTGGCAAGTCGGAGGAGCTTATACGCAGGCTCCGCAGGGTAGAGCTATCAGGAAAGGAATTCCTGCTGTTCAAGCCCAACCTTGACAACCGCTATGAAGTCGATTCTGTTATTTCGCACGATGCCCGCCAGCTGAAGGCGATAGCTACGGGAATCGACAAGAACGCCCTCCATGTTATTGAAACTATCATCTCGAAGTTCCCGAATGCCGATGTGGTGGCTTTCGACGAAGTCAACTTCTATGAGCCTCAGATTATCGAGCTGATAGAGAAGTGCATTTCAAGGGGCAAGCGCGTGATAGCTGCGGGCCTTGACATGGATTTCAGGGGCAGGCCTTTTCCTTCCATGGCACAGCTGCTGGCGCTTGCCGACTATGCCGACAAGCTGAACGCTATCTGCGCAAAATGCAAGAAGAACCCGGCGACGCTGAGCAAAAGGCTCGTCGACGGCAAGCCTGCAAGATGGTCTGATGCGGTCGTAAAGAACAGCCCCCTGGACGTATACGAGCCGCGGTGCAGGAAGTGCCACCAGGTAACGAAAGGGCAGGAAGTAGGCCTTGATAAGTTCCCGAACCAATAAATTGAGGATGAAAGTGAAGTTTGATACCAAAAAGAAAGTTGCCTCGATGGGGCTTGTCATAGGGGCGGTGCTTTACATCGCATTCTTCATGAACAGGCTCTACAGCGACTGGGCAACCCTTGTCACCGCGTTCTTTACGCCTTCCGTCTCAGGCCTTGCGCTCCTGATAACCCTTGCAAAGTACGTGATGGTAGGCGGGGACGTCGGCACGTACTTCAAGAGCTGGGTTCTGACGATCGCGATAATATTTGGGATTGGCGTTGCGATGGGCTGGATTGGGGTTGTGTAGCTGGCAATTTAACATTTATTTAGCCCGAAACTGAACTTACATATGGCGAAGCGCAAGAAGCTGATACTTTTCGCGAAGCAGATCAAGCACAAGGACCTGGTCCTGGTCGGGGGAAAGAATGCAAACCTCGGCGAGATGATAAACAGGACGCGCGTTCCCGTTCCCCCGTTCTTTTCTATCACAGCTGCGGCTTACCGTGATTTCATCAAGCACAACAAGCTTGACCGTGCGATAAGGGCTATCCTCAGAAAAACGGACACCCACAACCTTGCACAGCTCGCAGCTTCGGGCAAGCAGATACGCCAGATGATAGCCACGGCGCACGTGCCTTCCTACATGGAGAAGCAGATACTCAAGGCCTTTGACAAGCTGGGCGCGAACCGCGTTGCAGTAAGAAGCTCTGCGACTGCAGAGGACTTGCCCCGCGCGAGCTTTGCAGGCCAGCAGGAAAGCTACCTCAACGTCTCGAGGGAGCAGCTCATACAGAAAGTAAAGGATTGCTTTGCCTCGCTCTTCACGGACCGCGCTATTTCCTACAGGGTCGACCAGCATTTCGACCACTTCAAGGTCTGGCTTTCCGTGGGCGTGCAGAAGATGGTCCACTCGAAAGCTTCAGGAGTCGTATTCACCCTGGACCCGGACACCGGGCACCAGGGCTTTGTCGTGGTGAACGGCAGCTGGGGCCTGGGCGATTACATAGTCCAGGGCAAGGTGAACCCAGACCAATTTTACATCCACAAGGACACGATGTCGGTCGTTTCCCACAACATTGCCGACAAGAAGATAAGGGAAGTCAGGACTGCGGCAGGCGTGAAAGGGGAAAAGGTCCCTGCCGAGATGCGGCGCAAGGCTGTGCTGAACGACGCTGAGCTTCTCCAGCTAACAAAGTACGCGCTGGCTATCGAGGAGCATTACGGCAAGCCGCAGGACATTGAATGGGCAAAAGACTCTGACGGCACGCTTTACATAGTGCAGTCCCGCCCTGAGACTGTGCACACCCCCGGCGAGCACGCAGTCTACAAGGAATATTTCCTCAGGCAGCGCAGCCGCGTGCTTGGAACAGGCCTTGCAATCGGAAGGAAGATTTCTTCGGGCAAAGTCAACGTGATAAGGAACGTGAAGCAAATTGCCAAGTTCAAGAAAGGGGACGTGCTCGTGACGCACGTGACTGACCCTGACTGGGAGCCTGTGATGAAGTTCGCGGCAGGAATTATCACTGAGGTTGGCGGGCGGACTTCGCACGCCGCTATCGTGAGCAGGGAGCTTGGCGTGCCTGCAATTGTAGGTGTAACTGAAGCCACCAAGAAATTCCGCAATGGGCAGGCGATAACGCTGGACTGCACAGAGGAGACAGGAAAAGCGTGGGAAGGCGCGCTGAAATTCGAGGAGAAAATCCACAAGATATCCAAGATCCCCAAGACCAAGACCAAGCTCTACGTTAACGTAGGGACGCCTGACATAGCGCTGGACGTGTCACAACTGCCTGTTGACGGCGTGGGGCTTGCGCGGCAGGAGTTCATACTTTCATCCTACATCGGCGAGCACCCGCTCTATATGATAAAAGAAGGGCGAGGGAAGGAGTTCGTGCTCAAGCTTTCGGAGGGAATCGCGCGCATAGCGGCTGCGTTCTATCCGCGGCCCGTCGTCGTGAGGCTATCTGACTTCAAGACAGACGAGTACCGCGAGCTGAAAGGCGGCAAGGCTTACGAGCCTGTCGAGGCGAACCCTATGCTCGGATGGCGCGGGGCGAGCAGGTACATAGACAAAGTATTCGAGCCTGCGTTCAGGCTGGAGTGCCGCGCCCTGAAGCGCGTGCGCGAAGAGCTCAAGCTCACGAACGTTATAGTAATGGTCCCGTTCTGCAGGACCGTAGAGGAAGGAAAGCGGGTTATTGAAATAATGGAATCTGAAGGCCTGAAGCGCGGGCGCAAAGGGCTGAAAGTCTACGTCATGGCGGAAATACCTTCCAACGTGCTCTCTGCGCGGGAGTTCGCGAAGATATTCGACGGCTTTTCAATCGGCAGCAACGACCTGACCCAGCTCACGCTGGGCATCGACAGGAACAGCGAGAGGATAGCAAAGAGCTTTGATGAAAGGAATTTTGCAGTGCTGCGCCTTGTCAGCACGCTGATAGCGGACGCGCACAAGTCCCGCAGAGTCGCCGGAATATGCGGCGAGGCGCCTTCCAACTACCCGGACTTCGCGGCTTTTCTGGTCAAGAACCGAATAGACTCCATTTCTGTCGAAGCTGACGCGGCAGTCAGGACGCGATTCCTGATAAAGAAGATCGAAAGGAGCAGGTAAGCTGTTGCTCGGTTCGCCGCCCGATAGGCTTTATATTGGGGTTCCTGCAAGTTTCTTCATGAGAATGCCTTCAGGCATGGCTTTAGCCGTAGTTATGCTTCTTGCTCTAGCCTTGCCAGCCGCTGGGCAGACATGCACGCTTGCGTTTAGCGGCTCGTGCGCGCCCGGCGACGCGTGCGCGGATCCGTCAGGGCAGATTGGAATATGCAACAGTGACGGAAAGTGCGCCACATGCACGCCTTCCCAGAGCTGCACTGAAGTCGTGGTCGGCGGGCTTGTGGGATGCGCAGACCTTGTGCCCGCAGAAGCTTCCGTGCTTTCGAAAAGTTCTGCCGCTGCAGCAGTCACTGGAAGGGTGACGACGGGCCAGATACTTGCCGAGGCCTACAATCCGATGGTAATTGCAGGCATAGCTGCCGTGGCTGCGCTTGCAGGAGTTGCAGAATACATATGCATGCGAAGGCGTGACATCAGGCTCCGCGCTGCTAAGCTACGGTCCCTGCACAGCGAGAAGAAAGACCTGGCGAATACAAAGCTCAACTACGGCCACGGGAAATACAGCAAGCTTGCTGTTGTGGTCATCCTGGGCGCGGCACTTGAAGTGCTCACAGGCGGCTCGGCTACGGGGAATTTCCTCTCGGGCGCCTACTCGGGGGCAGGAGGGCGCTGGATCGTGCTCGGGCTGTTTGCGATAGCCATTGCAATATACACGTGGCTGTGCTACGAACAGCACAACAGGAAGAAAAGGTAGGTTACGCGGCTTTCAGCGGCTTGTGGACTGCCACGACCATTTCTGCGGGGAGTTCGCAGTTTTTCGGATAGATTCCAAGCAGCCTGCCCGTGTAGATGAATTCTACGCTGCTGGACGCGACGGCTTTCATGAAAGAGGAAAGATACGCTTTCATGGTGCTGAAGCGCAGGTCCTCCGGCAAGCCGGAGGCGTCGCTTGAGTTTGTCAGAACTATAAACCCTGACAGATGTCTGCCCTCGAAAGTAAGGTTCCAGTGCTTTGCGTCTGTCATGTTTGCGGCTGCACCAGGGGAATTATAGAAAAAATTGCCTCTCCTGCCGGGATATGCCTTGCTGACGACTCCTGCCAATTCTTCCTCAGATCCCGCACTCAAAAAGCAGAGATTATCCCAGTTCTCGGGGCCGCTCCTTTCGAGCTTTTCCAGGTACTGTCCGAACGTAAGCGCCATCAAGCCACCTTCCCCGTCATCTTTGCAATGTACTTGGCTAACTGGTCGAACTCAAGGTTTACCGTGCTGCCTTCGCGCTTGAAGCCGAGCGTCGTAAGCTTCAGGGTTGTGGGGATGAGGCATACCTTGAACTCTCCCTTCCCGGGGCTTACGACGGTGAGGCTTATGCCGTCTACGGCTACGGAGCCTTTGTCGATAAGCAGGCCGGAGAACTCTTCCGGGAATTCTATTGTCATTTCTGAAAAATCAGCAAAGTCTTTCCTTTCAACTACCTTGCCTGTGCAATCCACATGGCCGCTGACGAAGTGTCCGCCGACTTCGTCCCCAAGCTTCAGGCTTCGCTCGACGTTCACTTTATCGGCTTCCTTTAGGCTTTCGAAATAGGTCTTTTTCAGGGTCTCGGGCATGACATCAAAGCTTGCGATGCCGTTTCTTTCTCCGACGACCGTGAGGCAGCAGCCGCTTATGCATATGCTGCTGCCCTGCTTTGCGCCTTCAGCTGATTTCCCGAGGGCTATGTGGAAACGCTTTCCCGGATTAAGCTGCTCTATCTTTTCCACTTTTGCCAAACCTTCAACGATTCCTGAGAACATAAGGAACAACTACTCGATGCTGCACTCTATCTTGTCGCCGTCCTTGAGGCTGTAGTGCTGCTTGACGCTGACAGGAGCTATTATTTCTATCACATCCTTCGGGTGGCGGGTTGCTTCAGGCATGACTATTGCGCAGCGCATGTCCCCTATCTTTGCGAGGTAGCAGTGCACGGGCTTGAAAGAGCCGCCGGGGCTGACTGTTATGGGATTCTTGAGCTCGGGCTTCCTCTCAACTTTCACGTTGAGCGTGCCTGCGAACGGCAGGAATCCAAGCGCCTGCTCGAAGAGCTGGCCGTACTTGCCCACGTAAAACGAGCCTTCCCCAAAGCCTTTCACTATCTTTCCCGTTATAATCATACAAAAAGAGACGACGGATAACTATTTTATACCTTCCATGCTACTATACGATACCCGAAATAGCACACCAGCGGATTGATAGGAAGAATGTCGTATAACAAAATTGTACCTGAACTGAAACTGAAGATAAAGCAGCTTGAAGGTTCTACGCCGACCGCGATAAATCGTATCGAGCTTGGCAACGCTTACAAAAAACTCGATGGCCTTGTCGCGAAAGGCTACGCCTTCGAATATGGTATGGAGAGCCCTGAGAGCCCGGAACACAGGCAAAAGATGCTCAAAGCCTACAGGAAAGCCATGGACATGGACCCTGCCGTCGCGCTTGACACAGAACGCGCTGTCGGAGAAAGCCATATGATAATTCTTACCGAAGGCCTTACCGGCGAAGAAAAGGCAGCCTTGGCGGAATGCAGGAAAGGCGGCATGACGGAGACTCCCATGCCTTCAAGAATTCCACTTGCAGCCGAAGAATTTGAATACGAATAGTTCTGATAATTCGCACTAGACTTGCTCGAGAATTCTCCTCACCCTTTCTGTTCCCAGCGCCATTATGAAAGGCGCGAGGCGCGGTCCTGATTCCTTGCCGATAATTGCGAGGTAGGCTGCGCGGTAGAAGTCCCTGGGCTCGATGCCGCTGTCCTGGGCAATCCTGTAGAATGAGTTGTGGAGCTCTTCCTGGGTGATTTTTTCATGCAGGAGTTTGCCCAGCGCAACCAGGGCAAAGCGCTCCTCTTTCTTCAGGTCCCCCTTTATTTCCTGCGGGAGGGTATCGTTGATTTTTATCTTATTTTCGGTTGCGAACCTGTCGACCCAGTTCTTTGCAAGGCTGAGCCTGCGCGCGACCTGGCTGAGCTCTTCGGGTGTGAGGTGCTTGTCGGGCTTGATGTGCCCTGATTTTCTGAGCATTGCCACGGCGTGGTCAAGGTCCACCGCAAACTGCGCCACAAGCGAAGCGAATTGGTAGTCTATACGCAAAGGAGGAGCCTTGGGCAGGATGGGCATGCACGATTCGTATTCGCGCCTTAACTGCGCCAATTCCTTTTCGTTCTCTTCCTTGGCTATTCCGAAGTACTTCTTTTCAGCAAGCTCGAAATCGTTCACCAGCAGGTGTATGTTCTTGAGGTCTAAATTCCTCTCTTTCTTCGAGCGCTTTGTGTAGAGGTACATGAAGACCTCAGGCTCGAGTATCTCCAGCATTTCCTGCGGTATGTAGACGTTGCCCTTGCTGGCAGCCATCTTCGCGCCGTCTATCATGAGGAACTCGTAGATGTGCGTCACGGGCGGCTCGAAGCCGTAAAACTCCTTTGCTATTGCGCGGCCGCTGGGCCAGCTGCCTTCCGCATGCTCCTTTCCGAACGCCTCGAAATCCACGCCGAAGATTTGCCACTGGGCAGGCCATTCGAACCGCCAGGCTATCTTTCCTTCGGACCACGGGGCTTCGCCCTGCTTGCCGCAGCCCTGCACGACGTATTTTCCGGCAAGCGCCTTCATCTCGCAGGCGTATTTCACGGTCTTCTTCTTGAGGTCCCAGCCCGTTATCTTTGCCGTTATCTTGCCGCACTGGCCGCAGATTGCGTTGAAAGGAACGTAGTCCTTCTTCACGTTCTTCTGGAACGGCGCTATCGCTTTCCGCGCGCGGTCGACGTGTTCGAATATCATCCTTATGTGGTGGTCGAACTTTCCTTCCCTGTAGAGCGTGTCGTTGGAGACGAACTTTATGTCGGCCTCGCGCACTCCGCACGCTATTATGCCGTCCTCCCAGACCTTGCTGAAATGCTCGGCCCATGTGCGGCAGCAGTCGAAGGGATCCGGTATCCTGTGGTAAGGATGCCCTAGGTATCCTGAAAGCTTGTCCCGCATCGCGGCGTCGACTGCGATGCGCTGCCCGGTCCTGCTGTACAGACTTCTTGGAACAGAACGCATTGGGTCGCGGTCGTCGTGGGTAAGCACGAATTTCACCGGAAACTTGTGCTTGTCCCTTACGGCCTTGTAGACTATGTAGGCCTTGATGACGTCGAACAGGTTGCCTATATGCTTGGCGCCGCTAGGAGAAGCGCCCGCCTTGACCATCATCTCGTGCTTGCCCGCCTTCTTCGCCCTTTCCACCAGCTGCGCGGCTATCTGGTCTGCCCAGAACAAGCTGCCGCGCTCACTGTGCTCGCTGCGTCCTTCGGACTTGCTCGCTTTGTTCGCTTGGCGGTCTGCCCAGAACAGCCCTTCAATGGGTTTCTTCATAGGCTTCGCTTCAGCGCGAGAAGGCTTCGGCTCTGCCCTGGCGTGCACTGCTGTCTTGCGCTTCGGAGCCTTTGCCTTCTTTGGCGCTGTTCTTCCGATTCCAGCAACTTTCTTGGGAGCAGGCATGCTGTTCACTAGAACTATTGTGATTTCCCTGTTTTTTAAGACCGCTTTAATATACCCCGATGCACAAATTGGACTATGTCCTTCCATGAGATCGCAATTTTCGCGGTTTTCATAGCAGCCGTGGCTGCTGTCCTCTACGCCAAGCGGAAGAAGATAGTATTCACAGGCCTAGCCTTCATGCAGCGCACCACGCGCGGAAAGGCGTTCCTGGACTCCACTGCACGGAGGCATCCGCGGCTATGGTCGGTTTTCGGCAACCTTTCCGTCATAATAGGCGTGCCTGCGATGATTTTCATCTCTTATTATATAATCGACAACGTCATCCAGCTCCTCCAGGGCAACGTTGCAGGGGCAGTTTCGCTGGTTTTGCCCTACACGACGTTCGAGGCGCGCCCCGGCCTGCTCCTTGTGCCGTGGTATTTCTGGGTGCTCGGCATAGCCACGGTCGTGATTCCGCACGAGTTCTGCCACGGGATATTGTGCAGGCTGCATAAGATCAAAGTGGACTCGCTGGGCTGGTTCCTGCTTGTCATAATTCCAGGCGCTTTCGTCGAGCCCAACAAGCGCTCCCTGAAGCGCGCTTCACGCAAGGCAAAGCTGCAAGTCTATGCGGCGGGCTCGTTCGCGAACATAGTTACTGCAGCACTCTTTGCGCTGCTCGGCTTCGCCATGGTGGCGCTTGCATTCACGCAGGCAGGGCTTTTCCCGACAGGCGTCATCGAAGGGACACCTGCACACGCTGCCAACCTATCGGGAGCTATTACTGCTATCAACGGCGCTCCGATCAAGTCGCTTGAGGACCTGCAGAGCGTGCTTTCGGGAATAGCGCCAGGGACTGCCGTTACTGTTACGACGACTACGGGCGATTTCTCGCTCGTTACGGAAAAACACCCTGACTTTGACCGCTCCTACATAGGCGTCGCAGGGCCCTATCAGCCTTACTACAAGTCGAAGATACCCGGAACAGACCAGGCATTCAACTTCATATTCGTGCTCTTCCAGTGGCTGTTCACGATCAACCTCGGCATCGGGCTGTTCAACCTGCTGCCTGCAAAGCCGCTTGACGGAGGGCTGCTGTTCGAGGAGATAATCTCGAAGTTCACGGACAAGTCAAGGCAAATCACGATAGGAGTTTCGCTGGTCCTCGGGCTTTCCGTCATATTCGCAATTGCAGGGCCTGCCCTGCTGAGCCTGCTCTAGGTGCGCCATGAAGAACACGCTAGTCATCCTTGCAGTTGCCGTCGCAGCGGCGGTGATTTTGGGAGCCTATACAGGGCTTACCGCCACGGGCCAGCTTACCACCGTGACCCTTGTCGCACTGCCTGATGCAGTTCTTACGATGGAAATAACCGAGCGGGTCGTGCCGCTGGCTGCAGGGCGCTATGTCATCACTAGGCCCGACTTCTTCGACCAGCAGGTTGCGTCAGGCTTGCTGGACAGCACGGGAAGCGCGCAGGTCACGCTCAAGGCGGGAATACTCTACAAAGTCTCGGTGCACAGGAAGGACAATTCCCTGTGCAAGCAGTTCAACGTAGAGCTGCTCGAAGGCGCTTCCGTGTCACTATCGTGCGCAGGCTAGCAGATTTGTTCTTATAATTTCTTGGGCAATTCCTGCTATGGACAGAGGGAAGCTAAACATAGCGATTGCAGGCGGCCCTTGCACGGGGAAGTCTACAGTCGCAGCGTACCTTTATGCAAAGCTGAAGATTGCAGGCTATGATTACGACCTTGTCCTCGAAGAGACTAGGAAGCTAAAGCGCGAGTTCGAGGGTTACAAGGATGTCTTTGACAGATTCTACAAATGGCGCCAGCAGGAGCGTGAAGAGATGCGCTCAAGCGCGGCTGACGGTTTTGTTACGGACGCCCCGCTGTTTCATTATTTCACGCATGCAATACAGGGCGCAGACAAGGACTCTTCCAGGGAGATGATGGCTGTGCGCGAGCTCTTCCGGATGTGCGTGGAGCTCCCTCGTGAACGGTACGGGCTTATAGCAATTGCCCGCGACCCGGACGAATTTCTCTACAGGCTGGACCAGGCGCGCGAGGCAAGCAAGAAGAAAGCGCGTGACAGGCATCACATGCACGAGCATTTCATCAAGCTTTGGTGGCCTGAGAAAATAGTGTACGTCAGCGGTTCAGTTGAAAACCGTGCAAGACAGATCATGCGCAGGCTGCATGAAATCAAGCCTCCGCCGTTCCGCGGGAACAAGAAGTGAGTGCTTTTTAGAGTTTTCTGCCCTTTGTTACTGCATGGAAGTTTCAACCAAGTGCACCTTCTGCTCGGCGGAAATAGAATTCGAGGGAAGCGACCTCGAGGCGCGCGTGCAGCGCGACAACTTCGGCATTGCTTTCAAGTGCCCGCTCTGCCACCAGAAGAACTCGATTGCAATAGACCCGTCCGTCTGAGCCCCGATGAGCCAATAACACAATCTTTATCTTGCCGTTCGGGGCTATTCTTAGCATGGCACGGCCTAAAGGCGTAAAGGCGCAGACCGCCCAAAGCGGCCAGGCACGCTCCCTGAAGGAGCGGCACAATGGGCTTTCCATCCTGCTTGTCGTAGCGCTCCTGGGGATAGCAGTCGGCTTCATGGCTGCAAGCTCGCCGCAGGTGAGCACAGCCGGCTACGTCACTGCGGCTTTTGCAGACGACGGATGCAGCGACTCTGATGGAATAGACTTCTACAACTGGGGCTCGGTCAGCAACTTCAGGCAAGGCGGCCAGAAGACCTATTCAGACTATTGTGCCAGCACGCTAACGCTTGCAGAATACTATTGCTCGGGAATCCAGGTGCAGCTTGAGTTCGTGGACTGCCCTGACGGCTGCATCAATGGAAAATGCAGATAACTTTTTCTTAACCGGATTTTCCAATTCTCCATTACGCAAGGCTTATTTTGCCTGAAACAGAAAGCGTCGGTATGAAAGCTACCGTTTCTTTGGCTATCGGAATCGGCGTGCTCCTGCTCCTGGCGGCGCTGCTCGCTCCTATGGACGCTTCTGCGAAGATATTCGTGGGACTAGTAGGAGCTGTTTTCGCAGGCGCAGGCTATTTCAACCGCCGCTAGGGCATTCCGCCCAAATAACGGAATCTATATATACGGTCTTCCTGCCCATTCTAACAATGCGCATTGAACGCATGGTTAGCTTTGCGATTGTCATTATATTACTAGGAATAGTGATGTACCGCGGAGCCGTTACAGGCTTTGCCACGGGCTACGTCGCTCCGGCTGTTGTTTCTGCCGGCTGCGCTGACTATGACTCAGGATTCAGCCCAAGCGCCGCTTCGGTCGCGAGCTCAGGAGGAGTGGACTTCTACGACACATGCGCTGACAAAGGGGCTTTGTTCGAGGCGGTGTGCAACAACGGCAGGGCAGAATACAGGCTAGTGAACTGCAATTACGATGTTTCTGCAGGCTCGAGCTGCATCAGGGAAGGGCTTTCTGCCTACTGTGGGTAGCGTCGGACATGCACCAAGAAAGGTACACCCCGTTGTCGCCAAGCTCCTCATGGATTTTCCTTGCCCTCCCGTCGAAATAGTATGCGATTGCCTCTATGAGGGGGTACCTTATGCAGGCGTAAATTGCCCTTGCTACAAAAGGGGCTTTTTGCATTGAAAGGTCTGCCACAAAGGGTTTCCTGTAAGAATCCATAGCTACGCCCGTGCGGAAGCCATCTGGTAGCCGCCACCATAGCCGCTCTGGCTGCCAAAGCCGCCCTGGCCCTGCATGTGCCTGGGCTTCTTGATAGGAGTGAGTATGTAGTATTTTTCCTCGCCTTCAAGCTCCTCAATTACCCTTCCTACTATTGTCTTGAAGGGGTCCGGGAACAGCCTCACACGCTCGCGGATTTCCGCAAGGCTTGCAAAGGGCTTTTTCCTCCGCTCGTCCAGCAGGTCCTGCACGTGCTTCTTCCCGAGGCCCGGCAGCAGCTCAAGCTTATGCAGCCTGGGCGTGATCGTGCCCGCGCTGTTAAAGAAGGCGACAAATCGCTGCTCATCCTCCTTCACAATCTTTTCAACCACGGTCTGGATTATCGACTTTGCGAAGGTTGTGAGCTCGTTCCAGTCCAGGACGCGCTTGACTGTTTTTATCCTGTCCCTGGGGCCGTCTCCCACGTAAACCTCTTCGTCGGGCTTGAGAGTGACGCCATCCTTGGGAATGAGCTCTAGAATAGTGAAATTCTTACCGATAGCCTGGGCTACTGGTTCCGGATGCCTTCTGCCCGGGTACCCTGTTGGAAGAAAGTCCAACACTATGCATTTCTCTTCCTTTACCATTGCTATC
>Ga0187893_10010463_pt1 | contig 13804 bp, 7 predicted proteins | sample MA1701074metaG_FD_139574 | JGI IMG/M metagenome (GOLD analysis project Ga0187893, IMG submission 139574) | White microbial mat communities from a basaltic lava cave in the Kipuka Kanohina Cave System on the Island of Hawaii, USA - MA170107-4 metaG ...
AGCGAGCGGTATTTGCGTCGGATCCGCAGTACCTCGGGCGCACCACGCATGCCTCCTTCTTCGGCTGATCAGACCGAAAACCAGAGACAATTTGACCAGGTTATTTTTGCGCGGGCCCTAAGTGCTCGCTTTCACAAGTCCTGATAGGGTTAGCCGGCAGCGCTCCAGCAGCCAGCCGTGCGACGGGACGTGCAAGGCGACGGCGCGGCATCGGCTCCGATTCGCTTCAGGACATTGGTGAGATCGTTACGTGTGAACTTCCACGCAAAGGGCTTCGCGTGACGCATGTAGAGCTTTTCAAATCCGCGGATCCTCTTGCGCACCTCGTCGAGGCTCCGGAAGTCGTTCTGCGTCAGAGCCTTTCGCTGAAGGATCGAGAAGTAGATCTCGACCTGATTGAGCCAGCTCGAGTGAACCGGGAGCATGACGGCACGAGCGTTCCTGTAGCACCGCCGCAGTCGATCAGGGAAGGTGGAGCGATGGTGGGAGCTGCCTTGGTCCACGATCCAGAACACCCGCCGTGCCGAAGCGTAGGGTTCCCGCGTCATCACTTGCCGGACCAGGCGATCAAACGGCTCGATCCCGTTGGACCGCTCCAGGCGTCCGATCACCTGCGCCTGTCGGACATCGTAGGCAGCCAAGTACGCCCACGCGCCAGCGCGGTCGTACTCGTGTTCGACGCGTTGACCTCGTCCGTCCGCGTGGATCTCGCCAGGGTGGAGCCGGTTGCGAGCCTGAATGCTGGTCTTCTCGTCGGCAGAGATGACGAACTCGTCGCTGCGGAGGCGGCGTCCATGCCAGACACCCTCGTAGAGATCCAGGACCGGTGCGGCGCGTTCGAAGAACAGCGGATCGCGGGACCAGATCCAAGAACGGTGCCGCCAAGGCTTCAGCGCGTCGGCATCCAAGATGCGCCAGATCGTGGCCTGGCTGATGGATTCGACGTGCTTCTCGGCAATGAGGATCCGTTGGATGTCAGGAACGAAGAGCCGGCTCAGCGGTTGTTCATGCTCGGCCGGCAGCTCGCAGGCGACGCGTTTAACCAGTACGAGGATCTTCGGCGCGAAAAAACCGTGGCCGGCCGGAACGGGCCTTGTCCTCAAGGGAGAAGCCTTCCGTGGCCCAGCGGCGTCTCCAGCGGCGGACGGTTTGATCGTGCACCCCCACGAGTCTTGCGGCTTCGGTGTTCCCGAGATCCGGCTGTGAGTGAAGCAGGCTCGCCAGCCTCGCACGGCGTGCCTGGCCGGAGGGAGCAGTCGAGCTTCGGAGAACCTTCTCAACGCGCTGGACATTCGCTTTTGAAAACCTCGGGTTGTACGCAGGCTTCGGACCGGGCACGGCTTACCTCTCTTCTCTTCGCCTCCCTACCATTATCGGTACCCGACAGTGTTTATCGGCACGCCGCGCCAGAACCTTAGCGAAATTTATGAAAGCGAGCACTAAGGACGATGAACTGGCGGGACTCCGTGGACCATGCTTCGATGCCTTCAGCGTACGCAACGGCTCCCGAGGCGGGTTTCGGGGATGGCCCTCCACTTTCACAGCCACCCACATCGCCCTCGAATGCTACCGCCAGACGCACGGCACGCTTCCGGCGCGCCTGGACGACCTCGCCCCGCGCTACCTCGACTCAGTGCCCATCGACCCCTACGACGGTGAGCCCCTCCGCTACTCCGCGGAGAAGGGAATCGTCTATTCCGTCGGAGAGGACTTCAAGGACTCGGGCGGCTCGGGCAACGAGGGGCCGGATGGGCAACTCGACCCGAACGAGCCGACGCTGCGGCTGAGCCGGTAACTCGCGGACTACGGGAAATTGAACGGCACGCTGAGGTTCACGTGCACGCTCGCGTCGGTCTTCGTGACCGGCGGCGCGCCCGCGAAGGGGCCCGGCGTTGTCGTCTGGCCGATCCCGGCGGTCCCCGAGACGATGAGCGGCGTCCCGCCGACCTTCGTCTTCCAGTCCACCCCCGCCTTGGCGCCGATCGAGGTCTTGTCCGCCTCTTTCAGGTAGTCCGCGGCGATCCGGATGCTGAGTCCGTCCGCCTTGCCGCTGACGCCGAGGGAGAGCGAGTACTTGTTGAGGATCGGGTCCGCCGAGCCGGCCGCGGTGGCCGCGACGTTCAGCGCGATCGGCACGGTGACCTCGCCGGCGACGCCGAAGCTCGTCAGCTTGTCGTCCTTGGCGGCGGCGCTGATCGAGAACTTCACGTTCGGGAATCCCTTCCACTTGGACGTATCCGCGTAAACTTTGGCTCCCAGCTCGCGATCCGAGGGCTTGAAGTCGAACTTCTCGACGCCGAGCGTGATCTTGCCGAGGTGGAAGCTCTTCAGCTTTTTCTCTGCCAGGTCCGCGGCCCAACCGGCCGGGAGGTCGCCGGTGCGGGTGATATACATCGCGGTGGCGCCGCCGAGGGCGAGGCCCGAGGCGATGACGATGAGCAGCGTCTTGTTCTCGTCGACCCAGACTCCCACGGGGGACTTCTTGAAGGAGCACTGGAGGTCGCGGAGGCTCTGCTCGAGCTTCAGGTACGCGCTGCTCCGCTCGATCTGCCGCTTCATGCTGTCGGCGCCGGCGTCGAGGGCGGCGCTGCCGGCGGCCTTCAGGAACTTCGTGCCGTCCTCGCTTGTCGCACGGACCGTAGGGTCGGCCTGCTGCTTCTTGACCAGCGCCAGCGCCTCCTTGTCGAGGGCCTTCTTGATCTCTTCCTGGAACTTCTTGTCCTCCAGCACGTTCTCGACGAGCGACGGGCCGTTCTGGACGGTGTAGCCAGCAAGGTCGAAGAGGAGGACGACGCTCTCGTGGAGCGAGCTGGGCAGGTCGTTGCACGCGTTGTTCGCCATGGAGTCTCCTTCATGTCCACCGAGAGTCGCGCCGGCCGGGAGCCGAGCCCGGACCGGTGGCCCGACCTGCTTCTATTCTCGAAAGTCGGCCCGAAAAGTTGCGTGATTTCCGAAGCGGCCGGCCGGCCGCTTCTTCCGATCGCGCCCGGCGATGCAAAAGCGATCATTTCAGGTAACCATTCAGCGGCGAAACGACAACTACGACCTCTTCTGGCTTCCTTCGAGCGGCGCATCCGCCGACACGCGAGGCTTCGTGCGGTCGATCTCCATCCCCATGGTCTTCGCCGAGCACGTCGACGGTTCAGCCTCCTTCTCGGGCCTGTGGGCGGGGACGGGAGACCTCAACGGCAACGAGAACCAGTTGAGCTGTCCGCAGACGCGCTTCATCGCGTTCATGAACGGGGCGAACGAAGCGCCCGACCCCGTCGCGACGGCCGCCTCGGGCACCGCGACCTTCGAGTACGACGCCGCCACCCGCGAACTCGCATTCCACGTCGCGTACTCCGGGCTTTCGTCGAACGAAACAGTCGCGCACATCCACGCGGGTGTCGTGGGCCAGGCGGGTCCCCCCATCTGGCCACTCCCTGCGGGAAACCCGAAGACGGGGTCGGTCACTCTCACGGTGGAGCAAGAAGCGTCCCTCCTCTCCCAGGGTCTCTATGTGAACATCCACAGCGCCGACCATCAGGGAGGCGAGATCCGCGGCCAGATCGTGCCGAGAACGTTGAGCCTCACGGACCTCCGGGTCATCCCCGCCGAGAAGGGCGGCGACCCCGAGCACCCCATCGTGCGCGGCCTATCGAACGAGGACGGAAACATCCCGGTCCACGACTCGGCCCAGATCCCCCTGAATGCGGCTTACCCCTTCCCCGGCGAGGGCCCCGCTGGGCTGACGGGCGCCGGATTCAAGAGCGTGAAGCAGGTCCTGGACGAGCGAGGCTGGGGGCCGGGAGCTTCCGAGACCCAATACGCCGGCTGGCCCGTCGCGGAAGGGGCCGTCGCGCTTGCCGCGATGGTCAACCCCTGCACCGGCGAGCCGTTCTGGCAGGTGGACGAGAACGGGAATCTGGCCACCGCCGACGGGAAGGGACACGTCCACATAGTCGCCGCCGATGCCGGCACCCCTCGCCTCGTCGTGGACCCCGAAAACTGTCCCGAGCCCTGCGCTTTCACGGGCCGCACGGTTTTCTACTGGATCTCGGACCCCATCTTTCCCTACTCGACCCCCCAGGCGCTCTCGATTCTGCGCCGCTCGGCCCTCTGGGCCCTTGGATTCCTGGAGAGCGAGAACCGCAGCGACATCCCGTTCAAGCGGGGAGATGCCAACGGGGACGGCGCGTTCGACATCTCGGATCCGATCGCCGGTCTGGGTTGGCTCTTCACGGGGGGCACGGAGCCCCCGTGCATCGATGCCGCCGACTCGAACGATGACGAGGCCGCGGACATCTCCGATTCAGTCTTCAGCTTGAACTTCCTTTTCCTCGGCGGTTCGATCCCCAACTTCCCGTTCAGCGTCTGCTTCAAGGGCTGCGGGCTCGACTTTACCCCGCCTGCGCCGGAAGCTGGAGTGGTGGAAGACCCCGCGACGATCCTCTCGTGCAAGGGGTACGCGGCTTGTCGGAGTTGACGCCGGAGGAGGTTCTTGAGGAACGAGCCGTTGCGAGCGAATCCGACCGAGGAAACTCAGGGTAACTCCGGCACCGGGTCGCGCGTCAGGATCAGCCGCAGCTTCCTCTCGAGCCTCACGCCGGCGGTATCGGTGGCCGCGACCGTGAGCAGGCCGTCCCTGTTGTTGCCGGTGAAGCCTTCGGCGGTGAGGCGGAGGTTTCTCAGGACGACGTATCCATCGGCGCGTGGTACGAAATCGAGCCGAATGGATTCGTCGAAGAGGATTCCCTCGGCGATTTCGAGGCGCACATCGACGAGAACCTGGCTCGGGACGAGGCAGCGGGCCTCGAAGTTGAGCCTCATCGTGTATCCGCCTTGGCCCAGGGCGACGAGCTGCAATGCATCGCAGTTCCCGACGCGGCCGATGGTGGCGGAGCCCAGGGGATTGCGCCCGACGTGCAAGACCCCGCCGGCCGGACAACCGACTTCCGGGTCAGATACGCGGGCCGCCGGAGCGCCGCAGCAGCTTTCGGTGAGGGGTGCCAGGTTCGGCTCGCAGCCGCGAGCCGGATTGCACTGAGGTCGGGTGCAGCCGTCGAGAGGGTGGATCTGAAAGGCGAGTCGACCCCCGACCCGATGGGGCGGAGTCGCTTCGTCGCTCACCGTGAAGGTCAAGTAGAAGGGCCCGAGCTGCTCCGCGGCCGGCGTCCACCGTACAACTCCGGTTGCCTCATCGAGAGTCGCCCCGATCGGCTGATCGATTGCTTCGTAGACCAACCGCCCCCCTTCCGGGTCCACCGCCCCGATCGGGAACTCGATCGGGTAGCCCGGGTAGGTGTGATACACCGGCTTGGGCGTCAGGATTGGCGGCTCGTTGACGATGCACGCCGCCTGCTCCTCCGCGCTCAGATCGTGGAGCGGGGGATCGCCGAGGAAGAGGAACGCGAGGATCCCCACCGCGTCGGTGAGGTTCACCATGCCGTCGTCGTTGGCGTCGGCCACGGGCTCGCAGTGAGGGGTGAAGGTTCCCTGGAAGAGGTACCTGAGGATGTTGATCGCGTCGGCGAGGTCTACCTCGCCGCTCCGGTCGACGTCCCCGCGGATCCCATCGCCCTGAGGCATGGGCGCGGAGTTTGCAGCGCCTGGGGTCGAGGCGCTGAGGACGGAGATCTTCTCCCCGCCGTCGGGGAACCGGCCCAGCGACTTGTCCGGGCTGATGGAGCTGCCCTCCGCCACAAACAGGTCCGACCCTCTGTTCAGGACGAGCTCGAGCGGGCCGGGCTTCAACGTGAACGAAGCGTGGAGCCCCGGCGCCTCAGAGGCGCGGCCATCGCAGAAGATCACGATGTAGCCGTGCGGCGGCACCACGGAGGCCGCGCCGGCCGGTAGGACCCACTTTTCGGCCGCGCTCACTTGGTCGGACAGGGAAACGCCCGACAGGTCCACGGCCAGATCCGTCGGGTTGTACAGCTCGAGCCAAGGCGGGAATGCACCCGTCTCGTCGGCGAGGGTCGCGGTGTTCGTGACCATCACCTCGTTGATCCGCACCTGGGAGACGTTGATCGGCGGGCCGCCCCCGCCGGGTCCAGGGTCGCCTCCAGGAAGCCCGATATCCTCGTCGTCGAATGAGCCGCCAGACACAACATCCTGCTGGCAAGAGGAGAGACCCGCGCAAAAAAGGACAACCCAGAGCCTCCAAAAGGCCCCCATGGTCACGCACGGGCGTCTCCTCCGAGTCATTCTCCCTCACTGACAGATCGACGATGCGCAGTCTAGATTGTCCGGCGTCAGCTCGACTCCGCAGCCGGGGAAGGGCGCCTGCAGCGCCGCCCCTCCGAGGAAGAGATGGTTCAGGAGGTAAACCGGGTCCGAGACGTCGACCACTCGGTCATCATTCGTGTCCGCCGCGCTTTCACAGTTGAATGGGGTCTCTCCCAGGAACAGCCGGCCGAGGATCGAGATGGGATCGGAGATGTCGAGCAGCCGGTCGTCGTTGGCGTCGCCGCGGGAGAACAGGGGTGCTTCGTCCTTCACAGCCCCCTCCAGGATCCACTTCGACAGGAGGTCGATCTCCGCCTGGGTGAGCGGGGTCAAAGTGTTCGGCATCTGCACGCCGACGCGCGGCGTCGGGCCGAGCTTGTCGATCAACAAACTCGCCTGAGGCTTGCCCGGCACGACGTTGCACATGCCGAGGTTCCTGGCCTGCACGCCGGGCCCGAACATGCCCTCGTAGCTGCGGAGGTTGTACTCCGACTCGGGAGCTGGACCGCCGTGGCACTTCGAATCGAAGCAACTGTTCTTCTCGAAGATCGGCAGGACGTCCCTGTAGTAGCTGACGGTCTTGATCGGACCGGGGACCCCCGGCGCGCAAGGCCCATCGCTTTCGAACTCGGGGCTGATGTTCGCCGATCCGGCGAAGGCCAGGACTCCGTAGCTTTGATCGACCGACAGGTCGCCGCCCACGGCCCAGACGCCGCCGGCGGCGTCCATCCACGCGCCGTGGAAGTCGAACTGTCGGGTCGCCGTTACCGGAGGCTTGAGTTCCCAGCCGGTGGCCCCGCGCACAGCGAACGAGCCCTCGGCGCCGACGGCGGCCGCGGGACCGGCGCTGACGAAGACGCCGTTCACCTGCGGCGCGCCGGCGGGCGTGCGATCCTGGAAGGCGCCCCCCTCCAGCTCCAGCAGGACGCCCTGGAAGGAGCCTCCCGTGGCGATGACGCGCGTCGCGTCGCCGTGCACCGTGAAGAGCGGCCGTGTGACTCCGGTGGGAATCGTCGTCCACCGCGCGCCGTCGAAGTGGAGCGCCACCCCCTTGCGGCCGACGGCGTAGATGTCGTCCGCGCTCCGGCCCCAGATCTTGTAGAGGGTCGGGACGCCTTCCGGGCGCGCATCCCGCACTCGGCCGTCGGGCAGCCACTCCGTGCCGTTGAACTTCCAGACCGCGCCGCCCTGGTCTTCGTTGTTCAGGTCGCCGCCGACCGCCCAGAGGTTCTGGCGGTCTGTTCCCCAGATCCCGAAGAGGAGCTTGCCCCCGGGCGTCTGCATGCGCTCGAAGGTCTGGGTCGCGTGCGTGAAGCGCAGGATGAGGCCGCCCTCTCCGCACATGTAGAAGTCGCCCTCGATCAAGCGGTCCGAGATCCACCAGAGGTCGCCGCTCGCTCCCGTGTCCAGCCTCCGCCACTCTCCCCCGTCGTAGCGGACCACGAAGGGGCCGCGGCCGTCGTCCGGGTCGGCGCCGACGGCGTAGACGTCGAAGTTGATCGAGTGGCCGTGGGCGTGTCCGTCCGCCGGCGGCGTGCCCGACACCGAGACGAGCGTCGCGGGCAGGTTGTCGAGCACGGGCTGCATCTCCACGCCGCCTCCCGCAAGGGTGCACATGTAGTCGCGGGCCACGCAGTCGGGCTGGAGGTGGCAGCTTATGCAGGTGCCCTTGTCGTTGTAGACGACCTCACGGCGCGCCGTCAGGTACTGCCAGTGCCAGTCGCCGTCGGCGGGATCGAAGCCCGGCGACTCTTTCCGCATCGCCCGCCAGCGCAGCAGCTCGCTCGCCTCGCACTGGTCGTCGCCGTACTCTTCCTTGACGATCACGGCGCCCGCCGGGAGGGGGTTGGCGTTCGCCTGATAAGCCGCCGCCGCCTCGGGGCTCGCCAGAACGCGGATGTAGACTCCGCCGTGCTCCAGGCTGAAGCGGCAGTTCCGCACCTCGAGGTAGCTCGCACGGTAGTCGGCCGGGAGGATCGGCTCGGGGCCCTCCGGAGTCGTCGTGAGCTTCACCTTGCGGATGCGGCTGTTGAACGTGTCCGAGACGTAGAGGTTGCCGTAGGGATCGAAGGCGATCCCGAAGGGCCGGTTGAGCTTGGCGCCGAGCGCCGAGCCCCCATCTCCCGAGTAGCCCAGCTCGCCGGTGCCGGCCACCGGCTCGATCGTGCCGCTCTGGAGGTCGATGCGCCGGATGCGGTTGTTGTTGGTGTCGGCGAAGTAGAGCTTCCCGTCCGGCCCCAGCTCGACGTCCTGGGGGAAGTCGACCTGGGCTTCGACCGCAGGGCCGCCGTCGCCGCTTCCGCCGGGAGTGCCGGTGCCGGCGATGGTCGTGATCTTCCCATCGGTGAAGTCCGGGCCGTTGAACTGGAGGCGCCGGATGCGGTGGTTGTTCGTGTCCGCGAAGTAGATGACTCCGTTCGAGCCGACCGTGAGGCCGCCCGTCGGCTCGGGGTTGGTTCCGGTGGGGAAGCTGAGCTGGGTCTCGAGGGCGTTCCCATCGCCGTTGAAGCCGGGAGTGCCGGTGCCGGCGAAGGTGGACACCATCGCCTGCTCGCGCAGCGTGGCGAAGTTGCGGATCATGCGGAGGCGCTGGTTCCGTTGGTCGACGAAGAAGAGGTTCCCGGCCGAGTCGAACATGCCTCGGGCCGGCTGGTTGACGCGCGCGTCCTTCGCCGGGCCCTCGGCGAACCCGACGGGGCCTCCGAGGATGATGCGGACGAGCCCCGTCTGGGGATCGAGCTGGCGGAATTTGTGGTTGTGCCAGTTGACGACGAGCAGCTCGCCCGAGGGGAACTCCTGTAGGTCCGTCGGGTGGTTGAGGTCCACCGTGAGGCCGGGGGCGCCCGGCGGAGTCTTGTCGCGCAGGTCGGCCGGCCCGTCGCCCACGAAATCCGTGCCCATGACGGTCACGAACTTCTGCTCAGGCAGGACCTGGCGCACCCGATGGTTGTTCCAGTCGAGGACGTAGACGCGTCCCGACGGTGCGAACTCCATGTCGAACGGCCAGTAGAGGTAGGTCTGCTGGCGGTCCTTGCCGTCGCCGTTGAAGCCCGCGAAGCCGGTGCCCGCGTAGGTGCAGATGCTGCCCACCTCGCCTGTGCAGGGGATGATCTCGATCGGGGGGTCCTCGCCGCCGGGCCCGCTGTCCACCGGCGTCTCCGTGAGGATCCGCAGGCGGTGGTTGTAGGTGTCGGCGATGGCCACGATGCCGTTCAGCCCGACGGCAACGCCGTAAGGCCGGTTCAACTTGGCGTCCTTGCCCAGGCCGCCGTCGCCCGAGAAACCGGGGACGCCCGTGCCGGCGATCGTCGTGATGACGCCGTCGGGCGCCACGCGGCGCACGGCGTTGTTCATCGTGTCAGCGATGTACACCGTCCCATCGGGCGCCACCGCCACGTCGCTCGGCGTGTTCAGCTTCGCGGCAGTAGCCGGACCGTTGTCTCCCGAGTAGCCCGGTTCACCCGTTCCCGCGATGGTGCGGATCATCCCGTCGGCATCGATCCGGCGGACGACGTGGTTCCCCGTGTCGGCGATGTAGATGCGGTCCTGGGCGTCGATGGCGATCCTGCCGGCGGGAGGCGCCGACTGTCCGACGGGAGAGCGCAGCGTCGCCTGGAGCGGCGGGCCGTTGTCGCCCGTGTATCCGGCGACTCCGCTGCCGCAGATCGTGCTGATGTTGCCGTTCGTGCCCACGCGGCGGAGGCGGAAGTTGGCCTGATCGGAGATGCAGATGTTTCCCTGGCTGTCCTCGACGGCGCTCGAAGGAAGGTCGAGCCTCGCGGCGTTGGCCGGGCCATCGTCGCCGCCGAAGGCGCGCGCCCCCGTGCCGGCTACGTTGGTGACGAGCCCCGTGGTGAGGTCCAGCCGCTTCACCTTGCTGTTGTGCCAGGCGGCAATCAGCATGCATCCCTGGCTGTCGAAGGAGACGCCGGTGGGGTGGTTCAGGCGGATCGTAAGCGCCGGGCCGTCCTGGGCGTCCCCCAGCTCCCCCGTCGCGACCACGCCCTCGATGATCATCTCATCGACCACGTAGCGGCGGATGCGGTGGTTGTTCCAGTCGAGGAAGTAGTAATGCCCGTCGGGGCCGAAGGCGCCGTCCTGCGGCAGGTAGAGGGCGGTGCTGCGGGCCGGAAGCCCGTCGCCGTTGAATCCGGCCACGCCGCTTCCGGCAAAGGTCGAGATGTAGCGTGGCTCCGCCGCGCCCACCCGCGGGGCCACGGCCGCGGTCAAGGCAGCAGTCCCATACAGAATCAGGGCCGACCCATGGGCGGCAACCGCGGTGCGGACGCAACGCCGGACATTTTGAAGAGGCTGCATACGAATCTCCGTTTTGATCGACCCATAACGCCACGACCTCTTCCGCGATCGGCGGCGGTATGGCGATTTGAACCCTCGTAAGCTATGAGGCGGAAAAATCCGCTCATCCGCGGCGAATTCCCGAGCAAATGCCCCGCCAGTTCCCTGAAGGCCGGTCGAGGGCCCGAGCCTCATGGTGAACGTTCAGGTCCAGCGGGGGGTTTGCCCGTGGGGAGGCGGTCACTCGGGACCGGCTAGATCTCTGGCTGCACGGGTTGGGAAGAGAGAGACGGTCGGACCGAAAGCTCTCGCGGGCCGGAAAAATTAAGACCGGAAGAAGAGAAATTACGTGCTCCAACCCGCTCCGGTGTTCGCCCCCTGCCCTCGGTGGAACGCTTCCAGGCCATCCTGGTGCCGAATCGGGACCCGCTGGACTGCAAAAAAGTAGTAGCCCTTTCGTCCCCTTCGCAGCCCTTGGATGATGGGAGGATTGAGGTCCGAGCATGTTTCTCTTCCGCGATACGGATTCCGATGTCGTACGCAGAACTCTCGAGGGCCATCCCGAGGCCTTCGAGATCCTCGTGTTCCGTCACCAGAAGAAGGCCCACGCCCTCGCAAATTCCACGGGTCTGCGGCAGGCGGAGACCGAAGACGCCGTCCAGGAGGCGTTCCTCCAAGCGTTTCGAGACCTGCCGAGCCTCCGCGAGCCGGCCAGCTTCGGCTCCTGGTTCCTGAACATCGTGCGGCACGTCGCCCTGAAGCTCCTCAAGAAGGCGGCCCAGCGCGCGAACCAACCGGCGGCAGGCCCTCCTCCGGCCCCCACGGCGGAGGCAGGCGGATCGAGCGAGTCCCTGGAGCATCGCGAATTCAGTGAGTACCTCTGGGGAAAGGTCGCCGAGCTGCCCGAAGGGGTCCGAGAGACGGTCTTTCTCTATTACTACGAGGGAGGGTCGATCCGCGAGGTGGCCCGGGCCCTCGGCGTGAGCGGCGCCGCAGTGAAGAAGCGGCTCAAATCCGGGCGGGACCAGCTCCGGGAGAAGCTCTGGCGCGAGCTGGAGGAATGCCTGCGGGACATGCTCCCTTCGACTCGGCAGTGGCAGAGACGAGCCCGGCGGTTGAGTTTCCTGATCCTGGGATCGATCCCGGCGCTCTGGGCCGCGAAAGCAGCGGCCTTCGTGCAAGTCCCCGATACGGGGCCGCTGGGGGGCGCGGATGGGCTCCGCTTCCTGGCGGCGCGGGCTCGAGGCCTGGTCCGGGGCGCCGAGAAAGGAGGACTCTTCGCCGGGAAGCAGAAGATTGCGGCATGGATGGGCTTGGGGCTCCTTCTCATCCTCCTTGCGGGCGGCCTGGTGCTTGCTCCCCGGTTCATGGAGGGGGAAAACGAGAGGCCGAGGACCGCATTGACCATGTCGGGTTCGACCATTGCCGCCTCGCCAGCCAAGAGCAGCGTCCAGGCCTCGGACCCAAATGAAACGGCTCAGGTCTCCGCGAAGGCGGAGGTCGAGAAGAAACCTGAGCCTGAGGAGCCGGCAACCGAGACGGCTCCGCGAGAGGAGAAGTACGGCAGCGTCCTCGTCCGGGTCATCTGGGCAGACGACCGCACGCCGGCTGCCGGCGTCCGAGGCAGGGTGATCCCCTGGGGAAGCCCCAATCTCTACATCGATGACCGGCCGTTCATCACCGGCCCCGATGGCACCGTGCAGGTCGACCGCATTTTCATGGGAGGATCCGCGGTCTATCTCGACCGCGGCGGCAGGACCGACTTGCGGATCGAGCCGGGTCAGGTCGGCGAGGCGGTCTTGGAGATCCAGCCGGGCTTCAACGTCGAAGGAGTGGTCGTCGATCGGGAAGGGAGCCCCGTGGGCGGGGCCCGGGTCTGGATCTCTCATGTCGGCCACACGAACTGGGGGTACGAGGTGGCGGAGACCCTCGCGGACGGTTCGTTCTCGGTCCGCTCGATCAGGGACTCGCGCTACATCGCGGCGCGCGCCCCCGGGCATGCGACATCGGACCTGCGCGAGATGAAGGGCGAGACGGGATCGACGCTGCGCGTTCGCCTCCGGCTCAACGGCCCCGCAGGCGCGGTGGCAGGCACCGTCACCGACCCGAACGGCGTTCCGGTGGCGGATGCGCAGGTGATGGTCGGCGCGGAGTACTCCCGCTACACGCTCCTCGAGGACGGCTCCACGGGGCTCAGCGGACCTCCATACCGCGTATTCACGGACGAAGAGGGGGCTTTCAAGGCCGATTCGGTCCCGACCGGCAAGACCCGACTGGCCGTCCGGGCGCCCGGTTTCGTCCCCCTCGAAGAGTGGGTGGATGTGCGGGCCGGCTCCACGGCAGAGGTCGAGCTGGTTCTGGCGAGGGGCGCCACGCTGACGGGCCGCGTGACCGGGTCCGAGGGCCAGCCCGCGACCGGGGTCATGGTGACGATCGGGGACGCTCGCGACTTCCTCGCCATCAAGGTCTTCTCCGGAAACGGCGGCTCCTACCGCCTCTCGGGCCTCCCCCCCGGCGAGGTCGAGGTCCACGCGGCGAGGCCCGGCTGGGGCCGCGCCGGCACGAAGCTCGTCGTGAAGGGCGGAGAGGTCCTGCAGTGGGACGCCGTCTTGGCTCAGGATCGCGAGATCGGCGGGCGCGTCCTCGACGAGAATGGCTCGCCCCTCGCCGGCTACTCGGTGCTGGCGGAGGAGAAGGTGGGCAAGGGCGCCCGCCGGGCGAGCCAGAAGATGCTAAAGACCGATGAGGAAGGCCGCTTCAGGATCCCCGAGCTGAGCAACCTCCCCTACCGCATCCTCGTCTTCGAGCCGGAGAGCCAATTCCCGTGCCTGTTCGCCGACGGCATCCTCCCCGGCACCGACGACGTCGTGGTGGAGGTGGAGCGGGAGGCGCTCTCTTCCGCCTCCGTCGCGGGGAAGGTTCTCGACCCCGCGGGCAGCCCGGCCGGCGGGGCCAGGGTCCTCTGCTTCAGCGCCATCGCCGGCTACCGGACGCAGTTCGCAGACAAGAAGACCGGCGAATTCCGGGTCGGCCCCGTTCCGCCCGGCGGTTACCGCATCGAGGTCCAGGTCCAGGGCTATCCGGCGCTCGAGGTCGGAGTCCATGACCTCGTTTCGCACGAAGAGCGGAACCTTGGAGTCCTCTGGCTGAAGGACCTGGAACGCTGAGGCCTTCTCACTTAGTACCGCGCGTTACAAGTTCGTTATCGAATTGCCCGCCTGGAGCGCGGTACGTGCCGGGGGGGTGTGGGGGGGCCGGCAAGGGACCCCCCAGGGGGTCAGCGAGCGGAGCGAGCGCA
>Ga0187893_10010464_pt1 | contig 13803 bp, 15 predicted proteins | sample MA1701074metaG_FD_139574 | JGI IMG/M metagenome (GOLD analysis project Ga0187893, IMG submission 139574) | White microbial mat communities from a basaltic lava cave in the Kipuka Kanohina Cave System on the Island of Hawaii, USA - MA170107-4 metaG ...
CGGGCTTCCAGCTGCGACAAGGATTCCGCCATAGGGGGCTCCTTTCTGATAGTCCATATACTATCAGAATACCCCGCCCTTCCACCCTTCGCAACTATTTACCTACATTTTTGTCGTACACCCGGTGGTGATCGAAGCCTTGCAAAGTCTTCCTCGGATGCTCCATAATCCGTTCGTGTTTTTCGGTAGGGAAGAAGGCCAGCCTCTTCACAATGGGATTAAGCACTCCGACTGGCAGAAGTACCTTAAGCAGGCGAGAATCAAGGATCTCCGCTGGCATGATCTGCGCCCACGTTCGCCAGTAGGTTGGTGATGCGCGGGATTGACCTTTATACGGTCAGCAAGCTGTTGCGCCACCATTCCACCGAAATGACCGAACGGTATACGCACCTGGCTCCAAACTACCTCAAGAATGCGGTCAACTCCTGGTGTCAGGTGGGCTAAACGGCACCGCCAAACGGCAGCCCAGTGAAGCTGATGAGCGATCATTTTACTGAGATAAATGAACGGTATACGCACCTGGTTCCAAGCCTTCTACGCCTGGTTTTGAAGGGGCAAAACGACACCAGAACCAGCACCATCCAGTTTGCGTATCGCGTAAGTCCTTTGGGGCCTGTAGCTCAGAAGGATAGAGCAGCGGTTTCCTAAACCGTTGGTCGGGGGTTCGACTCCCTCCAGGCCTACCATTCCTTTCAACAACTTACGAGCCCTCCCAATTCCTGCTTTCCTCCTTGGTGCGACTTCTGGTGCTAGTTGTGTTTTTCCTCTACTGAGAACTTCCACTGCTTTGTGCAGGTGTCCTGGAGCCAGATGAGCGTACCTTTGGGTCATTTCAATGCTCTGGTGGCCGAGAAGTTCCTTGACAGTGTAGAGATCGATTCCGCACATGACAAGTCGGCTCGCAAAGGTGTGGCGCAAGTCATGCCAGCGGAAGTCAGCGATACCTGCCTTTCCCAGACATTCCTCCCACGCCTTTGGAAGATCCTTGAGCCTCTCTCCTTCTAAGGCTCCGTAGAACACATAAGCATTGCTAATCATGCGCGGCAGGTGTTGGAGAGTATCCAAGACTACCTGATTCATCGGGATGTGCCGGGCTTTCCCCGCCTTTGAGTCCCTCACCGTGATGACTCTCTGCCCAAAATTCACATCCTGCCATTCGAGACAGAGCTGCTCGGTCTTTCGCATCCCCGTGTGCAAGGCGATCAAAACCAATGGATGATGCTCAGTCGGCAGAGCTGCAAACAGCGTTTCCTCCTCTTGGTCGGTTAGGTAACGGACCCTGCGATTATTCTCCTTTTGAAGCTTAACCTTTCTGAATGGATTGCTCGCGATCTTTTCGTTCTCTATTGCGAGCATGTACGCCGCTTTGAGGGTCGCGAGGTACCGGTTCACGGTAGCGGTGCTGCGGCCACCCTTTTTCAGCTTTTGTCCGTTCGAGGGGAAGCGATTTTTGGCAAGCGACAACCGGGCATCTTCGATGTCGTTTTTTACAACGGTATTGGCGGCTCTTGATCCGAAATGCTGTTTCCACCAGGATGCCCTTTGCCGAATGTCGTCGAGAGACTTGCGCTTTATCGCCTCGCTCGCCTTGATGTAGTCATCAATGATTTCAGCCAGGCTGACGGCCTTGTGTTTGCTCTTAATATCCTGCGGAGCAAATTTCCCAAGCCGGATCTGGGTCTTGCGGAGCTGATAGACGTTGATCGCAGCCTGACGCATCCCCACTTTCTCTCGGTGAAGGCGGCCATCGATTCCGGCGTAACAGATCCACCAGATGCCAGACCGCTTGGGTCTTTCAAAGATTCCTCGCTGTTTCTTGATCTCTCTCGGCATGTCCCAGTTCCTGGCTCAGTGAAAAACTCAACTTGCTCAAGCCGACACTCGACTCTCACCCAAAAGGCCGCTGGCTGCGCCATTGAACACTAACTTCTCCAGCTCCTGAGCGGGAATAATAACGCGCCTTCCAACCTTCACCGCCTTCAATTGACCTTTCTCTATCAGGTAATCAATCCCGCGCAGTGACAATGATGTCACTGCAGCGGCTTCTTTCTTCGAATAAGCCAGTTGTCGTTTGTCCATGTGTTTATCCTCAATACGATTCTGAGTTCAATGTGGAGCCAGTGCTGCAAGAACTTGCACGATCGACAGTGTGCCTGTCAGCTGGCGCCACTGCTAAATCGAAGGCGAAACTGAAACCAAAGTGAAGCATCGATAGTCGCCTTTCATGTATAGGAGTATTGAGGGTAGGAAAATGTGAACTGACGAAGTGAAGTTTTTTGAGGTTGCGGTGCTCGGGGGACGGGAAAGAGCTGGGAATAGGAGCGCGTTGGCGCCGCGAAGAGCGAAGTTTGTTAATCTTGCCTTCTCAGGACTCAGAGCGGTGGGCACCCATCTGCGAGAACGCTGTAGCTTATTGAGTCCTTACCCCGCGGAAGTCTGTTGTGGATTCGGAATCGCTTTGTGCGATGCAGCAGGTAGCAAGCGTACGACAACAAGCCCACAACTAGGGCTCCTAACGCCTTGCGAGCCGGTCGCATCAGACAGAGGCTGCGTTGAGGAGAGTCGGCTCTATACGGAGACTCTCGGAGTGATGTGGATGGCTGAATTCGTAAAGCTGAACAGGAGGAGTCATCGTAGGATTCAGCTGTTGCCCGACAATGACTCCTCCTGGCGCAGGACCGGCGTAGAACAGATGCCATTTTTGCGCTGAGGGCCAAAAGTTGATGCAGTCCTCAAAAAGTTCTCTTGCGACCATTCCAAGCGTTTGGATCTGCCGAGGGTCCTGCAGCCAGCGAGTTCCTGGATCGGGAACAGCTATGCTTAGGATTCGCGTCGCCGTGGGTAAGCGAGATAGCAACTGAGTTCGATCCATTCGCGCGCTTAGCTCGAAAAGAAAAGCGATGTCGGTTGGTATTGGAACATCCCTGACGATCTCGACAGAGATGCCAGTGCGCCTACCCGTGGGATCTGGCCACACCCAACTCTGTGCATCCCGGTGGTATTGAAAGAGCCTAACCGTGGGCCGATTAGTCAAGAGATAGCCAAGGTAAATACAGGCTGTCACGGGTGCTAAGGGAAAGACAGCAAATCGGCTTTCATAGGAATCCTGTGAACTGAAGAGATTGTCGATTGACACGCGCATACTATCGGCCGTTTGAGCCCACGGATTCGGGGCAAGTGCCTCAATTTCGAGTGGAACACCGAGAACGTAGTCAGGGGAGAGCGCCGCATCGAACGTTCTTGAATCTATTGGATGCTGGCCTTTGAGGCGGATGACTCGCCAACCGGTATTTGACCGACCTCGCTCCGGCAAGGAAGCCTTGACCCAGTCTTCATGACTTCGCTTGATCTGTCTAATGTACTCAACTGCGTGGTGATTCTTCTGTTTGTCAAATCGAGAGTGGCAGTTTTTGCAGAGGAGGATGAGGTTTTGGTAGTCGTTCTTCTCGCTGACCGACAGCGCAGGATTGGCGCGTGGACCGTCGTCGCTCGCAGCTTCAATGTGGGCAATGTCACCTATAGGCACTGCGGGATCGTAATCAGTTTCTTCTGCAATAAGGTTCGTCCGGCACTCCGGTACGGCACACCTTCCGGCTGCCCGTCCCCAAAGGAGCTTCAGTGTTGGCTGGGTGTAGCTTCTAACTTGCTTGCCGTTTGATTTTTGAGTCCGTCGGTTCATGCGACTGATCGATGCTGCGGTAGATCCGGGTGCGTTCCTTCTCCAAGCCAGAGACCAGTGGCATACCAGATTTCATAGAAATAGAGCCAAGCCGAAATCCAAGGAACGATCGTCATCGCGAGGATTTTTCGTCCACTCCACTCGTGGGCTTGATGTACGCACAGCTTGTTTTCGGAAAACACGTGCGGAATCCTGTCGCAATCGAGCCTGGGCTTGAGCTCCGGGGATAGGACCCTGATTTCAGGCCGATTGGGCATCTCGTAGGTGATCTGGACTGTGTAGGTTACACTGATAGCGGTCGGCTTCAAGGGCCCGGTCCATTGAACCCATTTTCCCCTATTGCTGGCTGCCCGGAAGTTAGGGAACTTGGCCTGCATGTGGAGGATCTGCTGCGGCCCCGTGAGATGTTGTGGACGAAAGCGTTTACCTGTCACCATGGAAAGTGTTTGACGGAATTGGCATCGTCCCCGATGCGAGACTACTAATGATTCCTGTGGATCGAATGCCGAGATCGCTTCTCTTTCGGGCTTCTTGTAGTCGGTGTGCCTGCTTGATCAGGGCACGCCGGACTGGCTCTCCAAAAAGACCTTCCAGAGCTTGATGAATACCCGAGGTCGAGTGGAGAATAGCCTTCCAATCATCCCTAAGCTGATGAATGCCGAGCTTGAAGGCCCGATACGCTTCCGAGTTCTCCCAGCGCTCGCTCAAGTCTTCGGCTGGGTTCGATGGGTTGAGAACCAGCAAGCGTTTTCCCTGGAGGTGGGCGAAGGCAACAGCCTCGACGACTGCGTCAAGGATTGAGGACAGCGCGGCACTCACGGATCCTTCGCCCTTGTAGAAACAGCCCCCTAGGGTTGTCAGCACGACCGAGATCGGCGCCAAGTTGGGATCGTTGAAGTAGAGATCGCGCCATCGCTTGATCAGTTGAACGGCCAACTGCAAGGCTGTTTTCTCATCAACAGCCTGCTGCGGCGGAACTGGTTCAGCCTTGGCAGCGAGCCACTTTTCATCGAGTCTTGAACGATCATCGAACCAGCGTGCATAGCCGATTGGATTGCTTGGAGTCCAATCTCTTAGGGCCCTGTCAGGGACCTGAATGCAGCTGCCTCCGGCTTTTAGGTCTCGACATGCGGGCAGGACGTCCATATAGAACTCGTCTGCGTAGGTGATTCTCACGCAACGATTCTTTCGACTCACCATATCGCGGTAGGGTCCGTACTGACGTAGGAAATCAAAGAGTCCGTCAAGGAGGGCTAGTGGAGCCACGCCGTTGTGCCAGATGTTCAACTCACACACGAAATCGAGGTCGTGCGGCCCTTCGATGGGTTTGACTGTTGTGCCAAGTCGCATAGACCCCTGGGGATAAATTCGAGGATGGAAGTTGTGAAATGGACTACCTTCGGATTCTAAGGCTGACGCGACGGCCTTATATCTCTCCTCGGCTTGGTTATGGCGGAATGGACTCAACTGGAGTTCTTGACAGATCTCATAGAGGAGATCGTCGAGCTGCAACCGGTGGGACTCGGTGAAGAAATGGGGAACGGGAACCGTTACCGTAGTAGCCACATCAATCCTCCTCTTGTAGTAAGCATACTAATCCTCTTCTCAATATGATAACACCATTTCCAATTTTTGACAGAAAATGTTAGAGTGATTCTGGAAGCCGAATGAGAGGAGGAGATCCCCGATGTCAAATCGGAGTGAGCACGACTCAGCCGCCCTACTTGCTGGAACCACATTTGCCTATTCAAGAGGTATCAACTTCAAAAGTCCGCAGCCTGTATTAGAAGCTGTCGGCGGTGCGATCGGAAGCGTGATCGGAGGAAGGCTGCCAGACCGACTTGATCCGCCGACGAGCCCAAATCATCGAGGACTTGCACATGGCATCCTGCCCGTGGCGGCACTAGGTACAGTCATGATCAGTCGTCTGGATCACGCGCAGAACTGGTTGCGTGGTCAGGCCGTTCAGTATCGTTGGGCGAGGCTTCTTGCCAGTTCACCTTTGCAAGCTGCATGGTACGAATTGTGTGAGTGGGTGTGCTACTTGCTCGCAGGAGCACTGGCCGGATTTGTGGCTGGGTACGCTTCGCATCTCGTCCTCGATTCTCAGACTTCGAGATGTCTTCCAATCATCTGCTAACGAAAGGAGGACTTATGCCTATCGATCAAGGAGAACTTGCCCGCAGGATCCGGCAGGCGCGCGAGGCGTGCGGTATGACGCAGGAAGAAGTTTCGGAACGGCTGGGCGTTTCGCGCCCGACTGTCGCACAGATCGAGTTGGGAAATCGTGCGGTGTCGAGCCTCGAACTCGACAAGCTGGCGTATCTGTTCGCGCGAGATATCCGTGAATTCCTGGCTGACGAGTTTGCTGAAGACGATGTGGTCCACGCTTTGTTCCGCTCTGACCGCGAAGCGTCCGAAGAGGGATTCAAGAACGCTTTGCGAGATTGCATAGCCCTGGGCAAAGAGCTAACCAATCTGGAAGAGTTAATGGGTATGGACCGAGCCCTTTCCACGGTAGCGGCCTACCTGTTTCCGCCGTCCAAGTCAAAGTGGGAGGCCATTCAGTCTGGAGCACAAGTTGCGCGCGAAGAGCGGCGACGGCTCGGTTTGGGCGTGGCTCCGGTGGGCGATCTTGTCCACCTCTTGGAAGGGCAAGGCGTGCGAACCGGAATGGTAGCGCTGCCGGACGAGGTTTCCGGTCTCACGATCAGCAATACTCGCGTCGGGTTGTTCGTTGTCAACAATCAATCTCACAGCTTGGAGCGACAACGTTTTTCCTGGTGCCACGAGTATGCTCACGTCCTACTGGATCGTGATGCCGTTGGATTGATCAGCCGGACCGCCGACCGAAACAGCTTGGTGGAAGTCCGCGCGAATTCGTTTGCTGCTAATTTCCTCATGCCGGACGAAGGCGTGCTCCAGTTCCTGGCAGGTCTTGGGAAGGGGGCACCGAGTCGAATCCATGCCGAGGTGTTTGACGAGGCAGGCGTTCTTCCCGTGGATTCGAGAACCGAGCCCGGGACGCAAGACATTCAACTGTACGATGTGGTTCAGCTAGCTCACTACTTCGAGGTGAGCCGCTTGTCGGCGATTTACAGGCTTCGTAACCTTCGTCTGATTAGCGAAGCTGAACTCGAACACCTGAAGACTCAAGAAGAGCAAGGAGACGGACAGACGGTTGCCGACTTGTTGGGACTGTCGAAATCAGACGCAACGGGACACGGCCCCGAATTCAATCGGCGCTTCCTGGGACTGGCGCTGGAAGCGTTGCGCCGGGAGAGGATCACCAAGTCGAAGTTCTTGGACCTCGCGCGTATGGTTCATACTGAAGCAACCGATGCACGGTCTCTCCTCGAACGTTCCGGTCTAGCTGAAGAGCAAGCCGACGAGGTTTTTGCTCCTGCGATGTAATCGGACGTGGAGATGGCGGCGTGAACCGAGTCGTCGTAACCGATGCTAACATTCTCATAAACTTGATTCACATTGATCGGCTAGCTCTGCTTGGGCAGTTGACAGGTTTTGAGTTCGTCGTTCCTCCTGAAGTAATCCAAGAAATCAGCGCGCCCCAGCAAGCCGTTACCGTCGCAAGGGCATTAAGTCAAGGCTTCTTCAAGGAAGAAGCGCTGGTAGAGATTCCCGCACTGAGCCTGTACGCGGAGTTGGTCACGACATTGGGCAAAGGTGAAGCGGCCTGCTTGAGCATGGCAGTGACGAAGGGATGGATGATTGCGTCCGACGAAGGGAGAAAGTTCCGCCGGGAGGTGCTGTCGAAGATCGGGAAAGATCGGCTGGTCAACACGCCCGGGCTCCTGCTCTTGGCAATCCGCCTTGGTGTTCTCTCAATTGCAGAAGCCGACTCAGCCCTTGCAGTTCTAGCGAGCCATCGGTTCAAGGTGAAGTTCAAATCCTTTCGAGATCTGCTAACTAACTAGCGGAGACTGATTGCCAATCTGCGCAGGTGTTCATCTTTGGCTGAAGGTACTTGGAGACTGCTATGGTCACAGTATATGTGTTGGTAAGAAACTTCGAGGGCCCTTGGTCAGCAGCAAATTTTGACGGGAGGAAACCGGATGAGCTTCGGTTTGAAAATTTTCGTATTTGGAAGGTCCGCCAAGGAATTCATGCCGAACTGGAATGCGCGAGAGGGCTCTTCAAAGGTGCTCAGGTCTCCTACGGAGATTGCGTTTATGAAAGGAACTACGACGCGATTCCAGCGCGGATGGATAGCCAGCCGGACTGGTGCGGTTTCGGCAATATTCCCGATGAGGTTGAAGATGCTCTATTCTTGTTCCGGCTCTATAAGCCAGGTGATATTGCATTTGTGGATGTCAGAATTCGAAACCAGCAAGGTGAACAATTCAGGCAGTATCCATGTCGATTCACAGCTGATCTTCACTCCACATATCCGTACCGAATGGATTCGATGGAATGTACTAGGTTGGACGACTTCATCAAAATGACTACTGGCTTGGAAGCGTGGAGTTCGCAGTGGTTCAGGATTGCGAGACGGTTCTTCATGTACGGCGCTTCAAAAGAGTTTAATCCGAGTTGGGACGAAGTAGACAGAGCTGTCGACTACACAACCGCTTTGGAAGCGGCACTGGTGCCGGAGCACGGTAAATTCATTGGTCGTCGGTTGCGACGTCGAGCCGAGGGTCTTCTAACTCTGCAAAACTCCGACATTCCTGAACTCGACAAACTCCTTGGCAGGCTATACCGGATGCGCTCTCTAGTGTCCCACGGCGGCATTATGAGTGGTCACGAGAAGACAATGTTGGAAGTGGAATCCCCCCGATTGGAGTTTGCCATGCGAGAAATTCTCAGAGCGGCTCTGTGTCACTTGCCGGCGGATGAGTTGCAGCGGAAGCAGGTGCTCCAGGGATTCTACCAACCCTCACACAAGGATTTCGCAGATTCGTTCCTTGCCGATTTTGATTCGCTGCCCCCCGGTAGCGAGAAGCAACGAGTTGTCGAGGAAGTAATCACAAGACAGAAACATTCCCTCATGACGAAGTGATTGTGATTCTCTGTAACACCATGTTAGGTCGGCCTCTGTGCTCAATGCTCTAATCTCATTGAGTTATTCCGTGTACTCACAAAGGGGCGTCTACGCGATGCTGCTGGGTTCCGGAATCTCAACTTCAGCCCAGATTCCAACCGGTTGGGACGTGACTCTCGATCTTTGTCGAAAGGTGGCGGCATTAACCACTGAAGAACCACGACCTGACGCAGCCAACTGGTTTAGCGCCAAGTTTGGGGCAAGTCCAAATTATTCACGCTTGCTGGAGTCCTTAGCCAAAAGCCCAACCGAAAGAATGCAGGTGCTGCGGCAATACTTTGAGCCTTCAGCGGACGACCGGGAGGCTGGACGGAAGCTTCCGACTGCAGCGCACAGAGCTATTGCTGAACTTGTGCGAGGCGGCTACATCCGAGTCATTGTGACGACAAATTTTGATCGGCTCCTGGAGCAGGCACTAGAGACTGCCGGGATCGTTCCCACAGTCATCGCCAGCGCTGAAGCGGCAAGCGGAATGATCCCATTGGTCCATTCTGGGCCCACAATTGTCAAGGTGAATGGGGACTATCTCGATACTCGCATCAAGAATACGGAAGAGGGGCTATCGAGCTACGATTCAGCCATTGATCAGCTTCTGGACCAGATCTTTGATCAGTATGGGCTCATTGTCTGCGGTTGGTCCGCTGAATGGGACCAGGGCTTATGCCATGCCCTTCAGCGGACTAAGAGTCGGCGCTTCACCATTTACTGGACTGTTCGAGGTGAGTCTAAGCCTAAGACTGTGGAACTGATCCATGCACGCCAGGCAGAGAGGATTGTGATTGAGTCAGCCGACCAGTTTTTTCAAGAGGTCCTCGAGCAGGTAACTGCGCTTGAGTCCCTCGCTGCCCCACATCCCCTCTCTTCAAGAATCGCTGCAGCAACAGTTAAGAACTACCTGAGTGAGCCGCGCCATCGGATCCGACTCCATGATCTCTTCATTTCCGAGGCCGACAGACTTTTCAGTCAGCGACGACTGGAGGGATTACCTATTGGTTTCAAAGGGTCTGGAAATCTCCGACTTGACTTCTTGCGCCATTCGATCGCTACTTATGACAGGGTGTCGGAAACTCTCGTTGCCATGATTATTCCTGGTTGCTACTGGGGTGGACCGGAACATAGAAGAAGTTGGATTGAAGGATTGGGTCGCCTCGCATGGTCATCGTCGGAGCTCTCAAAAGGACAAGGATGGGAACTTTACCCGGCGTTGATCGGTCTGTATGCAGGCGGCATTGCTTCAATTGCAGGTGAGAAATTGGAAACTCTGAAATGCCTTCTTCTGGAGGCCAAGTCAGTTCAGGGACAGGGAAATCGGCCATTCGTGCTCAAGATTTTTCCGCAGGAGATTGTACGCAGTGACGACGGTCAAGTGCTCCATGCCGAAAAGAGCAATACCCCACTGAGTGATCATCTATGTTTCGTGTTGCGCGAACCCTTTCGGAGCTTGATCCCGGCTGACCAACTGTTTGCAAGGAACTTCGATATCTTTGAGTATCTTCTTTCGTTAGTCTATGTTGACTTGAAATATCCTTCGAGCCAAGCAGCCTCAGATCCAATGTGGGCACCAGCAGGGTCATTTGCTTGGAGACGTCAGAGAAACTGGATTCAAGAGGACGGAATGCCTTGGGAAACATTGAAGAAGAGTTTTTTTGCAGGAGACACGAGCAGAGCAAAGAGAGCTGTCGACCGGCTCGACGATATACTAAACGCCTACAAGAGAGAATGGCTGTTCTGAGTTGAGGCAGCTCGCGAACAAGGTTGAGCACTGTCGCAGGCTATAGAGATACAGGAATGCCGCCCTGCCACTTGGAAGGCTTCGTGGCGGAAACTCCAGTTGCTTCCCGTAGCGGACGGCCATTTCCAGAAAGTAGCGGGCATGGAAGAACGCTTCTAGAATCGGTCTCGTCGCTGCGAGCCAGTTGCGGTTGTCCTCAGTTGAAAACGTCTTGGCTGTACCTTCCTTCACGATCTGTATGTCGGGTTACACCGATGACGCGATTGTCCATCACGGCGTCCTGGATGCGGGGCTGGCTTTCTCCAGAAGCCGTTCAGACCCGCAGCTCTGTTGAGGAGGGTGCGCGAAGTGCTGGATGCATCGAACCGTGACGAGAGCCCAGATCAACTAAGCCCCGCCCGGCGCGACACCGGGCGGGACATTGAAGGTGAAACAAGAACCGGTTATTCCGGCTCTTGTTGCTTTTGAACGATCCAGGTGTGTGTCTGATCGGCCAGTTTGGCGAGACCGAGAAGGTCATCATGGCCGAACGCATCGTTCGAGTGCCAGCCGCTCTCGTCCTTGTAAAGACGGGCGAAGGTGACGTTGTAGCGAACACCGTTGTCGGTGGGGTTCTCCCAGATTGCGGCTTTCAACCGCCCAAGACGAAGGTCTTGGACTGGCTTGCGTGGTGTCGCCGCTGGTGTTGCTGCCTTGGGTTGCTGTTGGATTTGGGTTGCGGATTTGGTTGCCATTGTGAGTTTCTCCTTTTTGAGTGAAGAGGATCTTGGTCCTGCACCTGAGGATGAGGACCAAGTCAACGGAACGAGGAAAACGACGCCGGAGTGAGCCGTTGTGAGGCGCCGGATTGCGAGGAAGCAAGGCGAATGATAGTAGCTCTCCCTGGCGTGAGCCATGCTGCAGGACTAGCCGAACAGGCGACCATTGGCGGTGATGGCTCATCAATCCGCACGACCAACTAGCGAAGCAAGGCATCGCAAACAAGAAGCCACGCGCAGAAGGTCCACAGAAAGCCATCGTGGGAGAACCAAAGCGGCTTTTGCGGGACTCCCCTTCGTCTCGGAACCTGAGCGGCATGACAGTCACTCGCAGGCTGGCACGATTGAAAGCAGCGGTGGTCGATGACCTCAAACTTAGGACACGCGGTTCATGGCAGATCGCAACTAGTCTCTGGCGGGCAAGCAACCATTCATCGACGAATGAGCTCACAAGGGGCCTGGCCTCCGCAAATTCCAGCGGCACGTCAGCTCTACGGCTGCCCACCCTCCTCACAGACTGCCTCCTGACAATGATCACAATCCCTAAGGCGCAAACTGCGATACTTCAGTTGGCCGTACCGCAGCGAGCGGTGGGGACTTTTCCTTAAGCATTTGCTCCAGACCAAAGTCGCGCGGAAGGAACTCGGGAGCGTCTGTCGGCAGAAACCTCCTTGGTGTCTCCATTCGGGTGATGCCGTAGTTGGCGATCTTCAAGAAGGTCTGGAAGTCTTTCAGGTTCTGAAATTCCGTGGGGAGGATGATCTTCTCCAGCTTTTCCTGGTCAGAAATGCTGAAACGGTCGCCCAGGTCGGTTGGGCTCATCTGACTGCTGGAAAACTTCTTGATGACTTCACGCTCGCCGAAGGCTTTGCTGAGGAACTCGGCTGTTGTCGGGTCGTTGATGCGAAAGATCAGGTGCAGGTTGAAGTTATTGAAGAACGTTTCCTTCTGGTCCTTCCCATAGACGTTGGAGACCGAGCCCAGGTCCTGGTTGGCGAGCACGAGGAAACCACCCTTGGATCGCGCCATCGTGAGGAAGTCAAAGATGGAGGTCATCTTCGACAGAGAGCCGAACTCGTCGATGAGAAATGTGATCCGCCGCGCGAAGCTGTCCGGCAGCGAAAGGACCTCGCGAATCATGACGTCGATGACGAAGGTCATCAGCGGCCGGAAGATGGCGTCGTATTGCCGGATGTTCATCAGGAAGAGACTTCGTCTCTCGGTTTCGTCCTGGATAAATCTACGGAAGGAAAAGTCTCCATCGCTGTCCGTGAGGTAGCGAAAAAACGTCAGGCGTTCTTGAAGAATGGAAATGACCGAAGCGGCCTGGTTGGAATCGGCCTTGTCGATGTGTTTCAGAGCACCCAACTCGCGGATGGGCAAGCTATACATGCAATCACGGATCTGATGCAGCGGCTGAGAGAAGAATTCCCAGATGTCGCGGTTCGTTTTCTTCTTCTCCCGGAGCAGATAGAAGAGCCCGGTTCGGAAGACATCGCGCGCGGCGTTGTACCAGTAGGCGTCTTTCGAGTCTTTGGGCGGCTCGTAGAGTGAGGTGCAGAGCACGTCGAGATCGGGGTAGTCATGCACCTCGTTGAAGAAGCTCCAGCCGACACTGCGCTGGTCGAACGGATAAAAGATCACATCGTCGGGCTGGCTATGCTTGCCCGTAAACTCGCCCTTCACATCGTAGATGACGGACTTGCTGGGTTGCGACGCACTAACCTTCAGCCGATTGAGGCTCCGGATGTAGTGATTCAGGCAGACTGACTTGCCGGTGCCGGAGGTGCCGGCCACAAAGATGTGGCGGCGCGAAACGTCTTCAGGCAGAAGGACGGCGCCAAGCTGCAACGGCTTGTCCCCCTGTTTCTGCGCTTTCTCGCCCTCAATCGCTGCCTGCAGCCAAAGTCTCATTTGGTGCAAGGGAACCATGTCGGCGCCTCGAACGAACTGCGTCTTTGAGGCTCGCTTGTTCAGGCTTCGGAACGCCAGGAAGTAGAGGACACCGAAGACGGGAAAGAAGAGCAGAGAACACGGAACGATCCAGCGCAGATGGGTGACGCGGCCGCGCGTGATGAGTCGGACAAGTCGGCAGTATTGGTCTCTCGGCACCTTTGAGTTCTGGAGCAGAGGGAGGAGTTCCTTTTCGACCTGTTCCAGATCTGTTCGCACCGCTTGCCGCGCCGGATTGAGGTTGGTGCTGACGTAGTTGGCGGGATTGAGTGAGACGTAGTACTTCACGATGGCTGAGAGTGGAAGGCGTGGCGACGAGGGAGTTGTCACGAGGCGCGGCCGCCCATCGACCTCATGCACTTCGGGAATCGGGCGGGACACCCAGTGAGAGAGAAAGGCGGCCATCAGCCCGCAGTACAGCCCGGTACCGACGATGAGGCCAATCACCGCCATCTGCAGGTACATGCGGACAACCGAAACAGCCTGGTCGTGGGCGACATAGGTTCTGGAGGGCACGTCGTTCTACTCCTGTGGTACACTCAAGCCGAGGAAATGTGATGAGTCAAAAGTTAACCATCGACCAGATCATTCAGGCCGCCAACACGTTGCAGCCTTCCGA
>Ga0187893_10010465_pt1 | contig 13801 bp, 13 predicted proteins | sample MA1701074metaG_FD_139574 | JGI IMG/M metagenome (GOLD analysis project Ga0187893, IMG submission 139574) | White microbial mat communities from a basaltic lava cave in the Kipuka Kanohina Cave System on the Island of Hawaii, USA - MA170107-4 metaG ...
CGCGACGCGCGCGCAGCAGTGAGCTCTGAAGAACGCGCTCATCAGCCACTTCGTGTTTCACGTGAAACGCCGTAGTTAGGCGTCAGCATCGTCGATATATTCGTCGCTCGTTACGCCTAGGAGCCTTCCCCGCCGTGGCGCAAATCATCGCGATCGCGAATCAAAAAGGTGGCGTTGGCAAGACCACGTCCGCTGTAAGTCTCGCGGCGGCCTTTGCAGTTGCGGAGCGTAAAGTCCTGCTCGTAGACGCTGACCCTCAAGCGAATGCGACTAGCGGTGTGGGTCTCACCGACGTCGCCACAGATCAGAGCACGTACGCCTGCTTGATCGACCCACGAGTAGCATCCGAGGCTGTTCGTCAAGCCGTGCTACTTCCCAGTCTCGACGTGCTGCCAGCTACCCCCGACCTCGCTGGCGCTGAGGTAGAGCTGGTCACGATTCCCAATCGAGAGACTCGGCTTCGGTCCGCCATTCATGAGCTCTCACCAGCGTACGACTACGTAATCGTAGACACGCCACCGTCTCTGGGTATCCTCACCGTAAATGTGCTGGCAGCGGCGGACTGCGTACTCATCCCTCTGCAGAGTGAGTACTACGCCCTTGAGGGACTCTCTCACCTGCTTGCGACAATCCGAGTCGTTCAGCGCAATTTCAACCAGTCCCTCAGCATCGCCGGCGTACTTCTAACCATGTACGACGCCAGGCTCAATCTCTCCAGGCAGGTAGCGCTAGATGCACGGAAGTTCTTTGGTAACATAGTCTTAGAGGCTATCGTCCCGCGCAATGTGCGAGTCGCAGAAGCACCGAGCTTCGGCAAGCCGATAATTCTGTACGACGTTGCCTCAGTCGGCGCCCAGGCCTACCTCCACGCCGCTCGCGAGCTGCTTGCGCGGCTGGAAACGAATGTTTACAGCCGCTCAGGGCCCGAGCAGTTCGCACCCGCCCCGTCCCCTGCCCCGCCACGCAGCCATGAGCACTCGCCAGCCTTCTGAGCATAGTCCCAGCAATCGCGGACAGCGACTCGGTCGTGGACTCGAGGCGCTTCTCGGTTCCCTCCCCGCTTCACTACCAATTCACCACGAGCCCGCGCCGACCGATGCACGGGTTGGGTCGACAGAGCCGCAGTCGATCCCCATCACTTCGATAACTGCTAACCCGACTCAGCCAAGGCGCGACTTCAAGGAAAGCGAACTTGCAGATCTCGCAGCAAGCTTGGCTGCGCACGGTCTCCTGCAGCCAATCCTGGTGCGACCGAGCGCTCAGGGTTACGAGCTCGTCGCCGGCGAACGTCGATTGCGGGCTGCGACAAAACTCGGATGGGAATCGATTCCCGCACTGGTGCGTCCTATCGAGGACAAGGCACTACTGACAGTCGCCCTCGTTGAGAACCTTCAGCGCTCAGACCTCAACCCGATCGAAGAAGCAGAAGGCTATCAGCGACTCGTCGACGAGTTCAGATTCACGCAGCAGCAAATCGCAGACGCCGTCGCAAAGGATCGATCCACAATCGCCAATGCATTGCGCCTTCTTCAGCTTCCGACGACTATCCGCGCTATGTTGATCGGCGGCCAGCTCACTATGGGACACGCGCGAGCGCTACTCGGCGTCTCGGATGAGAATGCTCGGGTCGAACTCGCCAGGCAGGCAGTAGCACAGGGGTACACCGTTCGAGATCTCGAGCGGCTCGTTAAGTCACCATCAGACGACGCACCAGCTCGGCAGAAAAAGGGCCCTACTCCGCAGCAGGCGCTCTCATCGACTGCACATTTTGCCCAGTTGCTGCAAATCACCGACGCAGTTCGACGCCACCTCCAGACAGATGTGCGCGTCGAGTCCGCAGACGGAACGAGCGGCGAAATCCACGTCCGCTTTTACTCGCCCGATGACTTAGAGCGTATCCTTGACCGCATGGTCGGCGTCTCAAACCGCGTGTACTAATCTGTCACCCGATGTCGTTTAGCTACCGTGCTTCAACGACGTCGCAGCTTTAGAGGTTCGAAGAATGTCGATATTCGCCAAGCAATCGGGAGAGCGCCCCATGGCACGCATCGTTGAGCCGCCTAACACCTACGAGGGAACTGTGTCAGTAATTGGAGCCGGACTCAAAATTACGGGCGACGTTGAGTCCTCCGGCGTCATCAAGGTCGAGGGCACCGTCGAGGGCAACATCCGCGGCGCCCGTCAGCTATTTCTGGGCAAGGGTGGGACAATTCGTGGCGATCTCAATGCGACTGAGATCGTGCTCGCCGGCACAGTCGTTGGAACCGTCTCAGCGTCGGATCGATGCGAGATTCAAGGAAGCTCCGCTGTTCACGGCGACATCTACACCAAGAGCATCGTGGTTCTCGAAGGAGCGGTCATCAACGGCACGGTTCGCATGGGCGATGGTGTGCAGCCTGGCTTCGCGGGCGATCGAAATAACCAGGAAGCCATCGCTTACAGCACTTAGTTTCCCCAAACGTACGTTTGCTAACAGAAGTACAAATCGTTAAAGGCTAGTTCATTAAGAGACTTGTTAGCGCCAGCCAGCTGGCTTTTATCCACATTGGCCGCTTGTGGCGCTCTCGTCGCCGCCGCAGTGTGCGGCGCGCCCAAACATGACCAGGTTACTGACGGCTCAGCATCCGAGTGGCTCTAATCACGCCCGGTCCAATCTCCGATCGATCATGGAATGCAGGCGTACGCCGCCTTACTTCGCATTCGAGATAGCCTCGGTGCGCAGATCAGTCACATTCAGAGCAAGGCACCAGCGGAGTTCGATGAGAACGTCGTCTTTATGGATCCGTGGGCTACCCGCTCGTCATTGGGCACGGTTACGAGTTTCAGGATGCAGCACGTCGAGTAGCGCCGACTGTTCCGCGCACGGTCTATCTCATCACTTCGGCAACGGTCGCAGATTCTCCTAACGTTGCCGGTATGCGCTTCGCGTTCGAGGAATCCTCTTATCTCGCCGGCGTTCTCGCGCCTTGTTGACGAAGAGCAGCGTCATTGGCTGCATCGGCGGCACTGAGCTCCCACCTGTCAAAACGAGCTTCGAAGCATTCGCGCGTGGAGCGCGCGCCACGAACCCCAAGGTCCGTGTAGTAACGTCCTACATCGGGAACTGGGATGACGTAAGCGCGGGAAGGGAACAGGCGCTCGCTCAAATCTCTCGCGGTGTCGATATCATATTCCAGAACGCGGACGCAGCCGGGCTCGGAGTATTTCAGGCAGCTCGACAGGTGCGCAAAGCTTTCGTGTTCGGCTCCAACGCCAACCAGAATGACGTCGCCTCGGAAGTGACGTTAGGCAGCGTTGTCATCGATCTTCCTCACGCGTTTCTGCTCGTGGCCAGAGAAGTTAAGGAAGGCAAGTTCAAGCCTCACGTGTTCGAGTTGGGCGCTGCCACCGATGTGGTGAAGCTCGTGCTCAATCCTGCGCGCGAGTCTGATATTCCGGTTGCAGTTCGACGCAGCATCGATTCAGTGGCGACCGCGTTGAAGGCAGGGACCTTCAGTCCGACGCAAGCATCGTCTCTGAAGTGACTACCGTCACTTCAGGGTCGCTCGCTGAATACCTCGATCGATTGCTCGACGTAGCCCAACATGCAGACTACGCTAACGCTCTGAACGGGCTGCAGCTCGCCAACCAAGCGCCCGTTAGGCGCATCGGTGCTGCGGTCGATCTCTCGCTGCGCGCAATCCACTCGGCTCGATCGAGCGGCGTGAATTTTCTGATCGTGCATCACGGCATGTTCTGGACTGGCCTTCAGAGAGTCGTTGGGACCACGTACGATCGACTGCGTGCGCTTCTCGATGCCGATATTGCGGTTTATTCCGTGCACCTGCCCCTCGACTCGAGCCCTGCGTTTGGCAACTCGGCTCTGCTCGCAAAAAGGCTCGGTCTCGCGGTGACTGGGAGCTTCGCGAGATACGGCGAGCACTATGTTGGTGTATCCGGCGAAGGCGACGTAGCAACAAGCGACCTCGTAACAGCTGTCGCGGCCTTCGCCAGTGAATTCGCAACGACGGTTCGCACGACGCCCGTTGCTCCGGAACAGCGCACCAAACGCTGGGCAATTTGCACGGGCGCGGGGGCAAGCAGCGAAACCTTGCGCGAGGCTGCAGCTGCACGTGTCGACACGCTGATCGTTGGAGAAGGACCGCATCACACTGCCGTGGATGCGGCAGAGCTGAACCTCACGATCATCTATGCCGGCCACTACGCCACTGAGACGTTAGGCGTTCAGGCAATCGCAGCGCGAGCCGCTGCCGAGTATGGTGTGCCGTGGGAATTTCTTTTCGCACCAACGGGGTTGTGAGCTCAAACGCACTCGAGTGGGTTGCCATATCCAAGAGGTTTGGAGATGTCGTGGCGTCTGATGCCATTGCACGTGGCATCGGGATGGTGCAGCAGCATTTCTCTCTCATCCCTGCCTTCCCTGCGGTCGACAATTTCGCGTTAGGTGGACGCGGAGCAGTCAACCGAGAGAGGCAGACTCAGCGCTTCGAGCGATGCGCCGCGCAGCTTGGCTTGTCCGTTAGCCCTGACGCTCGTCCTTCCACGCTCTCGGCTGCAGAGCAACAGCAGCTGGAAATCGCCAAGGCGTTAGGCAGAGAGTGCCGCATCCTTATTCTGGACGAACCGGCTGCGGTGCTTGCTCCGGTTCAAGCCGCGGCGTTGCTCGAATGGCTCCGTTCATACGCGCAGCAGGGACACAGCGCGGTGCTTGTTACGCACAAGCTTCGAGACGCCCTCTCCACCGCGGATGACGTGACTGTACTGCGTCACGGTCATACAGCGCTCTCGTCGGCAATTTCCGCTGTCAACGAAGAGCAACTCCTCGCCGCAATGTTAGGCAAAGAACCGAGAGCAGGCGCGCCGCGGCGCGACGTCATCGCCAGTCGAGTCAAGGAGCGATCAAAGCTTGTAGCGTCTTTGAATGCTGTGTCAGCGCAGGACGCGGCAAAGCGCGAACGCATCGAGGACGTGACTCTGGAACTCACAGCTGGCGAGATCGTCAGCATAGCTGGCGTGGAACGGTCAGGACACAGACTGCTTCTGCGCATCCTTGCCGGCCGAATTCGGCCGATACGAGGCAACGCACAAATCGCAGACTCGATTGGGTTTATTCCGGAAGACCGTCACCGCGAGGGCCTTGCCGTCGATCTCGACGTTCGCGACGACGTGGCATTACGCGAAGCAGGGAATAGGCACGGTTGGATGTCATGGCGCACGTGGAGCGCGTACGCACAAAAGCTCATGAAGGAGTTCGATGTGCGCGCGCAGCACGACCGCGTATCTGTCGCTGCGTTGTCTGGTGGGAATCAGCAGAAGGTCGTGCTTGCGCGTGAGCTCGCCGCTCGTCCGCAATTGATCGTCGCGGAGAATCCAACACGCGGTCTGGATGTCCGTGCGGCGAGCGAGATCCGCAAGCGACTTCGAACCGCCGCGGATTCTGGTGCTGCAGCCGTATGGTACTCGAGTGACCTCGATGAGCTGGCCGCCGAAGCCGATGTCGTCCTCGTTCTTTACCACTGGCACGTTAGGCAGTGTGCCCCTACGCGCGAAGACGTCGGTCGCGCTATGCTCGGCACTTCGTGATGCCTGTCGCACGGACGCGCGCGTCAGGAGCGCTGATGTACGCGCTCGCCATTGTAGTAGTTGCTCTGATCGCAGCCGCGTTTCTGCAAATCTCGGGCTACAGTGTTGCGCAGTCCGCGAGCGCCTTATGGAAGGGAGCGTTCGGTTCGCTGGATGCTTTTGTCTCTTCCACACTCGTTAGGGCCATACCGCTGTTGATTATGGGCTCGGCGATCGCGCTGGCATTGCGTGTTGGCGTATTCAATATCGGTGGGGATGGGCAATTCCTCGCCGGCGCGAGCGCCATGCAGCACGAGGCCGGCGTTACATCGGTCACACAGTCTGGGTGATCCAGGCACTCCTCGTGCTCGCCGCATTGGCTGCGCGCGCTCTTCATGATCGCAAGTGGGGCGGCGTTAGGCTCGCGCAGTCGTAATCTCGAAGCCACTGTCAGCGAGTGGATCTCACCAGCGCTCTTCTCGAGTCAACGGTCCGCGCCGCTGGCGTCGCTCAAACGTTAGGCGCTGACGCTGAACTGATTGGCGGTGCGATCGCGGGTTCGCTCGTCGGTGCGCTGTTTGCCGTCTGCGCCGTATCGCACAGAATCAACCAGGTGATCGCCGGGACAGAGATGACGCTCCTCGCGCTGGGCCTAACGGGCAGCCTCTCACGCACGCTGTTCGGTGAGCAAGGCATCGCGCTGACCTTGCCGACTCTTTCGCCGACCGCAGTCCCTGGGCTACGGAGTGTGCCGATTGTCGGCGGTGCTCTCTTCGCGCAGCCGTACGTTGTGTATCTCGCACTGTTCGCGACAATCGCCATGCATTGGTGGACGAGCCGCACACATGCAGGACTAGCGCTTCGTGCTGTTGGCGAGTCGCGCTTTGCCACGTTTGCTGCGGGAATTCATCCGGATCGTGTTCGCTGGCTCGCTATACTGGTCGGCTGTGCCCTCGCTGGACTCAGTGGAGCTGTACTGGTTTTGGCGCAAGCAGGCACCTTCGTCGAAGGGATGTCCGCCGGTCGCGGCTACATAGCGATCGCTGTCGTCGCACTCGGTCGCTGGCGGCCACTGCGCGTGCTCGGAGGCGCCTGTTTGTTTGGGGCGAGTATGGCTTTGCAATTCACAGCGCAGGCCCTGGACCGGCGTTTACCGTATCAGGTCTTTCTCGCCACGCCCTATCTCGTAACTCTTGCCGTGCTCGTGATAAGTGCGCGCGGTAGTGTGCCGCCAGCGGCGTTAGGGTCCTCGCGCGACGACGCCTGAAGCATGCGCGCGCAGCCGAGGGTTGAGCACGTCGTCGTGCACGTCCTTCGCGACGACGCCTTCCTGGGTTATCGCGTCGCACTGCTCAGCGACTTTCACTTTGCGCCATGGCAGCATAGCCGTTTTCTGTCCAGCGCGGTCGATATCGTCAACTCGTGGCATCCCGACCTCGTCGCTCTCGGCGGTGACTATGGCTACTCGGTACGCCTCGTTCCGCCACTTTCTCGCGCATGCTATCGCATCGTGATTCCTCGTGTCGCACGTGAGCTTTCGCGGCTGACAGCGCGCGACGGTGCTTGCGCAGTGCTTGGCAATCACGACTTGGACGGCAGCGTGCAGATCGTTGAATCAGAGTTCGCAGCAATCGGCATTCGCGTGCTTCGCAACAGCGCGTACAACGTCGTGCGCGGTGCAAGCGCCATTCATGTCGCCGGTGTTGACGATCCGACACGCGGCTTGGCGCAACTAGCTGCCACACAGCAAGCATCGCAGCCAAACGCCGCTGCGATGCTGCTCATCGCACATCATCCGGATGCGTTGCTCGGATATGAGCCGCCCGTGAGCGGCTGTCCGGTTGTGATAGTCGCGGGCCACACGCACGGTGGTCAGATCACATTCCCCGCCATCGGTGCGCCGATCACCTTGAGCCACGTTGCCACGCGTCGCTTTCCGGCCGGCTTTATTCCTAACGAGAAAGCAACGCTCTACGTGAGCAGGGGATTGGGCGAGCAAATGCCGCTTCGCATCGGAGCCTCGCGCGAGATCACTCTGCTCGAATTCGCGCCGCGCTAGCAGCCAGCGTACGCGCTCTGCCAACGCAGTCGCCAACGATGGCCTTTCTCTCGCATGAACATGAGATATGTCCCGCCGTCGCTGTAATCCCGCGCCCCGAACGCGACATAGTTGCCGTCATTCAGCTGCACAAGCCCGATCAGCTCTGTTGTCGGAACGTTCTCTTCGTCGCCGTGCAATCGTTCGCTATAAACGAGCGTATATGGCTCATTGTCCGATGCGGCGCGTTCGCCGACAACAGTTGTGCGCTCTTCACGCGGATGGGCTTCGATGTTCACGCGCCGCACGACCTCACCCACCAAGAGTGCCAAGGAGTCACCGAGGTTCGCGCGATAGGCAGCACGAACAACGTACGGAAGGCCACGCAAAGCGGTACTTGTGTCGTTAGGTGCCTGGGACCCCAGACGCGCCAGATCCACGACTACCTCTGCCGAGTCGCTTCCGGACATCTGATCGATCGACGTGTAGGGAATCCCGTGCGCCCTGCCGGCTCTAAGACCAACGCTCCACGTTCGCGCTCCTGCCGCTGCCTGAAGACGTCCCACTGGCCACTGCTCGCAACCGAGTTGTCTTGCATGCATAACGCTAGTTAGGCGCCCGACGGAAAAATTCCCGTCCGGAGCCCAAAGCTCGTAGTCGGTGAGAGCGTCGCCGCTCAACACAAACTGTCCGCTCGCTATCGTTGAGTCACTCGTGAACTCCGGGAACACGACGAAAGCGGTGTCCGGAACGGACGCGGCGACAAGTAGATAGCGCCCGCCCGCGGGCAGCCACTCGCGAAAAGTCGGTAGCACGGCGGTTGTGTCGGCGCGTAGCGTGTCGGGTCGGCCAACACTATCATTGGCCGCGCGATCCGCCCCTCGACGGCACGAACACAATGCGGCCGCGGCAGAGAACACCGTTAGGAGACGATGGGTCCGAGAACTGTGCAGACGGACTCTCACAATCGACCAGATGTGAACCGGTAACCTAACGCAACGCATCTCATCACGCGTACCAACATGCCTTCTCGTCCATTCCGCGAACGCCTTGGGCTCCACCGTCCGGAGCTGCGCGCTTGGGCAATGTACGACTGGGCAGTGTCGTCGGTGCAGACGACCATAATGGTCGCGGTCTTCCCCGTTTACTTCGTTCAGGTGGTCGCATCGGGACTATCTGCGAGCGGTGCGAGTCAGCGGCTAGCGGCGGCGAACACCGTCGTAGCAATCATCGTCGCCGTGCTCGGTCCGGTATTGGGAACCCTCTCCGACTTTCTGGCCGCGAAAAAACGTTTCCTCGGTGGGTTCTTGCTGTTAGGCGTGGCCGCCGTCTCCGGCCTCTTTTTTGTGCAGCGCGGAGACCTGCTCCTCGGCACCACGCTCTTCGTGCTGACACTGGTTTGCGCGTCTGCGAGCACCGTGTTCTACGAAGCGCTGTTGCCGCACATCGCACGACCCGACGAGGTCGATCGAGTTTCTACGGGCGGGTATGCGCTTGGTTATGTCGGCGGCGGTGTTCTGCTCGCAGCGAACCTAGCCTGGATTCTCAAGCCGAGTATCGTCGGCCTACCGACGAGTAGCGATCCGATGTCTTCTGCGGGGACGCTACCAGCACGACTCGCTTTTCTATCCGTGGCGGTTTGGTGGTTGCTGTTTTCGATACCGCTTTTCAGGCGCGTACCCGAGCCGGCGCCCTTACTCGCACCTAACGAGCCGCTCGCGAAAGCCCTGAGGACCACGCTCTCTCAGGTCGCCGACACGATCCGTGAGCTGAGGCGTTACCGCCAAGCGCTGATCATGCTCACGGCATTTCTGCTTTATAACGACGGTATTCAGACGATCATCAAGATGGCAACGGCGTATGGCGCCGAGATCGGCATCGGAAGCCGCGATCTCATTGCCGCTATCCTGATCGTACAGTTTGTCGGAATCCCATTCGCGTTTCTCTTTGGAATGGTAGCAGACCGCGTCGGAGCCAAGAACTCGATCCTCGTCGGACTGCTCGTGTATGTCGCAATCAGCGTACTCGGTTATTACATGAAAACCGCCACTCACTTCTATCTGCTTGCGTTCCTTACAGGCATGGTGCAGGGTGGCACACAAGCACTTAGTCGATCCCTGTTCGCCAGCTTGATTCCGGCGTACAAATCCGGCGAGTTCTTTGGCTTCTACTCCGTCTTCGAAAAGTTTGCGAGCATTTTTGGTCCGCTCCTCTTCGCGCTCGCAATTGCAATTACAGGCGAGAGTCGCCTCGCCATTCTCTCAGTGATCCTATTCTTTGTCGGCGGCGCTGTCGTACTCAGCCTCGTGAACGTGGAGCAGGGACGCGAAGTCGCTCGTCAGGCAGAGCGCGCATCTGCAAATGCGGCTAGCAACGTTCAGCGGTAGTTATCGACGCGCAACGATTCGAAGGAGCGGACCACCGAGGTCCCAGTGCCAGGCATCTCGTCGAGCACCGGTGCGGGGATCTTTCAGGGGCCGGTACTGCAACCTGTCTTCGCTCAATCCGAGCTGCCGTCCGTAGCTGAGCAGCTTTGCCCGGTCCGTCGAGATGAGGTGGGCGAGAGGCTCGCCCTTCCACACATGGTGATGGAGCCACAAGCCGCCATCCATTGCGTGGATCATTCCTTCGCGGCGGTGATCAAACTCCTGAATGTCGAATGGGTCGCTCAGCTTCGGCACGACGTCCCGCACACGCAGGACCGTGTGCTATTGGCAGGTAAGCTGTCCCTCGACGATTGCTGGTGCGATTGCTGGTACACTGCCCACGAACATCGCGCACGTTATCGGGAACGCCAATGGGTGCGTTATCGCCGCTGCCCACCCACCCGATCCCACTGTTCCCCAAGTGACCGTGGTGCCGGCTGTAAGCGATACGTTGAGGCTGGTCAGGTTGGTCGTGTACGTCAGGTTGTCGTAAAAATACGCTTCCTCCGCCGTGGCGAGGTTGCGCAAATCGGACTTCAGACCAGCGGCGCGCGCCTTACCCTTTGTGTTCCGGAAGTTCGGAATCGCAAAGGAGGCGAGGATGCCGATGATCACGACAACAATTAGCAGCTCAATTAGGGTAAATCCTCTGCGACCCTTGAGCATTTGTGGGCTCCGTTCGGGGTATGGCGTCGGCTTAGGGCTGTAGCCCCACGCCGTGAGACGCCTGGTGCAACCACTAGGCCGCTGAGTTCGCTTTTAGGTAAGTGATTGGGACATAGCGTTTTATAGGCAACGACAAGCGCCGTTCTTGGCGCCATGAAGAGCCATTTTTGCGCTGTCTGGCGCAGTCTGCAAGACTGATTTGCCCTACGCCGTCTTGGCGTCCAGCCAGTTGGCACCTACCCCGACGTCTACAACTAGAGGGACTGAAAGTCTCGCTGCCTGCTCCATTTCAGCCTTCACCAGCTCCTGCATTTGCTGATTCTCATCGGGCGGACACTCAAAGACGAGCTCGTCATGTACTTGTAAAAGCAGTTTGCTCTTCAGCCCCTTGCTCTCGAGTGCTAGACGGAGTCGAATCATGGCAATCTTGATGAGATCCGCCGCCGACCCTTGGATGGGAGCATTTGTAGCGACGCGCTCGCCGAATGCGCGGATGCTGAAGTTCCTATCCCGTAGCTCAGGGATATACCGGCGCCGCTTGAAGATGGTATCTACAAAACCGCGCTCTTTCGCAGACGCGACCATACGGTCCAGGTAGTCGCGCACGCGCTGGAAACGTTTGAAGTACTCTTCAATAAAGGCTTTAGCCTCTGCGTGAGAGATCTTGAGCTGGCGCGAAAGGGCATGTGGGCCCTGGCCATAGATCGTCGCGAAGTTGATTGTCTTGGCTCGAGAGCGCATCTCCGACGTTACGTCATTCGCGTCGAGTCCAAAGATGATCGCTGCAGTCTGCCGGTGGATGTCGATGCCGTTTTGGAAGGCATAGACGAAAGCCTCATCCTGCGACAGGTGCGCGAGCAACCGCAACTCGACCTGCGAGTAATCCGCCGTGAGGATCTGCCAGCCTGGGCGCGGAATGAAGCCGCGGCGGATATCGCGACCGAGTTCGCGCCTAACGGGGATGTTCTGAAGGTTCGGATCACTCGACGAAAGCCGTCCAGTGGCTGCGACCGTCTGGTTGTACGACGTGTGCAACCGCCCGTCGTCGGGATTGACCAGTGCAGGCAACGTATCGAGATACGTGCTTTCGAGCTTTGACAGCTCTCGGTACTCCATCATCAGCGCGGGAAGCCGATGGCCTTCTTCAGCTAGTTCTTCGAGTACCGACACGTCCGTCGATGGACCGCTGGGTGTCCGCTTACGAACCGGGAGTCCAAGTTTATCAAACAGAATGACGCGAAGCTGTTGATTCGAATTGATATTGAAGCGTTCACCGGCTTCTTCCCAGATCGAGTCCTCGACGCGCCGGCGTTCGTTTTGAAAACGCTCTTTGAGCGACCGGAGCCACTCGACGTCAATCGTTATGCCGGTCCACTCCATATCGACCAGCACTGCGACGAGAGCAAGCTCCATGTCACGAGCAAGCGCTGTTAGTTGATGCTCTTCCAGTCGCGCTTCGAGCACACTTCGCAATTGCAGTGTTATGTCCACGTTTTCGCATGCGAAGTCGCGTGCGCTTTCAATTGGTACGACGTCAAAGCCGAGTTGATTCTGCCCTTTCCCACAGAGTTGCTCGTAAGACGTCGTACTGCGGCCGAGAAACTCCATTGCGAGCACGTCGAGCGCATGCGATCGGCGTCCGGGATCCAGGACGTAACTGGCGAGCATCGTGTCGAAAGCCAGACCCCGAAGCGCAACGCCGCTTTTGCGCAGCACTAGCGTATCAAACTTTCCGTTCTGAGCAGTCTTGTGAATGCTCGCGTCCTCGAGCATCGCGCGAAAGTCGCCTAACGCGGAGCTTGCGAGAGCGGGAAGATTAACGACGGCAGCCGGTCCCTGCCTGAGTCGTGCACCAGCAATGCTCTCTGCATCGCCAGCACGATTCGCTCCTCCACGAGGAGCTGCCGAAGGAATCAGCTCTCCCTGTTCGTCGGCAAAGGGACGATGCGTGAACGGCAAGTAGTACGCCTCACCAGCAGCAACTGCTATCGCGATACCGACAATCCGCGATTTCAACGCATCGGCAGATGTTGCAGTTCTGAGCGACGGCGCTGTTTCTACTGCGAGACTCAGCGATCCAGCCTCTCGCACACGGCGTAATAGACCAGACAGCGCATCTGTGTTGTCAACGATCGCGTACTTGGCTTCCTGCTGCGCGATCTTGCTTACAGTCGCTGAACCTTCGATGCCTTTGGCGAGCGTCGCGAACTCCAGCTCGTGAAAGATGTGCCGCAGCGCGTCGATATCCGGTTCACGCAGCCGTACAGACTCGAGATCTAGTTCCACTGGCACATCATCACGAATCGTGACCAGTCGCTTCGACAGCCGAGCCACGTCGATATTGGCAAGCAGCGCTTCGCGTGGACGTTTCTTCGTTAGGGTACTCGCCTGAGCGAGAATCTCTTCCAGTGCACCGTAGCTGGTTATCAGCTCCTGCGCCGTTTTGTCTCCGATCCCGCGAACGCCCGGTATGTTGTCCGAGCTGTCGCCAACGAGCGCTAGAAAATCGGTGACGCGCGCCGGAGGAACACCTAGGCGCTCCGTAGCGTTTTCGAGTCCCACCCAGTGTTCCTCAACGGCGCCGGGACCGCCGCGACCTGGATTGCGCAGCCACACGCCAGGCCTAACGAGTTGATGGAAATCCTTGTCGCCGGAAACGATAACGACGTTAATGCCGGCCTCGGCTGCCTGACGAGCAAGCGTACCGATTAGATCGTCAGCCTCATACCCGGGCACAGCTACGAGCGGAATTTGATACGCTCGGAGAATCTGCTCGACACGCTCCACACTGCGGCTGAAATCAGCCTGCAATTCGTCGGTGAGCTTTTCACGGGTCGCCTTGTACTCTGCGTATTCATCCTTTCGAAACGAAGAGCCTGAATCGAGAACCCACGCGACGTATTCCAAGTCGCCTGCGCGCAGGAGTTTGTCCAGAAAGCTCGCCACACCCCACGATGCTGATGTGTTCTCGCCGCGCGATGTCGTGAGCGGGCGTGAGAGCATCGCGAAAAACGCGCGATAGATCAGCGCGTATCCATCGATGAGATAGAGACGTGGAGACTTTGGAAGGGTTGGCTGTGGCACTGGATGAATTACAATAGAGGACCAC
>Ga0187893_10010466_pt1 | contig 13800 bp, 12 predicted proteins | sample MA1701074metaG_FD_139574 | JGI IMG/M metagenome (GOLD analysis project Ga0187893, IMG submission 139574) | White microbial mat communities from a basaltic lava cave in the Kipuka Kanohina Cave System on the Island of Hawaii, USA - MA170107-4 metaG ...
GCGCGATTGCGGACCGCGATTCAGACGGAACTCGACGCGCGCCGCCGCACGCCGCAGACGAAGAAAAACGTCGCGTGATCACCCGGAGCCGCTTTGAAAATCAACTAGGAATGGCATTGACCCACCACAACACCAGTAGATACAATAGGTTATATCAAGGTTATCTACGACAAGATTCTTCTTGTAGTTCTAATGTCGAGACGCTCTCGTCCGTCCAGGGAAAGAAGGCGATATGGTCGCCGCACAAAGTGCCGACAAATTGCTCGAATTCTTAAGGACTGTTGAGCGGAAGGGATGGCTCAACCGGGCCAGTGCGAGGGCGATGCTTTCGGCTTGTCAACAGGTATCGGGATCGCTGGACCCGAACGAGCGCCTCGACGTAGGAGTGATCGACATCGAAGGCGCGGTTCAACGTTTCGCAAACCGCAATCCTGACGTTGCGCCCAACTCGCTTCGAGATTACCGTTCGCGGGCAACTAAATCGGTTCGGCTCTATTGGGAATGGCGCAAAAATCCGACAGGATGGAAACCGCCCGGGTCGAGCGGTATCGCGAGACGACAGGGGGCCTCTAGACCGGGATATGTACGTGGAAAACCTCGCACCCCCAAGGACCTCAGCCCGGAGATTGGAGGAGAGACTAATCTTGGAACCGATACCCTATCCGAGCGCGGACTAACGTTTCCGTTCCCTCTGCGTCCGAACGTCATCATCTCGATCGGGAACATCCCTCCAGATTTGAGTGTTTCAGAGTGCGAACGGATCGCGAGTTTTCTGAAGGCCGTTGCGGTAGACCGCCACGAAGGGTGACGCGACGCGAAGGGTGTTTTCCTGATGTCGGTGCGAGAGGTATTACGTCGGCTCCATCGAGATGGCTGGTTCCTCGCCGGCATGCGCGGGAGCCACCGTCAATTCAAACATCCCACCAAGCCCGGTCGCGTCACCGTTGCCGGCAAACTTTCCGACGACTTGGCCGCGGGTACCGTGAACAGTATACTCAAACAGGCAGGGTTGAAGACCCCACCCTGATTGAGTCCGCGTATGCGCTACGCCATCGTTATCGAAAAGGCCCGGGGCAATTACTCCGGCTATGTGCCGGACCTGCCCGGCTGCGTCGCCACCGGCAGAACTCCCGCGGCCGTCCGCCGCGAACTGAGAAAGGCCATCCGTTTCCACCTCGATGGCCTGCGCGAAGACGGTCTGAAAATCCCCCGCGCTGCCGCTAGGGCGGAGTACGTCAAGGCGTAAACCGCAAGGGCCGGCCTTTCGGGCCGCGTTCGATCGTCCGCCCGACGCGTCCCGGTGGTCTACGATCTATTCGTGTTTGATACCGCCGACACCATCGCGGCCGTCAGTTCCCCGCCCGGTCCCGCACCCCGCGGCATCGTCCGCCTCAGCGGACCGCGGGCCCTTCCGCTGGGCGCACACCTCTTTCACCCGGACGGCGCCACGTCGCTGACCGCCGCCGCATCATCAACCTGCCTTTCGGGCCGGGTGCGCATTCCGGACGGCGAGATGCCGGCCTCGGCCTTCGTCTTCCGCCGCCCCCGCAGTTACACTCGCGACGACCTGGTCGAGATTCACCTGCTCGGCTCGCCCGGCCTGCTGGCCCTGCTGCTCGATGAGGCAGTGCGGTACGGCGCGCGGCCGGCCGGTCCCGGCGAGTTCACGGCCCGCGCCTTTCTCGCCGGCGCGATGGACCTCGCCGAGGCCCAGGGCGTGGCCGCGATGGTCCGCGCCGGTTCCGACGACGAACTCCGTGCCGCCCGCGGACTGCTCGACGGCCGGCTGTCCGACGTCGCCCGCGCCGCCCGTGAGGAACTCGCCGACCTGCTTTCCCTCGTCGAAGGCGCGCTCGACTTCGCCGACGAGCCGATCGAGTTCATCGCCCCGGCCGAACTCCGCCGCCGCCTGGGCGAACTGGAAGCCCGCCTGTCCGAGACCCTCCGCGCCGCGGCCGCCGCCGAACGCTTCGGCGAGTGGCCGCGCGTGCTGCTGGCCGGTCCGGCCAACGCGGGCAAGAGTTCGCTCTTCAATCGGCTTTGCGGCTCCGACCGCGCGATCTGCTCGCCCGCGCCCGGCACCACGCGCGACGTACTGACCGCGCCGATCCGCCTCGCGTGCGGCGGCGCGTTGCTGATTGACGTGGCCGGCGAACATCCCGCCGCCGACGACGTCTCGCGCCGCGCCCGGGCCGCCGCGGAGGCCGAGCGGGCCCGGGCCGATCTGCTGCTCCACGTCGCCGACGCGACGGCCGATTCCACGCCGCCGCGCGCCGCGGAGGTCCCGACGATCCGCGTGCTGAACAAGGTCGACCTGCTCGACGATCCGGCCGCATTACGGGCGCGAGAGATTGAAGGACGGCCGGAAGGGGAAGAATCGCCGCCGTTCGTCGCCGTCAGTGCCCGCACCGGGGCGGGATGCGATCGGCTGATCCGCCGTATCGAATCGCTGCTGTCGGCGCGCGGCCGCGATCGGCGTGAGTGCGACCTGGCGCTTTACGCGGAACATCGGGACGGGCTGGCCGCGGCGATTGAGGCCGTCCGCCGCGCCCGCTCACTGGTCGGCGATTCAACGACCCGCGCGGATGCCGCCGACCTGGTCGCGCTGGAACTTCACGAAGCGGCCGACCGCCTCGCCGCGCTCACCGGCGAACTGGCCGCGGACGAACTGCTCGGTCGAATCTTCTCGCGGTTCTGCATCGGCAAGTAGGCGGGCTCCCCGTCCGGACGCGGCTCCGGGATCGGCACCGCCGCGGGGACGGGCGACGCGGCCGGCGCCGATTCGATTCGTCGCCTCCGGACCCGCGGCAGCACGAATCTCAGCACCGCGAAAAAGATCAGCCCGGCCTGGATGCCGACGATGTGTCCGCGCGTCAGTCCCAGCCCCAGGGCCGCGACGCCCAGCCCCGCGTATCGGATCCACCGCCCCACGAAGTAGGCCAGGAAGAACCGCGGCCGCGAATACCGCTCCGAGATCGCCAGCCACCGTACCACGTCCACCGGGATCGGCACGATCCCGATCGCCGCCAGCGCCATAAACGGACTCACCCCGAACCATCCGGCCGCCGCTCGGTACGCCCGTGTCCCGCGCACGCGCGCCACGCGCGGCAGGCCCAGCACGTACGTCAGGATGTGATACTCGTTCAGGTTTGCCAGCCCGGTCGACAGCGCGCCGATGGTCGCCACAACCACGATCCGCGCGGCGCTCCACTCCTCGACGCCCGCTTCCGCCGCCGCCTGGTTCGACGCCGCGAACAGCACGATCCACGTCGTCGGCGCCGGAAAGAACACGCAGCACAGCGACAGGTAGAACGCGAAAACCGCCAGAAGCCACACCGCCTGGCCAAGCGGCGCGCCGTTCCCGGCCGTCTCCAGCGACCACCGCGCCGCGACCGTCAGCCCGATCATCCACAGCAGATATCCCGCGAACCACGTCCTCAATCCGAGCCGCGACCGCAAGGGAGCGGGTTCCCGTTCGTTCCCCCGCGCCGTTTCCGTCCGCTCGTTCATTCCCCGCGCCTCGTGTGCAATCGGTCCGGCGGCGCATCCGCTGCCGGCGCGTCGCACAGCCGACCGTCGATCATGTGCAGCACCCGGTCGGCGTGTCCCGCCAGATGCTCGTTGTGCGTGATCATCACCGTGGTCAGTCCGTGCGCCCCGTGCAGCCGCCGCAGCAGGTCCAGCAGCGCCGCCGCGTTAGCCGAGTCCAGCGCGCCCGTCGGCTCGTCGGCCAGCAGCAGTCTCGGCCGGCCGGCCACCGCCCGCGCAATGGCCACGCGCTGCTGCTCGCCGACCGACAGCCCCCGCGGTTTGCGCCCCATTGCCCCCTCCAGGCCCACGTCGCGCAGTGCCGCCGCCGCCGGCCCGTCCAGCCGCGCCCCGCGCAGGCGCAGCGCCAGTTCCACGTTTCCCCGGGCCGACAGCACCGGCAGCAGGTTGAACCGCTGAAACACGAACCCCAGCACCGCGCGCCGCAGCCGCGTCCGTTGCGCGGCCGACAGCCGCTGCACGTCCTGTCCGTCGATCCGCAGCCGACCGGCCGTGGGCCGCATCATCAGCCCGAGGATGTGCAGCAGCGTGGACTTCCCGCAGCCGCTCGGCCCCATGACGATCACGAATTCCCCCCGCCGCACCGAAAGATCGACTCCGTGCAGCACGGCGCACGGCGCGCCCGCGTCCGTGTAAACGTGCCGCAGGTCGCGGGCCTCAAGGATGCACTCCGCAGACATCGCGCCCCCTTCAGTCGAAACTCAGCGCCGCCGACGGGTCCAGCCGCGCCGCGCGCCACGCCGGCAGCAGGGCGCTCGCCGCCCCGCCCGCGACGCCGATGACGGCCGCCAGCAGCAGAAACGTCGCGTCGATCCGCACCGTCAGCAGCGGCCGGAGATGCTCGATCAGCCCCTTCGACGCAAACGCCAGCCCGATCCCCACCGCCGTCCCCGCCCCGCACAGCAGCACCGCCTCCGACACCGCGCAGCGCAGCAGAAAACCCCCGTCGGCCCCCAGCGCGCGGAGGATGCCGATCTCCCGCGTCCGCTCCACGACGCCGGTGTAGAGCGTCAGCAGGATGAACAGGAAGCAGACGATGATCGACAGCGCGCTGGCGATGGCGATGAACGCGAAGATCTGCGAGAAACTCTCCGCCAGCAGGTCGCCGTAGGCCGTCTTCAGTTCCACCCGCGCCCGCGTCCGTTCCGCCAGGGCCGCGGCGCAGCGGTCGGCCCAGCCCGCGTCCCGTCCCGGCGGCGCGGCCGCCAGTTGCACGAAAAACATGCTCGCCCACGGCAGCCCCGCGTTCTTGATGTGTTGCAACGTCTGGATCGGGCAGAACACCCGCCCCGCCACGCCCGACTCGACAATCCCCGCCACGCGGAACCGCCGCCCGAGGATCGTTTCGACGTGGCCGACCTCGTAGCCGCCCACCGCAGCCAGCCGCTGATCGATGACCAACTCACAGGCCGACTCCAATTCGTTGTCGCTGACGGCCGTCGGGTCGTAGTGCCCGTCGGCGTTGCGAAGTGTGTCGAGCCACGCCGCGAACCGCGCCCCCTCCTCAAACAGCCGCCCCGACACGAGCCGCCGCGGCCCCAGGAACGCCGGAAAGTCCGCCGGATCGACCCCGAACAGCCGCTGCTGCTGCCCCCCGAGGCGGATCGTGTCGAACAGCACCGGCAGACACGCGCGCACGGCCGGCCGGTCGTCCACCGTGCACGACTCGATGAGCGGCCGGAACCGGTCGCTGAACGCCGCCCCGCCCGTGAAGATGACGTTCTCGTGCTGCGGCAGGACGACCAGTTCCGCGTCGACCGACTGTACGCGGGCCGCGACCTCGTCCAGCGTCCCGTGCGTCAGGCCGAGCATGACCAGAAGCATGGCGATCCCGATCGCCACCGCCAGGATCGACAGCGCGCTGCGCAGTTTGCGGTGCAGCAGGTTGGCCAGGGCCAGCGGCATCGTCTCACCCCCGCGGCCGCGCCGCCCGCGCCGCGGCGTCTCCGTCCGACTCTTGTGGCTCCGGCGTCTCGCCGGTGCGGGCACAGGCGGGACGCCCAGGCCACTCACCGCGCGCACCGCCCGCCGTCCCGGCGGACCCCGCCGCCGCGCGCGCGAACAATCCCGGCAACTCCGCCAGTCCGCGAATGACGTGATCGGCCTCGCCGGCCCAGTCCGGCGGCTCCGGATCATTCAGCAACAGGACCGTCGTCGCGCCCGCCGCACGCCCCGAGCGGATATCGAACAGATAATCCCCCACCACCCACGTCCGCCGCGGCGGCGCGCCCAGCGCGGCGCAGATCGCCCGCACCGGTTCCGGGTCGGGCTTGATCGGCCCGTCCTCCCGCGTCCGCACGAAGTCGAACTCCAGCCCGTGGCGCTCCACGAACGTCACCGCCGACGCCCGCGAGTTTCGCGTCATCAGCGCGACAAGTACCCCCGACTGTCGAAAGCCGCGCACCACCGCCGCCGCGCCCGGCTGCAATTCGCTATTAGCCGCCGCCGCCGCCTCGTGCCGACGCAGGATGGCCTCCGCCCGACGACGCGCCTCCCCCGACAGCCGCGACACCCCCTCCAGCAGCGGCCGTTCCACCTCTCCGATCTCGGCCGCGATGGCGTCGAAATCGAGCACCGGCCGCGTCAGCGTCCCGTCGAGGTCGAAGATGATCGCGGCGGGATGTTGCATCGCAGGTCGCTCCGGCGCCGTCCCGCCCGCGCCGCGCGGCGCCGCTAGGACGCGCGGTCGCGCCTGCGGGCCGTCCCCGCCTTGCCGTTCCGTTTGGACGCCGGGCGTCCCAGCCGATACGCCATGAACGCGTCGGTCAGACTGTGCGCCTTCACGTCGTGCAGGCCGGCCTGACGCGCGGCCGCCACCACGTTCCCCTGCGTGATCGCACGCGAGGTCTTGGCGATGACTATCCACACCGCCCCGTCCGGCTCCAGCGACTCGGCCAGTCGCTCCAGGTGCCGCAGGTCCGCCGCGCGCTCCACGCCCAGCAGAATCGCCGCGCAGCCGTCCTCCCGCTCGTGGATCACCCGCGCTCCGGCCTCCGTCAGCGAGCGGACGATCGCCTCGTCATCGACGTTCACCAGGCGCACCTTCGACCCCGCCCGGACGCCGATCTTGTCCGCCGGCGACTTCGGATTCACGACCGCGTCGTACCACCGCACCGTCCGATCTCCGACCGACAGGGCGATCTTGTTGCCGTGGAAATCAAACCGCAGCGCACCGCTGGAGTACGACGGCTCGCGGATCTCCGCCAGCCGGAAGCGGAACTTCGTCGGGCCCACGAAATCAATGTGGTCCGCGTCCATCCGCGCCTTGCCGGAGTAGAGGTCCTTGCCCACCCGCAACGTACAGACCGTCTCGTTACCCATGGCGATCTTCCACCTGGCCCTGTCTCTGCGACCGCGCCGGCCGGTCCTCTGGGGCGATGCCTGACCGAGCCCCAGCGCATCGCCCTCCCTCTGGGTCGCCAATGGTACCCGAAAACCGCGCCGGCCACAGGTCCACCCCTCCCGCTCCCCGTTACGCCCCCAGGAGCGCCCGCGCCGCATCGAGTTGCTTGTGGGCCCCCACCAGCACCAGCACGTCGTTCGGCTCCAGCCGCATATCGCCGTCCGGGTTCGTGGTCGGCCGCCCCTCCCGCACGATCGCGATGATCGATGCCCCGCTCCCGCGGCGGAGATCCAGTTCGCGGATCGTCCGCCCCGCCCCGCGGCTGCCCGCCTCCACCAGGAAGGTCTGTGTGACCGTCAATTCCAGCAGCCGCATCAGATCGCTCCGCGGCGGCGCCGTCCCGGGTCCGCCGCGCAGCATCGAGTATTGCCCCGCCCGCACCATCGCCACCTGCGCCGCCACCACGTTGTCCGGTACGGCAAACTCCTTCAATACGTGTGCGAAAATCTCCACCGATGTTTCGAACTCCTCCGGGATCACTTCGTGCGCCCCCAGCCGGCGCAGCGGCTCGATTTCATCCACGTAGCGCGTCCGGGCCAGGATGTAAAGGTTCGGCCGCGCCGCGCGGGTCTGTGCCACGATCTGCCGCGTCGCCAGCGAGTCGTTGATCGCCACGACCAGCGCCCGAGCCGACATCAATCCCGCGCCGTGCAGGATGTGGCTCCGCGTCGCGTCGCCGATCAGCACCTCGGCGCCGTCCTCCCGCGCGCGACGCGCCAGGTCCCGGTTCTGCTCGATCACGTGATGCCGGATGCCCGTCGCCTTCAGCACGCGGGACAGGTTCTCCCCGTTCACCCCGTAGCCGACGATGATCACGTGGCCGCCTGATTCCGGCCCGGCCGCGTCGGCCGATTCGGTCCCGTCGGTCTGCTCCCGCCCGCGGCGATCCAGCCACCGCGCGCACGCCAGCGAAAACGGACCCGCCGCAGGAAGGAACAGCGCGCCGATCAGCATCGTGCCCACCGCGTAGGCCACCAGCACGTCGAGCGCCCCCGCCGGCAGCAACCGGTGTTTGTCCGCCTCCGCACCCAGCACGTAGCCGAACTCGCTCACCGTGCACAACGCCAGACCCGCGTGCACGGCCAGGCGCGTCGGCCAGCCGGCGACCCGAACCGCCAGCGCCGTCAGCAGCGCCTTACCCGGCAGCGTGGCGAGCACCGCCAGCGCCAGCATCCCCGCGTGGGCAAACACCACCTCGTGCCGCACCATCATCCCAAGCGACACAAAGAACAGCGCGCTGAACGCGTCCCGAAACGGCGTGATCTCCGCGTGCAACTGGTGCCGTACGTCCGTCTCCGACAGAAGCAGTCCCGCGATGCACGACCCCAGCGCCGGCGACCAGCCCGCCAGTTCCGCCAGCCACGCGCCCAGGCACGCCATGACGATCGCCAGCAGCGTCATCAATTCGCGCCCGCCCCGGCGGACTACCTGGTCCACGACGGTCGGAAGCGTGCGCCGCGCCAGCATTGTGGCTGCCGCCAGGCCGCCCACCGCCACCAGACCGCGCAGCGCCACCGACCCGCCCGCGACCGTCGCCGCGGCGCCCGCCAGCGGCAGCAGGAGCATCACCGCAATCACGAAGATGTCCTGCGCCAGCAGGATGCCGGCGATCAGCGCCCCCGCCGGCGTATCGGTCTCGCCCCGGTCGCTGATCACCTTCAGCACGATGGCCGTGCTGCTCAATGTGGCCGCGATGCAGAAGATCACCCCGGCCTGCAACGGCGCGGTTCCGGTCACGGCCAGGACACCGCCGATCACAACCGCCGTGCCGACGATCTGGTAACCCGCCGCCTTGATCAGCCGCCGACCGCCCCGCAGCAGAAGTTCCGGCGAAAGTTCCAGCCCCACCGTGAACAGCAGCAGGACCAGCCCCAGTTCCGAGAAATCCCCCACCACCTCGCGCGTGATCAGCCGCAGCCCGGACGGCCCGATCAGGAACCCCGCGAACAGGAACCCGATGACCGCCGGCGCCCGCAGAATGCGGAACAGCCACGCCGCGCCGAGCGCGGCCCCGAACACGGTGACCGTGCTGGCGAGAATCTCGTGACTCGTCATCTACGATCGCTCACGCGCCGCCTTCGTCCGTTCAGGTCGTCACGCCGTAGTATGTGGCGCAGGGAACGGGCACGCGAACGCGGACGACCGCCGACAGCGCGTCCAGTTCCTCGTCGGACAGCGGCGTCGCGTACGCCTCCGTCGTCCGCCGCGCGATGGTGTAGAGTTGAATCAGCGAGAACCGCGCCCCCCGCCCGTGCATCTCGTTCAGGCGGTCGCAGTAGGCCGCGATCTCTTCCGGCGCCGGCGGCCGGCCGTGCACCCGCATGAACAGCGACTGGATCACTACCGGCCGCACCCGGGCCCCCTCCACGATGTTTTCAATCACGTGGCTCAGCGGGTAGTTCGGCCGGTTCACCAGCCGGTAATACTCCTCCGTGCCCGCGTCCAACTTGGCCCAGATTTCTCCGTTATTCGCGTCCAGCACCTCCAGTCCCGCCCGCACGACCGGCCGCGAAAGGTAGCACGCGTCGGTGATCAGCACGATCTTCGCCCCCTCCAGCCCGTACCGACGCCGCGCCTCCGCCGCGATCCGCACCGCCTCGTCGAACCGCGGATACGTCGTCGGCTCCCCGTCGCCCGAGAACGCCAGATCCCGCACGGCCCGCTCGGCCCCCGACAGGGTGCTGAACGGCGCCGCCTCGAACATCGTCCCGTCCTGTGCCGCCGACAGCATCGCGTCCAGTTCGTCCCGCAGCCGGCCCAGGTCGACCTCGCGCGTCTCCGGCGGTGTCGTCCGGTCCACCTGGCAATAGATGCAGTCAAAATTGCACGCCTTGTCCGGGTTCAGGTTGATCCCCACCGACACGCCCCCGCTGCGGCGCGAGACGACCGCGTACACGTAGCGGTGGTCCGCCCACCGCCGCTCGTGCCGGCCGTATGCCACCTGCAACCGCCGCGTCGCCAAGGTTCCTGCTCCCGGCCCGCGCGCAACCGCGCGCGTCGCGGAAGTATAAGTCTTCCGTGCCCCCTCGGCCCGTTCGGGCCGAACTTCCGGCTCGAACCCGCCCGCCGGCCATGATCGGTATTTCTTAGGACAGGAAAACCGAGCCGCGACCGTCAGGGAGCGGGTTCTATATAAACCCTCCGGGTACGACAACCGGGGCAACCGACTGTTGCAAGGGTCGTCCTTCCAAGACGCTCCCTTGCGGGCTGCGGACAACCCCCGCCCGTTGTTCGTTTCTTATTGTTCGTTTGCCGTCATTCGATACCCGGCGCTTCGCCACTCGATCCACCGATTCAATGTGAATGCCCCGAAAGCCCCGGGCCAACCTGCCCGGGGCCGGTCTCCAGCCCCATCGATCACCCGTCGTTCCCATCCCGTCATTCCCGCGAAGGCCCTGCCCCCGCGCAGGCGTGGGGCGGGATTCCAAATCCATTGGCCATCGACCGCTTGTGGACTCGCACTTTCGCGGGTGTGACTTGCCTGCCGGCGCCGTCTCGACCGACGATCCCGGCGAGCCGCCCTACGGCCGCCCCGCCTCGACCGCCTGCTTCTCCGCCGGCCGTCCGCCGGCCGCCGCCGCCTTCGACGCCGTGCCCGTGTCGCGCTGCCCCGGGGTCTCCCGCGCCAGTCCCTCCAGCCCCCCGCTCTCGCCCAGCAGCACGACCGGCGCCGCCGCCTCGATCCGCTTCCGCCGCCGAACCGCGTACACCTCCCACGCGATCCACGCCGCCACGGCCAGCGCCAGCAGCCCCGCCGCCGCCATCTGCGCCTGCCGAACGTCGCCCGCCAACTGCTCGATCCGCGCCCCGAACCGCGCCCCGAGCCACACCAGCAGCGGCACCGACGCCACCGCCGCCGACCCGTCGATCAGCAGAAACTTCCACGGCTTCACGCGGAAGATGCCGGCCGTCATGAACAGCACGCCCCGCAGCCCCGGCATGAACCGCGCCGCGAAGATGATCTTGACGCCGTGCCGCGCGTAAATGCCCTCGGCCCGCGCCAGCCGCGCCGGTGTCACTACCCGCCGCATCCACCGATGCTCGACGATGTGCTCCCCGTAGCGCCGCCCCATGCTGAACAGGATCAGGTCGCCGCACAGCACGCCGAACAGGCCGACGACGATCATCGCCGTCAGGTCGGCGCGGCCGTGGTGCACGAGCCAGCCCGCCGCCAGCAGCGGGATGTCCTCCGGCAGCGGCACGCCCAGGCCCGCCGCCAGCAGGACCAGCAGCAGCCCGAGATACGGGATGTGTTCGATGAACTGGAAGATCTGCCCGTCCATCAGCGCTCCCGCCGTCCGCCGCCGGATTCCGCGCCGTGAACGGTATTAATTGAACTTATTTTGTTAGTTTCCGCCGCCGCCATCGCCCGCTCCGCACGCCGCCGAACCGCCGCCGACGCGTCTCGCCGCAGCCGTTCCAGCAGCCCTTCCGCCGTCTCCGGCCGACGCTCCGCCAACAGCCCCACCAGCCACACCCTCCGTTCCTCGTCCAGCCGCGGCAGCGATTCCGCCAGCCGTGCCGCGCCCGGCTCGCCCAGTTCCAGCAGGCCGCTGCACGCCGTGTCGATCACGGCCGGCCAGGGCGAATCCAGGCAGCCCGCCAGCCGCTCCGCCGCCTGCGACGCGGGCCGCACCTCGCGCAGCAGGTCGACCGCCGCGGCCGCGACCGTCTCCGTCCGCGCCAACCGGATCCGGAACAGCGCCTCCTCCACCTGAGGGTTGTCGACGAACGCGCGGCAGAGCGAAACGGCCGCCAGTTGCTGGCGCTCCGAGCCCGACTTCTGCGCCGCGACCAGGATCGCCGGCAGGACGCGCCGCGCCAGCCCGGGCCGCTGCTGAAGTTCGCGCACGGCGTAGGTCAGTTCTTCCGGCGAGCGGTTCTCCAGCGCGCTGACAAACTGGGCGATCCGCCGCTCCGTGTCGTCGCGTTCCAGTTTTCGAAAGGCGAGGTACGCCAGCGACCCGACAATCGTAACCGTCAGTCCGCAGGCCAGACAGCCGACCGCGACGTGCCCCCACCACTCGCGCCGCGCCGTCGGCCGTCCGCCAGGATCGATGCCTTGAATCTTCACGGCGCTTCCGGCTTGAGGCCGAGACGGCTGGTGACGTACTCAAAATCGTCCAGACTGTAGTATTCGATAATGATGCGGCCAGTGTTTTTCTTGCGCCGCTCCCGGATCCGCACCCGCAGGCCCAGGACTTCCGACAACCGTTGCTCCAGGTCGCCGATGGCGGGACGCGCGGCCGTCGCGCCGGAAGGCGGGGCGGACTTGCGGGCGGCCTGCTCCCGGACGTGCTGTTCGACTCGGCGGACCGGCCAGGCCTCGTCCGCGACCCGCCGCGCCAGGGCCGAACGGGCCTTGGCGTCGGGCAGGGCGAGCAGGGCGCGGGCGTGGCCCATTTCGATGTTTCCGGCGACCATCAATTCGAGGATATCATCCGATAAATCAAGTATTCTCAAGTAGTTAGCGACGGTCGTGCGGTCCTCGCCGACGCGGGCGGCAATTTCGTTGTTATCGATATTTAATCTTGTTTTTAACTCTAAATAGGCCCGCGCGCGTTCCAGGGCGTTCAGGTCTTCGCGCTGGAGGTTCTCGATCAGCGCGAGTTCGAGCAATTCTCCGTCATCCGCCTGCCGAATGATGGCCGGGATGGTCTTCAGGCCCGCCATCTCCGCGGCCCGCCAGCGACGTTCTCCGGCGACGAGTTCGTAGCCCCCGGCGACTTGGCGGACGACGACCGGCTGAAGCGTACCGCGTCGAGCGATGGAGTCCGCAAGCCGGCTTAGTTTCTCCGAGTCAAAGTTCCGACGCGGTTGCAGGGGATTCTTCCTGATTTCTGGAAGGCCTAAAATGCGAAGATTCGTTGGAGATGCGGGACGTTGGTCCGAATCCTGACGATTGACCTGCCCTTGAGAAGCAGTGGCGTTAGGAGTGGGCGAAGAGATTGCGTTGTCGATCAGGGCGTTGAGTCCGCGTCCGAGACGTGGCTGGGCTGGATTCGCCATTCTGATGTCTCCAAGTAGAGCGGGTCAAGACGGTTATCGGATACCGGGCGAATGATATCGCCTGGGATGGACTGGTCAAGAACATTCTGTTTCACGTGAAACAACGTCCTATAATAATCTGATATAATAGTATTTTTATTCTCCTCGGGCCGCGGTGAGTCTGGTGGGAAGCGCGTTAGGGGGGGCTCGTTCAGCACCAGGGGTGCCTTGGCGGTGGCCTTGCGCGGGGGACGCGCCGGCCGAGTCGCCGGACCCGGCCCGCGGCAGCGCGTTCGTGTCGCCGCGAGTGGGCTGGGAGCCCTACCGGCTGCGCGCTACTTCGGCTCAGACGCACCGGCGGGCGGCAAGAAGCAGCGGGCGCTCAGGCCGTGTCGGTCGGTGCTGGGCAGTCCGACGAACGTCGGCCGCGGGGGATGCTCTGGAACAGAAACGGCGGAACGATTAGAATGGAGAATAAACCGATATGCGGCCATTTAACGTCGATCCGGTTGTCGGCCCCATTTGAGGCGGCGATGCTCACGATCCGGCCGGCGACGGCCGGGGCGATCGTGGAGCGGATCGTCTATGATGGCTACGGCCGGCCGTATATCCGCGAGTCGTGCGGCCGGGGCGACATTGAACCCTTGACGTGTCAGCCGCGACGCGGCTCGGTCGGGTTACGACCGACGGACTCCGTCCGGGACACGTCAAGGGTGAACAACGACACGCAGATGACCTCCTCGGACACGAGCCGCTTCACGGCCGCCAAGAACGGGATCCTTGACACGCCGCGGCCCGCAACGCGGGCTGGTCGGAGCGCGACCGACGGACGTTGTCCGTCGCGGCGAGTCAAGGAGGAC
>Ga0187893_10010467_pt1 | contig 13795 bp, 32 predicted proteins | sample MA1701074metaG_FD_139574 | JGI IMG/M metagenome (GOLD analysis project Ga0187893, IMG submission 139574) | White microbial mat communities from a basaltic lava cave in the Kipuka Kanohina Cave System on the Island of Hawaii, USA - MA170107-4 metaG ...
GGCGCCTCAAAGTATTCTAAGATACCAGTTTTCTTAACTGTGTTAGCTTTTTCTTTCATAACTAATTTAGAAACTGTTTCTTTTTTATCGCCGCCAGCAAACTCTACGAATGCTTTAGCAAAAGCTGATTCAGCTTCAACAGTAGTTAAACCAAGTGAGGCTTGTAAAATTTTCTCTTTTTCGTCTTCTGATATATTGCCAATATTCTTCTTATTTCCTTCATACATAGTATTAAATAAGAGTTCTAATTCATCTCGCTTTGGTAGCTCGAATTCGATTACGGTAATATCGCGTTCCAAATCAGGAGGTATTTTCTTAACAGGCGACAACATAATTAAAGTTTTAGCCTGTTGTTTAAAGTCGCGTGCAATATCTCTAACAAGTCTAATTAACTTCTTATTCTCAAAATATTGATGTAAATCACGCATTATAATTAGCGTTTTAGAACTTTCATTTTTAGCCCTAATAAGAGCATCTATTGGATCATAAACTTGCTCCTGTTCACCATCTTTACCAGGAACAAAATAACCTTCGGTCACTGACCAGACTCTGATATTTCGCTTAAGCTCTTTAGCAGTATTTAAGATTGATCCTTCAGCTCTTGATTCTTCAGGTGTTATGATATTAATCACACTGAATCCAGCTTTAATATAAGGTGATAATTGCATATTAAACCTTTCTTAAGTATTTGGAATAAAATTCTTTTGTATTTTGGTGGGAAATTCTCTACCACTTACTATAATTCCGGTGCCACTTAAATTAGAAGCAGTATTAAGTAATACTTTAACTAATGATTCTCTCTTTATTGGTTTAGCTGTTGTATAACTAATACCCGAAGCATACTGAATATTACCATATGCTTTTTTAAGACCAGACCATCCTAACTTCCATGTCTTGGATGTATCTGTAGCATGAGGATGATGTAGTATCAGAGTCGGCTTGAATTCATCAGCGACACGTCTAAATTCTTTCCACCGTTTCCATCTTTCCGAGCCCTCTTTTAAATTAGTTATAGCACGCGCATTATAAATATTTAGATCATGGCAACCTAATAGTAAGATGCGCTCACCATCTAATTCTAAACAGTGCGATTGTAGATTAGTAATATGAACTAAACTTTGTTCTTGGTCACCAGTTGGATAACTCTTACCAGTGACTCTTAATAATTCATTACTCTCTAAATCTATAAAGCAAACTAGTTCAGCGTGTTTATTGGTTTTTTCGGATCTTAAATCGACACCAATACTTAAATACTTACCATTAAAGGACTTACAAAAATCAGCCACTTTCTTTTTTAATATCGACCAGAATACAATATCAAAGTCTTTATGAGTATTCCAACCACTATCTTCCCAATCTTTATTTATATTATAGATTAATGAACCACCTGGTAGTAATAATATGTCTGATTGATAATTATCTAAAACTTCTTTAATTTTATTTTTCAATTTACTTTTATCTGTAGTTGGCCATCCATTAAAAATTAACCTATTAATTTTCAAGAAAGCCTCCAAAATTCAGTTCCAAAAGATGAAAATCAGTAAAATTATATAATATACTAAGTTTCATGGTTGTATCTCGTGCTATATTTTCTAGTCTGCTGCGTGTTATAAGTATATTTAGATTATTATCGAAATGAACAAATAATGGTTTGTGTTTACGATTTAGAGGAAAAGAATCATAAACATACCTAACCCATTTAATTTTCTTAATAATTTTCATTATGTAATACTAACAATGAACATCGGCACCACTCACAGGGAAAAATAGCCCAAGACGGTGCAGTTCATTACAACAAACCTTAAACACTACGTCATTATTCCTTTCTATAATAAGTGACATACGATAGGAGTCGAAGAATATTGAAATCAGGCTTCCTTTTGTTTTTAGTAGCACAGTAAAATGGCTGGCATTAAGTATACGCATTTTAAAGTTCTGTCCATAATACTTCAAAAGTAAATGGTTCTCTAATTGGCTTACGAGTTTTCACAACTTTTGCAGCGATTATACTAAAAAGACGCATATTAACTCGTTCTGCGTCTATAATCTTTTTATCATTATAAATATTATAATGAATAGACTTACTTCCTAATATCAGACAAGTTGTATCAAGATCTAAATTAAGAATAAAATCTTCATCTCGTATTAATCGCATTTATAATTAAATAATCTTTCTCGTGAACTAAAATAGTTCTCTGATAATAATATACAAAGTTGATGCTTCATTGGTCCACTACTTATAAAGCATGAAGAACACGGCATGTTTTCGGTAGCTTTAAAATAATCATTTATTACAGAAATATCGTAACGATACTCTTTAAGTTGTTCTGTCCACTCATCTAAAGATAGCATATTACGTTCACTAGTATCTATACTGTCTTGTGAGAAATTTTCTTTATGCATAAGATCAGTATTTCGCGTTGCCTTTCTATACGCATTTTGCCACTGTCTTAGTATATTATTTGCTTTGAAATAACGTTGTATCCCACGGTCAAGTGAGGCTAATATCTGAGAATAATTTTGCCAGATACCAGACGCAAAAACCCACGAAAGCTTGGAATGACACCCCGATTGAACTGGATCGTTGAAAAAACTCTTACTGAATAAAATCATAACTTACTCAATCTATCCTTTTTAAACTGGTGTTCCACCTTATCGTCAATTTCACCAATTATTATAGCATTTTGGTAAATCTGATTAGAAAAATATGCAGAAACTCTATAATTATTTTTTGCTAATTTGCTTATGATTGTTATTTCAATTCTACTTAATATTTTCATGTTCTTAGATAAATTTCGTTCTGAATTGTTCTAGTTAATATTAAATATTTTATAAAATTTACGGGTATAGAATTTATTACAGTTCTATAATCATTACAATCAGTTTCCATGATGCCACCAGGTCTCGGCGCCATCTGAATAAATGACGGCTCGGTTATTATTTTCATTTATAAAGACTAAATACACGTTCGTTGTTATTAGGTTTAAGAATATTGCTTTCTGTAACCCGAATTAATAATCGTTTATCATTCATTTTACCAATGGCGCCTCGATGGAAATCCCGTCTACCATAAGTTGTTATTCTACAACTAGGTATACTTTCGAATCTCGGATTGATTAAATCTATCTGGTCTTGAAATGTCTTAAGTAGAGACTGATGTGTTTTGGTTTCATCAACCTCTAAGCTTATTGGTTCCGATATAAATTCTGTTAAACTTGCATAACCAGTGACAAAGATATGATGTATTTCATCTTCTGATTCTTCTAAAGGATTAACAACAGTATCACAATGCCAACCAGGTATACAAGGATACTTTCCTTTTTCTATATCATGTATTTTAATATCTACTAATACATTCTTTCTGTTACCATTCAATTCAATACTATTAATTACTTCTCGTATATAATCATTACTATTTTCTAAAGCGCACTTTAGAGTCGCGCCTTTGTAAGTCTTTGTCTTAAAAGCACTTACGTCAGGCTGCTCAAATTGTGCGCTGCTTTTCAAAGGCAAATTATTAAACAGAACTTTCATTTAAATGTAATCCTGTCTCTTATTGAGTATTTAAAAAAGAATATAATATCAGGAACACCAAATCTCCAATAATAACCAACTGGAATTATAATTAGCGGATCTTCTTTTTTATCATAAACATCCAACATTGATTTAAAACCACATTTAACGCCAGTATTATAACTATCAATAAATAATGCTTCTGCTTTGTAAAGTTCAACTAGTTTCAAGCTTTAATAATTTTCTCACTTTTGGAACTAAGGCATCTTTAAATAAGATAAAGCTTAGGCCCCTACCAATTCTAGTATTATTTATAAGAACCGGAGCTTCATGAAATGGTTTACGAATTTCAAAAGCCTCATCGTGATCTTGAGCAAAGTTCTGTACATATGATTTGTAATAAGTTCTATTGCTAATCCAATTCTGTTTAGACTCTATTTTAAATTTTAGTAATTTCATTTTTAACTTTATTTAACAGTGGTCGGTAGAATAATTTAAAACTATAAGTTGCTTGAGGATAGTGTACATAGGGCTCTATAGATCTAAGGCGTAGTTGTAAATGATTATAATAAATCGAACTATTTATTTTAATAACTGTATTTCTTCTGTAATTATAAAATCCAAAGAGATTGCCCTTATTCAATTCCCAACTATGGTAAGCAGTAGTTTTAAGATTTAATAATTTCATTAGACACTCCAGATTTAATCGATCTTTCAAACAATCTCATATTCGACTCATCGAAAAGTGTAGGAGAAGCAGATATAATATTAACCAACACCCAGTAAATTTCATGATCTGATTTTAAGAATTTTTTTCCGTTGATAGAATAATATCTAAGATATCCATGCTTAGTCAATCTGCTTCGCACACCCACTTTTATTGATAGCAATTTCATTTAGTAATTAACTCAAAAGCATAATTAAAAGCTTGAATCATTCCCTTAACCGAATGTTCAAACCATTTATCATGATCTGTATTACCATCTTTATATATTTGGAGTTTAATAGGTCCTGTGTCGATCGCCCATTCTAAATCTACTGTCCACGTATTATTACTTTTGTTCCTATCATTAATTCGACGGCACCATCTGGTTTCTTTGCCAAACCACTTAGGACACCAACCAGGATAGGTAAAGCCGTGCGATTCATAATTATTAGGCGTAAGACGCGAATCATTAATTAATTCAGCATACTTTAAATAAAGTGGATCTTCTTTTTTAAATTTTGCTATTTTATCATTAAACACTTTTTGATCTATGACTCGTCTTTCTCTTTCCCGTCTCTCTGAATCAGATATAAAATAGTTTTCAACAATCATTTCGTTTTCTTTACGTTTTAATTTCCAACTTTCTCTTATAACTACTGTCCAATTAGAATCGTCATCAAAATCTACGTCACTAATACTTTCGTAATCTAGATCATCTTCCGACTTATCAGTGTCTTGAAAAAAACGTTTAGTCGAGAATACTGTAATACTGCCGTCGTCATGTAATAAGTCTTCTTTATGTTCATCGGCAGGTATATACAATTTTTCTCCGTCTTTTATTGTTAGTTCTGACCATCCTTTTGATGGATCGCTGAAATCAAAAAATCTAGTCTCATAAGGTGCTGCCCAAATACAACCTTTTACAATCAATACGTCCTCGGCTTTATTTAACTGAGACTTAATCCAACAAAAAGAATACCCACTCCCATTGAGGGCTGTATTATCAAATTCTTCTCCAGTTTCTAAATTAACTATAGTCTGAGCTAAGTATGATCGTCCGGCTATTAACCATTCCTGATTATTCTTAATAATGAAGCTGTAAGCAAAATTATGATAATTTCTTTTAATATCACATATTTCTTTATTATCTGATACCCTGGTAACAATACCTCTAGAATATTCCCAGCAACCTTCTTTTGTTTTATATGTTTTAATAGTTAATAAATATTTGCCACTAGGACTAAATATTAATTTATCATTTTTTGAATCCGTATTATTACCGATAAAATAATCTACTTTTGTCATTATTCTTTCCTTTTAATTATTAATATTTCTCCAACTATTGAGCATCTCTAAGTATAAGAAATCAGAGTTTACTATATTTCGTCCAATTTTAACTCTTTGCCCCAAATCTAGTATTTCAACTTTCGGCGCCCTATTATCTCCCGGAAGACGATATTCATTAAATCTATTGCCGAAAAGAAATTCTAAAGCATATTGGTATTTATTATATTGCGAAATACCAACTTTAATAATCCGTCGTTCTTTATCTATAAGTAAAGCTACAGTCTCAAGGTCTTCATCAGGTAACCATAGCTCTCGGTGTCTTCTGTCTTTGAAATGATTTTTAAAGGCTTTAGCAATTCTGTTCTTTCCATATGTATTTTCTATAGATATCTTAAAACCTTCATGATATTCCTCATAACATAATTCACACATTTTAATATTACTTATTTGAATTCCTAAGTCCCCTCATCAACAAGGCTATCCATTGCAGCATATTTGTCTTTATAGTAACGTGAGCCTGATTTTTGAGATTCTAGTTCTGCGTTAACCTCTTTTAGTGACTTTTTACAAATATTACAAGTAAAAAAACATTTATATCTTAATTCTCTTAAACATTCATAGCACAGATCAAATTTATCCGTGTCACCATCTTTTCCTATTGATTGATAACCCCACCGATATTCCACTTCTACGAAGGAATTGTCTTCTTTTACAGTTTTTCCGCATTTATTGCATTTGGCGACGCTTATCTTCATTGTAATGCTCTCAGTCTTAAGATTATGTTACTCAGTGTTCCAATTAGTGGTTCTACTCTTTCTTTATACTCTCCATAATTTCCTAACTCGCTACTAAAACCCTGACATTGCCAAGTGTCTCCAGTATAAAAAGATACACTTATATTTTGGGCCATCGAATGTACACCTTGTAGTATTAGTGGTATAGTATTAAAGTCGACTTTTTTCATTCCATCTATTACTTTATCAAATTCTTCATCTAATAATTTAGCTTCGATCTTCAGTGTATAACTTCTTTTATAATTTAGATCTTCGGGGCTAGTTTTATTTATAACTAACTCTACACTTTTATCCTTTTTAATTGTTAATTCTAATTTAGAACCATCATTTGGATTAAACGACATAACATGTAATTTAGCAAAAGAAGTTATCTGCGCCGTGTCTTGAGCATATACTGGTGTACATAATACTAAGAATAGAATAAGATACTTAAGCACGTTCAAGCCTTTCTAAATAAATTTAACTGTTTTTACTTTAGTCACTTTACAATAATTGCGAAATTTCGGAACCGTCTGTATAAAATCACTTGTCGAATTAAAAATTGGACTACTATAGAAATTACCGAACTCTGATAAGTAACTTACTAAATTCGGTGACATCACCAAGATAGGAGATTTAAACCGAGCAATAGTATTTCCTTCAAAAATTTTTCGTCGTATTAATATCACATAGATTTCCACTTATATTGATTGAATTCACGATCGAGTTCAACCATATAAACACAATTTCTCTCAATGTGTCGTGAAAAATTGGAAATATACTCATCTTCTTTTTTTCGATAATACTTCCTGACATAATTAAATATACGTTTAAAATTATTACCTATATTGATTAATATTTGTGCTATCGATACATAATTTTCAAAATCATCATCGGGATTATTATCCTCCCAGCGTTGTGCATCGATATCTAATTCGTCCTCTGACAACATCCATTCTGATGGCCCTTCAAAAATATCCTCCACCAGATCGGTATTGCTACTCCAATCTATTATAATTAAAGGAGCTTTAAGTGTTGATAGTATGTTTTCTTCTAATATTTTTCTTTTTACTAATTTCATTATCCAATCCTTTGAACTTTGGCTCATACTCCCAATACGTGTCAACAAATACTAAACCAGGACCATCCTTAATAAATTTCTCTAAATAACTGTGCTTAGATTTTTGTAGGATTCTTCGTGAGATTAAATTTTGTTTAACATATCTATATAATTCGTCATAGTTAATTTGTAAGTTGATAAATATAATATCATTAGTAATATTTATCTTCTCTCGATCAAATAAGTCTAACTCACGTCTTATATCATACTCTGACCAAAGCCACCGTTGCAGATCCTCTGTATTTAAATAATCAGGGTCTAGAAATGTCTTTTTAAAGGATTTCGGTTTCTTCTCTAACTCAATCATCAAAAGTGGCCGATTTAATCTCGCAAGTGTGTTTTCTTCTAAATGTTTTCTTTGTATGATTTTCAATTTATTGCTCCTAAAATATTTTTCTTATAAAAATCAGATAATAAATTCCCGGTTTCGACTACCTGACACACAAATCCAACATTAGCCAATTCCAACATCAAATTATCAGGCATATCAATTTTAGATGTTCTTCTGGTTAAACATTTTGCAGTAAAATAATATATTGTTCGAAAAGCATCAGGAACTCTACTAACTAATCTGTGTCTAATACTTCTATGATCTTCTAGATTTCCTACTATAAGTAATGGCACTTTAATTTTATTAAGTGTCTTAGCCACTACTGTATAATTTGTTATTAGTTTCATATTTAATCTTCTTGAATGACATAATTTATAAGCACTGATGATAAAGTTAGATAATCATCTACTTTATTCTCTACTTTATAGTAAAAGTCTTCACCGACTTTAGGATCAAATAAAGCTATTATATCACCAACTTGGATATCAATTTTACTCCTTATCGTGCCAAATTTACTATTATATTTAAATATATAATGATCTTTCATTTATAATCTCATACCTCTGTGTATTGATTCTGTAACCTCAGTCAGTAGATCGTATAAAGTTGGATGAATTATGCAATTATCATAATACTTATGAAATAAACAATCAGTTTTCCAGTGTATCACCTGTCTGTCGAACATACTATGCTTGCTTAGAATAAATCTCACTTCTTATCGCCTGCTATTTGTAAAGCCTTATGGCGCACTATTTTAAAGCATGTTTGATATAATTCCTCGTTTAATTCCGGTGGCACATTCTGGAATAATACCGGCATTTCAATAACTGCTCTGGCAGCTCCTATTCTTCCACCCCCACCACCAAATGCATTCTTAACAAATTCATCAACATCTAGCTTTGAATTAGTTCTAATAGAGATATCTATTTTATTATCGACAATGCCGAATATAACGGCAGTATTAACTCCTTCTGTTTCTATAAATTTTTCTGCTAAATCGCTTAGTATCCCGATTCTTGATTCACTAATTACGCCAACGCCGCTCACCAAAATAGTATTTTCTACAGTTTTATTTTCCCACGCTTGACAAAACAAATCATTATAGTAAGGCGGCTTGGGATAATTAATTATGTCTTTATATAATGAGTTATCTTTATGTTGGTGTAAAAAGGCCATAGCTTCATAATCAGCGTTAGTACAGGAATCCGCCATGCCATTTTTACAATCCGTAATGCAACCAATCAAAAGTGCTGTCGATAATTTTTGTCCGTCTTCATCTTTAAAATTAATATCTAATTCACGACAATATTCTAATAAGAGCGTGGAGCAGGCACCAACAATTCTCGTATCGACAGCTTTCGCCACTGTTTGATCCTCGATAGTATGATGATCAATTAGAAAATCTGGTTTAATATCTTCACATAAGGCTAATGGGCAATCTATTGCGGCAATAGTAGTAAACTTCTCTGCGTTTAACTCATCTTCTGGATAAACATTTATCCCCAGCAGGGATTTAAAAATTTTGTTCTGTGGCCGGGTAAAAGTACCCTTATAAAAGATCTTAGCGGTTCCGCCCAATTTTTCTATTACTTTTTGAAAAGCCCATCCACTTGCGCCACCGTCTGGATCAAAATAACCACATAAGATGGCTGTCTTTGAAATATCAGATTCTTTAAGTTGATTTAAAAATTTTCTTGCTTTAGGCTCTAGTTCTACCTTTAAATCTTCTACCATACCAATTTTACCACTACCGCTCATTTTAAATTCCATCCTATATTTTTTAATATATCGTTTAAAAATATTGTAGTTCTCCCAATTCCTGTTGGATGTGCTTCCAAAAAGATAAATTCAATATTCCACTTTGATAATTTTTCACTAGAAGCACAACTATTAATTATCCAACGCGGTTTCACAAATGGGAGGAAATTCATATAATCTTGCTAAAATCACTTGCTCGACCAACATAATGATGAAAATCTATTAATGTTTGCAATATTCTATGTTGGTAAGTTTGTAACACAACTTTTCTATTTCTTAGACCAGGTGATTGTTTATTCCAATTTCCACGATCAACCTTATGTATAAATCTTACGTATTCCGTGCCGATAAATCTCATCGTAAGTCAAAACCAATACCTTTAAGAACTGCTATTTGACTGGCTAAATTTAGTCTCAAGTTCTCTTTTGAACAGTGATTTTCTTTATTTATCACACTTGGTTTTATTTTCTTGCTAGCCCCATATGAGAAATCAAAATAGTGTAAGAAGAAGTGAGTTCTCATTATTCCTATAACCCTGGCGCTTAATTCCTTCAGAAAGTCGTCTTTCATAGCCGCTCGTATTTCTTTATCGGATACTACTTCGTCTTTGTCTAATTCTACCAATTCAAATTCTGGCGGAATTTCTAATAACAACAGTGCAGCTTTAACCCCAATTTCACTATATTCTCTTATATAATCTTCTTTATAAAAATCATTTAAATATACTGGCGTTGTTCCATCTTTTTCTGTTAAAAAATATCCGCCCCCTCTTATCATTTCTTGACACCAAGCTAAATGAGCATATTCTGCGAGTCTCATAATTTTGGTGTCTAAATCCATTTCCATTGGCGCCTCACATTATTTAGTAATAAATTACTGCTAATTATACTCACAAAATGTACAGCTCTTCCAACACTCAAACCACTATATACACTATTTCTTGCATATGAATTTAAATTCCCAATACTAAAATGATTATGCTCTTTTGATGAAATCATTTTTCTAATATCAAAATCTTTTGATGAAATTATTTTTCTAATATCAAAATCTTTTAATAATTTCATTTTCCCAGCGGGCTCCTAATCTTATATTGATGTAAGCCTTAATTTAAATATTTCAACCTTTAAAATTAGATATTATAAAGACCTTCATCTGTATAGATGAGGTCTTATATGTGTTTCATCAGAACAGTGATGAATAATTATCCTAAATCCCTAAATTTAAAAGTAGCAATAAGTCGCGTGGTACCACTTAGAAATTCGCCGCCCAAAAATACGATACGACAGCAAATTTATTCTTTGATGGACGATAATACCTATCATGTTTTTCATTAACTCATAATTCATAACATCTTGCGTCAAATCATTTTTAAATATTTATTAATTTCATATCCAGTCAAACTCAATTTGAATATAACTATTATCGAATTGGCGCCCGACTAACCCTAAATAATCGACTAAGATAAGAGTTATTTGATGTAACAATAGGAGTTGATGAAATCCGTCTCTCATGGCCCAATAGATTTCTTGGTTTCGATTGTGAGGCCATTCTTTGGAGGAAGATTCCGGTATATAATAATATCTAGGGTATAATTTCATAATAGTTAGTTTATACGCTTACTCCGTCACATTTGGTGCTAATCTGTATTACTCTTTACGTCTCAACGACTTAGGTTAAGACCTTCCACCCTAACACTTTATACGTCTCACGATTCGTTTCATCGGTGGGGCAGAATGCCTCCGTCAAGCCGACTGTTAATAAAACTGAGCCCGCTACATTACCTTAAGTGTTGCTGATGAAGTCGCACGATGAAACTGTCTCGATAATATAGAAGGAGACTAAAATGAAAAAAGCAATTATTCATATAAATCAACATATAATAAAGTCCAATATAAAGAATAACGAAGAAAAACCGTGTATTACTGTAAAGTCCGGCCGACAGAATACTTACGCCAAATCAGTAGATATTACCGACAAATTCGGTAATATAATCGCTAAAGTATTATATACACCATGTAAACCGTTAGCCTGCGGCGCCAGGGCATATATTGAAGTCATTGATTCGGCGAACGTAAGAATTAATAATGATGAATTACCAGTTCCAGTTAATAAAGATACTGGTATAGAATTATGAAATTCCTTTATAGGAAAATTCTAATAGATCCTCACTATGATATTATAAAATCTGTAAATAATGATACTTTTACTAGACGAGTATATTCAACCATAGGTAGTATAAACATACTCTTCGAAATTATATCTCATATTTAGCATTTATATAACACTTACACCTAGCTAACATTTGAGAACGCTTAATTTTATAGTTCTCGCTACCGAAACCACCAAACATCTGTGCATTGGAAAATAAAGAAGCCCATGCAGAAAGCATGAGCGTATACATTGTTTTCTTATCTAATTGTAATTCTAATAACGATTTAGCACTAGATGTATGAAACAACATGTCTAAACCAATAAGTTCGGCAGACTCTAAGCTACCGCCAGCTTGTATGAATAATTCTCTACTAACTTTGGCATGTCCTGGAAACTTTATTTTGCCATTTTCTTCAACTCTACAAAATGGCTTACCACAATCATGCCACTCTAAATAATCTCTTACAATATTTTGATCAAGCTGATTCTCTTTAATCAGTTCAAAATTCTCTTTAATAAAGTCTGGTAGTGGAAATAAGTCTGGTGCTTCTAATAATTTAAAGTAAGTCATAGAAACATTTTGACAATGTTGCCAAATAGTTTCATTTTCTGATTGATAGCAATTTTGCATTGCCTCTTTTAACTGACAGAAAGTCTACATTTCGTGCATTTTATTCTCCTGTTTTAATTATAACTGAATTGACTTTAAAATATGTTCTATATTACCTTGAAATAATTTAGCTAAACCAAACCAAGAATTATTTACTCTATGGTCTGTAAAACGATCTTGTGGGAAGTTATAAGTTCTGATACAACCACCGCGCGATCCATCGCCTCTTAATTCTTGTTTTATACCACGCTGTTCATTAAGTTGTTTCTGTAAGTTAGATTCTCGAATCTTACTGTATAGTATTTTCCAAGCTTTATCCATATTACGTAATTGAGATCGTTCATCCCTAACACTAACAACAGTATTTGTCGGTAAGTGAGTTAATCTAACTCCTGAATACGTGCGATTTTGTGATTGACCTCCAGGTCCTCCCGTCATAAAAGTATCTATACGCACATCTTCTTTTCTTACTGTAATATCAGTTAATTCGACTTCTGGCATCACAACAACTGTTGCCGCGCTAGTATGAACTCTTTTTGCAGAATCTGTTGGACTAACTCTTTGTATTTTATGGCTACCCGATTCGTGTTGTAATAAAGAATATGCGCCGTTACCCTCTACTGAAATATTGATAAATTTGAAACCGCCTTGGTTACCTTCATTCCAATCATCAATCTCAACGTTCCAATTTTGTTTCTTTGCTAATCTAGCATACATGCCGAATAATATTTCTACAAATAAAGAGGCTTCATCGCCTCCAACACCGGCTTGTATTTCTATAATGGCGTTGGCATTAGAAACTGGTGGTCTAAGTATTAATTCAATATTATTTATTAAATTAAGTTTCTCAGTTTCTTTTTCTTTTATTTCAATAGAAGCTAATTCGATAAGTTCAGAATCAGTAATTAATTTTAAATCTTCTATTTCTTTTTGTATCAGTTTATATTTTTGGAATAAAGGAATATAATTATTAAGTCTAGAGTAAGTGCTAAAGATTCTCCTGAGTCTCTGCGCTATTGAAAAACTCAGGACTCTGCATTTGTTCTTGTATCTTTAAATAAATAACTTCTTGTTCTTCTAATTGCTTAATATTCATTTTATACTCCTCTTTACATTAAATCTGATAACTCATTAAAAGTAATAAAATCTTCACTTATTACTTCATTATTCCATTTCAGTTGAACAACTAAGTAATTTTTACTATATGATACCCTTGTTTGTAATGCAATACTTAAATTTTCTTTCAGCCCTTGGGCTGTCACGAATCTTAAATCTTCTTTTTCATAGTTATAGTCAGTCATTATAATTCCTCTTGCCAGATATGGGAATCGAACCCATCTTAATGATTTTAGAGATCACTGCATTCCCAGATTGCTAATCAGGCGTTTATTAGTTAAATCAGAGAACCATTCTGAGGATTGCCATAAAGAAGAATCTCGAATTAGTTCAAAATAATGATCACATTGATCCATTGTTTTCCAAAAACTAAATCGCAATGAAAAGCTTTCATTAGAAATTGTGCAAGTAGTATATTTTATGAGTTTCA